>Ga0182735_1000249_pt1 | contig 52650 bp, 38 predicted proteins | sample eDN5th30CKraftMG_FD_128524 | JGI IMG/M metagenome (GOLD analysis project Ga0182735, IMG submission 128524) | Enriched Miracle-Growth compost microbial communities from Emeryville, California, USA - eDNA 5th pass 30_C Kraft MG (version 2) (version 2) ... | reverse complement strand
TCGCTGGCCTTGACCAGCGGGGTCAGGTCGGGCTGCTTGTATTCGTCGATGGGGGTCGGCACGGTCACGATGAACACGTTGGCCTTGCCCAGTTCCGCGCGGTCGGCGGTGTACGTCAGCTGCGCGGCCTCGGCCAGTTCGGCGTCGCTGACTTCCAGCGTATGGTCGTGACCCGCCTTCAGGGCCTCGATGCGGCGCGCATTGATATCGAAACCGATGACCGGACGCTTCTTGCCGAATTCCACCGCAAGCGGCAGGCCCACATAGCCCAGGCCGACGACAGCGAGTTTCACATCCTGGATTCGCAACATAACTCTCCCTTCACCGTAGAACGATTACGGCATTTTAAATATGGTCGGGTGATGGATAACCGAGCCCCCGGCGGAGATCGCCGGGGCGCTCAACACTAATCGGTGGTCCGCAAGACGGAGGGCAGCAGCAGCCAGCCGGGGCGGCGCCAGGATACGAGGCGCGCGTAGAGCCAGATATACACGCTGGCGAACACCACCAGGCTGGCGCTCAGCGCCCAGGCGTTGTCCCACCAGATGGTGGCCGGCACCAGGCCGATCAGGGCCAGCACCCACATGTAAGGCGAGGCCAGCGCATTGCACAGCGCCGGCACGGCATGGCGGCGGCCGCGGCTGAACGTGACGCGGACCAGGCGGCGGAACACCAGCTGGTGCAGGTGCAGGGCGTCCGGCTGGTCCACCGGCACGCCGCGCTTGAAGCGGCGGCGCCAGATCGAGAAGCCGGTTTCGAAAACGGGGTAGAACAGCACGGCCAAGGCGTAGAACGGCGACACCGACGGATTGCGCACCACCAGCAGCACGGCCAGCTCGGCCAGCATGAAGCCCAGGAAATACGCGCCGCCGTCGCCCAGGAACACCCGGCCGAACGGGAAGTTCCAGACCAGGAAGCCCAGCGTGGCCGACGCCAGGGCCGCGGCCACCAGGAAGATCGGCACATCGCCCACTTGCAGCGCCACCAGGCTGATCGACACCGCCATCAAGGTGGCCACCATGCCCGCCAGGCCGTTCATGCCGTCCACGATATTCAGCGCATGGGTACAGCCCCCTACCGCGAACATGGTGAACAGCAGCGACACCGGCCAGAAAGACAGCACGTAATCCACCGGGGCCATGCCGACGCGGCTGACGCCGCCCAGCAGCCACCAGGCGATCGCGGCCGACAGGAAAGCGGCCAGCAGGCGCTTGCTGGCGCCGATGTCCTTGGTGATGTCTTCGAGCAGGCCGGCCACGAAAACGGGCAGCGCCGCGACGAACAGGGCGGGCCACAGCCAGGTCAGCGTCATGTTGCTGGGACCGAGCACCAGCAGGCCCGCGAGCGTGCCCGCAAGCACGGCCAGGCCGCCAACCCGGGGCGTGGCCCGCGAATGGTTGGCCTGAGGCTTGTTGAGATCGCTGTCGCCAGTGAAAGCGCCATGCCAGCGCTCCGACGCCACGATGAGTCCCCCCACCATGAATGCGACCACGCAAATGTACAGCCAGGTCACAGAATCACCTCTGGTTGGTCTATCGAGACAGGCCCGCCATTATCGGAGGCAGGTGTAACGCCCATATATGGGAGGAATAAGGAAGTGCAATTCCCAGGCACAGAACGTAACTCCCTGGGCCGGGCCGTTCGCCCGCATCCCGGCCGCCGGCCCGGACGTATCGCCGCGGTCGTACCGCGGACGCACGGAAATACAGGTTTCATGGAGCAATTGTAGAACTTTCCGCCCTGGCGCACCCGAAATATCCAAGGGAAAACGCGAAGCGCGCTCCTGGGCGGACAACCGCCCTGCCCCGGCGCGGCAGGCCGCTCTTCCCACTAATTAGGGACGCATTAAATTCAGGCAAAAAAAAGCCCGAGATCGTGAGATCTCGGGCTAAATCCACCAAAGGAGGAGGGTGGAGGAGACAACCTTGGCATGTTGGGAGCGGGGCTTCCGCTCGCTGCGCTTTCGGGGTTTTGCACCGCGCCGACTGCGTTTCAACATCCGATGAGTGAATAGTACAGAGGTTTTTTGTGCGATGCAAGATTTTTTTTGATCCGCAAGCCTGACGGTTTTTTTCGTTGCGTTTTTGCCTCAGGGCTACCGCCCTCCCCCTGGAAACCCGCGCCGATCTTCGGTTTGTCCAAAAAAAGGGTTTTTGCCGAATGGGTAAACCCGTTTCGGATTAACCCTAGATGGCATCGGGTAATCCCGCGCTATCTTTTGCACCAGAACGGTGCGTCGAGCACCATTTTGCCGCTTTTTTGCGCATCGCAACATTTTGATGCGGGCCGCCTCAGATCCAGTAAGCCGTGGTCGTCATGACCTTCGACATGGCCTTCATCGCCGTCCGCACGGGCAGCGGCAGGGGGACGCCCCCGGCCTCCTCCGCGCTGGCCCGGTGCTGCGCTTCGTCTTCCTTCATCTTCTGGACGATCTGGCGCGAGCGCTCGTCCTGCACCGGCAAGGTGCGCAGATGGCTTTCGAGATGGGCCTCGACTTGCTTTTCGGTCTCGGCCATGAAGCCCAGGTTGCGGGGCACGCCGGCGTAGCTGGCCAGCACGCCAAGGGCAAACGACCCCGCGTACCAGACCGGATTCAACAGGCTGGCGCGGCTGCCGAGCTCCGTCAGGCGCTGATTGCACCAGACCAGGTGGTCCACTTCTTCCGAGGCGGCGTTCAGCAGCAACGCGCGCGGCGCCGGCTCGCGGCACACGGAGGCTTGGCCGCGGTATAGCGCCTGGGCGCAAACCTCTCCGACGTGGTTCACGCGCATCAGCCCGGCCGCGTGGCGCTTCTCCTGGGCCGACAGGGCTTGCGGCGCCTCGTCGGCGGTCGCCGGATAGGGCCGCCCGGCGGTGGCGCTGCCGCTCAGCACCCGCAAGGCGCGGTCCGCTTCGGCCAGCAAGGCGTCCAGCGGATTGGTGCGGCGCAGGAAAGAAACAGGGCCGGATCTGGACAGGGCGGTGGACATAAACGACTCCTTGGCAAGGCAGGCGCCCCGCCCCTGAGGCTGGGCGGGGCTCTCATGCCTGGAATTGTACGCAACAGGTATCATCAACCATTGACTGCGCTCAAGCTCAAGGACACGACAAAATGGAATGCACGATCGACTGGGGCGGCCCGAACGGCATGCTCTTCACCGCCAGCACCGGCAGCGGCCACGTGGCCGTCATGGACGGCGCCGTGGACGGCGGCGGCCACAACCTTGCCCCCCGCCCGATGGAAATGCTGCTGGCCGGCACCGGCGGCTGCACCGCGTACGACGTGGTGCTCATCCTCAAGCGCGGCCGCCACGCGGTCAGCGGCTGCAGCGTCAAGCTGCAGGCAGAACGCGCCGACAGCGATCCCAAGGTCTTCACGCGCATCCATTTCGCTTTCACCGTCACCGGCCGCAACCTGCCGCGCGCCGCGGTCGAGCGCGCCGTGCAGCTCTCCCACGAAAAATACTGTTCCGCCTCGGCCATGCTGGAAAAGACGGCGACCTTGACGTTCTCGGTCGATATCGTCGACACGCAGGAAACACCCGCGGCAGCCTGAACCACCATGAAACAATATCTGGACCTCGTTCAAACCATCCTGGACACCGGCGCGTGGCAGGAAAACCGCACCGGCATACGCACCCTGAGCATGCCGGGCGCATCGCTGCGCTTCGACCTGCAGCAAGGTTTTCCCGCGGTGACCACCAAGAAGCTGGCGTTCAAATCGGCCATCGGCGAAATGGTGGGCTTCCTGCGCGCCTCCCGCAGCGCGGCGGAATTCCGCGAACTCGGCTGCAAGGTCTGGGACCAGAACGCCAACGAAAACAGCCAATGGCTGGCCAACCCGTACCGCGAAGGGGCCGACGACCTCGGTCCGGTCTACGGCGTGCAGTGGCGCCAGTGGCCCGCGTACAAGATGCTGGACGCCGGCCGCGGCGACCAGATCGCCGACGCCCTCTCGCGCGGGTACGCCAAGGTGGCCGACCTGGAAGAAGGCGGCCAGCCGAAGGTGCTGCTGTACAAGGCGGTGGACCAGTTGCGGCAATGCCTGGACACCATCCACGAGCGTCCCGGCGACCGCCGCATTCTGTTCCACGGCTGGAATTGGGCGCAGATCGAGGAAATGGCGCTGCCGCCCTGCCACCTGCTGTATCAGTTCCTGCCGAACGCGACGACCCGCGAAATCTCGCTGTGCCTGTACATCCGGTCCAATGACGTCGGCCTGGGCACGCCGTTCAACCTGACCGAAGGCGCGGCGCTGCTGCATCTGGTGGGCCGGCTGACGGGCTACACGCCGCGCTGGTTCTCCTACTTCATCGGCGACGCCCACATCTATGAAAACCACCTGCCGATGCTGCGCGAGCAACTGACGCGCGAACCCTACGAGGCGCCCCGGCTGATCCTGTCGGACCGCATCCCGGACTTCGCGGCCACCGGGCGCTACGAACCCGAATGGCTGGAAAAGGTGGAGCCCGGAGACTTCTCGCTTTCCGGCTACCGGCACCACGCCCCCCTCACGGCGGCCATGGCCGTCTAAGCGTCCTCGTCGGGCCACGGGCCCACGGCTCCTGGAATGGATTGTCACGGGCATTGCCCCGGGGCGCGGCCCCCGGGCCGCGCCCGGGTGCGCTCCTTCGGCCACAAGTGAAGATTGGTGAGCTTCTGGAAGCGCGATTTCGGTATAACCCATCCCTTAGTCACGGACGCGCGTCCGGCATGTTTCGCGCGCCGTTGGCTCCGACCGGCCCATGCCGCGCCATGCCCGTCGCTCGCCGCGAAACCGGGCACTCCGCCTGGCAACGCCGACCGCCGGCGTTACCCAACCGCCTTCCCCTTCCCGACTAGAGAGTACCGATATCGCCAAACTCGGCAGCAGGACTTGCCCTGCGATCGAATTGCAACCGTTGACTACCAATTGATTTGAGTTGAAGCCCGCGCGGCGGCGGTATGCGCTAAGGACAGGACCCCACAAATGCTCGTTGGAACTTATAACCCTTCGCTCGTCCTCGTATCCCTAGGGGTCGCCATCCTGGCGTCATACACAGCGTTGGGCATGGCCAACCGCGTCAGGGCGGCGAACGGACTGCCCGCCGCCCGCTATTGGCTGGCAGGCGGAGCCTTCGCCATGGGAGTCGGCGTCTGGTCCATGCATTTCGTCGGCATGCTGGCCTTCTCCCTTCCCATCCCGATGGGCTATGACCTGCCGCTGACCGTCCTGTCGCTGGGCATCGCCATCGGCTGCTCCGCATTCGCGCTGTGGACCGTGAGCAAGGACGAACTGCCGGGCCGGCGGCTGGCGTTCGGCGCCCTGTTGATGGGCGCGGGAATCGCGGCGATGCATTACCTCGGCATGGCCGCCATGCGCATGGCGCCCGGGATCGCCTACGACGCGAAATGGTTCGCGCTGTCCATCCTCATCGCCGTGGCTGCCTCGGGCGCGGCGCTGTGGATCACCTACCGCCTGCGCCAGGACGGCCCCCGGATGGCCCTGTCGCGCCCGCTCGCCGCCGTCGTCATGGGCCTCGCCATCGTGGGCATGCACTATACGGGCATGGAAGCCGCCGGCTTCCCGGAGGGCAGCATCTGCATGGCGGCGGATGGCGGCATTTCGGCCGGCTGGCTGGCCATCGCCGTCACCGCGGTGACCTTGAGCGTGCTGGCCATCGCCCTGCTCGTCGCGGTGCTGGACAACCGGCTGGAGGCTCGCACCTCGGCCCTCGCCTCCTCGCTGGCCGAGGCCAACGAGGAACTGGTGCAGCTGGCGCTGCACGACACCCTCACCAAGCTGCCCAACCGCATCCTGCTGGAAGACCGGATGGAGCAGGCCATCGAGAGCGCCAGCCGGCGCAAGGGCTATTTCGCCGTGCTGTTCTTCGACCTTGACGGCTTCAAGGCGGTCAACGACGCCTACGGGCACCACACGGGCGACGCCCTGCTGGTCGACCTGGCGCAGCGCATCCGCCAGACCCTGCGCACCCAGGACACGGTGGCGCGCCTGGGCGGCGACGAATTCATCGTGCTCAGCGAAGTGATCGAACCCACCGACGCGGCCAACGTGGCCGACCGCCTGATCGACGCGATCGCCCGCCCGGTCACGGTCTACGGGCACGAAGTGCTGGTCACTTCCAGCGTCGGCATCGCCATCTATCCGAACGACGGCGAAGACACCCACGCCCTGCTGACCAACGCCGACGCCGCGATGTATCACGCCAAGCGCCTGGGCGGCACCGGCTACAGCTTCTTCGAGCCGTCCATGAACGCGGACGCGCACGAACAGATCGAACTGCTGCACGATCTGCGCCTGGCACAGGAACGCAACCAGTTCGTCCTGCACTACCAGCCCAAGTACGAGGCGCCCTCCGGCCCCATCGTCGGCGCCGAGGCGCTGCTGCGCTGGAACCATCCCACACGCGGTCTGGTGGGCCCGGACCAGTTCATTCCGACGGCCGAAAAGACCGGCCTGATCCTGTCCATCGGCGAATGGGTCGTCAACGAGGCCTGCCGGCAGATGCGGGAATGGATAGACGCCGGCCAGGGCCACTGGACCATCGCCGTCAACATCTCGGCGCTGCAGTTCGCCCACGCCAGCCTGGTGGAGACGGTGCGCTCCGCCCTGCTGCGGCACAACGTTCCGCCGGCCTGCCTGACCCTGGAAGTGACCGAGTCCACCGCGATGCGCGACGCCGAGGCCAGCCTGGCGGTGCTCAAGCGCCTGTCGGCCCTGGGCGTGACGATTTCGATCGACGATTTCGGCACCGGCTATTCCAGCCTGCTCTATCTGAAACGCCTGCCGGCGACCGAACTGAAGATAGACCGCGGCTTCGTGAACCAGCTGGAGAACGACAACGAGGACGCCGCCATCGTGTCGGCCATCGTCGCGCTGGCGCAGCAGCTCAACCTGCGCATCGTGGCCGAGGGCGTGGAAACGACGGCGCAGCAGAAATTCCTGACCGGGCTGGGCTGCGACTCCCTGCAAGGCTTCCTCCTGGGCAGGCCCATGCCGGCCACCGAATTCCTGGAACACGCCGCGGACTGAGCCGCCCGCGCGGCGCCGGGCGGCGCAAATTTGCTACGCTAGGCGCATCCTACCGAATCACCAACGCAGCCTATCCGCATGTCCGCCCGCCTCACCCTGATCGTCGCCTATTCCACCAACCGCGCCATCGGCCGCGACAACGCCCTGCCCTGGAAGCTGCCGGGCGACCTGGCGCACTTCAAGCGCAGCACGCTGGGCCGCCCCATCATCATGGGCCGCAAGACCTGGGATTCCCTGGGCCGTCCGCTGCCCGGCCGCAGCAATATCGTGATCAGCCGCAACCCCGGCTTCGCCGCCGAGGGCGCGACCGTGGTCCCGACCCTGCAGGCGGCCATCGACGCCTGCGGCGGCGTCGATGAAGCCTTCGTGATCGGCGGCGCCCAGATCTATGCGCAGGCCCTGCCGCTGGCGCGGCGCGTGCTGGCCACCGAAGTCCACGCCGACGTCGAGGGCGACGCCTTTTTCCCGCTGCTGCCGTCCTTCCAATGGAAGGAAACGGCGCGCGAACCGCAGCCCGCGGAAAACGGCTACGACTACGACTTCGTCACGTACGAACGCGCGTAGCCCCTCCCCGACCTACGCGCCTGCGTTGCGCATGAAGCGCCAGAGTTCCGGGGCTTCGGAATAGGCGACGTTAAAGCGGATCCAGGGGGTGTCGGCCTCGTCCACCTCGAAGTATGAGCCCGGCGCCAGCCAGATGCCATCCTTGAGCGCGAGCTCCGCCAGGCCATTGGCGCCGCGCTCGCGCCACTGCCCCCCGGCCTTCGCCCACAGGAACAGGCCGCCCTGGGGCCGCCCGTAGATCTCGAAGCCGTGCTGCTCCATTAGCAGGCCGACGCCGGCATGGGCCTGGGCCAGCCGCTCGCGGGTGCGGGCGATGTGGGCTCGGTAGCGCCCTTCGCGGATGACCTGGTGCACGATGCGCTCCATGATCTCCGGCGACGTCAGGCCCACCGCCATCTTGGTGCGCGCGATGTCGCGGATGAGATCCCGGTGCGCGACCACGTAGCCCACGCGCACCGAGGGGCTGATGACCTTGGAATAACCGCCCAGATAGACCACCCTCCGGGCGCCGTCCAGCGCGGCCAGCATCGGCGTCACGCCGGGCGCGAGCTCGCGGGAAATATCGTCCTCTATTACCCACAGGCCGTGGCGTTCCGCCGCCTGCAGGATGCGGAACGCGTTGGCCATGCCGATACTGGCGCCCGACGGATTCTGCAGGGCGGTATTGACGAACAGCGCGCGGGGCCGGTGCCGGGCCACGGCGGCGTCCAGCGCATCGCAATCCAGGCCCTCCAGCGTGCGCGGCACGGCCACCGCCCGCAAGCCCGCCAAGCGCAGCATCTGCAGGAGATTGGCGTAGGCCGGCTGCTCCACGAGCACCGTATCGCCCGGCCGCAGCAGGGTACGGATCACCATGTCCAGGCCGTGCGTCACGCCTTGCGTCAGCAGGACCTGCGGCGCCTCGACCTCCATGCCCTGCGCGCTGAGACTGGCCGCGATGGTCTCGCGCAGCGGCGCATAGCCATAGGGATGCCCATAGTTCGCGATCCGCATCGCCGGCACCCGCCCCATGTGGCGCAGCGCCATGTGCAGCCCCTCTTCGTTCAGCCATTCGCCCGGCAGCCATCCGCATCCCGACTTGATGGGAATCGAGTGGTCCGCGAAGATGTCCGACAGCAGCCACCCCGCGTTCAGCCGGGGCGGCTCCCAGGAGAGCGGCTGGCGAGGACGCGCGGGCGCGTCCGGCGTGGCGACCCGGTATCCCGCGCCTGGCCGCGCCGCCAGCCAGCCCAGCGACACGAGCCGGCTGTAGGCGCTGGCCACGGTAAACGTGCTTACACCGTACTGGCGCGCGAACTCGCGCACCGAGGGCAGCGGCATGCCCGGGCGCAGCGTGTGCGCCTCGATGGCCTGCAAGATGGCGCCGACCAGTTGCTCGACCAGGGTCGGCGCATGGCCGCGGGCGCGGGTGGGCTGGAAATCGATCACGAAGATAACTGTACAGTTGTGCTGCCCACAACTATACAGTTAGCGGCATTTGCGCGGATCGTATATTTGCATTCCCCTCCGGACGCACCAGAATCGTCTGCATGCCGCTGGCTGCGCGATCGTCGCGCGAGCCCGGCGCCCGTCCTACCCTGGAGCCGCCATGAACGCCCCCGCCGCCTTGCCCGATCTGTCCCATCTCTGGATGCCTTTTACCGCCAACAAGCAGTTCAAGGCCCATCCGCGCATGCTGGCCACGGCCAAAGGCATGTACTACACCTCGGCCGACGGGCGCCAGGTCCTGGACGGCACCGCCGGCCTGTGGTGCGTCAATGCCGGCCATGGCCGCGAGGAAATCGTTGCCGCGATCGCCAACCAGGCGGGCACCATGGACTACGCCCCGGGCTTCCAGCTGGGCCATCCGCTGGCCTTCGAAGCCGCCACGGCCGTCGCCGGCCTGATGCCCCAGGGGCTGGATCGCGTCTTCTTCACGAACTCGGGCTCCGAGTCCGTCGACACGTCCCTGAAAATCGCCCTGGCCTATCACCGCGCCCGCGGCGAAGGCCAGCGCACCCGCCTGATCGGCCGCGAGCGCGGCTACCACGGCGTAGGCTTCGGCGGCATCTCGGTCGGCGGCATTTCCGCCAACCGCAAGACCTTCTCCGGCGCGCTTCTGCCCGCCGTCGACCACCTGCCGCACACCCACAACCTGGAGCAGAACGCCTACTCCAAGGGCCAGCCTGCGTGGGGCGCCCAACTGGCCGACGAGCTCGAGCGCATCATCGCCCTGCACGACGCGTCCACTATCGCCGCCGTGATCGTCGAACCCATGGCCGGCTCCACCGGCGTGCTGATCCCGCCCAAGGGCTACCTGGAAAAGCTGCGCGAAATCACCGCCAAGCACGGCATCCTGCTGATTTTCGACGAAGTGATCACCGCCTACGGCCGCCTGGGCGCCGCCACCGCTTCGGAATTCTTCGGCGTGACGCCGGACATCATCGCCATGGCCAAGGGCGTCAGCAACGCCGCGGTGCCCGCCGGCGCGGTGGCCGTCAAGCGCGAAGTGCATGACGCCATCGTCAACGGCCCCGCCGGCGGCATCGAGTTCTTCCACGGCTACACCTATTCGGCGCACCCGCTCGCGGCCGCCGCCATCCTCGCGACCCTGGACATCTACCGCCGCGAGGACCTGTTCGACCGCGCGCGCAAGCTGTCCGGCGCCTTCGAGGCCGCCGCGCACTCCCTGAAGGGCGCGCCCCACGTGATCGACGTGCGCAATCTGGGCCTGGTCTGCGGCATCGAACTGGCGCCGCGCGCGGGGGCGCCGGGCGCCCGCGCCGCCGAGGTCTTCCAGAAGTGCTTCGACAGCGGCCTGATGGTGCGCTACACCGGCGACATCATCGCCATCTCTCCCCCGCTGATCATCGAAGAGGCCCAGATCGGGCAGATCTTCGAACAGATCGGCAAGGTCCTGAAGGAAGTTGCATGAAGACGATCCCCCATTTCATCAACGGCCAGCGTTACGACGGCAGCAGCAGCCGTTACGCCGACGGCTTCAACCCCGCCACCGGCGAAGTCACGACTTCGATCCCGCTGGCCTCCAACGAGGACGTGGCGCTGGCCGTGGCCGCCGCCAAGGCCGCCTTTCCGGCGTGGTCCGAAACCCCCGCGCTCAAGCGCGCCCGCGTCCTGTTCAACTTCAAGGCGCTGCTGGACAAGCACCAGGACGAACTGGCAGAACTGATCACGCGCGAACACGGCAAGGTCTTCTCCGACGCCAAGGGCGAAGTCACGCGCGGCATCGAGGTCGTCGAATTCGCCTGCGGCATTCCCCAGCTGCTCAAGGGTCAGTACTCCGACCAGATCGGCGGCGGCATCGACAACTGGAGCATGCGCCAGGCCCTGGGCGTGGTTGCCGGCATCACGCCGTTCAATTTCCCCATGATGGTGCCGTGCTGGATGTTCCCCGTGGCCATCGCCTGCGGCAACACCTTCGTGCTCAAGCCCTCCGAGCGCGACCCGTCGGCGTCGCTGCGCCTGGCCGAGCTGCTGACCGAGGCCGGCCTGCCTCCCGGCGTTTTCAACGTCGTGCACGGCGACAAGCAGGCGGTGGACGCGCTGATCGCGCACCAGGACGTGGAAGCCCTGTCCTTCGTCGGCTCCACCCCCATCGCCGAATACATCTACGCGGAAGGCACGCGCCGCGGCAAGCGCGTGCAGGCGCTGGGCGGCGCCAAGAACCATCTTGTCGTCATGCCCGACGCGGACCTGGACCAGGTCACCGACGCCTTGATGGGCGCGGCCTATGGCTCCGCCGGCGAACGCTGCATGGCCATCTCGGTCGCCGTGGCGGTGGGCGACGTGGCCGACAAGGTGATCGAGCGCCTGACCCCGCGGGTGAAGTCGCTGATCGTCAAGGACGGCATGCAGGCCGACGCTGAAATGGGACCGCTGGTAACCGCCCAGCATCGCAAGAAGGTCATGGGCTACATCGAAGACGGCATCGCCGCCGGCGCCGACCTGGTGGTGGACGGGCGCGCCCTGAGCGTGCCCGGCAACGAGCGCGGCTTCTTCCTGGGCGGCACGCTGTTCGACAACGTGAAGCCGTCGATGAACATTTACCGCGAAGAGATCTTCGGGCCGGTGCTGTGCATCGTGCGCGTCCCGGATTTCGCCTCGGCGGTGGACCTGATCAATGCCCACGAATTCGGCAACGGCGTGGCCTGCTTCACGTCCGACGGCGGCGTGGCCCGCGCCTTCGCCCGCCAGATCAAGGTGGGCATGGTCGGCATCAACGTGCCGATCCCCGTGCCCATGGCCTGGCATTCCTTCGGCGGCTGGAAGCGTTCGCTGTTCGGCGACCACCATGCCTACGGCGAGGAAGGCATCCGCTTCTATTCGCGCTACAAGAGCGTGATGCAGCGCTGGCCCGACAGCATCGCCAAGGGCGCGGAATTCACCATGCCCGTGGCTAAGTGAGGCCCCCCCCGAAGCGCTTCGCGCTTCCCCCCCCAGGGGGGCGTCGCTGCGGACCGGCGGAGCCCGGATCCGCGCGACCCCGCTTGGGGACGGCCTTGCCTGATTGTGGCGTTGCGCCTGTTTTATGCGTGGTTGGGGGTGCGGCAGCGCCATTTCAGAACTGACTCGGGCGCGGCGTAGCCGCGCCTTCCTCACATCAAAACGATAAGGGGAATCCTGATGCGCATCGGGATAGGCGGCTTTCAGCACGAAACCAATACCTTCGCGCCGTCGCGCGCCGCTTGGGAGGACTTCGCCGAGAAAGGCGGCGGCTGGCCCAGGCTCGTCAGCGGGCCCGCGATGTTCCAGGCGGTCGCGGGCGCCAACATCCCGGTGGCGGGCTTCATCGAGGCCATGGGCCGGCACACGCTGCTGCCCACCACCTGGGCCGCGGCCAGCCCCTCCGGCCCGGTCACCCAGGACGCGTTCGAGCGCATCAGCGCCATGATCCTGCAGGGCCTGTCGCAGGCGGCGCCGCTGGACGGCGTCTACCTGGACCTGCACGGCGCGATGGTGACCGAACACCTGGACGACGGCGAGGGCGAATTGCTCAAGCGCGTGCGCGAACTGGTGGGGCCGGACGTGCCCGTGGTGGCCAGCCTGGATCTGCACGCCAATGTCACGCGCGACATGGTCCGCTACGCCGACGCCCTGGTCTGCTATCGGACCTATCCCCACATCGATATGGCCGAAACCGGGCAGCGCGCCGCGGAACTGCTGCAAAAACGGCTGGCCGGCATGCGGCGGCCCTGCGTGGCGCTGCGCTCCCTGCCGTACCTGATCTCCCTGTGCTGGCAGTCCACCGATATCGAGCCATCCCGCAGCCTGTACCAGCTGGTGGGCGACATCGAAGCGCGCGGCGCGGCCAGCCTGTCGTTCGCCACGGGATTTCCCGCGGCGGACTTCCCCGAATGCGCGCCCACGGTGTGGGCCTATGGCGCCACCCAGGCCGAGGCCGACGCCGCGGCCGACGAAATGACGCGCGCCGTCCTCAACGCCGAGCGCGATTTCGGCGGCAGGCTGTACACGCCCGACGAGGCCGTGCAAGAGGCCATGCGCCTGGCGCGCGACGCCGCCGGGCCCATCGTCATCGCCGATGCGCAGGACAACCCCGGCGCGGGCGGCAGCTCGGACACCACCGGCGTGCTGCGCGCGCTGATCCGCCACGACGCGCGCGATGCGGCCATCGGACTGATCGTGGATCCCGGGGCGGCGTTGGCCGCCCACCACGCCGGCGTAGGGAAAAAGGTCCGAATTGCACTGGGTGGACATTCGGGTATTCCCGACGACGAACCGCTGGACACCGAATTCATTGTCGAGAAAACTTCGGATGGGCGTTTCGATACGCACGGCGCGTTCTACCGCGGATTCCACATGGACCTGGGCCCCAGCGCCTGCCTGCGCATCGGCGGCGTGCGCATCGTCGTTGCTTCCAACAAGGTGCAGATGGCCGACCAGGAGATGTTCCGCTTCGCGGGCGTGGAGCCGCGGCGCGCGGCCATCCTGGTCGTCAAGAGTTCCGCGCACTTCCGCGCCGATTTCTCTCCGATCGCGCAAACGATCCTGGTGTGCGCGGCCCCCGGCTCGATGCTGATGGATGCGGCAAAACAACCATGGACACGGTTGCGCCCGGGCATCAGAATGGCGCCTTGCGGACCGGTCTTTTCCGGCCAGTCGGCTACCGCCTGAAACCTCGCACGCCGCTTCGCGCGGCGGGTTAACGACGCAGCGGCGCATCGCGCCGCTCATTACGCATCAAGGGGAAGATTCATGCTGAAGTTCGTCCGAGCCGCCGCGTTGGCGGGCGCAACCCTCATGATGGCTCACGGCGCCTACGCCGACACCGTCATAAAGGCGGTGATGCACTCGCCTCTGCGGCTGACCGATCCGCATGCCACCACCGCGTACATCACGACGTGGCACGGCTACATGATCTACGACACCCTGCTGGCCACCGACGCCGACAACAAGATCCAGCCGCAGATGCTGGAAAAGTGGGAAGTCTCGCCCGATGGCAAGACCTACACCATGACGCTGCGCGACGGCCAGAAATGGCATGACGGCAAGCCCGTCACCTCGGAAGACTGCGTGGCCTCGATCAAGCGCTGGGCCGCCGGCGACGGCATGGGCCGCACGCTGATGAAGTTCACCGACAAGATCGAAGTCATCGACGACAAGAACTTCCGCATCGTCATGAAGGAGCCCACCGACCTGGCGCTGCGCGCCCTGTCCAAGCCCACGGGCACCGCGCCCTTCATGATGCCCAAGCGCATCGCGGACCTGGCCATCGGCCAGCCTATCACCGACATGACCGGCTCGGGCCCGTTCAAGGTCGTCGAATTCAAGCCGGGCGTGAAGACGGTCTACGCCAAGAACGCCGACTACGTGCCGCGCAAGGAGCCCGCCAGCGGCCTGGCCGGCGGCAAGGTCGTGAACGTGGACAAGGTCGAATGGGATGTCATGCCCGACGCCCTGACCACCGCCAATGCGCTGCTGGGCGGCGAGATCGACTTCGTCGAGCAGTTCCCCTACGACCTGCTGCCGATGGTCGAAGGCAACAAGGACCTGAAGGAAGAGTCGCTCAGCCCGGTCGGCTACTTCACGATGTACCGCTTCAACTTCAAGTACCCGCCCTTCAACAACAAGAAGATCCGCCAGGCCGCGATGTACGCCATCGGCCAGGAAGACGTGATGAAGGCGCTGGTCGGCAATCCCAAGTACTGGAAGACCTGCGCCTCGCTGTGGGGCTGCGGCACGCCCCTGGAAAGCGACATCGGCAAGGACATGGTGGTGCCTTCCAACATCGAGAAGGCGAAGGCCCTCCTGAAGGAAGCGGGCTACGACAACACGCCCATCCTGGTCATGCACGCGACCGACGTGGGCACGCTGTCGGCCCAGCCGGTCGTGATGGCCCAGGCCCTGCGCAAGGCCGGGTTCAACGTCAACCTGGCCGCGATGGACTGGCAGAGCGTGGCCACCCGCCGCGCCTCCAAGGCGGCGCCCGCGGAAGGCGGCTGGAACGTCCACAACACCAACTGGTACGCGACCGACGTGATGGATCCGGTCCGTTCCGCCCCGGCCGCCGCCAACGGCGACAATGCCTGGTTCGGCTGGCCCGACTTCCCGCAGATCGAGGAACTGCGCACGAAGATGGCGCTGACCTCCGACCCGGCCGAACAGAAGAAGATCGCCGAGGAAGTGCAGCGCATCGGCATCGACGAGGGCCTGTACGTGCCGCTGGGCCAGATGTCGGTGCCCACGGTGTACTCGACCAAGCTCTCGGGCCTGGTCCATGCGCCCGTCTTCGCGTTCTGGAACGTCAAGAAAGCCCCTTGACGGGCAACAAGTTGTTGAGGGGGAATTACATGCTGGCATTTGTCTCACGCCGGCTCCTCGCGACCATCCCCGTTCTGGTGATGGTCGCGGTGGTGGTCTTCGCGATATTGCGTTTCAGCCCGGGGGATCCGGCCATCATCATGGCGGGCGATGGCGCCACGCCCGAGCGTATCGAACAGATACGGCAGACGATGGGCCTGGACCAGCCGGTCATCAAACAGTTTTTCATCTGGGGCGGCAGGCTCCTGCAAGGCGACCTGGGCACGTCGCTGATGTCCGGCGTGCCGGTCACCAAGCTGATAGGCCAACGGCTGGAGCCCTCGCTGGGTCTGGCCGTCCTGACCCTCGCCTTCACCCTGGTCGTCGCCATCCCTCTGGGGATCCTCGCGGCCTGGCGCCAGGGCAAGCTGCTGGACCGCGCGGTGATGGGCTTTTCGGTGCTGGGGTTCTCCGTGCCGGTGTTCGTCACGGGCTACCTGCTCATCTGGCTCTTCGCCATCAAGCTGGGCTGGTTCAACGTGCAGGGGTACTCGCCGCTGGCCAACGGCTTGTGGCCGTTCCTGCACCGGCTCATCCTGCCGTCGCTGGCGCTGTCCACGGTCTACGTGGCGCTGATCGCGCGCATCACGCGCACCAGCGTGATCGAGGTCATGGGCGAGGACTTCATCCGCACCGCCCGATCCAAGGGCCTGGGCGAGACCGGCGTCCTGCTGGGGCACGCGCTGCGCAACGCGGCCGTGCCGATCGCCACCGTCGTGGGCCTGGGCATCGCGCTGCTGATCAGCGGCGTCGTCGTGACGGAATCGGTGTTCAACATTCCCGGCCTGGGCCGGCTGGTGGTGGAAGCCGTGCTCGCCCGCGACTATCCGGTCATCCAGGGCCTGACGCTCTTCTTCGCGTTCGTCTACGTGTTCATCAACCTGGTTGTCGATTGCGCCTACATGGTGTTCGACCCGCGGATCAGATACTAGGGGCCGGCCCATGCAAACGCCAACCGAAGTCGCCGATCTTCCCGGCGGCGGAAATCCTCAAGTCACGGCCTGGCGGCAGGTGCGCCAGGGCCTCAAGAGCTGGCCCGTCATGCTGGCGCTGGTGGTGCTGGCGGCGATCGTCGTCATCGCGCTGTTCGCGCCCCTGTTGGGCACGGTCGACCCCACCCTCATCAACCCGGGCTCGCGCCTGAAGCAGCCCTTCACCGACTATCTGCTCGGCACGGACGCCTTCGGCCGCGACGTCTGGTCGCGCGTGGCCTACGGCGCCCGCGTCTCGCTCATCGCGGGCCTGGGCGCGGCGGTCGTCAGCGTCGCCATCGGGCTGGTCATCGGCGTGATCGCGGGCTGGTTCCGTTCGCTGGACGGGCTGATCATGCGCACGATGGACGCCATCATGGCCATTCCCGGCATCCTGCTGGCGATCGCCCTGGTGTCCGTCACGGGGGCCAGCCTCATGACCGTGCTGGTGGCCATCACCATCCCGGAAATCCCCCGGGTGGTCCGGCTGGTGCGCGGCCAGATCCTGACCGTGCGCGGCGAGCCCTACGTGGAAGCCGCGCTGGCGCTGGGCACGCCGCTGCCGCTGCTGCTGTGGCGCCACATGGTGCCCAGCACGATCGCGCCGCTGACGGTGCAGGGCACCTATGTCTTCGCATCCGCGATGCTGACCGAGGCCATCCTCAGCTTCTTGGGCGCGGGGATCCCTCCCGAGATCGCCTCCTGGGGCAACATCATGTCCGAGGGCCGCATGTATTTCCGCATGCTGCCCGGGCTGATTCTCTTTCCCGGCCTGTTCCTGTCGCTGACGGTGCTCAGCGTGAACATCCTGGGAGACGCCTTGCGCGACGCGCTGGACCCGAAAATGGTGCGCAGAATCTGATGTCGACAACCTATACCCCCACTCCCCCTGCGGGCGACACCTCGTCCGCCATCCTGGCCATCCGCAATCTGTCGGTGGAAGTCGCGGGCGCGGGCAACCGCGTCGTGCGCAATCTCAGCCTGGACGTGCATGCGGGCGAAACCGTGTGCGTCGTCGGCGAGTCCGGCTCGGGCAAGTCCGTCACGTCATTGGCGGTCATGGGCCTGCTGCCTCCGGGCGTGCTGTCCGTCAACGCCGGTTCGATCCGCGTGGAGGGCGAAGACGTGGTCACGGCCACCCAGCGCCGCCTGCGAGAGATGCGCGCCACCCGCATGGCCATGGTGTTCCAGGAACCCATGACCGCGCTGAACCCCGTGCATACGGTGGGCAAGCAGGTCGACGAAGTCCTGCGCCTGCACCGCAAGAAGATGTCGGCCGCCGAACGCCGCGCCAAGGTGCTGGACATGTTCCGGTCCGTGCACCTGCCGGACGTCGAGCGCATCTTCGACTCCTATCCCCACCAGCTGTCGGGCGGACAGCGCCAGCGCATCGTCATCGCGATGGCGCTGATCCTCGAGCCCAAGCTGCTCATTGCGGACGAACCCACCACCGCGCTGGACGTCACGACCCAGAAGCAGATCCTGGCGCTCATCAAGGAGCTGCAGGTCAAGCACCAGACGGCGGTGCTGTTCATCACGCACGACTTCGGCGTCGTGGCCGAGATCTCCGACCGCATCATCGTCATGAACCGCGGAGACCTGGTCGAAAGCGGCACCCGCGACGAGATCCTGGCCCAGCCCAAGCAGTCCTACACCCGGCGCCTGGTGTCCTCCGTGCCCAGCCTGGTGCCTTCGCGCCGCGAGGCGCCCTCGGGCATGCCGGTGCTGCACGTCAAGGGGCTGGGCCGCACCTACGGCGGCAAGCATTCGGTGCTGTCGCGCAAGGCCTCGCACAACATCATCGCGGCCGCCGACGTGAACCTCACGCTGCGCAAGGGTGAAATCCTGGGCATCGTGGGCGAATCCGGCTCGGGCAAGTCCACGGTGGCGCGCTGCATCGTGCGCCTGATCGAACCCACCGCCGGCCACATGATGATGGGCGGCGAGGACCTCAGCACGCTGTCCGGCTCGGCCCTGCGCCCCGTGCGCCGCCGGATCCAGATCGTGTTCCAGGATCCCTACCGTTCGCTGAACCCCCGCCGCACCGTCGGCGAATCCATCATCGAAGGCCTGCTCAATTTCGGCGTGCCGCGCGAGCAGGCCTTGAAGCGCGCCGGCGAAACCCTCGCCGTGGTCGGCTTGAGCCCGGACGCCATGCAGCGCTATCCGCACCAGTTCTCCGGCGGTCAGCGCCAGCGCATCTGCATCGCGCGCGCCCTGGTCATGGATCCGGAAATCCTGGTGGCCGACGAGGCCGTGTCCGCGCTGGACGTATCCGTGCAGGCACAGGTGCTGGAATTGCTGGAGCAGGTGCGCCAGCGCACCGGCGTGGGCGTGCTGTTCATCACGCACGATCTGCGCGTGGCCGCCCAGATCTGCGACACCATCATGGTCATGCAGCGCGGCAAGGTCGTCGAGACCGGCTCGGCGGAGACCGTGCTGACCGAGCCGCGCCACGAATACACCCGGGCCCTGATCGACGCGGCGCCCGGGCGGGACTGGGACTTCCGCAACTTCCGGCCCATCTCGGCCGGCCTGGCGCCGGCCTCCGCGCCGTGACGCAACGATCCGCATACAGGAACCGAAATGCCGCAACCGCATGAAATGTCCGCCGTGGAGCTTCTTCAGGCATACCGCGACAAAACGCTGTCGCCCGTCGAAGCCACCCGCGCCGTGCTGGAGCACATCGCGCGCTGGGAACCGCGACTGAAGGCCACCTATGCGCTGGATCCGGAAGGCGCGTTGGAGATGGCCCGCGCCTCCGAGGCCCGCTGGATGAGGGGCGAGCCCCAATCGGCCGGCGGCCACACGCTGGACGGCGTGCCCGCCACCATCAAGGAGAACATCGCCACGCGCGGCGTGCCCGTGCCCCTGGGCACCGCCGCGACCGATCTCACGCCGGCGGCCGCCGACGCGCCGCCGGCCGCCCGCATGCGCGAGGCCGGCGCCGTGCTGCTGGGCAAGACCACCATGCCCGACTACGGCATGCTGTCGTCCGGGCTGTCCAGCTTCCATGAATTGACCCGCAACCCCTGGGACTTGTCCAAGAACCCGGGCGGTTCCAGCGCCGGGGCCGGCGCCGCCGCGGCCGCAGGCTACGGCCCCTTGCACATCGGCACCGACATCGGCGGCTCCGTGCGGCTGCCCGCCGCATGGTGCGGCATCGCCACGCTCAAGCCCAGCCTGGGCCGCATCCCCATCGATCCGCCCTTCATGGGCCGCTGCGCCGGTCCGATGACCCGCAGCGTGGCCGACGCGGCGCTCATGATGGGCGTGCTGTCGCTGCCTGACGCGCGCGACCACATGAGCCTGCCCTACCAGGAATTCGACTGGCAGGACCTGGAGTGCGATGTGCGCGGCCTGCGCATCGGCCTCCTGACGGATGCGGGCTGCGGCCTGCCCGTGGATCCCGAGATCCTCGACGCGGTGCAGGCCGCGGCGCGCGCCTTCGAGGCCGCGGGCGCCATCGTGACGCCCATGCAACCCTGGATGAGCCCGGACATGCTGGACGGCGTGGACCGCTTCTGGCGCACCCGTTCGGCCCTGGACCTGGCGGCCCTGCCCGAAGCGCGCCGCGCCAGGATCCTGCCCTTCATCCGCGCCTGGGCGGAAAGCGGCGGCGGCCAGTCCGGCGAAGCCGTGTTCCGCAGCTACTACGAAACCCTTAACGTGCGCGCCAGGACGGTCGCGGCCTGCGCGCCCTACGACTACGTGCTCTCGCCCGTGGCGCCCGTGGTCGCCTACAACGCCGAATGGCCGTCGCCCACCAACGAGGTCGCGACCACGATGCACCACATCGGCTTCACCCTGCCCTTCAACATGAGCGAGCAGCCCGCGGCCTCCGTCAATTGCGGCTACACCAGGGCCGGCCTGCCCATCGGCCTGCAGATCGCCGGCCAGCGCTTCGACGACCTGGGCGTGCTGCGCCTGGCGCGGGCCTGGGAGCTGATGCGTCCCGAGCAGCATCCTTGGCCGCAGCCTCCCGAGGCAGCCTGACTTTTCCCCGCAGACCCAGAGGAATTCCCATGCGTTGGCTTTTGGCAATGATCAAGCACGAGACGAACACCTTCTCGCCCGTGCCGACTCCGCTCGAACGTTTCTTCCGCGGCAATCCCGAGATCCTGGCTGGCGAACGCGCCATCAAGGCCTACGAAAACACCGATAGCGGCCTGGGCGGCTATATCGAGGTGGCGCGCCGCGAGGGCGCCGAGATGGTCGTTCCCGTGGCGGCCGAGTCCTGGCCCAGCGGGCCGGCCAGCGCGGAGACGCACGAGCGCCTGTGCAAGCTGGTGCTGGACGAAGTCCGGCGCGGCGGTTTCGACGCCATCCTGCTGGACCTGCACGGCGCCATGGTGGCGCAGGGCGTGGACGACGCCGAGGGCGACCTGCTGCGCCGCCTGCGCGAAATCGATCCCACGACGCCTGTGGCCGTCACGCTGGACATGCACGCCAACATCTACGACGACATCGTCAGGAACGCCACCGTCATCAGCGGCTTCCATACCTATCCCCACGTGGACATCCGTGAGTCGGGCGTGCGCGCCGCGAACGTGATCGTGCGCACCCTGAAGGGCGAGATCAAACCCGTCATGTCCTGGGCCAACAAGCCCATGCTGCCCCACATCATGTGCCAGGGCACCCATGCCGCCCCCAACAAGCCGCTGCAGGAGCGCTGCCGGGAGCTGGAAGCCGCCGGCGTGCTGGCCGCCTCGGTGTTCGTGGGCTTTCCCCATGCCGATATCCGCGAAGCCGGGCTGAGCGCCGTGGTCTGTACGGATGGCAAGCTGGCCGAAGCGGAAAAATACCGCGACGAGCTGCTGGAGCGGGCCTGGGCGGGGCGCGCCGACTGGGTGTTCCATCCGGAACCGCTGGCGCCCACCATCGCGCGCGCCAAGGCCATCGGGCAAGGCCCCGTCGTGCTGTTGGACCACTACGACAACACGGGCTCGGGCGGCACGATGGACACCACTGCCGTGTTGGCCGAAGTGCTGCGCCAGGAACTGGAGAACGCGGTCTTCTACGCCATCTGCGACCCCGAAGCGGCGCAGGAGGCCGCCGCGGCCGGCGTGGGCCGGACCATCACGCTCAAACTGGGCGGCAAAGTGCCCATGCCCGCCATCCAGGAGCCGAGCGAGCCGCTGGAAGTCACCGGCCGCGTCAAGCTGGTGTTCGACGGCATCTACCTGAACCGCGGCCCCATGTATCGGGGCGTGCGCAACGATACCGGGCTGACCGTCGTGATCGACACGGGCCGCGTCGAGATCGTGGTGGTGTCGCGGCACCAGGAGCCCTTCGACGTCAACTGCCTGCTGTCGGCCGGCATCGACCCGCTGCAAAAGCGCTATGTGGTGCTGAAGAGCCGCGTGCATTGGCGCGCGGGCTTCTCCGACATGGCCACGGAAGTCATCGAATGCACGGGCGTGGGCGTCACCACGTCCGATTACGGGCAGCTGGAGTTCAAGAAGGTACGCCGCCCGATCTATCCGCTGGACGCGCTGTAGATCCTTTTCGCGTTTCCCCGCCTGAAAAGCCGGCGCAAGAGCGCCGGCTTTCATTTGGAAAACTTCTGTAACTGCGAGCACGCTCGGGCGGCCTGCCGCCTCGGTATACTCGCCGCGGGCCTTACAGGCCGATGAATACGCGTATTCCGATGAAGACGGTTCTCAGGGCCGCCTCGCGGCAAAAGCCGCCTCGGGCATCGGATATGACTCGATAATCAACGATACAAACTGAACGATGAAAAAGAGCGTAGCGATCACCCTCGGCGTGGTCATAGTGGGAGCAGGAAGCTGGGTCGGCGCCACGTGGTACACCGGCAAACGCATCGAGGAGAGCTCGCAGCGCCACCTGGCGGAAGCCAACGAGAAGCTGGCCAAGATCACGCCGCTGTTCGGCCTGCGCATCGACCAGTTGAAGTATGAACGCGGCCTGTTCTCGACGCAGGCGCGCTATGGCCTGTCCTTCGTCAAGAGCGACAACTCCCCGGACGGCATGCCCGCCGGCATGGTCGAGTTCGACGCCACCATCGAGCACGGCCCCTTCCCCAAGAGCGCCCTGGCGCGCGGCGCGATCGCGCCCAAGCTGGCCTTCGTCCACAGCGAGATCGCCAAGACGGACAACATCAAGGAACTGTTCGAGCTCACCAAGGACGTCTCCCCCCTGGCCGGCGACGCCGTCATCAGCTTCGGCGGCTTCGCCACCTCCAGCGCCAGGATCGCGCCGGTCAAGATCGAGCATGAGGGCAACACGGTCGATTTCAGCGGCATGACGGTCAACGGCACGTTCGACCGCAAGCTGCAGGCCGTCACCGCGAACGCGCTGGTGGAAACGCTGTCGGTGAACGGCGCGAAGTCGGACGACCCCATCACGATGGCGCTGTCGGGCCTGACGATGGACGTGAACAGCCGCATGGGCAAGTTCGGCCTGTCCGTCGGCGACTCGAACATCAAGATCAAGCGCATCGACGTCGTCAAGCCCGATGAAGAGGTCAAGGTCTCGCTGGACAACCTGGGCTATGGCGTCAAGCTGTCCGAAGACGACAAGACCATCAACGCCGAGGCGACCTACCAGACCGGCGACATCGTTCTGAACGATGTCGCGCTGGGCAACGGCCAGGCCGTGGTCAAGCTCGCCAGGCTGGACGGCGACGCCGTCAAGCAACTGTCCGACACCTACAACCAGATCGTGCGCCAGTACATGATGGGCGCCAGCGACGAAGGCCTGAAGGACGAACAGTTCGACGTGCTGCTGGACAACGCCGGCAAGCTGCTCAACGGCAATCCCTCGTTCAGCATCGACCCGATCAGCTGGAAGACCGCCAAGGGCGAAAGCAAGCTGACGTTCACGCTGGACCTCGCCAATCCGCCCAACGTGAAGGAACTGACCCCGCAGGAAATCCTGGTCAAGGCCATCAAGCAGATCGACGCCACCCTGATCATCTCCAAGCCCATGGTCCGCGACCTGATGGTGCAGTACGCCGTCAAGAAGGAAGGCCTGGACGCCACGGCGGCCGGCGCCCAGGCCGACGAGCAGATGCGCTCCGTGTCGGGCATGGCCGAGATGTTCAACGTCGGCAAGAACGACGGCGACAACATCGTCGGCAAGTTCCACTTCGCCGACGGCATGGGCGACCTGAACGGCCAGAAGATCCCCGCCGAGGAACTGTTCGCCGGCCTGCTGGGCGCGACCGGCATGGACGACGAAGGCGAGCCCGAAGACATGGACATGGATCCGGAAGCGCCCGCCGCGGCGGCGGCTCCCGCCGACCTGATGGAGGACTTCGACTTCGACACCGTCAACGCCATGCTCTCGGACATGTCGTACTCCCCCCGCAAGGAAGACGGCGAGGAAGGTCCCGTGCTGATCCTGGATGCCGCCAACACGGGCGCCAGCGACCTGCGCGTCGAATTCATGTGCAACGACTTCACGGAAAAGTGCCACGACCTCGTGGTGACCGCTACGTACAGCGGCAAGAAGCCGGTTTCGCTCAAGGCGATCAACGCCTGGAACCAGGAATACCGCTGGACGCGCGCCTACCTGGACGACAAGAACCAGGCGGTGCTGCAGATGGACATGAACTCGGAAGGCGGCATCGGCAAGGAAAACCTGCAGATCATGCTGAACACGTTCTTCAGCATTGCGGAAGACTTCTCCGTCGCCAGCAAGGCCGCGCCGGCGAAATAAGCCCCGGACGCGCATGAAAAAATCCCCCCATCGCAACGATGGGGGGATTTTTTTTGCCGGGTGCTCCCGGAAAAAAGGCCCGGCGCGAGCCGGGCCTTCAAGCCATGCGTTTACGCGTAGGCTTCGACCGGCAGGCAGGCGCACACCAGGTTGCGGTCGCCGTAGGCATTGTCCACGCGGGCGACCGGCGGCCAGTACTTCGCATCGCGCAGCGAAGCCACCGGATAGGCGGCCTGCTGGCGCGGATAGTCGTGCAGCCATTCTTCGGCCAGCAGCATCTGCGCGGTGTGCGGGGCGTTCTTCAGGACGTTGTCCTCGCGGTCGCGCTCGCCGCGCTCGATCTGGGCGATTTCTTCGCGGATCGAGATCATCGCGTCGATGAAGCGGTCGAGCTCGGCGATGCTTTCCGATTCGGTCGGCTCGACCATCAGCGTGCCCGCGACCGGGAAGCTCATGGTGGGCGCGTGGAAACCGTAGTCCATCAGGCGCTTGGCGATGTCCTCGGCGCTGACGCCGCTGGTTTCCTTCAGCGGACGCACGTCCAGGATGCATTCGTGCGCCACGCGGCCATGGCGGCCCGCGTACAGCACCGGATAGTGGTCGCGCAGGCGCGTCGCGATGTAGTTGGCGTTCAGGATGGCCACTTCGGTGGCGCGGCGCAGGCCGTCGGCGCCCATCAGCGCGATGTACACGTACGGGATCGGCAGGATGCCCGCGGAGCCGAAGGGCGCGGCCGACACGGGACCGACCTTGGCGTCGCCCGGCAGCTTGCCCTGTTCGTTCACCACGCCCGGCAGGTACGGAGCCAGGTGCGCTCGCACCGCCACGGGGCCCACGCCGGGTCCGCCGCCGCCGTGCGGGATGCAGAAGGTCTTGTGCAGGTTCAGGTGGGACACATCCGAACCGAACTTGCCCGGCTGCGCCACGCCGACCATGGCGTTCATGTTGGCGCCGTCCAGGTAGACCTGGCCGCCGGCCCGATGCACCAGATCGCAGATCTCGGTCACGGCTTCCTCGAAGACACCGTGCGTGGACGGATAGGTGATCATCAGGGCGGCCAGCTTGTCGCCCACCTGTTCGATCTTGGCGCGCAGGTCGGCCAAGTCCACGTTGCCATTCGCGTCGGAAGCCACCACCACCACGTCCATGCCGGCCAGCTGGGCCGAGGCGGGATTGGTGCCGTGCGCCGACGAGGGGATCAGGCAGATATTGCGCTGGTGCTGGCCATTGGCCTGGTGGTAGCCGCGGATCGCCAGCAGGCCGGCGTATTCGCCCTGCGCGCCCGAGTTGGGCTGCAGGCTGATGTTGTCGTAGCCGGTGATTTCGCACAGCGCGGCCGACAGGCGGTCGATCAGTTCGTTGTAGCCCTGGCTTTGCGCGGCGGGCGCGAACGGGTGGATCAGCGCGAATTCTGGCCAGGTGATGGGGATCATCTCGGCCGTGGCGTTGAGCTTCATGGTGCACGAACCCAGCGGGATCATCGTGCGGTCCAGCGCCAGGTCCTTGTCGGCCAGCTTGCGCAGGTAGCGCAGCATGTCGGTCTCGGACTGCACGCTGGAGAATACCGGGTGCTTCAGGATCGCGCTCTCGCGCGCCACGCTCGGCGGGATGCCGCTGGCGGCGGCCGCGTCCAGGGCGTCGAGGTCGAGCTCGACGTCATCGCGTTCCAGGCCGGCGGCGAACACATTGACCAGCGCCTGCAGATCGTCCGCGGTCACCGTTTCGTCGAGCGAAACCGCCAGGCGGGCGCCGTCCACGCGGCGCAGGTTGATGCGGGCGCAGTCTGCCGCCGTCAGGATGGCGGGCGTGGCCGCGCCGGTTTCCAGCAGCAGCGTGTCGAAGAAGGTGTCGTTGGCGACCTTCACGCCCAGCTTGACCAGCTCGGCGCGCAGGATGGCGGTGCCGCGCTGCACGCGCTCGGCGATGCGGCGGATGCCCGCCGGACCGTGCCACACGGCGTACATGCCCGCCATCACGGCCAGCAGCACTTGCGCGGTGCAGATGTTGGAAGTGGCTTTTTCGCGGCGGATGTGCTGTTCGCGCGTCTGCAGCGCCAGGCGCATCGCCGGGTTGCCCTGCGCATCCTTGGACACGCCCACCAGGCGGCCGGCCATGTTGCGCTTGAAGGCGTCCTTGCAGGCCATGAAACCGGCATGCGGGCCGCCGAAGCCGAACGGCACGCCAAAGCGCTGGGCCGAGCCGATCGCGATGTCGGCGCCCCACTCGCCCGGGGCGGCCAGCAGGGCCAGCGCCAGCAGGTCGGTGGCCACGGCCACGACCGCGCCTTGCGCGTGCGCGGCTTCGGCCAGCTGGCGGTAGTCGGAAATGGAGCCGGTGCTGTGCGGGTACTGGAGCAGCACGCCGAAGCACTCGGGCAGGCCTTCGGCCTCGTCGCCCACGGCGATCTCGATGTCCAGGCCTTCGGCGCGCGTGCGCACGACTTCGAGGGTCTGGGGGTGCACGTGGCGCGAAACGAAGAACACCGGGCTCTTGGACTTGGCGCTGCGGCGCGCCAGCGTCATGGCTTCGGCCGCGGCGGTGCCTTCGTCCAGCAGCGAGGCGTTGGAGATGTCCAGCCCGGTCAGGTCGGCGACCATGGTCTGGTAATTCAGCAGGGCCTCGAGGCGGCCCTGCGAGATTTCGGGCTGGTACGGCGTGTAGGCCGTGTACCAGGCGGGATTTTCGAGGATGTTGCGCAACACGACATTGGGCGTGTGCGTGCCGTAATACCCCTGGCCGATGTAGCTGCGGTAGACCTGGTTGCGGCCCGCGATCTGCTTGAGTTCGCCCAGCACGTCCGTCTCGCTGCGCGATTGCGGCAGCGCCAACGGAGCCTGGCTGCGGATCTTGGGCGGCACGACTTCTTCGATCAGGGCGTCCAGGCTGGCGCTGCCGATGACGGCGAGCATGGCGGCCTGGTCGGCGTCGGAGGGGCCGATGTGGCGGGGAATGAAGTCGGTATGGGTGTCTAGGGCGCGCGACATGGGGAGATCTCGGGGTAGCGGGTGCCGTCGGAGGACGGACGGTATTGCATCTTGCGGGGCGGGCGGCCGCTCGGGCCATGCCCGCCCCGGAGGACCGGCTTAGCCGTTGGCGACGGCTTCGTAGCCGGCAGCGTCCAGCAGCTTGTCGGCATCGGCGGCGTTGACCGGCTTGATCTTGAAGATCCAGGCGGTGAAAGCCGATTCGTTGATCAGGTTGGGGTTGTTTTCCAGCTCTTCGTTGAAAGCGACGATCTCGCCGGCCACGGGCGCGTAGATGTCGGAGGCGGCCTTCACCGACTCGACCACGCCGGCGGTTTCGCCTGCGTTCAGCTTGGCGCCGACCTTCACGTCGCCGACGAAGACCAGGTCGCCCAACTGGTCCTGGGCGGTATCGGTGATGCCGACGACGAACACGTCGCCTTCGGCTTTGACCCATTCATGGGACTCGGTGTACTTGCGATCGGTGGGCAGACTCATGGGAACTCCTGAGGGAATGCGGGTAGATGAATGGTGTTGCGCGCCTCGCGCGGGCGGCCAGGTCGCCCCGAAGGGGCCGCCAGCCGCGCGAAGCTTCGAGTTTACGAGTGTTCGACCGCTTTGCCGTTACGGACAAACGGCAATTTGCATGCCAGCGCGGGCACCCACTTGCCGCGGATATCGACTTCGACCGTATCGCCGGGGCGCACGCCTTGCGGCAGCCGGGCGAAGCCGATCGACACGCCCAGGGTGGGCGACATGGTGCCGCTGGTGAGTTCGCCCATGCCTTCCTTGGTGCGCACGGCCATGTGAGCGCGCATGACGCCGCGCTCCTGGAGCTTCAGGCCGAGGAACGCGGCCGGCGTGGCGAACTGTTCCAGCGCCTCGCGGCCGATGAAACGGCGCTCGGCGTCCTTCAGGGAAACCGTCCAGGTCAGGCCGGCCTGGCTAGGCTGGATCAGCTCGTCCATGTCCTGGCCGTAGAGGTTCATGCCGGCCTCCAGGCGCAGCGTATCGCGCGCGCCCAGGCCGCAGGGACGCACGCCCTGCGCGGCCAGGTCGCGCCACAGCTGCACGACCTCCGTGGCGGGAAGCACGATCTCGAAACCGTCTTCGCCGGTGTAGCCCGTGCGGGCCACCAGCGTGTCGTCGCCGACCACGGCCGCGACGAAGGGAGTCAGCGGTTCGGTGGCGGCCTTCCAGGCCGGGCGCGCGGCCCAGACCTTGGCGCGCGCGTTCGGGCCCTGCACGGCGACCATGGCCAGGTCGCGGCGCGCCGTAATGGCGACGTCGAAACCGCCAGCCTGCTTCACGCGCTGCATCCAGGCGATGTCCTTGTCGGCCGTGCCGGCATTGACGACCACGCGCCATTCGTCGGAGGCGAAGAAGTAGATGATCAGGTCGTCGATCACGCCGCCCTGCGGGTTCAGCATGCAGCTGTACAGCGCCTTGCCGGGCACGGTCAGCTTGGCCACGTCGTTGGCCACCAGGCGTTGCAGGAAAGCGAAGGAGTCCGGGCCGGCGACGTCGACGTTCAGCATGTGCGAAACGTCGAACATGCCTGCGTCCTGGCGCACGGCATGGTGCTCTTCCAGTTGCGAGCCGTAGGCCAGGGGCATGTCCCAGCCGCCGAAGTCGACCATTCGGGCGCCAGAGGCGATGTGTTCTTCGGCCAGCGGGGTGCGTTTGAGGGGTGCGGACATGCGCGGGAACTCCGGGACGGCATTGTTGCCAGGGTTACGGAATGCCGGTGGTGCCAGGCGGGCTGCGCCTGCACACCGGCTGAATCTTCCGCCCCTCTGTCCTTTTGCCTGAGAGTTGCCCCGCAGCGCGGGTTTGCACCTTCGGCGCCTGGGCTGCTCGCTGTGTCCCTTGTTTCAGGGGCGGCGCCAGGTCTCTCCAGAGTGCTGTTTTGCCGCATCCGCGCGGTAAAACCGGGACAGGGCAAGCATGGGCGGTATGGGTTACCTGAGCGATTCCGGGCGAATTGCGCCTTCGGCGGCGGCCGGGAAAACAGGCCGCTCTCTCCCGCAACATGCGTGACAGCGGCGAAAGCATACAACGAAAGCCGCCGGCAGGGAATGCCCGTGCGGCGCGGGCCCGGGGCTCGCGCGAAGCTCCGGTTAGCGCGAACGGCCCCTAGCCCAGGGCGGTGTCCAGCAACATCATCAGCACGAAGCCCAGCATCAGGCCGCAGGTGGCATAGACCTCGTGCCCCTTGCGGTGCGACTCCGGGATGATCTCGTGGCTGATCACGAAGAGCATCGCCCCCGCGGCGAAACCCAGGCCCCAGGGCAGCATCGGCTCCGACCAGCCGACCACGGCCGCGCCCAGCACGGCTCCCAGGGGCTCGACCAGCCCCGACAGCATCCCCAGCGCCACTGCGAACGCGCGCTGGTAGCCGGCCGCCAGCAGCGCCACCGCCACGACCAGCCCCTCGGGAATGTCCTGGATGGCGATGCCCGTCGCCAGCGCCGTGCCGCGCACGGGGTCATTGCCCGCATAGCCCACGCCGATGGCCAGGCCTTCCGGCAGGTTGTGCAGCGTAATCGCGAACACGAACAACCAGGTGCGGCGCAGCCGGTGCGCCTCGATCCCTTCCCTGCCCTTGATGAAATGCTCGTGCGGCAGCGTGCGGTCCATGACCAGCAGAACGGCCGCCCCCAACAGCACGGCCGCCCCCACCGTCAGGCCAGCGCCCCAAGGGCCGTAGCCCAGGTCGCGGCCCGCGGCGATGCCCGGCGCCACCAGCGAAAAAGCGCTGGCCGCCAGCATCACGCCCGCCCCGAAGCCGAACATGCTGTCCTGCATTTTCTGAGGAATGCTGCGGGCGAACAGGATGGGCACGGTCCCCAGCGCCGTCGCGCCGGCCGCGACCAGGCCGCCCAGCAGCGCGTCCGCGACGTGCGGCGCGCGCACGTCCAGGTACGCCCACAACTGGTGCAGCCCCAGGCAAGACACCAGCACGGCCAGCGTCCACACGCTGATGCTGGTGGCCGCCGGCCGCACGCGATGACGGCTGAAGGTATTCATATGCCGCAGCCCTCCTTGCGAAAGACGCGTTCAGCGCTTTGCCGCTGCGTAGCGGCGCGCCACTTCCGGCCAGTTCACGACATTGTAGAAGGCGGCTATGTATTCCGGCCGGCGGTTCTGGTACTTCAGGTAGTAGGCGTGCTCCCAGACGTCCAGCCCCAGGATAGGCGTGTTGCCGTGCATCAGCGGGCTGTCCTGGTTGGCGCTGCTTTCCACGGTGAGCTTGCCGCCCGGCGTCACCGACAGCCAGGCCCAGCCGCTGCCGAAGCGGGTCAGCGCGGCCTTGGTGAAGGCGTCCTGGAAAGCGGCCATCCCGCCCAGGTCGGACTCGATGGCCCCAGCCAGGACGCCATCTGGCTCACCTCCGCCCTCCGGGGACATGACGGACCAGAACAGGCTGTGGTTGGCGTGTCCGCCCCCGTGGTTGCGCACCGCGCCGCGCACGGCCTCGGGCAATTGGTCCAGGCGCGACACGAGGGCCTCGACGGACTCGCCCGCGGCGATGCCCGCCGCCTCCAGCGCGGCGTTCAGGCTGTTGACGTAGGTCTGGTGATGCTTGCTGTAGTGGATCTCCATCGTCATGGCGTCGATGTGGGGCTCCAGGGCGTCATAGGCGTACGGCAGGGGCGGAAGGGTGTAGGCCATGCGTGTCTCCGTAGGATCGCCCCTCCAAAGGAAGGGCCTTGATCAATATCGAAAACATAAATGATATTTATTTTTATTTAATATCACAATGGCAGGATCCCGATCCCTGCCATCGCCTCGCGCTAGAGCCCTTCCGTCCCGGCTACAGGGCCTTGCCGCAAGCCACGCCCGAGGCCCAGGCCCATTGGAAGTTGTAGCCGCCCAGCCAGCCCGTCACATCCACGGCTTCGCCGATGAAGTAAAGGCCGGGCGTGGTCTTGGCCTGCATGGATTTCTGGTCCAGGCCGCGCGTGTCCACGCCGCCGCGCATGACCTCGGCCTTCTTGTAGCCGGCGGTTCCGCTGGGCACCAGCGTCCATTGATGGATGTCCTGCGCCAGCCCCCGCAAGGTCTTGTCCGGCGCGTCGGCCAGACGCAGCGCCGCCAGCCCGGGCTTGCCCTTCTGCTCCGCCAGGTGCAGCCAGCGGTCGGCCAGGCGCTTGGGCCAGAGGCCGCCCAGCACCGTGTGCAGCTGCTGCCGGTTGCCGGACTTCGACTGCAGCAGTTCCTCGGCCATGTTGCGGCCCGGCGCCAGGTCCACCACGATGGGTTCGCCCGGTTTCCAGAAACTGGATATCTGCAGAATGGCCGGCCCCGATAGGCCGCGGTGCGTGAACAGCAGGTCTTCCAGGAACTCGCCGCGGGCCTTGCCCTGTCCGGTGTGCAGGTTGACTTCCAGCGCCACGCCCGACAGCTCGGACAAGGCCTGCCACTGCGCGGGGTCGAAGGTCAGGGGCACCAGCGCGGGACGAGGCTCCACGACCTTGAGGCCGAACTGCCGGGCGATCTTCAGGCCGAAGTCGGTGGCGCCCAGCTGGGGAATCGCCATGCCGCCCGTGGCGACCACGAGCTTGGCCGCGCGGATCGGCCCCTGCGCGGTGCGCAGTTCAAAGCCCTGTTCGCCGTGCCCGATCTCGGCCACCGGGCAATTCATGCGCCACTGCACGCCGCCCGCATCGCATTCGACGCGCAGCATATCGATGATGGATTCGCTGGAATCGTCGCAGAACAGCTGGCCGCGATGCTTCTCGTGCCAGGCGATGCGATGGCGCTTCAGGAGCGCCAGGAAATCCTGCGGCGTATAGCCCGACAGGGCCGAGCGGCAGAAATGCGGGTTGTCGGAAAGAAAGTTGGCGGGCCCCGCCCCGATGTTGGTGAAATTGCAGCGGCCGCCGCCCGAAATGCGGATCTTCTCCGCCAGGCGGCTGGCGTGGTCGACCAGCACCACGCGCAGGCCGCGCTGGCCGGCCACCGCAGCACACATCATGCCAGCGGCGCCGGCGCCGAGTACGGCTACATCGAACATCAGGACTCCAGGCCCGCCGGGCCTCACTCTTCGATCAGGCAGTCAACGTAGTAGCGCTTTTCGCCGTCCGGGCCCACTTCATCGGCCAGGCCGTGGATGTAGGTCTCGAAGCCGGGGAAGCGCTGGTTGAACTCGCGCGCGAACTGCAGGTACTGGACGATGGTGCGGTTGAAGCGCTCGCCCGGAATCAGCAGGGGAATGCCGGGGGGGTACGGGGTCAGCAGCACGCCCGTGACGCGGCCTTCCAGCTTGTCGATGTCGACGCGCTCGACCTCGCGGTGCGCCATGCGGGCGAACGCGTCCGACGGTTTCAGCGCCGGGACCATGTCGCTCAGGTACATCTCGGTCGTCAGGCGCGCGACGTCGCGCTCGCGATAGGCTTCGTGGATCTGCTGGCAGAGGTCGCGCAGGCCCATGCGCTCGTAGCGGCGATGGTCGCGGCAGAATTCCGGCAGGATGCGCCACAGCGGCTGGTTGCGGTCGTAGTCGTCCTTGAACTGCTGCAGGGCGGTCAGCAGCGTGTTCCAGCGGCCCTTGGTGATGCCGATGGTGAACAGGATGAAGAACGAATACAGGCCCGTCTTCTCGACCACCACGCCGTGCTCGGTCAGGTACTTGGAGACCAGGGCGGCGGGGATGCCGGTTTCGCCGAAGCTGCCCGACATGTCCAGGCCCGGGGTGATGACCGTGGCCTTGATCGGATCCAGCATGTTGAAGCCTTCGGCCAGGTCGCCGAAGCCGTGCCAGTGGTCGTTGGACTCGAGGATCCACTCGTCGCGGTTGCCGATGCCTTCCGGCACCAGGCGGTTCGGGCCCCAGACCTTGAACCACCAGTCGTTCTTGCCGAACTCCGATTCCACCTTGCGCATGGCGCGGCGGAAGTCCATGGCTTCGCGGATGCTCTCCTCGACCAGCGCGGTGCCTCCGGGCGGCTCCATCATGGCGGCCGCCACGTCGCAGGACGCGATGATCGCGTACTGGGGCGAGGTGGACGTGTGCATCAGGTAGGCTTCGTTGAAGACGTTGCGGTCCAGCTTGCGGGTCTCGGACTCCTGCACGATGATCTGCGAGGCCTGCGAAATGCCGGCCAGCAGCTTGTGCGTGGAGTGCGTGGCGAACACCATGGCGTCCTGGCTGCGCGGGCGGTCCTGGCCGATGGCGTGCATGTCCTGGTAGAACTCGTGGAACGAGGCGTGCGGCAGCCAGGCTTCGTCGAAGTGCAGCGTGTCGACGTAGCTGCCCAGCTGCTTCTTGATCATTTCCACGTTGTAGATCACGCCGTCGTACGTGCTTTGCGTCAGCGTCAGGATGCGCGGGTTCTTGTTGACCGCCTCGCGCGCGAAGGGATTGGCCTCGATCTTCTTGCGGATGCTGTCCGGGTGGAACTCTTCCAGCGGGATCGGGCCGATGATGCCCAGGTGGTTGCGCGTGGGGCGCAGGAACACCGGGATCGCGCCCGTCATCGTGATGGCGTGCAGGATGGACTTGTGGCAGTTACGGTCCACCACGACCACGTCGCCGGCGGCGACGTTGGCGTGCCACACCACCTTGTTCGAGGTGGACGTGCCGTTAGTCACGAAGAAGCAATGGTCGGCATGGAAGATCCGCGCCGCGTTCAATTCGGATTCGGCCACGGGGCCGGTGTGGTCCAGCAGCTGGCCCAGTTCGTCGACGGCGTTGCAGACGTCGGCGCGCAGCATGTTCTCGCCGAAGAACTGGTGGAACATCTGGCCCACCGGGCTCTTCAGGAACGCCACGCCGCCCGAGTGGCCGGGGCAGTGCCAGGAGTACGAGCCGTCCTGCGCGTACTTCACCAGCTCGCGGAAGAACGGCGGCGGCAGGCTGTCGACGTAGCTGCGGGCTTCGCGGATGATGTGGCGCGCCACGAATTCGGGCGTGTCCTCGAACATGTGGATGAAGCCGTGCAGTTCGCGCAGGATGTCGTTCGGAATGTGCTCCGAGGTGCGCGTCTCGCCGTACAGGTAGATGGGGATGTCGGCGTTGCGGAAGCGCAGTTCGCCGATGAACGCGCGCAGGTTCTTGATGGCGCTGGCCACGTCCTCGGGCGAATCCACGTCGAACTCTTCATCGTCGATCGACAGGATGAAGGCGCTGGCGCGGCTCTGCTGCTGGGCAAACGAACTCAGGTCGCCATAACTGGTCACCCCGATCACCTCGACGCCCTCGGCCTCGATCGCGGCAGAAAGGGCGCGGATGCCCAGGCCGGACGCGTTCTCGGAACGGTAGTCCTCGTCGATGATGAAAATGGGGAAGCGGAATTTCATGCGGGCGCTCCTGGGGCAAGGCGGAATCGGACGCGTATCGCGGCGCGAGTGTACAGCTAGTAAAAATCCGCCTGATGACAGACGGCGCGAGCACCCGCCGGGGAGGCGGGAATGGCGGAATTGTAGGGCTGTTTTTCTTACAGTCCTACGGGAAATCCCCAGAAGGGATGCGCGGCCGTTGTCATCGCGCCAAAAAGCGCGCTTCCCGGCGGCGGCGACGGCCCGGACGCTAACGGATCGTGCGGGCCTCGCCCGCCTGCAGCGCCGCCACGAACTGCTCGAAATAAGGCGGAATCGCCTCGGCGGCCCCGTAGCGGATCCGGCGTTCGACCTTGGCGATCGCGCCGAAGCAGACTTCGGTTCCCGGCTGGCCGCAAACCAGCACCACCGGGTCTTCGTCGTCGCAAACTTCGTACAGGCCGCCGTGCGCGCGGCGTCCCACCTCGTAGAGGTAGGCGGCGGCGCCGACGGTCTGCATGGGGGTCAGAGGCAGGGTCCCGAGGTGGGCGGCCTCCAGCGCTTCATCCAGCGCATGGACGCTGGAAGGCGAGTAGTCCAGCACGGCGCCGGTCTGGCCGGCTACCTGGACAAAGTCCTGCGCGGCATCCGCCACGCGCGCCACGAACTCTTCCTGGACTTCGTTGCGCTTGGCGTCCTGGTTTATCTTGAGGAAACCGAACATCAGTGGCTCCTTTGTGAAAACCGCAAGCGGCATTGGAACCATTATAGGCAAGCCCCCCCTCTATACTGTCCCAAGCGCCCCCAAAACGTTACCTATTCCCAACACTTGCTCCCCATGCCCTCCCCCCAGGTCAGACGCCTCGTGCCCTCGGACGCCGCAGCCTTGCGCCAATTGCGCCTCGACGCCCTTGTGGAAACGCCAGAATCGTTCGGATCGAGTTACGAAGAGGAACACACCCTGACATTGGAGGACATCCGCGCCTGGATCGCGCCGGCGGACGATGGCGCGATGTTCGGCGTCTTCCATGGCGACACGCTGGCCGGCATGGTCGGCGTGGGCCGGCAGCGCAAGCTCAAGATGCGGCACAAGGCCCATATCTGGAGCATGTACGTGGCGCCCGCCCAGCGCGGCCAGGGCCTGGCGAAATTGCTGATGCATGCAGCCATCGCGCACGCCGCGGCCATGCGCGGCATCCGCCACGTGCAATTGAGCGTGACCTCGAACAATACGGCGGCCAGCGCCCTGTATCTGGGCCTGGGTTTCACCGAGTACGGGTGCGAACGCGAAGCGCTGTGCGTGAACGGCAGGTTCTACGACGAAACGCTGATGTCGTTGCCGCTGTCCGGCAAATAGCGACGAGGCTCAAATCGCGCCGGCCCGCCGCCGCACGGTGTATATGCATACCTGGTTGCGGCCGCCGTCCTTGGCCCGGTAGAGCGCCTGGTCGGCCGCCTTGATCACCGCTTCCGGCCCGCGCAGCGCTTCGCTGCGCTCGGCCACGCCCATGCTGACGGTCACGCGCAATGGCCGCGCATTGCGCCCGTCGCGCCCGCCGCGCCGGCGCATGCCGAGCTGGTCGGCCTTGGGACGGGCCGGCTTGTCGCGCAGGCGCATCTGGTAGGCCTCGATGGCGCGCCTGACGCTTTCCAGGTGCGGCTTGCATTCCGCCGCGGTCTTGCCGGGAAACACCAGCGTGAACTCCTCGCCCCCGAAACGGTAGGCATGCCCCCCGCCCGGCACGCGCCGCATTTGCGCCGCGACCATGCGCAGGACCTGATCGCCCACGTCATGGCCGTGGGTATCGTTGAACGCCTTGAAGTGGTCCACGTCGGCCATCGCCAGCGCGTAGACGCGCCCTCCCATGCGCTGCAGCCTTTCGTTCAACGCGCGCCTGCCCGGCAGGCCGGTCAGCTCGTCGAGAAAGGCCATGTGGAAACCTTCGTGGGCCAGCGACACGCACAGCGCCGTCAGGGCGGCGGTGGACATCAACGCCAGCTCGACGGGATGCTGCGCGCCGCGCGGCAAGGCCCAGGCCATGCATACGAAGCCCAGCCATTGCCCGGCCTGCTGCGGCCGACCGTAGCGCAGGAGCAGCAGGGTCAGCGCCAGCCCCGTGGCCAGCAGGGCGACCAGCCCCTCGATGGGCACGCTGAGGTGGGCGAGCTGCCCCTGGACGGACAACGCGCCGAGCGCGGCGGCCATTCCTTCCTTGCCGGCCAGCGCGATAGCCGCCGCGCCCAACGCCATCAGCCCCAGGCGCGCCGCGGTGTCCATCAGCATGCTGGAACGCTCGGACCACAAGGCATTGATCGCGTAGGCCAGCGACCACCAGGCCATGGCGGGCCCCAGCGCCCAGGGCGCGTCCTGCGCCAGCGCCGGCCAGGCCGCCGTGGCGGCCAGCACGCAAAGCGTCAACGCGAGCGTCTGCGAACGCTGGTACATGAAACAGGTGGCCGCGCAGATCAGGGCCATCGTCCAAGGCATGAACGGCACGATCAGCGTCAGCGTCGGCGGCCATTCCCGCCACAACAGCAGCGCCACCGCGGCGGCCACCGGCAGGGCGGGATAGAACAACAGGGGCAGCCAGGGGACATGGGGGTAACGCACGGATCGGGGCCTTGCTCACGCTTGCGGAAATGACGTCGCCAGATCGGCAAACACATATAAAGTCATTTACGGACGCGGCGATGGGTTCTTTAGCATTCGCGGCGCACACCGGGCCTGGCGCCCGTGCTATGTTTTCCGCCCTATCCGAAGGAAAACTCCCATGCGTATCCTGGTCAATATCGATGTGCCCGATCTGGAACATGCCATCGACTTCTACCGCCGGGCCTTCGGCCTGAGGCTGCAGCGCCGGCTGGGGCCCAAGGCCGCCGAAATGCGTGGCGCCGAGGCGCCCATCTACCTGCTGGAAAAAGCGGCCGGAACGCCCGCCGCGGGCGCCACGCGGCAGCCGCGCGACTATGCCAGGCATTGGACGCCCGTCCACCTGGACGTGGTGGTGGAAGACGCGGACCTGGCGGTCGAGCGGGCCGTGGCCGCGGGCGCGCGGCTGGAGGACCCTGCCGTATCGCACGAATGGGGCCGCATTGCGCACCTGAGCGATCCCTATGGGCACGGCATCTGCATCCTGCAATTCCTGGGCCGGGGCTACGACGCGCTGGCGGAGCCCGACATCCGGTACGAACCCGTCGAGGAAGCGGACTTCGAGGCGCTGCTGGCGCTGCGCCTCGAAGCCATGCGGGAAAGCCTGGAACGCCTGGGGCGCTTCGATCCGGAACGCGCGCGCTCACGCCTGCGCGGCACGTTCCGGCCGGAACACACCTGGTCCATCGAACTGGACGGCCAGCGGCTGGGCTTCTACGCGCTGCGCCCGGATGGCGACGGCCTGCGCCTGGATCACCTGTACCTGCGGCCCTGCGCGCAAGGAGAGGGCCTGGGCGGGCAGGTCCTGCGGCGGATCCTGGCCGAGGCCGACCGCCTCGGCTTGCCGGTGCGGGTGGGAGCGCTGCGCGGCAGCGACTCGAACCGATTCTATCGCCGGCATGGATTCGTCCAGGCCGCGGAAAGCGAATGGGATATCGATTACCTGCGGCCGGCGCGGACGCCGGCCGCCTGAGGCCTCAGGTGCGCGGCAGCGTCACGCCGCGCTGGCCCTGGTACTTGCCGCCGCGGTCGCGGTAGGAGGTCTCGCAGATCTCGTCGCTTTCCAGGAACAGCATCTGCGCGCAGCCTTCGCCGGCGTAGATCTTGGCCGGCAGCGGCGTGGTGTTCGAGAACTCCAGCGTCACGTGGCCTTCCCATTCGGGTTCCAGCGGCGTGACGTTGACGATGATGCCGCAGCGGGCGTAGGTGCTTTTGCCCAGGCAGACGGTCAGGACGCTGCGGGGAATGCGAAAGTACTCGACCGTGCGGGCCAGCGCGAACGAGTTGGGCGGGATGATGCAGACATCGCCCTTGAAATCCACGAACGAGCCCTCGTCGAAATTCTTGGGATCGACGATGGTGGAGTTGATATTCGTGAAGATCTTGAATTCGTCGGCGCAGCGCACGTCGTAGCCGTAGCTGCTGGTGCCGTAGCTGACGATGCGCCCGCCATTGGCCGTGCGGACCTGCCCCGGTTCAAAGGGTTCGATCATGCCGGCTTCGGCCTGGCGGCGGATCCAGCGGTCGCTCTTGATGCTCATGGTGGGAATGGTGCTAGGGAATGGAATGGACACCATTTTATCCCGAGCGCGGGCGCGCTGCCGGGCGGGGCCGCCGCCCGGCTTCGCTTCAGTTGCCCCAGAAGGTCCGGTAGACCAGCGCAATACCGTTGACCGCCCCGCCCTTCAGGTCCACCGACAGCCCGCGCGCCAGCCGGTAACTGGCCCGGCCCACGGTGTCGGTGCCGGAAAGCGCCTGCTCGACGCTCAGGGTGATGCCGTTGGCGAAGGTCTTGCTTGCCACCAGGAATTGCGTGGCGAGTTGGCTGTCGCTGTCGCGGTTCACGTCGCCGGCCACCGTGCGGTCGGGGAGGATGCTGCCCGAACTGCCGATGTTGCCCGTCTTGATGCTGACGTCGTCCAGCCCGAACTGCTTGTAGAACGGCTGCCCGCCCCCCAGCAGCGCCGTGCCCACCGACATCAGCAACGCCGCGTCGCCGCCGCTTTCGTCGGGGCCGCGGCCCAGCAGCAGCCAGGACAGTTTTTCCACGTCGCTGACGTCCGGATAGGACACCAGGTCGATGCGCGGCCGCTGAGCGGTGCCGACCACCTTGACGCCCGCCTCGACCTGTTCACCGGTGCGCAGCGCCTCGATGTCCAGCAGCGGATTGTCCAGGCGGCCCTGGAAGGTCAGCGTGCCGCGGCTCAGGCGCAACTTCTGGCCGTAGGCCTCGATGCCGCCGCCGCGGGTGCGCAGCGCGCCCACGCCGGTCAGGCGGCCGTCCTGCAGCAGGATCTGGATGGAGCCCAGCAGGCCGGCGTCCAGCCCCATGCCGGTGATGTAGAAGCGCGGCCCCATGTCGAACTTCAGGTTCATGCTGGTCTGCAGCGGGGTGGAGACCGTGCCGGGGTCGTCGCCTGGCCGGCGCACCTTGACGTCGTCGTCCAGCGACGGCACGCCCTGGAGGATCTCCAGGCTGAACCAGCCCGCATCCGCCTTCAGGTCGCCCACGATGTCGATGCGCGGCATGGCCGCCTTCACGTCGATGACGCCGGACACCATGGCGTAGCGGTCCGAACGCTGCAAGGCCGGGAAGCGGTGCAGCGTCAGCCGGATATCGCCGCCGCCGTCGATGAAATTCCATTGGCCCTTGGCCTCGGCGTAGCCGCCCTTGGCCTCGGGATTGGTCGTGATCCACTCCTTGGTGCGCCATTCGGCCGGCATCACCCGCAGCGAAGCCGGGAAACGCAGGCTCTCCAGCACCACCCGGTCGCCGTCCAGGCGCGCGGACAACGTGCCGTCGATCAGCCGCACGCCGTCGTCGATGCGCACCACGCGCAGCTTGTCGCCGCGGATATTGCCGCTGGCCGACCATTTCCCCGCCAGCGTGCCCTGGGCTTCCAGATTGGCCTTGAGCGTGCCGCCCACCTCCATCGAATCGCCCACGAACAGCCCGACCCAGGCCAGGTCGGCGATGTCGGCGTCGAGCTTGGCGCGCAACGGTTGCCGCGGGTCCAGCGCCATGCCGCCCTTGGCGTCCACCAACAGCACGGCAGTGCCGGTGCCGTTGATGAGGCCCATCTTGTCGGTCGCCAGATTGATCCTGGCATCCAGGCGGCTGGCATTGGCGGACGTCGGCGTGGCGGTCAGGTCCAGCACCAGCGCCTTCAGCCCCAGCGCAATGGGAGGATCGCCCGGTATCAGCAGGTCGCCTTCGCGGCGCGCGATGCGCGCCTTGCCGCCCAGCCGGCCGTCGAACTTCAGGTCCCACAGCACGTCCAGCGCGATGCGGCGCTGGCCCTCCGGCACCATCGCGTTGACGCGGGTCGGCCGCTTGCCCAGCTTGGCCGCGGCCTCGGGATCGACCGCGGCGATCACCTGGCGCGCCATGGCCGCCGTGATCACCAGGTTGTCGGCCTGGCCCGCGGTCTCCCAACGCTTGCCGCCACCGCGCGACCCTTTGTGCGCCAGAACCACCCGCTCCTTGCCGGGCAGGGTCAGGCTCAGCGCCGTCTGGCCGACCTGCCACTGCCATTGCGGCGCCACGGCGGAAGGCACATAGGCCAGCGTGACCGGCCGGTCCACCGCCACGGCAAAACCGGCGGTTTCGGCCGTGAGCCGCGAGAACGAGCCGCGCCAACCCGGCAGGGCGGCATCGGGCGTGCCCGCCGGGCCCTTGCCCCAGGCGCCGGCGAAAGCGATGCTGGCCTTGGCGGGAGCCTCTCCCAGCACGCCCGCGCGCGGCTTGGGCGGCGTGTAGGCGGCCGCCAGCTCGCCGCGGTGCGCGGCCAGCGTGCCCGCCAGCTTGCCCTTCAGTTCCGCGCCCCCGGGGATGCCGGGCCAGAATGCGTCCAGCTGCGGCGCCTTGGCATCCAGGTTCAGCGCGCCATCCTTGGCGTCCAGCTCGCCCGTGGCCTGGATGCGGTTGCGGCCCAGCTTCAGGTCCACGTCCAGGCCGTGGATGCGCAGACCGGCCAGCGGATCGGCGGCGGCGGTTGCCGCGGCATCGGCCGCCGCGGCACCGGCTGCTGCCTCGGCGATGTCGACCTGGGCCTTGAGCGCGCCGGTCAAGGGCTGCCTGTTCCAGCGCGTGCCCTCTTCGAAGCGCAGGTCCACCGCGGCATGGCGCAGCTGGCTCAGGTTCTCGATGCCGGCCTGCACGTCGCCGCGCACGGTCAGCACCGCGGGCGGGAGATCCTTGCCCAGCCAGGGCGACAGGTCCAGGCGCTGGGCGCTTATGGTGCCCGCGATGCGGTCGCGGCCCGCCCCCTGGGCAGTGTCGGATTGCAAGTCGAGCTGCGCGGATAGCGTGGATTTGTCCGGCAATTGCGCCCGCGCCCGGGCACTGCGCAGCACCAGCGCCGTGCGCGGCGCCAGATCGGCCGTCACATCCAGCAGCAGGCCGGAACCTTCGCCGTCCAGCTTGGCCTGGATGCCATCCAGCGAACCCGCCGCATCCGTGCGCAGCACCACCTGGCAGGCGGGCCGTGGCGGCTCATCCGGCTTGGCGCCGGATTTGGGATCGGCCTTGGGATCGGCTTTCTTGCCGCCCCCCGCCGGGCGATCATAGACGCTGCTCAGCTTGTCGGCCTCGCACAGCGGGGAATCGGGGCCGGTTCCGCGCGCAGTCACGTCCAGCCGCGCGGTGAACGGCCAGGGGTCGGCCATGCCTTGCAGGTCGGCTTGGCCGGAAATGTCCGCCTGCCCGGCCTCGTGGCCCACGCTCAGGCTGGCGATACGCAGCTGCGCGCCCTGCCTGCCCGCGGCGAACGTGGCGCCGAGATTGCCCAGGCTCACCGGCAGTGGCTGGCCGTCCTGTTCCAGCTGGAAATCGCCCAACGCGATCCGGTCCACGGCGATGTCCACCGGCAGCGCGGGCAGCGTGAACGGCTCGCCGTCGTCTTGCGCCGGCTCCGTGTCGGGCGAGGATGCCAGGGCGACGCGCGCCGAGCCCGCCGACACCTCGCGCACGTGCAGCAGGCGATCGCCCAGCGCGCGCCAGCGCACATCCAGCCGCAGATCGGTGAGATCGATGCGCGTGGCGCCCACTTCCAGGTCCAGCTTGCCTACCGAAACGCCGCGCAGCAGCGAGCCCTGCACATCGAGCGCCTGGCCGTTCAATTGCTGCGCGGCCGTGGTCAGCAGCAGCCGCGTCCCGTTCTGCGAGCCGACGAGCCAGAACAGGAAACCGCCCGCCAGCACGGCCAGCATGGCCAGGCCCGGCAACCACCACACCAGCACATGGCGCAGGAATTTGCGCAGGCCCTTCAAAACGCGATCCCCAGGGAAAAATGCAGGCGCAGGTCGCGGTCGCGCTGGCCGTACGCAACGTCCAGGAACAAGGGTCCGGCCGGCGTGCGCACCCGCGCGCCGACACCGTAGCCCACCGCCATCGACATGTCGCCGAACGATTCCGCGGCGTCGCCCGCGTCCACGAACACCCCCATGCCCCAGCGTTCATTGAAGTAATGGTCGTACTCGATGCTGCCGACCAGCAGCGTGGGCGCGCCCACCACGGCGTCATCGCGCTGCACGCCGATGCTCTGGTACTTGTAGCCGCGGATCGAACGCGCGCCGCCCGTGCGGAAGCCGAAGTCATCCGGCACCCTCACCCTGCTGTTGGACCATACCCGGCCCACCTCGCCGCGCACGGTCAGCACGTCGAGCTTGCCGATAGGCCACCATTTCTGTGCCCGCAGCCGGGCGCGGGTATAGGGTTCGCCGGTGTCCAGGGTCACGCCCACGCCGCCGCCCACCGCGATCAGGTTGCCTTCGCGCGGGTCGTACTTGTTATCTACGTCGCGGCGCAGCCACTCGGCCGTCGCGGTCAGGGTCGGCAGCGTGTATTGGTCGCCGCCATCGATTTTCACGTGGTCCTGCGCCAGCAGCAGGCCCCAGCGGGTTTCGTATTCGACCCGGCTGTCGCCCGCGCCCTTGCGTTCCTGCAGGCGCGTCGCGCCCAGGGCGTAACGCGTGACATCCAGGCCCTGGATGTCGGAGTGGTCGAACAGCAGGCCGAAGGAATCCTTGTAGCCCCGCTCGTTCGGCGGCAACAGGAAGTCCGTGTAGGCGCGCTGCTGCAGCCGGTCCACGCTGAAGCCCGCCTCCATGGTGACGGGCTGGCCGAACACCACGTTCTGCCGGTACAGCGACTCCACGCGCAGGCCGGCCTCGTCGTCCACGCCGATCGACCCGGTGAAACGCTTGGGCGGCGCTTCCACTACCCGCACCTGCACGGGCAAGGTCACCTCGCCGTTCGAATCGTAGGCGGGCGGCGGCGGCGGCATGGCGCCGGACACGGAGGGATCGCCCGCCGGCGTGGAAGCGGCCAGGTCCGTGGACCCCGGCGCCCGCGCCCGGTCGGCGTTGGGCGCGGGCGCCGGCTGCGCGTTGCCCGGCTGCTCCAGCGACACGAAGGCGCCGCGGAAGAAAGCGGTGGATTGCAGGTCCTGCTGCCAGGTGTCCAGCTTGTTCTGGTCATAGGCGGCGCCCGGCGAGTAACGCACATAGCGCTCGACCAGCTTCTCCGGCACCCGCTTCAGGCCTTCGGTGGTGAGTTCCCCCATGCGGACCTGGGGGCCGCTGTCTATCGTGACGCGCAATGCGGCCGACGCCGCGTCGGCCTCGATTTCGGCCTCCGACGCGGTCATGCGCGCCAGCATGAAGTCACGGGAAGATACCGCGTCCAGCAGATTCGACTTGGCCTTGTTCCAGTCGCTGTTGATGAAGGGCTGCCCCGTCTTGAGCTGCCAGTCGTCGCGCAGCTTCTGCACCCGCGGGGCGAACTCGGGCCGGGTGATGCGGCCGGTGAACTTGAGGTCCACGGACGAGACGGTGGTGCGCTTGCCGGAAACGATGCCGATGTCCCAGGTTTCCCCGCCGATATCGGTGCCGGCCTCTAGCGTGACGGTGGGCGAAAAATAGCCTTGGGTGGCCAGGGCCGCCAGCGTCGCGTCGCGCGCGCGCCGGCGCAGGCGGTTGATTTCACCGCCGTCCTGGTCCTCCGCCAGCCGCGCAATCGCATCGACGGCCTCGGTAATCGCCTGCAAGGCGGCCGGCGGCACGCCGCCGGGATCCACGATGATTTCCGGGCGTTTGGCCAATGCCTCGCCCGTCATCATGAAAAGTCCTGCCAAGAAGGCGCGGGCTGCCCACCGCATGCTTCAGGTCGGTTGCTGCACGACGATGGACGGAAACTTGCCGGCCATGTCGCGGGGGAGCGCGGCGACACCAGCCGCCAGTTTCCTGGCGATGCCGCGGTACAGCGCCGCGGCCTCGCTGCCCGGGTCCGACACCACGGTCGGCGCGCCCGTATCCGTCTGTTCGCGGATCGCCAGGGTCAGCGGCAGGCTTCCCAGCCAGGGCGTGTGATACTGCTCGGCCATGCGCTGGCCGCCGCCTTCCCCGAAAATGTGCTCGGCGTGCCCGCACTGCGAGCAGATGTGGATGGCCATGTTTTCGACGACGCCAAGGATCGGCACTTCGACCTTCTGGAACATGCGCAAGCCCTTGCGCGCGTCCGCCAGGGCCAGGTCCTGCGGCGTGGTGACGATGACGGCGCCCACGACCGGCACCTTCTGCGCCAGGGTCAGGGCCACGTCGCCCGTGCCCGGCGGCATGTCGACGATCAGGTAGTCGAGATCCTGCCAGTTGGTCTGGCGCAGCAGCTGTTCCAGGGCCTGCGTCACCATTGGGCCGCGCCAGATGGCGGGCGAATCGGCGTCGATCAGGAAACCGATGGAATTGGCCTGCAGGCCGTGGCCCGTCAGCGGCTCCATGGTTTTGTTGTCGCGGCTCTCGGGACGGCCCGAGATGCCCAGCATGGTCGGCACGCTGGGACCGTAGATGTCGGCGTCCAGCAGGCCGACCTTGGCCCCTTCCGCCGCCAGGGCCAGGGCCAGGTTCACCGCCGTGGTGCTCTTGCCCACGCCGCCCTTGCCGGAAGCCACCGCAATAATGTTGCGCACGTTGGGCAGCGGCTTCAGCCCCTTCTGCACCGCGTGGGCCGCCACCTTCCAGGTGACGGAGACCTGCGCGCCCTGCACGCCGGCGGCGGCGAGCGCCGCCTCGGCGATTTCGCGCACCGAGTCCTTGGCGCGCTCGGCGGGATAACCCAGTTCCAGCGACACCGCGACGCGGCCGCCGTCCAGCTGAATGTCACGATCTTTTACAGAAACGCCCAAATCCAAACCGGTATTCGGGTCTTGCGCGGCACGCAGCGCGGCGCGGATGTGTTCTATCGTTATACTCATATCACTGTGGTTCCGTAGGCGGCGCGGCTTCTGCGCGCCGCCATCCCCTAAAGGATAGCGGATACCCGGGAACCTTTCGCTGCGTTTTGCATCCCAACTTCATGACCAACACACTTATCCGCTTCTTTCGTGCCGTCCTATTCGCCGCCCTGGCCTTGATCGGCATGGCGATGGCGCTGGTGTTCATGCTTTCCACGGCCATCGCCGTGGCGATCCTGTACGTGGTCGCCAAGGTGCGCGGCAAGCCTTTCGGCGTCCGCGCCTATTGGAGCCAGCGCCAGGGCGCCCGCCCCGGCCCGTTCCAGTCGGCCGCAGCCCCGTTCGCCGCGCAGCCGCGCGGCGACGTGATCGACGTCGAAGCCCGCGAAATCCGCTGACGGCGGCTTTCCCGATGCCCGCGGCGCCGTGCGGGCCGCGGTTTCATGCGTCCGCCAGGCGGCATCGCCGCCGCTCCCGCTATCCTCCGCCCCTCCTGAACCCCGCCTGATCCGCCCCCTGCGGCAGGCGCGCCGCGCCGTGGATGGGCCCGTCCCCGGCGCCCCGCCAGGCAAGTCTCCGCCGTTGCCCTAAAATGGCCGGCCAACTCCCTTTTCCCTCAACCTCCATCGACAACCATGTCTCGCACCCTTTTTGTCACCACTGCGCTGCCTTACGCCAACGGATCTTTCCACATCGGCCACATCATGGAGTACATCCAGGCCGATATCTGGGTTCGTTCGATGCGAATGGCGGGCCACACGGTGCACTTCGTGGGTGCGGATGACGCGCACGGCGCGCCCATCATGCTGAAGGCGGAAAAGGAAGGCATCACGCCTCAGGCGCTGGTGGCCCGCTACGCCGCGGAACGCCCGCAGTACCTGGACGGCTTCCACATCCGTTTCGACCACTGGCATTCCACGGACTCCGCCGAGAACGTCGCGCTGTCGCACGACATCTACCGCGCGCTGAAGGCCCAGGGTCTGATCGAGACCCGCTCCATCGAGCAGTTCTACGACCCGGTCAAGGGCATGTTCCTGGCCGATCGCTACATCAAGGGCGAATGCCCCAAGTGCCACGCCAAGGACCAGTACGGCGATTCCTGCGAGGTCTGCGGCGCAGTCTACGCGCCCACGGATCTGATCAACCCGTACTCGGCCCTGACCGGCGCCACGCCGGTGCTGAAATCGTCGGACCACTTTTTCTTCAAGCTGTCCGATCCGCGCTGCGTGGAGTTCCTCCAGCAATGGACCACCGGATCGAACGCCGCCGGCGGCAAGCACCTGCAGCCCGAAATGCTGGCCAAGACGCGTGAATGGCTGGGCGCCGACGACGGCGAGGCCAAGCTGGGCGACTGGGACATTTCCCGCGACGCCCCCTATTTCGGCATCGAGATCCCGGACGCGCCAGGCAAGTATTTCTACGTATGGCTGGACGCGCCGGTGGGCTACCTGGCTTCGCTGAAGTCGTATTGCGCGCTCAAGGGCCTGGATTTCGACGCGCTGCTCGACCCCGAAGGCAGCACGGAACAGGTCCATTTCATCGGCAAGGACATCGTCTACTTCCACGCGCTGTTCTGGCCCGCGATGCTGAAGTTCGCCGGCCGCAAGACGCCGGACGCCGTGAACGTGCATGGCTTCATCACCGTCAGCGGCGAAAAGATGTCCAAGAGCCGCGGCACCGGCATTTCGCCGCTGCGCTACCTCGAACTCGGCATGAACGCCGAATGGATGCGCTACTACATCGCCGCCAAGCTGAACGCGCGGGTCGAAGACATGGACTTCAACCCCGATGACTTCATCGCCCGCGTCAACAGCGACCTTGTCGGCAAGTACGTCAATATCGCCAGCCGGGCCGCCAGCTTCATCACCAAGCATTTCGACGGCGCCCTGGCCTATTCGGGCGACACCGCCGCGCTGGCCGCGGAATACGCCGAACAGGCGGAATCCATCCGCGCCGCATTCGAGGCCCGCGAGTACAACCGCGCCATCCGCGAGATCATGGCCTACGCCGACCGCATCAACCAGGCATTCGACACGGCCCAGCCGTGGATCCTGGCCAAGGGCATCGCCACGGCCGGCGACGAGCAGAAGGCCGCGCTGCAGGACATCTGCTCGCGCTCGCTGGCTGGCTTCAAGGCCCTGTCCGTCATGCTGGCGCCGGTGCTGCCGGCCCTGGCCGAACGCGTGGCGCTGGAGCTTTTCGGCGCGCCGGGCCCATTTACGTGGGCCGACGCCTCGGTGCTGCCGCAGCGCGTGGCGCCGTTCAAGCACCTGATGCAGCGGGTCGAACCGCAGATGCTGGAAGACCTGTTCGAGCCGCCCGCCGCCCCCGCGGTGGTGCCCGGCGGCGAACCCATCGCCGAAACCATCTCCATCGACGACTTCGCCCGCGTCGACCTGCGGATCGCGCAGATCGTCAACTGCGAGCACGTGGAGGGTTCGACCAAGCTGCTGCGCCTTACTCTGGACGTGGGCGAAGGCCGCCATCGCAACGTGTTCTCCGGCATCAAGTCGGCCTACCAGCCCGAAGACCTGATCGGCAAGCTGACCGTCATGGTGGCCAACCTGGCCCCGCGCAAGATGAAGTTCGGCGTATCGGAAGGCATGGTGCTGGCCGCCAGCCACGCGGACGAGTCCGTCGACGCCGGCATCTACGTGCTGGAACCGTTCCCCGGCGCCAAGCCCGGCATGCGCGTGCGCTGATCCCGGCCGGCCCGTGGAATGCAAAGAGCCCGCCGACAGGCGGGCTCTTTGTCATTGAAGCCCTTGCCTACGCCTTGCTGGGCGCCAGCGCCGGATCCAGCGAGATGCGCTCGTCGAACACGAAGCACTTGCCCTCGTAGCCCGGGCCGCCGGTTTCCTCGAAGTACTTGAGAATGCCGCCATCGAGCTGATAGACGTTCTGGATGCCGGCTTCGTTCATGTAGATGGCCGCCTTTTCGCAACGGATGCCGCCGGTGCAGAAGCTGACCACGGTCTTGCCCTCGAGTTCGGCGCGATGCGCCTGCACCGCCTCGGGGAACTGCGTAAAGCGCTCGATGCGCCAGTCGATGGCGTTCTTGAACGTGCCCTCATCCACCTCGAACGCGTTGCGCGTGTCGAGCATGACCACCGGCCGTCCCGCGTCGTCCACGCCCTGCTCCAGCCAGCGCGCCAGGGTATGCGCGTCCACGCCCGGCGCCCTGCCCGCCTCTGGGCGGATGGCCGGATGGTTCATGCGGATGATCTCTCGCTTGATCTTCACCAGCAGCTTGCGGAACGGCACGGCGGCGCTGCGGCTGAACTTCACTTCGAGGTCCGCGAAGCGCGCATCGGCGCGCAGGAACCGCAAAAAGGCCTCGATGCCTTCCGCCGAACCGGCCAAAAACAGATTGATGCCCTCTTCGGCCAACAGGATCGTGCCCTTGAGCGCGGCCCGGGCCGCCTCGTCCAGCAGTCTCTGGCGCAGTTCGGGCAGGCTGTCCAGGGAAACGAATTTGTAGGCGGCGATATTGACGACGGAAGTCATGGAAAAGCGGGGAAGACGGGCGGCGAAACCCGTAATAGTAATCGCTGGCCGGCCCTCGCCGCCTCGGCCGCCCCCAGCCCCCGCTCAACGGGAAACGATTTCCTGCTCGATCACCGCGTCCAGCACCCACCGCAAGGACGAAGCGCCGGCCGGCGGATTCGGGTCCTGGACCTCGACCACGCGCAGGCGGTAACGGATACCGGGCTGGAAATGGAACCCGGTGATCTGCCCATGCCAGAGCTGCCAGGGCTGGGCGGCGCTGGCCCGCACCTGGTAACACAGGGCGCGGCCCGCTCCGTCGCTGCACGGCGCCTGCTGCGAATCCACATAGACCAGCTTGGTCGGCCCCTGCTGGCCGCCGGCGATGGGATCGGTCCGACGGCCGAAGTCCAGCGTGTCTCCCGAAGCGAGGATCCAGGTCATGCGCTGCGGATTATTGGTGTTGTCCACGGAACTGGCCGTGATGCGCGTCATCCCCGCCAGGAAGTCCTGCTCCAGCTTCATGCTGGCGGGCGCGCAAGCCATCATGGTCGCCACGGGATGATCCCGCACGATCAGCAGGCCGTTGGCGATCGTATAGGAGGCGCGGTATTGGTTACAGCCGCCGAAACCCGCGATGCGCGGCGCGCCCTGGTCGTGGATGAAGCTGACCGTGAGCGGGCGCGACTGCGTGGAGGGGTGCGGCACCGGCCGCAAGGCGCCGCCCGGTTTCGTCCAGCGCGCCAGGTCCCAGCGGGTCTGCGCCAGGAAGTCCGATGCCGAGGCGGGCTGGTAGCGGGGATCCTGGCCGCCCGCGTGCCTGGACGGCGAGGAGCACGCGGCCAGGCCGATGGACAGCAGGCACGGCGCCAGCCAGCGCAGGGAAGTCGAGCGGGGCATAGAGCTCTCCTGGCCGCTTACGGCGTCGGCGGGTCCTGGCGCCGCGCGAACTCCAGCACGTCGCCGCCGCGCAGGTTGAAGGTCAGGTGACGCGGCGCTCCGCCGTTATCCAGCGTGAACGTGTCGATGACGGTCAGGCCGCGCAGGTAATCGGCTTCCAGGCGTGCGCGCTCGGGCGATGCGCAGGCCATGCGCGTCATGGCGGGCGCGTCGATGTAAAGCTTGCCGCCTTCCAGCTTGTACGACCCCATGTAGCGATTGCACCCCGCGAACCCATTGACGCGGTACTGCTTGCCCTGCGCCAGGAAGGTCAGGCGCACGGGTTCGCCGTTGTCGCCATGGGGAATATCGCGCAGCGCGCCGCCGGGCTGCGCCCAGCGCACCAGTTCCCAACTGGTCTGCGCCAGCGAGTCCGCGCTGCTGGCGGCATTGGCCGCAGCCGCGCCTTGCGGCCGCGCGCCGCCGGTGGATCCGGCGCAGCCCGCCAATACCGCCGCCAGAAGGCTCAGGCAAAGCAGCCGGCAACGCGTAGACATCAGAGTAGGCATGAACGGGCTCCAAAGAATTGCATACCCCAACTGTAACCGCCCTTGGGGCGAGACAGCCGTCGTCTCCGCCCAACAGCCGTATCCAAAAGCAGCACGGCCGGCCTTGCCGCCTCGCTCCGATGTCGGGCCTTGCTGCATCGTAAGCCGCATGGCGGCGGCCATGCTCGACGCGCAGAATCAGTACGGGTCCCCCTCCGGCAGGACCTGGCGGCTTCAGGAAATGGGGAGTCGCCCATCCGTACCGCAGGCGCAGCAGCCCCGCTCCCGCAGGGCCAAAAACAATACTCCTGGAGACACGGCGATGGGCTTCTTGAGAACCTTGTTGGCATTATCGGTAGTGCTCGACCACCTGGGCGGCGGCAATGCCGACCATCTGGTCGGCGGCAGGCTGGCGGTGCAGCTGTTCTACGTCATTTCAGGCTTTCTGATTTCCTATGTGCTGACGGCCACCGACCACTACCAGGGCGCAACGGGCAAGTTCTACGCGAACCGCTTCCTGCGCCTCTTCCCCATCTACCTGGCCGTGGCCGCCATGACCCTGCTGGCGCACGTAATCAGCGGCGGGGCATTTTTCCGCTTCTACGACGCCTTGCCCTTCAGCGCGGAACTCTTCCTGATTCTTTCCAATATTTTCATCATGGGCCAGGACTGGCTGATGTTCTTCGGCATCGAGCACTCCGCGCTGGCGTTCACGGGCAGCTTTGCCCGCAGCGAAGTACCGCTGTACCAGGGCCTGCTGGTGCCCCAGGCCTGGACCCTGGGAGTCGAAATGAGCTTCTACCTGGTGGCGCCGTTCGTGCTGCGGTCGCCACGCCGGCTGCTGATCCTGCTGGCCGCCTCGCTCGCGCTGCGCGCGGTGCTGATCGTCGCCGGCATCGGCCGGAGCGATCCCTGGACCTATCGCTTCTTTCCAACGGAGCTGGCGCTGTTCCTGATCGGCTCGCTGTCGCACCAGGTCCTGCTGCCGCGCTACAAGGCCTGGGCCCAGAAGGCGAAGCGCCTGCCCGAGCTGGGCACGGCCGCGCTGTTCGCCTACTGCCTGCTGCACTTCTCGATCGGCATCAACCCCACCGTGCGCGACGGCCTGGCGGTGCTGATCTTCGCCGCGCTGCTGCCGCTGGCCTTCCTGTTCCAATCGCGCCATCGGCTGGACAAGGCGATCGGCGAATTGAGCTATCCGATCTACATCTGCCATTCGCTGGTGATCATGTTCTTCACCTGGCTGTTCGATGAGGTCAACCTGCACCAGCCGATGCTGTTCGCCGCCTTGGTCATAACGGGCTGCATCGGTTTCTCGGCGCTGCTCAACGGGCTGATCGCGGACCCGGTGGAACGCCTGCGCAGCCGTCTGCGCACGGATGCCGGCGGCGCCGACGACAGCGCGCTGGCGCCCTCGGCAAGCGTCCGCCGGCGGCGCCCCGCCGCGGCCCAGCCGCTGGGGTCTATTCGCCGCGTGCCTTGATGTAGGCAGCCAGCACCTGTTCGATCTGGCGCTTTTCCTGCGAACTCAGGCGCGCGTACGTGGCGTAGGAGACGGTTTCAAAAGGCCAGGCGGCCGGCGCGCGCATCTCGCCCGCGCCGTCCTCCGGCGCCGGGTTCAGCATGGGCCCCTCGCCTGCGCTGAGCCACGTGGGATTGACGCGCAGCGCGCGCGTCAGCTTGATGAGGGCATCGCTGGACGGCCGCTGGCGCTGCCCGCTTTCATAGTTGCCGATGGCGCTTTGCGACAGGTTGCTCGCGACTGCCAAGTCCTTTTGAGTCCATCCCTGAAGCATTCTTGCGTTGCGCAGACGATGGCTAAACGTGTCCAATCGATCAACCTGAGGCATTATTAATTCGGATTATTGTTTTTGATTAAAGCATTCCGGCACCGGCACCAAATAAACGGACTGCGCCCCAATTTCCAGGCTAATCCGCAAATAGCGGCAGCGGTCCGCCGCAAGGCATTCAGGTCCGTGCTCGGGCAGGGGCGCCCGCCCGGAGCGCCTATCAAAACCCATGTCTATCATTGACTTATGCCCGATACCCACGTCGGATCGTGCCTGCATCTGCCCGCGCCGGCGGGCGCGGGATATGAAAAACTGCGCAAGTTTAGGCCTTCGATGTATCTGAACTAGAAAATAATGTATCGACCACACTTAAGATGTCGTCGCGCACGAGTTTGAAACACACATTATTTCAAGCGTAATTGCGGCTAAAGATGAGCATGAATGATGCAAATCGCTACGCGAAAATTCTCGGACTGCGCAAGCCTTGGCAGGTGCTGAACGTGACGTGCGACTGAAGGCCCATGGCTACCGAAACAAGAACCGGTTCGTGCAGGGCATCCTATTCCACTACGGCAAATTGGATGTCTCCCATTGACGGTGAGATTACGCTTCGTCACAACCCTGCTCCCGGCAGCACAGCTGCGCCTGGCGTCATAGGTCTACGTAGCGCGGCAACAGATCCTGGTCTACCAGACGCATCTCGATATGATTCGCCAACTCGACGTGGCTGGGATTGTCGAGCGAAAACACCTCATCGGCGACACTGACGATGATGGTGCCCGTCTGCTTCTT
>Ga0182735_1000248_pt1 | contig 52684 bp, 42 predicted proteins | sample eDN5th30CKraftMG_FD_128524 | JGI IMG/M metagenome (GOLD analysis project Ga0182735, IMG submission 128524) | Enriched Miracle-Growth compost microbial communities from Emeryville, California, USA - eDNA 5th pass 30_C Kraft MG (version 2) (version 2) ... | reverse complement strand
GGTAGCTGCGCAGCGAGCCTTCGTGCACGTGCAAGGCGTCGTCGTGGTGATCGGACGATGAAGCGCCGGACGGATGTGGTTGGCTCATCGCAATACTCCTACCAGATAAACATAGCTGAAAACGCCGACCCAGACCAGATCCAGGAAGTGCCAGAACATGCTCAGGCAGCGCAGCCGCCGGATGTTGTCCGGCGTGGCGCCGTACCGGCTCAACTGCACCATCAGCACGACCAGCCACACGACGCCGAAGGTCACGTGCAGGCCGTGCGTGCCGACCAGGGCGAAGAACGAGGACAGGAACGCGCTGCGGCCCGGCCCGGCGCCCTGGGCGATCATGTCGATGAACTCGTGGATTTCCAGGCCCACGAAGGCTGCCGCCAGCAGGCCCGAGACGGCCAGCCAGCCAAGCATGGCGCGCTTGTTGCCCTGCCGGATCTGCAGCATCGCGAAGCCGAAGGTGACCGAGGAAACAAGCAGCAAGGCGGTGTTCCAGGCAAGGCCGACCAGATCGAACACCTCGGCGCCCGTCGGGCCGCCCGCGTACTGGGTGCCCAGCACGGCGTTGGCGACGAACAGCGAAGCGAAGATGAAGCAATCGCTCATCAGGTAGATCCAGAACCCAAGCAGGGTTCCGTTATGGACGGGCGGCTCTTCGCGGCAATAGAACGTGGGCGCAGGACGGCGGCTGCTGGCGATGGTGTCGGTGCTCATGCCGCGCCCCCCTCGGTGTTGGGAGCCCAGTTGCCGGAATGCTCGAATCGGTCCACGTCTTCAGCGGGGATGTGGTAGTCGCGATGGTAATTGAAGGTATGGCCGATGGACACGACGATGATTCCCAGGAACGAAACTATGGCCAGCCACCAAATGTACCAGACCATGGCAAACCCGAAGAGAGTCGCCAGCACGCCAAGAATGAGGCCCGCGCCGGTGTTCTTGGGCATGTGGATGTTGTTGAACCCATCCATCGGACGGCTTACGCCCCGCTCTTTCATGTCGAACCAGGCATCACGCTCGTGAATCTGCGGAATGAATGCGAAGTTGTAGTCGGGAGGCGGCGACGAGGTCGACCATTCCAGCGTGCGGCCGCCCCACGGGTCGTTGCCGACGGCATAGACATCCCGGTCACGGATGCTGACGTAGATCTGAACGATGAACGAAAGTATGCCAAGCAGGATCAGGAAGGCGCCGAACGCGGCGATGACGAACCATATCTGCAGGCTGGGATCGTCGAAGTGGCTGAGGCGGCGGGTTACACCCATGAGGCCCAGCACATACAGCGGGCCGAAGGCCAGCCAGAAGCCGATCAGCCAGAACCAGAACGACAAGCGGCCCCAGAACTCGTTCAGCCGGAAACCGAAGGCCTTGGGGAACCAGTAGTTGATGGCCGCGAACACGCCGAACACCACGCCACCGATGATGACGTTATGGAAGTGCGCGATCAGGAACAGGCTGTTGTGCAACAGGAAGTCGGCCGGCGCCACCGACAGCATCACGCCGGTCATGCCGCCGATGGTGAAGGTGAACAGAAAGCCCATCGTCCACAGCATGGGCACGGTATAGTCCACGCGGCCGCGGTACATGGTGAACAGCCAGTTGAAGATCTTCGCCCCGGTGGGGATGGAGATGATCATGGTCGTCAATGAAAAGAACGAATTGACGTCGGCGCCCGAGCCCATGGTGAAGAAGTGGTGCAGCCACACAAGATAGGACAGAACCATGATGGCCAGGGTGGCGTAAACCATGGAGGAATAGCCGAACAGCGGCTTGCGCGAAAACGTTGCCACGATTTCCGAGTACACGCCGAAAATGGGCAGCACCAGAATGTACACCTCGGGGTGGCCCCACACCCAGATCAGGTTGATGTACAGCATGACGTTGCCGCCGAAGTCGTTGGTGAAGAAATGCATGCCCAGGTAGCGGTCCAGCGACAGCAGGAACAGCGTGGCGGTAAGAATGGGGAAGGTCACCACGATGAGGCCGCTGGTGGCAAGCGTCGTCCAGCTGAAGATCGGCATCTTCATCATGCTCATGCCGGGCGCGCGCATCTTGATGATGGTGACCACGAAATTGATGCCGGTAAGCAGCGTGCCCACCCCCGACAACTGCAAGCCCCATATGTAGTAATCCACCCCCGTTCCCGGGCTTTGCGCAAGCTCGGAGACCGGCGGATACGCCAGCCAGCCGGCCGTGGAGAAATCGCCGATGAACAGCGAGGCCATGAACAGCACGACGCCGGAAGAGGTGAGCCAGAAGCTGAGATTGTTGAGAAACGGAAACGCCACATCGCGCGACCCGATCTGCAGCGGCATCACGTAGTTCATCAGGCCCACGATATAGGCCATGGCCACGAAGAAAATCATGATGGAGCCATGAGCCGAGAAAATCTGGTCGTAATGATGCGGCGGCAGGTAGCCCATGTTGTCGCCGAACGCGACGGCCTGCTGCGCGCGCATCATGATGGCGTCGGAAAAACCGCGCAGCAGCATCACGGTGCCGAGGATCATGTACATGATGCCCAGCTTTTTATGGTCGACGCTGGTGAACCAGTCGCGCCACAAATAGCCCCAGTAGCGCTTCTTGGTGACGAACGCCAGAAGGCATATGCCGATCACGGCCACCACGATGAAGGTGACCACCACGATGGTGTTGTCCAGCGGCAGGGAATTGAGCGTCAAGCGCCCGAGAAGAAAATTCAGGATTTCGGAGCGGTCAGGCATAGTGAGCATTCCAGGTAGACAGATCAGTGCATCGCCGCGTCGTGCGCGGGGGCCGGTTTCATCGAGCCATGATGCATGGTGTCCGAGGCCATCGTGTGATCCATGCACATCTGGCCGGGATCGACGCAACGGTTGAGAATGCGCTTGTAAAGATCGGGACCGAAATGGGCGTAGTAGTGTATGGGTTCGGCGCGAGTGGGTTTCTTAAGCTCGTTGTAAGCCGTTCGATCCAGGGTGCGTCCGCTGGCGCGGACCTTTTCCACCCATTGGCTGAAATCGTGATGGCTCATGCCGTGAAAGGCAAAGCGCATGTCGGTAAAACCCGCCCCGCTGTAGTTGGCCGAAAAACCCTTGTATTCGCCCGGCTTGTTGATGACGCCGTGCAGGATGGTTTGCATGCCGGGCATGACATACACCTGGCCGGCCAGGGTCGGCACGAAGAACGAATCCATCATCGTGTCGGAGGTAAGCTTGAAGTGGATGGGCACGTCGACCGGCGCCGCCAGCTCGTTCACGGTGGCGATGCCGTAGTCGGGATAGAAGAACAGCCACTTCCATTGCAGCGACACCACGTCCACTTCCAAAGGCTTCATGTCGGCCGGCACGGGCTTGTTTGCAGCGATTTTATCGAGCGGGCGATAGGGATCGAGCTGATGGGTTCCGGTCCAGCTGACCGCGCCCACCGCAATGATGATCAGCAGCGGCACCGCCCACACCACCAGCTCGAGCTGAGGGGAGTGGTCCCATTTGGAGTCGTAGTGGGCGCTTTTGTTGGAAGCGCGATAACGCCAGGCGATGATGGCAATGGCAACAAGTACGGGTACGATGATCAACATCATGATGAGCGTGGTGCTGATCATGGTGCCGCTTTGCTGGAGCGCTACGTAGCCGTCGGGATTGAGCAACACTAACTTTTCGCAGCCCCCCAGCATGAGCATGACAGGGAGCAGCAAAAACCGACAAAAATGTTTCACCAGCATGGTAGAAAACCTGCGACGAATAGAGAAAACCCGTTTATTTTATAGTAATCTTAAAGGCAGCCTCGCATCTTTTTTTGTTTTGGCGAGTTTTTTCTTCGGAGACACCATGTCTACCAACCCCGCACAACCCGCCACTTCAAACGGCTTCGCGCAATCCGGCCCCACCCACGCACAACACCTCAAGCCCAGCGACATCTCCGTCGGCGTCGTGGTCGGCCGCACCGCCAGCTTCTTCGACGTCTTCGTGTTCGGCATCGCCTGCGCGCTGGTGTTCCCGAAAGTGTTTTTCCCCTTCGCCAGCCAGGCGGACGGCATGTTCTATTCCTTTGCCATCTTCGCTCTGGGATTTCTTGCGCAGCCTTTGGGTTCGCTGCTGTTCGTGCCCATACAGCGGCGCTTCGGGCGCACCACCACGCTCACCATCTCGTTGTTCGTGCTGGGCTCGGCCACGGTGGGCGTCGCGTTCCTGCCGGGCTACGAATCGCTCGGCTACGCGTCGATCGCGGCGCTGTGCGTCCTGCGCCTGGGCCAGGGCTTTGCCGTGGGCGGCAGCTGGGACGGCCTGGCCTCCCTGCTCGCCATCAAGGCTCCCCCCAACAAGCGCGGCTGGTACGCCTCGATCCCCCAATTGGGCGCGCCCATCGGCTTCATCGTCGCGGCCGGCCTGTTCGCGTATTTGTGGTCCAGCCTTTCATACGAAGAGTTCTACGGCTGGGGATGGCGCTATCCGTTCTTCACGGCCTTCGCCGTCAATGTGGTGGCCTTGTTCGCCCGTCTGCGCATTGTCGTCAGCCCCGAATACATGTCCGAATTCAAACAGCGCGACCTCGCGCCGGCCTTGGTGGGCGGGCTTCTGCGTTCGCAAGGCCGCTACGTGGCGCTGGGCGCTTTCGCGCCGCTGGCCAGCTACGCCCTGCTCAACCTCGTCACGCTCTTCACGCTTTCGTGGGCCTTGCTGTACACCCGGCAATCCCCAACCCACTTCTTGCTGGTGCAAATCGTCGGCGCGCTGGTGGCCATTCCCTGCATGCTGGTGTCGGGGCGCATCGCCGACCGCCTGGGGCGGCGCCTTACGCTGGGCCTGTTCGCCATTCTCATTGCCGTCTACAGCGGATGGACAGCCGTCCTGCTGTCGGGCAGCGACTTCGAAAGCTATCTGTTCATCATCATCGGGTTCGCCTTGCTGGGCTTCTCGCACGCCCAGTCGTCGGGCGTGGTCACCGCCAGCTTCCGCCGCGAATTCCGCTACACCGGCGCGCACTTCTCGGCCGATCTCAGCTCGTTGCTGGGCGCCGGCTTCGCTCCGCTGGTGGCGCTGATGCTGGCCGCTTACCTGGGTGTGGGCTATGTGGGCCTGTACCTGCTTTCGGGTGCAACCTGCACCCTGGCCGCACTGTGGATCAGCCGCAAACTGGGCGGCTTGCCCAACCACTAATCATGGATGGCGCTGGCGTGCCGGCAGGCGCGCCAGCGGGCCGGCCGGAACACCAATCTTATGTCTACGTCTAGTCCGCCCAGGAAAACCGCCGTCAAAACCGCGCGCCGCAACGCCGGGCGCCCTTCCGAAAGCAACTCCGTCGGCCGCGAAGCGATTCTGGCTTCCGCCATTGCACTGCTGCATGGCAAGACCCCCGAACAGCTTACACTGGCCGAAGTCGCTGCCAAAGCCAAGGTCGATCGGGCGCTGATACGGTATTATTTTTCCGATAAAACCGGCTTGCTCAAGGCCATTGCCTACCAGGTGGTCAGCGAGCTCCAGGGCCGCAGCCAGGCCATGTTCCATCAAGAAGGCACACTGGAAGAAAAAATAAAAAAACGCCTGGATCTCCTGATCGACATCATGCACGAAATACCGCAGTTCGCGCAGCTGGTGTTCAAGGAAATCTACTACGCCGAGATCGCCGCGAAAAACGGCGGCGAGGCCTGCGCGGGCATCTCGCAAAGCATCGTCGACCGGGGGCTGACGCTGACCAGGGTGCTCATCGACTCCGACGAAGTGGACGACGTCGGCCGCGACATGGATCCGCGCTTCCTGCACATCATGATGCTTGGATCCTGCATATTCTTTGCTACCTCGCAGCCCTTGCTGCAATTGATGTTCGGCGACGAATTCGACCGCGGCGAACTGACGCGGCGCTACGTGGATTTCGCCACGAAAATGCTGATGCGTGGACTTGGCGCGCCCTTGCCCGGGCCTTGACGCATCATTTTTTTAACGGACGCACGCCGCACGAGGCGCCGGCCAACCGGGCGGAACGCGGACGCCGCAGTGCTTTGGCCGATGCCCCCTTAAGACTCCTGCCGGTGCCGATCAGGCGTTCAACGCCTCTTTGGCGCGTTCGGCATTCTGAACCTGTGCCAGCGCGGCCTGCTCCATCACGCGCCGCACCCGCATCAGGCCAGCGTCGTGCTGGTACAGGTTTTCCTTGCTGCGCGCGTTCTGCACCATGGTTTCCAGGATAAGACGGTCTTGCTCCACCACGTCCCAGTGCAGGCCTTCCAGGCGGTTGCGGTATAGAAACCGCCAGATGCTGCGGTCGAGCCCTTGCGCCTTCCTGATGCGCCAAAAATAAACCTGGCAGCGGCGCTCATCGACGGGGGTCGCGAAGCCGACGATAATGAATTCCCCTCCCCCGTATTTTTTCTGATACGGCACGGCCAGGCGCAGCCACAGGCTGGCGGTCTGGCCGAATTCCACCCAGTCGAAATTCACACCACGCTGGCCGGTCTTTTCAAACAGCAATCCGGTTTCGGTGGGCCTGATGACCATTTCAGCGCGCTTGTCGCCTTCGGCCATGGAGTGCGACGATGCGTGCAGGTAGCGGCCATGCATGAGATCCATGACATTGTCTATGGCGTAGCGGTAATTGCATTCCCAGTTTTGCATGCACAAGAAGCCGGAGAATTCGTCGCCGATCATTTCCTGTGGAAGCTCGAACGGCGTAACCGGCGTTCCCGCGTCATCGCCGAACCACAGGAAAATGGCGCCGTTGGATTCGACGGCGGGGTAGGACTTGATGCAGTGCCTGCCCCTTAGCGAACACCGGTCCATGGCGGGCACATCGGCCACAACACCAGAGCCGTTGATTTCCACGCCGTGATACCAGCAGGCAATGCGCTCGCCCAGGTTCCAGCCCAGCGAAAGCCTGGCTCCCCGGTGCGGGCAGCGGTCTTCGGTGGCGTGGATGCTGCCGTCTTTATCACGCCAAACCACGATCTCCTCGGAAAGCCGTGTAATGCCGATGGGCGTGTCGGAAACCATATAGCTGGGCGCAACGGGATACCAGAAATTGCGAAGGCCTCTTTCCACCAATGCTGCAGCCTGGGCCGACACATCGATTGCCGTGTCTGTGTTCATTTGAATCTACCTGCCTGAAGAATATTTCCTGATGGCGGCCGTTGGTCATTTGGCCGGGATGAATTCGTTGGTGTACAAGTCGTTCAGCGGCGTTGCCTTGGGCACGATGCCTTCCTTGACATAGAAGTCCTGCAAGGCGCCCAGCCGCTTGGCATCGATTTCGCCAAGCCGGCTTTGGCCGGTGTACACCAGCTTGTTGTAAAGCTTGAAAACGCGCAGGACGTAATCGTCTTTGCCCTGGTACGCGGGGATGGCCTTGATGTAGTCCTTGGCCGCCGATGCCGGGTCCTGGACAATGTCTCGCAGACCCTTCAATGTGGCGTGGACAAAGCCTCGTACCAGCGCGGGGTTTTCCTTGATGGTCTTGTCCGAAACCAGGATGGCCTGGGCCATGCTTTTAAAGTATTTGTCAGCCGGGATGATATCTACCTTCACGCCCGCCAGTTCGGCGTTGATGGTCCATTCCGGAATCGAGGCCAGCGCGGGAATCTTCTTGTCGGCAAACAACTTCCACACCGAGGGGCCGGTGGCCTGGATGTCGACATCCGACTTTTCCAGGCCGTTGGCCTTGAGCATGCCCAGCAGCGCGTAGTATGTGGTGTCCGAATACGACATGGCGCCGATGGTCTTTCCCTTCAGTTGCGCCACAGACTGAACACCCGAGTCCTTGTCGATGGCCAGGTGCATGAACGAGGAGCCGCCCAATACCGCGACCTCTTTTATGGGTATGCCGTTGGCCCTGACGATGATCGGCGTGTCGCCCACCCCGCCGCCAAACAGCGCGTTGCCCGCCCCCACCTGCTTGGCAACATCCGCACCGCCCTTGGCCGTGATGAAATTCACGTCCAGGCCTTCGGCAGCGTAATAGCCGCGCTGCTTGGCCAGCATCCAGGGTGCAAAGGCCGGCAGGCTGGAAGGCGCGGGCAAGAGGTAGGTGACGTTTTGCAAATCGGCCGCCTGTGACGATGCCGCGGCGAATGCCAGGGTCATGCCGGCAAAAATCATACAGAAGCGCGTGGCGAATGTGTTCATGAGGCTTGCTCCAAAAAGAGTAGGTGCGAAGTGGGACGGGTCTGCTGAAACTGTTGTGCCGCTTGGCCGGCTTATGGGCCGGCTTGTGTGTTTATCGCGAGGGTTTGCAATGCCGCATGGCGAGCCCAGGCGCCGAAGACAAGTTGCGGATTAGCCACTAATAACCAAGATTGGCCATTTCCGATTCAAAAAGCGAGACGGTCCAGGCGTGGCCCGGCCGTGTCTTGAAGTTTTGCGCATTGAGGGCATTGACGATTTCCTCCGCGGTTTTCGCCCCGGCCTCGTACGCCTTTTCCAGGGCATCGGCCAGCTCGTTCTCGTACTGCGAAGGCGCGCAGCTACGGGTTTGCCAGCGCAGGTTTTCGGCCTTGCCGGGAATTTCAATATAGCCCGTGCCCGCAACGCGCTGCGCAGGCAGGTCTTTCCATTGGTGCAGATTGGGATTGAAGCTATGAGACATGGGGGGCTTCCTGGAATATGAGATCATTCTTCTAATTCCCACATATGGGAATTAAATATATTCTATTCACGCCAAACAACCCATGTCAAGAAAAAAGCCAAAGGCTAGGTGTAAGTACCTAGGGCGCCGAAAAGCCTGCGAGAATGGAGCCATGGCTGGCCCTCATACATAAATGTTCGTGCATCTGATAGCATGACGCCATGGCAACCAGAGCCTAGGGAAAGTGTGTTTCCGCTAAAAAAAGCAACACGATCTCTTCGCAGGCTCTATGAGAAATCACCGATGAAAATGCAGACGGAACAAGATTTGACGGCACTATGCTTTGCTCTTATTGAAGAGAAAGGCGGCCTGTCTGCAGCCGAACACAAACTCGCAAAGCCAGGCCTCCCCCCTATTTCCAGTACGAACATCGCAACGATTCGCAAAGCTATAGCACACGGCAAGGACCCCCTCGGCGACGCGTTCTCCTCCATTCGCTCTGCAGTCAAGCGGCGCGCTGCCGGCGCAGTCTACACGCCGGCGCCCATTGTCCGTTCGATGATGGATTGGCTGGCTAGCCAGGAAAAGCCAACCCGCATTGTCGATCCAGGCGCAGGCTCCGGCCGCTTCATCCTGGCAGCAGGAGAAGCTTTCCCCAATGCACAGCTCGTAGCGATAGAGATGGATCCTCTGGCGGCGTTAATGCTACGCGCCAACCTCAGCGCCCGCGGCTGGGCCGATCGAACCACCGTGCTGGTCAAAGACTACCGTAAAATCAAACTGCCACTTCACTCCGGCATGACAGCCTTCATCGGCAACCCCCCCTATGTACGGCATCACAGCATCGCTGAAGACTGGAAGGCATGGTATGCCTCGTCTTTCGCCAAGTTGGGCATCAAAGCTAGTGCACTGGCTGGCCTGCATCTGCATTTCTTCCTGCAAACCCGGCTGCTTGCCAAAGAAGGCGACGTAGGCGCATTCATCACCTCGGCAGAATGGATGGACGTGAACTACGGCTCTGCATTACGCCGTCTGCTGCTCGACGAACTGGGGGGAATTGCCTTGCATGTGCTCGAGCCTACTGTCGAAGCCTTTCCGGGTACGGCCACAACTGCGGCGATTACTTGTTTCCGGGTGGGCGAAGCCGCCAAGCCCATACGAGTACGTGCAGTGAATCAGTTAAAAGAGCTTAATGGCCTGGCCAAAGGAACCGATATTCCGCGCAACCAGCTACATGACTCACCCCGCTGGTCAATCATCGTGCGTCCGACCCAGCCAGCGACGAACGGAGAAATCGAACTGGGCGAATTATTCAGGGTGCATCGCGGCCAAGTTACGGGGGCGAACAATATATGGATAGCCGGCGAGCATTCAAACGGATTGCCTGATCGCGTCAAGCTTCCAGCCGTCACCAAGGCTAAAGATCTGATCCATGCCGGTGCCCGCTTGCGCTCGGCCGAGTCCCTGCGGCGCGTCATCGACCTTCCTGCCGATCTGGAAGATTTCACGAAAGAAGAGCGTCAACGTATTAATGCTTTTCTCGAATGGGCAAGACGAAATGGCGCAGACCAAAGCTATGTCGCACGGCACCGTAAAGCCTGGTGGTCAGTCGGTCTCAAAGCGCCCGCGCCAATCCTGTGCACTTATATGGCCCGCCGCCCGCCCCAGTTCACACTCAACGTCTGTGGGGCACGGCACATCAATATTGCCCATGGGCTATATCCCCGTCAAACATTGTCTGACAGAGCCTTGGCTCAACTGACAACCTGGCTCAACGAGAACATCAACACGGGAAGCGGCAGAACCTATTCAGGAGGCTTGACCAAGTTCGAACCCAAGGAAATCGAGCGTCTGCACATCCCGAGCCTGGAAACTCTTTTATATGACAAATACACCGCCACAATGGACCACCCCTGAGTTATCCGAACACGCCGCCATCGCTACGGCGCAATTCAGATCCGAACGTCTGTCTGTAACGGACTCTTGGGAAACACACTACAGCCAAGCACGCAATAAGTTCGAATTGCTATTCGACAAGCTCAACGATCTTACGTCGGGCATGATCACAGACAGCGCGCTATCTGAGGTCTATGGCTCGGGCCTCGGAGAAGCACTCCGCTACCTGGCCGGCCCACCGATTTCCGACGACGATTTACAAGTTCTGGCCAACGTCGATTCGCTTGCCTCCAGCGTAATAAGCCAAAACCCTCAAGCATTACGCAATGTATTCGACGTCATCGAACGCGTTCTAGACAAGCGCCGCTTCCCATGGGTAGATCAGGGAGACCCGCCAACAACCCAACAACGCGAGGCAGCCCTGTTGGCTTCGTCTGGGCTGCTTGCCGCACAGCGTATTGCCACAGAACGGCGCAACGAAGGCAAAGACAAGCAGGAAACGAAGGTGAAAAACTACCTCCGCAGCCTGGGATTCTCCGAAGTGCCTGCTTCGGCCATCAATACAATCGTCAAGGGCCCTCAAGCCAGGCAATTTTGCGCGGAATGCTTACTTGGAACGCGCAAAGCCGACGTCGTCGTACGTTTACACGATACTCGGCTCATGGCTATTGAGTGCAAAGTATCCAACAGTGCCACCAACAGCGTAAAACGTCTTAATAATGATGCAGCCGCCAAAGCCGAACGCTGGATAAATCAGTTCGGCAAGGCCCAAGTAGTACCAGTAGCCGTACTGGCAGGTGTATTCAAAGTGCTGAATCTGGAACAAGCGCAAGATCTCGGGCTGACGCTGTTCTGGTCACACGACCTGGACAAACTCGGCGCATTCATCGAATCTACCGCCTATTAAACTCGGGGTGCCACCACGCCATGCTGGCGCACCGTTTTCAAATTCGGGATGTACGTCGACCTTCATACCCTTTACCTTCTTGCCATCGGAACGCTTCTGGCCAGCGCCGGGATGCTGTTCTGGGAACACCGGGCCAATCCGGCGCGCAGCAAGACCCTGCGTATTCTGGCGGCCGGGTTCGCAACGCTTGCGCTGGGCTGCGCAGCAGCGCTGCTGCGCCACAACCCGCCCGGCTCCATCGGCTCGGCCATCAGCAACCTCATCATCCTCGGCGGCTATCTATGGGTGCTGAGCGGGGTCGCTTCGTTGAGCGGCCGGCAATATCGCTTCGCTTCCGTACTCTTGTGGGCAGGAATGGCGCTGGTGTGGGTGGTTTGGAATCCGCAGCACCAGGAAACCGTTTGGAGCTACGTCAGCTCGATTCCAATCGCCATCGCAAGCGCCATGACGGCCTGGGAGATGTGGAGATGCGACGGAATGGAGCCGTTGCGTTCGCGGCACGTCGTCGTGGCCGCAACAGGCATTCACGCGCTGCTGTATGCCGCGCGTGCCCTCGCCCTGCCCTGGATGACGGACGAGTACGGGCCGGCCATGCAGTCGCTGGCCGGCAAGATCACCATCTATGAAGGCGTTCTTTATTCCGTCATCTTGCCCATGGCCCTGCTGAAGCTCATTCGCGACGAAACCCATGGCCAGCTCTTGCGGGAATCGCAAACGGACTATCTCACCCGTCTTGGCAACCGGAAATGGTTTTTCGAACAAGGGGCCAGGCTCATCGACGGCGGGCCGGAGAGCCGGCCAATTTCCATCCTTGCCTTCGACCTGGATCGCTTCAAGTCGATCAACGACGCCTACGGCCACCACATCGGCGACATGGTTCTGAAATCCTTCGCGGAAATCGCCCGGAATGCACTGGGGCCCCGCGCCATTCTGGCCCGCATGGGCGGCGAGGAATTCGCTGCCCTCTTGTCGGGCGACGACGCTCGACGCGCCGAAGCGCTGGGCGAAACCATCGCCAGACGCTTCGCCGAGACGATTCCCGACTCCATGGACAGCATCGGAATCCCCACGACCGTCAGCGTCGGCCTTGCCCAGTTCGAAGACGGCATCCCCACGCTTGCCGACAGCCTCGCCGTGGCCGATCAAGCCCTGTACCGCGCCAAGGCGCTGGGCGGCAATCGGCTCGAAGCGGCGGCTGACAAGTCACAAACATTCACAAGCTGAAAACAAGCAGTCTGCATTGGTGGATGCCGCCCATGGCCATGCCATACACTATCCGATCGTTAAAAAGCACAGCATAGGCAATGATGAAAATCGCATCGACAAAAATTCATCTCATCGAAAGAAAATTCGCCAAGCCCATAGGCGGCTCCGGCGTAACGGGAGTCGATATCATCGTCGCGGCCGTGCGCGATGCCGACGGCTGCGAGAGCCTTGGTTTTTCATACGTGATCGGCGGAGGCGGCGCGGTGGTCGCGCAACTCGCCCAGGCGCAAGCCGCCCGGTTCCTGGACGGAGCCGCGCTGCAAGCGCCGCCGGATCACTGGCTGGAGATCAAGAAAAGCTTCAACAGGACTGGCGACGGCCCCAATCTTCTGGCGCTTGCCGCCCTGGACGTCGCACTATGGGATCTGACCGCAAGGCGAAACAACGAGCCTCTGGCGCGGACCCTGGGCGGAGACATCCTGCCCGTGCCCATTTATGCAAGCGGCGGCTTCAGCCCCAACGGCACGCCCGAAGAAAGTGCGGAACTGGCGGTTTCCTATATTGAAGCGGGCTATGCGGGCGTGAAACCGCGAGTGAATGCCAACGAGGGGGACGAAGCGGTTCTGCGCGCAGTGCGCGACGCTATCGGCGCCCAAGCCCGGCTTATGGCCGATGCCAACGAGAAAGGCAATGTCGACACCGCGTCGAGACTGCTCGCCCAGGCAGGAGAATATGGCTTGAGTTTTGTAGAAGAACCGCTGCCCTCGAGCGACATCCTGGGCTATCGCCGGCTTGCCGCAAGCAGGACGCCGATCGCAATCGGGGAGCATCTTCAAGGTCTCGATCGCTTCGCTGTCTGCCTGGACGACGGCATTGCCGCCGTCATACAGCCCGATCTTGCGATGGCGGGCGGGTTGACGCCATGCCTCGAGGTCGCTCGCATGGCAGCGTCAAAAGGCGTAACGGTCGCTCCGCATTTTCTGCCTGGCTTGTTCGTGCAGCTCTCGGGCGCCTTTGAAGGCCAGCTTCTGCTGGAGGAGTTTCCAATCGTGGAGGACGCCTTCGAAGGATGGCCGGAACGCAACAGCGACGGAACCCTTCAGCCACGAGACTGCGCGGGACACGGCCTGTCATTGACGGACACCTCTCTCTAGTCTGCGCCAACCTCTTCCCCCGGCCTGCTTTAACAGGCCAAAACCTCACATGCCGCTTTGGCCACACCTCAGAGTTCAAGGGGCAGCCAGCGGCCAAGCTCATAGCGCAGCAAAGCCTCTCCGTCGTAACGCCACAATAACATCCAACCGTTATCCAGCAGTTGGCCCAGGACGGCATTGCGCGCGATGACGTCTTCGATCGAGGCTTCGGGTGCGTCGATCACGACGGTCAGGCGAACGGGCTGGTGATACCAACCATCGCCATTGTGCAGGGACTGCCTGGGCAAGCCGATGCGAAGGTCTCCGCCGTTACCCTCGAATACGCCTACGTGGCCATCCACGACGTTGTGCAGCACTTTGTTGCCCGAACCATAGTGCAACGGATCGCAGGTGGAGGCGTGATACTGCCAGGAGAGCCAGTGGGTGACCAGCATTGGCCCCATCATGAGTTTTTCGAGCACGCTGCCGTCCTGGTCGAACCGCGCATCGTAATCATGGAGATAGGCGCGATTAAGCACCCGGCCGCGACTGCGCTCCCGCGAGCCAATGATGAACGCCGCATTGCGGGTGAGCCCCCATTCCGGCCGGGTCTGGGAACCATCGTTGGCCCTGCGCCGAAAGGCTTTCAGCAATGCTTCGGGGGAAAGGCCGGCATCCATCCAAAGCGTCGGCGCGCGCTCGCGGCGAATACGGTCACCCGCCTGCTCGAAGGCCTGTTCCATTTTCTTCCAGCGTACCTGCGCCGCCGGCGGCAGCAGATCGAGGTCGAAGCCGGTGACTTCGTCGGTGGTCGTGTTGTGCAAGGCCCCCATGAACACCGTGTCAAACGGGATGTCGATGCCACGCAGTCGCAACCCCCCGCGTACGTCCGGCTCGTTCAGCAGGTGCGCCAGCGCGCGCGCATTGGCCTCGCCTGGCCGGCCGCAACAAGCTCCGCAGTCGAGCGTCGACGCATGCGCGTTATTGGTGCTGTGTCCGGCATGGCCGCATAGTACGACCAGCGGCGCCAGGCGGTCGTCGAGCCCCATCGTATGCAAGATACCCGCGGCAAGCTCCACCCGTTCTTCGACATCGAGCCCGGTGATCCTCGGCCGGCACTGCTCTTGCGCGGAAATCGGCAAACCAATGCGATCCGCGCTGACACGCGCCGCCGCCCGCGGCCTGATCCAGCGTGCGATCTTGCCAAGATACCCGACACCAAACGCTTCGACAAAGGAAAAGGCCGTACTGGACCAGCGCACGGTGCCAAGCCACTGATCATGCTGTGCCAACCGCCTCCGGCGGGCTGATCGCGCTTGCTCCGATCTCGCATCGTCATCAATGGCCGTCTCCCCTGCTGCGGTCACCACATCCTGCACCGCGATATTGGGATAGGCCAGCCCCGGCAACTGAGGCCGGTGAATGTCGGTGCCCAGCAAGTTGTAATGGATGGGAAGGCCGAAGAAGCCCGCGAACGCCCATGTCTGGACACTCGGCCACACCGCTTCCAGCGAGCGCCGCATGAGCTCGCTGCGCGTATCGATGCAAAAAACGGCCTGGACCTCGGGCTCTTGTTGAACAGCCCGCGATACGGACATGCGCAGCGTTTGAGCGAACCCCCGCTGAAAGCTGATATCGAGCGCCTGCTGCCAAGATTCGTCCACCAGCAGCGACGCCTCGGCCTGCGCAACGCGCTGGCCGAAATCCCGCCAATTCGCACCAAGTGCCGCAATTGCCGCACGCCGGGTCGAGCGCGGCATGGAGCGGACAAGCAAGGCTTCCCAGGCAACCCGACAAGCAAGCAGTTCGCGCAATCGAGGATCGTCTCGTCCAGAGGGAATCTTCTGCCAGCCGACATACGCGCACCACGACGCCCAGCCGTTGATCGACAACAGCAACGCCTCGAAGTAGTCTTCCCAGCTCGACTCTTCAAGTGAAAGTTCGGCCATTGCCCAGCGCAATGCATCCTCTGCCCGCAACGGCAGCTTGCGCACTTGTTTCATGAACCCCGGCAGGCCGAGCCTTGAACTCAGACCATGGTCACCCACCATACTCTCACGCCAGAAACCATACAGGCTGGGACTGCCCGAAGCCCGCCAGTGCGCTTCATGGCGGTCGAAATAGGTTGCACAAGTCTGGCTCATCTGGAACACAATGGCTGCCCGCCACGGCCAGCGCTTATTCTGCTGCTGCGCGTCATCAAGCAGATCCACCAGAAGCGGCTCACGACGTATGGCAGGTACGCCGGCCAACTCGGCAATGCAATGCTCGGCCGTCAGTGCGCAGGCGTCAGATCCGGCATGGGCCTTCAGCGCGGCGTCCAGATCAGCACGCGTGATGCGGGCGGCCTCCCATTCCTGCTTGATGTAATCTCGCGCGGGAAACACGTGAAAGCCGCCCAGTACCGCCAGACGCGCCGCCACGTGGCGGATCGGCATGCCAATGCGGCGCCAGTGTGGATTGGTTGCCACCGCCTGATCCAGAGGCCAGGCCGCCATGATACGGGAACAGGCGCGCGCCGCAGCTTCCTGCAGCATTGCATCATCGAGGCCCGAGGCTGTCGTGACGGGTTCATTGACAGGGGTTGCAAGAGACATGACAGCATTCATGATTCGAGCCGGCGGCAATCAAATTCGCGCGGAATCCAGGGCGCCCGCACAGCTCCTCTGTCGGCTCCGGCCCAGCGGACAGGCCACAGCCTCAACACCCAGTGGGTATAGCCTTCGTCCATATAAAAGCCAGCGTACACCCAGCGACGCGCAGTCACGAGCGATTGCGGCCAAAGCTGGAACGCCGTCATTTCGAGGTACATCACCCCCATTCCGACCAAGGCGACGATACCCGCGGCGGTCAGCGGATCGCTGTCCGCGCCAATCGGTGCGTGATCCATGACACTTGAGGCAAATGTCAAAAAAGTGGTTGCAGCCAGCCCGACTCCTACCCGGGCAAACGCCAGGCTCGCACAACCCCGCTCCATCCTGGGCATCCACAGAAGAGGCGCCCAAGCCAGCGCCAGCACGGCACTCCACCACCATGGCCATACGTGATTGCCCATCACGAACTGAAGGGCGAACACGATGGCAAACGCGACGGGCACCGCTGCAACCATGCTTAAACCCGAATTCCGGGTTTCTCCCGTAATGAGTTTGCGATTGGACTCCGCCACGGCGCTGGACGCACTCAAGAAGTTATGAGCCTTGTAGAGCGAATGGCCCAGCAGATGCAACGCCGCGAATAGGTATAGACCCAGGCCGCATTCCAGAAGCATGAAACCCATCTGGGCGATTGTGGACCATGCCAGGTGTACTTTCTGGCTGACGCGGGTAAGCAACACCAACCCAGCCACCATCGCCGACACCATGCCGAACACCACCAGCAACCAACGCGCAGCAAGCGACACGCCCAGCAAAGGGGCGAACAACACCAGCACGTAACCGCCAAGGTTGACCACGCCGGCATGCAGTAACGCCGATACAGGAGTGGGCGCTTCCATCACTTGTACCAGCCAGCCATGTACCGGCATCAGCGCCGTGCGCGCAATGACCGCCAGCACCAGGCAGACACCGCTCCAGACAAGGGGTGCAGAAGCATGGCCCGCTGCAATATACGCCCACAAGGCGGAGAGCGAGCCACTGCCCACCTGCGACCATGCAAGAATCGCCGCGATGACAAGAAGGACATCGGCCGCCCGATCCGTCACCATTTTCTTATGCGCCGCCAACAACGCGAAGGGCCTGTCCTTATAGAAGCACAGCAGGCGGTGCATTGCGTACTGAATGGCCGCCCACGCGGCAATCAGGACGACCCAGTGGTTCGCCAACAATAGAAGATGTACGGCGGCCAGCACAGCGGCCAAGGCGGTAATGTACACCGGCTGATGCGGCTCGCCCTTCAAATGATTCGACGAGTAAACACCGATGGCGGCGCCCAGCAATTGAACCAGGAGACTCACCCAGGCGCTAAGCTGGCCCGTGGCGAGCCAGCCGTTCACACCCGCCCCAGGACCGCTGTGCGCCGTCGGCGCGAACAGCAATTGTGAAACAAGCCCGGCCAGGGAAAAGGCCAGCGCGGCAAACGTGAACACATGGAACTGCCGCCACATTCGCTGCACGGATGCATGACTGCGTCCCGCTCCAAGTACTGCAATCGACATCAACACGACGGGCATCAGTGCGAACGCGAAGTTCAACTCGTACGACAAATCCAACACTCTCTCTCCAGAAAACAACGAGCGTATTCTTCGCTTTTTTATATATTCTGTAAATTACATTTATAATATTGATCAATTCTATAAAACAGAACGATGGACATCAGCCAGCTGAATTTCAGACATTTGTTCTACTTCTGGCGCGTCGCCAAGAAGGGCTCGCTTACGCATGCCGCCGAGCAGATCCATACTTCCCAATCCGCCGTCTCGACACAGATCAAGCAACTCGAGAATCGTCTGGGCAAGCCTTTGTTCGACCGCCGCGGACGGCACCTGGAGCTCACCGCAACAGGCCAGCAAGTTTTCGCCTATGCCGACAATATCTTCGGGATGGGCGAGCAAATGCTGGGGTGGCTTGAAGGCCGCGACGAAGGCACGACTTACGTGCGCGTGGGAAGCGTTTCGACCATGTCACGCAACTTCCAGGTCAACTGGCTACGCCCCTTGTTTCGCGACCCGACAGTGGTCCTGTCCGTGGATTCGGGCTCGTTGCAAACCCTGATCGAACGTCTGTTGCGCCATCAACTGGACGTGGTGCTCGCCAACGAGCCCGTCCCCTCCGACCCCTCCCGCCCGGTGTCTTCGCGCTTTCTCGGCAGTCAGGTCATCTCGTTGGTTGGCCGGGCAGACCGCTGGTCGGGCGCCACGCTGCGCGTCCCCCAGGATCTTGACAGCGTCGAAATGGCCATGCCAAGCACGCGCCACAGCGTGCGCGCGCAATTCGATGCTCTGTGTTTTGCAGCCGGCGTGCAGCCAAGGCTGCGCGCCGAAATCGACGACATGACGATGTTGCGGCTGGTGGCGCGCGACAGTGGCTGGATCACGGTATTGCCGGAAGTGGTGGTGCAGGACGAGCTGCATTCCGGCGAACTGGTGCATGTCGGAGAATCCTCGGAGCTTACCGAACATTTCTACGCGATCACGGTTCAACACAGCCATCCGGTAGGCCCGCTCAACCAGCTGCTGGCTCGTGCGGCGACGAAGGGTGTGTTTACTTGATGTTCGAGGGGGAAATGGTGGGCGGTACTGGGTTCGAACCAGTGACCCCTGCCGTGTGAAGGCAGTGCTCTACCACTGAGCTAACCGCCCAAGTCTTGATTGGTAAGGCTTTTCTTGCCGGGAACCGCCGCTGTTGCTGGCCCCGATTCGCCTATTTTGTCCCTTATTTGCTCCATGCATTCGCGCAATGGGCCGGCAAGCGCCGTATAGGGGCCACAAAACTTAGAGCAAAAGAGTATAACAGATTTCCGTAACGGTAATCGCAAGCCGGCAAAACATCGATCAAGCCAGTTCGGCTCCCGGCTCCCCCTTGCATCGCCTCCCGTCGCACTGGCAATTCCCATTGTTGATTCGGCAATTCACGTATAAAGTTTTCATCCAGCAATAATCCATATCAACGAGACAACAATCCAGCAGATGATCCAGGCAAAAGCAGCCTGGATCATCGTGCAAAGCACTGGCAGGAATGATCAATGAACGGCAGCACCCTCTTCGCTCTCGCGCACCCGTTGGTCGTCATGCTGATCGGAATCGCGGTTTTGGCTTTGTGGCGCGGCGATGCGCGGCGTCCGCCTTACCTGCTTTACTTCGGTCTGAGTTACCTGGCATACAGCTTTGGGGTCAGCGCACAAATCCTTTTGGTGCCCGCGAATCATGTGTTGAATGTTGTCTTTAGCGGCATGATGTATTTATTTGCCACGATGTTTTTTGCACGAGGCCTGATCAGCCTTTCGGGCACAGCATATGAGTATGCAGTGCCTGTCGCAATCATCATCTTGTCGCTTGCATGTCGCGTCTACTTCGTTCAAGTCGAGGACAATGGAATAATGCGTGCAAGCCTGCTGCATGGATCGATATTTCTGCTTTTTCTTCATGCCGCCTATGTGGCGCGAAGCTTGCGCAAAGGCTTGCTATCCGAAAAAATCACCTTCTACTCTTTTATCCTGTTCACGCTTACCACGCCGCTTAAATTGCTGTTTGCGTCGGCTCGTCCAGCGGGAAGCTATGGCTTCGACTTCAGCAGTTACTGGGCAGTCACCACCATATCGATCTACGCCTTCGCCTTGATATTCGGCCTGGCGCTGATCATTACCATCGTCCAGCGCAACCAACTGGCAAAACAGAATATTGATGAAAACCTTAGCCTCATCAGCCACGACCTACGGGCGCCTCTGGCAACCATCGTAGGGAATCTGCGTCTGCTGCAGGAAAGCGCCACACCGGAGCAAAGGGCGCATATGCAAGCCATCGAGCGCAGTACTCAATACCAGAACTCGCTGATCGACGACATTATCGCGGGCGGGCAAGAAGCCCGCCCGTTGCAGATAAACCCCGAGCTCATGGACCTCAGGCTCCTCCTTGAGGAACTAAGCCTGCATGGCCGAACCTGGTGTAGACAAAACCACAATACGTTCTCGCTTGATGTCGCCACAATCTTGCCAAGCCAGATTCGCACCGATGGCCGCCGACTGAAACAGGCGCTGCTCAACCTGCTATCGAACGCCGCGTTGGCAACCCATGAAGGCCGCGTGAGTCTGCATGTAAAAAGCGTGAATCAAGGACAAGGGCTGGCCCGCATCAGCTTTGAAGTCCACGACACGGGGCGCGGGGTGGAGGTTGAACACCAATCGCAATTGTTCGAAGCTTATCAGCGATTCGATCCGCAACGCCCAGGAACCGGCCTGGGCCTGTATATCGCTCAACGGATCGTCCACAATCTGGCAGACACTTTGGACGTCAAAAGCGTGCCCGGCAAAGGCAGTTGCTTTTCACTGACGCTGAGCGTTTCCACCCCGGAGTCAGACTCTTTGCCCAAAGGCTGGCAACCGACGGCGCTGGACGACACACATACTGAACCACCGGACAGCGGGATTAAGGGCAATCAAAGGCAACCAGCCGCACCGCCATATCACAATCCCCCGGAAGACCTGCGCCAACAACTGGCCATGCACGCATCCCATGGCCGTTATAGCGACATCCAGGACTGGATCAACTTGCCGGCACTGCAAAACCCCTGTTACCTGGACTTTCGGACAGCGGTCCAGACGGCACTCGATGACCTGGATTTCAACCGGCTCCAGGCACTTGCACAAAGCGAGGATAGCCGTGGCATTTAGAGTGCAGGCGAGCGGTACTGGGTTCGAACCCGTGCCCCCTGCCGTGTGAAGGCAGCGCCCTACCATCGAGCCAACACATCAGTCGGCGCTGCGACACTTGGTCAACTTGGAAATTACTCGAACTTGCCCAGCGTAAGCGTCAGGTTCGTCGTCTTGGCGGCGATGATCATGGGTTGCTGATCTCCGACGTCGTCGTAGGCGAACCCGTACGCCAGGCCGTTGGCACTGTACTCGTGAAAATGCTGCGCCCAGACATTGCTGGCGACGGCGGGCGGGTAGCTGGCGCTGATGGGCGGGGTATAGCCGCCGCCGACATCGATGTTCAGCACTGCCGTCGTGCTGCCGATGACACCGCGATTAAACCCGGCAAGAATGGCCTTGCCGGTATTTTTGAGATCGGTCAGCAGGTCTCCGACTTGCGGCACGCCAACGCCTGTCATCGTGCCGTCGCAGTCCAGGACATTCTGGGTCGTGATGTCGTTGAAGGTGAACTGAACTCCCCCTGTTTGCAGTTCATCTTTATAAAAATCCAACGTCTTGCCGCCTGCCTGAGCCTTCCCGTAATACGTCTTTTGCAGCGCATTGGAAGAGCAGGTTACGGCCAGCCAATTAGTCTTCCAGTTGGTCATCGCCTCGCTGATCACGGTATCCAGATAGGTGCTGGTCGCGATGCCCGCAGTCTTGGAGGGCGCCAATGCACGCAATTTACTGCTGGTATTGGCGCTTGGCGGATAGGCATCGGCGTCCACCCCGGAAGTCGGCACAGCGACCGACGTATTGAACGGCGCGTCCAGCAGGGCCAGATTGGCCAGTATCTCGGAGCGCTTCTTGTTGTACAGGCCCTGCGGGCTGCCCTGAACGTTGTCGCCGGTGGCGCTTGCGGAGATGGGAAAGCCGTACTGATCGACCTGCGTCGTGTTTATATACAGCAGCCCGTTCACGTCGAACGAAAATTCCAGCCAATCATAGAAACACAGCGCCCCTATGCCGCCTGCCGCAACGACCGGCGTGGTGTAGCCATCGACCTTTCCCGAAGCGGAAGAACTGCCGCCGACCCTGGGCGTGAACGGCAGCAAGGGCTTGCCCACCGAGATCCAGATGCGCCCGCTGAAGGCTGCCGGGCCCGTGCCGAAACCCGGGATATTGATGCTGTTGAAACTGGTGAGATCGGCCACCGCGGTGGCGCCGGTACGGCTTAGCGAAATGCCGTAGTTGGCCCAGGGATCCGGATAATTCTGCTGGTAGGCCGCGCCCGACAGACCGGTTTGGATTTTCGAGGAATCGGTGATCGTGTTGTCGCCGGTCGACATCTCGACGGGACGGCCCTGTGTATGATCGTAGCGGTAGAACACCTGGCCCGGCACTTTGACCAGACCGGTGATGTAAGCGTAAACAGGAATGTCGGCGGGGATTCCCGTGGCATCGACGCTGGCGTCGATCAGCAGCTTGTTGGTGCCATCCACGGTTCCGCCCAAACCAGAAGACTGGCCAAGGCCGCCACCCGAACTCCCGTCGCCGGAGCCGCCACCAGGGCAGCCGGTTAGAACACCAAGCAGCCCCGCTGCGCCCAGACTCTTGAAAATGACACGCCGCTTCCAGTTGAACTCAGCCATGATCGGCTCCTTGTCAAATATGCATATCCATGCTTGGCCACAAGCGGCCTTCGCAGCACAACCACTGAACTCATACCCGATTCGGAACCTCGATCCAACTCTAGGATCTGGTGAGCGAGAATAGACGTAATTTAACTATTGGTGACTGCATATTGCAACATATTTATGGAGCCGAGCGCCTCGATACGGCCGGTTCGTTCTTGAAAACGGCCGCCACACGTCGGCAGAACCATCGCTTTAGGCTTCGTGATGGGCGGAAGCGAAATTACCCAATGCTTGATCACGCCGGTAATCGGATGGCGACACGCCGGTATGCTCGCGGAACGCCGTTGAAAAATTGGCGGCGCTGGTAAAGCCGACCTCTTCGGATATCGCGACCATGCTCAACGAGGTTTGAGCCAGCAAACGCTGGGCCGTCTGCATGCGTTGATCCCGCAAGTATTGAAACACCGTCATGTCCAGGCATTTCCGGAAGGCGCGGGAAAGGCGCTTTTCGCTTACACCGAGCCGCTCCGCCAGCTCGTCCAGACGCGGGGTCTGCGATAGATTGGCCAACAACTGGCCTTGGGCCGCGCGTACCAGAACCTCTTCCTCGCTTAGATGCTGGGAGGACAATCGCGCGGAACCAGAAACCTCCCTGGCCGCCAGGTTCAAATGTATACGCACCCGCGCTATGACTTCTTCGGGTTCGAAGGGTTTGAGTATGTAATCGACGCCGCCATCCCGCAGGCCGATCAGGCGCTCGCTGAGATCGTCGGCGGCGCTGAGGAACATGACGGGAATGGCGGCAGTAGCCGGGTTTGCTTTAAGCCTGCGGCACAGGGCGAACCCATCCAGGCGCGGCATGCGCACGTCCAGCAGAATGAGGTCGGGCTGGCTGGCCAGCGCCCTGTCGTACCCTTGCAGGCCGTCGAACGCTACGCTCAGCCGGAAATCCGAACTGCGCAGCGTTTCGATAAGCAAACGCAACTGATCCGGGTTGTCCTCAACGATAAGAATATGCGGCGACGGCGACACAGCTTCAGAAAAAAGCATTCAAACCACGAGAATCCTGTCAGGGGCGGCCTGGAAAACAGCTACCGGGCTGAATCACAGCCTGGTCAAAAGCGCGCGTGGAAATATGTTAGTTATCGATACAATCTCATAATATACCAAGAGCTTTTCTTCCTTCAAGGCAAAAAACCGCCTGCATGCCGGGGGCGCACAGCCATGCCCGGTTTCATGATTCGTGAAATGTCCGCTCGCCTGGCCGGTGTTCAGGCCGGCCGCCCGCCCGGGGCATTTTCTTCGACTTTTTCCAAATAGACAAAGCATTTTGCCGCAGCGGACTTACGGTTTTGCGCGAGTATCCGTGTGTACCATGGGCCCTCCGGCTCCGCTCGAGAACGCCGCAATACGTCCCGTGGCTGAACCCAGCTTCAGAAAGAAATGCTACTCCGATTACTTTGTCTACTTGCTGCTCCCTGGGTAGTCGCGGCGCACGCTACGGACTACTCCAGCCAGCAATTGGAAAGCCATGCCGTATTGTGGAACGGGCTTTTTTTCGGCGGTCTGCATGTCCTGACCAACATTGCCGCGTATGCGCTGCCGCTGCTCACCATTGCCGTCGTAATCGGCGCCGCCTACCTGATCCGGCAAACGGTTCCCGGCAGCAAGTACCTTTTGCTGCAAACCGTCCTGACCTTCCTGGTCTTCCTCATGCTGATGCTGGAAAACCGCTTTCATCTGCATATATTCAACCCTGCCATACTCTACCCGGTGCTGACGCTGGCGTGGCTACTCATCAATCTGGCCATTGTCGCGGCATGGTTGCACCATCTCGTCGAACAACGCAAAATCGCGGCCCGCAAGCGCCTTTCCCGCGAACAGGAACAGCAAGCGGAAGTAGCCAGACAAACGGCCGCCCTGCATCGGGCACTCGAATCCGCCGACAAGAAAAGCCGTCAAAAGACGGAAATCCTGGGATACATCGGGCATGATCTGCGCGCTCCACTGACAACCATCAAAGGGTATATGAAGCTGATGAAAGGCGAAGAGCATATTCCCGACGCCTTGCACATCAGGGCCATAGAACGCAGCATCGATTACCAGATGGCGCTCATCGACGAATTGCTCAATTATGCAAAAACCGAGCTCGAGCCGCTCACACTGTCGCCGGCTCCCGTCTACACATGCAGGCTGCTGGACGATATCGCGCATCATGCCCAGGGGCTGGCCCTGCAAAACAACAACCAGATCCAGTTCACGGTTTCCCAGCCCCTGCCCGAGCTAGTCCTGCTGGACGGCCGCCGCCTGAAGCAGGCGTTGCTCAACCTTTTGAGCAACGCCGCCAAATTCACCCGGGAAGGCTTTATCTTCCTGGACATACAGGCTTCGCAGGCGGAATTGAACTGGAACATGCGCTTTGCCGTCATCGATTCCGGCGTGGGCATCGCCGACAACCAGCAAGCAGCCATATTCAAGCCCTTCCAGCAAGCGCATCCGCAGGACGAGGGCATGGGCCTTGGCTTGTTCATTTCCCGAAACATCGTGCACAGCATGGGCAGCGAACTGCAACTGCACAGCACCCCCGAACACGGCAGCATCTTCAGCTTCCAACTGACCGTCGAGAGCCTGAACCACGAAGTGGCTACCTGGAATCCTCCCAGTCCGCTGCCGACGCACACACAGGCCCACGACCCGGAACAGGACGGCCAAATCTGCCTATCCGGCCCTTCTTCACTGGAACTGCCCGAGCACAGCCGCATAGAGCTGGCGCTCATGGCCCGTGGCGGACACGTCACCGACATCGAAAAATGGCTTGCGGATATGTCCCGTCAATACCCGTCCCACGCAAAACTGTTCGACGACATCAAGACCGCGCTGTATTCCCTGGATTTAAAGAAAATCGAAAGCCTGGCGTCAAGACAGTCCTGAACACGCCAACCGGCAAACGAGTGGTCGGAATGAGGTGAGGGTGCAAAACCCGCCCCCCTTTGGCAGGATCAGGCCGCGGCCCCATCCGCATCCGCCCGCCACACGCAGGGCTTGCCCGCGGCTTTATCAAGATCGTCCAGGTATTGTTCGTGGGCCTGGGCCTCGTCGGGCGACGCCGCGACCACACGCAGCCGCGAAGCATCGAAAGCTTCCAGGCTTGAACCCTGGCTGACGGTCGAACCTTGGTCGTCGAAATCCATGATCAGGGCGTCCTGCCCGCGCGTCATGGCCAGCCATACCTCGGCCAGCAGCTCCGAGTCGAGCAAGGCGCCGTGCAGGGTACGGTGCGCGTTGGAGATGCCGTAGCGCTCGCACAAGGCATCCAGCGAGTTGCGCTTGCCGGGGTGCAGTTCACGGGCGAACAGCAGCGAGTCGGTGATCTTGCCGCACAAGGTGCCGAACAGCGGCTTGCCGGCCAGAGCGAGTTCCGCGTCCAGGAATTTTTTGTCGAACGCCGCGTTGTGGATGATGACTTCCGCGCCCTGCACGTATTCGATGATCTGGTCGGCCACCTCCGGGAAGCGGGGATGGCCCGCCAGGAAATCGGTGGTCAGGCCATGAACGGCCAGCGCCTCGGGGTCGCTGTCGCGATCGGGGTTCAGGTACAAATGCAGGTGCCTGCCCGTCAGCGTGCGGTTGATCATTTCAACGCAGGCCACTTCGACAATGCGGTGTCCCTGGGAAGGATCCAGGCCCGTGGTTTCGGTATCGAGAATAATTTGACGCATGTAATTCCTGTTGAGCGGCGGCAACCTGGAGCGGAGCGCCGCCGATAAACGCGGTGGTGGCCGCATTCGGGCAGCCGGCACAGCCAAAGATGCCGAGCGGGGCCGCCGGCCTACTCCAGCGACTTGGGCCGAGCCTTGCCGGCAATCAAAGTATAAGCCACCGGCACCACGAACAAGGTAAGCAGGGTGCCGAAGCTCAGGCCGCCCACCAGCACCCAGCCTATCTGCTGGCGCGACTCGGCGCCGGCGCCCGCGGCAAAGGCCAGCGGCAGCGTGCCCAGCACCATGGCTCCTGTCGTCATGAGGATGGGCCGCAGGCGCAACACGCAGGCCTGAACTACAGCCTCCCGCATTTCCCGGCCCTCGGACCGAAGCTGGGTGGCGAACTCGACAATGAGGATGCCGTGCTTGGTAATGAGGCCTACCAGCGTGATCAGGCCGATCTGGCTGTAAATGGACAAGGTGCCGCCCGACAGCCACAGCGCCAGCAAGGCGCCGGTCATGGACAAAGGCACGGAAAGCATGATGATGAGCGGATTGCGCCAGCTTTCGAACTGGGCAGCCAGGACCAGGTAGATAAAGGCCAGCGCCATGACGAAGACCAGGTAGATGCCGCCCGATGAGTCGCGGAACTCGCGCGACTGGCCGTCCAGGTCGGTTTGCACCGTGTGCGGCAACACCTCGCGCGCCACGGTTTCCATATGCTGCAGCACTTCGCCCAGGGCATAGCCCGGCGCCACCGAGGCCTTGACCTTCACCGCCCGCAGGCGGTTGAAGTGGTTCAGCGACTGCGGTGAAACGCTTTCCTCCACGGTCAGGAAATTGGACAGCTGCACCATGGCGCCGTTGCGGGTACGCACGTAGATATCGTTGATGTCGGCCGGATCGGAGCGGTCCCGCTTCTTGACCTGGACGATGACATCGTACTGTTCGCCGCTGTCGCGAAACCGCGTTACCTGGCGGCCGCCCAGCATGGACTCGAGCGTGCGTCCCACCGTTCCCACGTCCACGCCCACGTCGGCCAGCTTGTCGCGGTTTACCGCCACCTTCAGCTCGGGCGTATTGAGGCGCAGGTCGGTGTCCACATTCTGCAGGCCCGGGTAATCGCGCAGCTTGTCCAGAAACCGGTTGACCAGTTTGTCGATTTCCGGGTAGGAAGACTGGCTCATGATGACGAACTCGATGGGCTTGGAGGTGGAGCGCTGGCCCAGCGAGGGCGGATTCGTCGGGAAGGCCCGCACGCCCGGCAGGGCGGAGAATTTGGGCTGCAGTTCGCGGGCAATGCTTTGCTGCGAGCGGTCGCGCTGGTCCCAGGGCTTGAGACGCAGAATGGCAAAGCCCTCGGTCACGGTGGGAAAACCCACGATGGACTGGTTGCCCATGGCTTCGGGGATTTGCGCGTAGTAGCCTTCGATGGTCTTGACGCTGCGCACGGTGTAGTCCAGCGTTGCGCCGTCGGGCGCGCTGACCACCCCGAACACCACGCCCCGGTCTTCCAGCGGAGCAAGCTCGCTTTTTACTATCTTGAACAGCACGACGCTGCCCAGCGCCACCGCCAGCCCCACGCCCAGCACCAGCGCGCGCCGGCCCAGCGCCCACAGCAAGGCTTTTTGGTACGCCCGCGTCATGCTTTCCAGCATGTTCTCAATATAGGTGTACAGGCGGCCGTGCCCGGACTGGTGCCGCAGCATGGTGGAACACATCATGGGGGTAAGCGTAAGGGCGATGAAGCCCGACACCAGCACCGTCGCCGCCAGCGTCAGGGCGAACTCGATGAACAGCCGGCCCGTGCGGCCTGTCGCAAAAGCCAGCGGTGCGTACACGGCCACCAGGGTCAATGTCATGGCGATCACCGCAAAGCCGATTTCCCTGGCCCCCAGGAAGGCCGCCTCGAGCCGCGTCTTGCCCTCTTCCAGATGGCGAAAAATGTTTTCCAGCACTACGATGGCATCGTCCACCACCAGGCCGATGGCCAGCACCATGGCCAAAAGGGTAAGCGTGTTGACCGAGAACCCGAAGAAATACATGATGCCGAACGCGCCGATCAGCGATACGGGAATCGTGACGATGGGAATCAGGCTGGCGCGCATATTGCGCAGAAAAAAGAAAATCACCAGCACCACCAGCACGATGGCTTCGCCAATGGTGTGATACACCGACTTGATCGACTCCAGGATGAAGATCGAGCTGTCGTAGGCAACGCTGAGCTTCATGCCCGGCGGCAGCGTCTCGTTGATAAGTTCCGTTTCGGCGGCCACCGCCTTGGAAAGATCCAGCGGGTTGGCGGTGGACTGCTTGGTAATGCCTATGTTCAGGCCTTCGTGTCCGTTGAAGCGCGACAGCACGCGCTCCTCGGCGGGGTCTATCCGCACATCGGCCACGTCGCCAAGGCGCACCGAGTAATTCTTCACGTTCGCCACGATGACGTTGCGGAACTGCTCGATGGTTTGCAGGTCGGTGGACGACACCACCGAGAACTCACGGTCGGAAGACTCGATGCGGCCGGCCGGTATCAGCACGTTCTGCTGCCCCAGCGCGGTTTCCACGTCCTGCACCGTCAGGCTGTAGGCGGCCAGCTTGCCTCTATCGACGTAGATGCGCATGGAAGGCTGGCGCTCGCCGTAGATGCGCACCTCCGCCGCGCCCGGCAGCACCGACAGGCGGGTCTTGACGTAGCGATTGATGTAGTCGGAAAGCTCCAGCGTGCTGAGGTTGCCGGGCTCGACCGCCATGAAGATGACCGGGGTGGAATCGGCCTCGACCTTGCTGATGATGGGTTCGTCGATTTCATCCGGCAGGTAGCGCCGCGCCCGCGACACCTTGTCGCGCACGTCGGCCGCCGCGGCATCCGGGTCGCGCGACAGATTGAACTTGATGGTAATGGAACTGCGTTCGGTGCGGCTGCCCGAGGTCATGACATCCACGCCCTCGATGCCGGCCAGCTGGTCTTCCAGGGGCTTGGTGACCTGCGATTCGACCACCTCGGGCGACGCCCCCTTGTAGGTCGTGACCACCGACACCACCGGCTCGTCGATGGCCGGGTACTCGCGCACCGTCAGCCGTTGATACGAAATAAGCCCCACCAGCACAATGAGCAGGGACAGCACCGAGGCGAACACCGGGCGCTTGATGCAGACTTCGGAAAGTATCATGGAAGCGATCCCGGCTCAGGAGCTGGCCGCCGCGGCGGCCGGCGCAACGCGCACCGCCGCGCCGTCGCTGATCTTCTGCACGCCCGCCACCACCACCTGGTCGCCTTCGGCCAGGCCTTCCAGCACCTCGACCTTGCCGTCGCGGCGCAGTCCGATTCGCACCTGCCTGCGCTCGACCCGGCCCTGATCGACTCGATACACATAGCGGGCTTCTTCCGACGGCACCAGCGCCGCCTCGGGAATGACCAGCGCCTTGTCGTCGGCAAACTGCAATTGCACCCGGGCGAACAAGCCCGGACGCAAGGCATCGTCGGCATTGGGCACATCGGCCCTCAGCAAAATGGAACGCCCGCCCACGTCGACCAGAGGGTTGATGGCGCCGACCTTGCCCTCGCGCTCGACACCCGGCATGGCATCGAAGCGCAGTGTCAGCTTCTGGCCCGTCTGGATCTGGCCCAGATAATGCTCGGGAATCCGGAAATCGACCTGCAGGGGGTCGATGGACTCAATGGGCACCAGGTCGGCGCCGGGGCTTACATAGTCGCCCACCGATACCTGCCGCAAGCCGATCAGGCCGTCGAACGGCGCCACGATGGAGGTCTTGCCGAGTTGCGCGCTGGCCAGCGCCACCGCCGCCTGCTGCACCTTGAGCTGGCTGGCGGCCTCGTCGCGCGCCTGCTTGCTGATGAACCCCTGGGCGCTGAGCTCTTGCGCCCGCCGGTGCTGGCTGGCGGCCAGGCTCAGATTGGCTTGCGCCTGCTGCAGCTGCGCCTTGGCAACGCTATCGTCCAAACGCACCAACACCTGACCCTTGGCAACCCTGCCGCCTTCCTTGAAGTTGATGTCGTCGATGCGGCCGGTAATTTCGGGGCGCAATACGACGGAGTTTTGCGAACGCAAGGTGCCCACAGCCGAAACGCCGCGCGGCAGCGATACGGATTCGACCCTGGCAACCTCGACAGTGGCGGCCGGGTGCGCCGCCTGGCCGCCGGCGGCCGGCGCGGCCTTGGCCGCAGCCGGAGCCTGGCCCGCCTTGCCCCCCTGCAATACGCGCACACCCGCCGAGCCCAACGCCACGCCCAGCACCAAGACTCCCGCAAGTCCCGCTGCATTTATTTTCATGAAATCAATAGCTTGTTATGGGTTTATTTATAGTGGAAAAAGCCTGTTATGTGTTTCGCCCGCGCAAAACGCAACAAGCCATTTCCATCAAGCGTAGATAGTAGCGCATGCCGGGGGACTTCAGGTTTCGGAAGCGGCCTTGCGGCCTTGCGCCACTTCGACCCCCTGGTTGGCCAGCGCGTCGGCGCGCTCGTTGCCGGGATCGCCGGCATGCCCCTTTACCCACTGCCAGCTCAAATCGTGCTTTGCCACCAGTTCGTCCAGCATCTGCCACAGATCGGCGTTCTTCACCGGCTTTTTGTCCGCCGTGCGCCAGCCGCGCCGCTTCCAGTTGGCGATCCATTCGGTCATACCCTTTTGCACGTACTGGGAATCGGTGTGGATGACCACCGTGCAGCGGCGCTTCAGGGCGGCAAGCGCCTGGATGACCGCCATCAGTTCCATGCGGTTGTTCGTGGTATTGGGTTCGCCGCCGCACAGGGTTTTCTCGTGGGAGCCCTGCTTGAGCAGCGCCCCCCATCCCCCCCAGCCCGGATTGCCCTTGCAGGCGCCATCGGTCCAGATATCCACAACGTGTTCACGACTCATTATTTTCCTTGCGGCTCCGCCCGCTTCCATTCCGCCGCCGGCCTGCCCCGCGGCGCGCTGTTTAACTTAACTTGACTTGCGCGTTGCCGCGGCCCGCCGCCCCGGCGGACGGCCTGGTTGGCCCGCCTGCCTAGATACCCGAATGCCTGCCGGTGACCACCGTGCGTCTTCTGACGTGCTTCTTTACATGCTTCCATTCCGGGCCCACCAGCCGTACGCACGCCACGCGCTTGATGGCCGACACCACGTAGACCGAGCCGCATATGGGCCACCAGCGGTCGCCCGCCGGCTCCATGAACGCCCAGCGCTGCAGCCATTTTTCGGTTTCGCAGGGAGGCGCATAGCAACCGAAATGCCCCCGGTCGACCTCGAACGACAGCAGTTTGAACCAGTCTTTCAGGCGACCCAGGGAAACCTGCAAGTGGGCGGGAATGGGCATGATGGGGTCCAGCCCTGGTATGCGCTCGTGCAGCCCCCACAGGCTCCAGGGATTGAAACCCGAAATCACCACCCGGCCCTCGGGCACCAGAACCCGCTCGGCCTCGCGCAAAACCTGGTGCGGACTATTGGAACACTCCAGAACATGGGGTAATATCAGCAAGTCGATGCTCTGGCCATCGAAGGGCAGGTTTTCCGGGTCGGCATAAAGCGCGACGCCGGGCTGCGCGCAGCCCGCATCGCCATACGAATGAGTACGGCCCTTGTACGGAATCCTGTTTGCGTGCAGCAAGTCCCAGCCGGGCAGGCCAACCTGCATGGCATGGTACCCAAACGCATTGGCCACCATCCCGTTTATTTTTTCCTGTTCCCATTGCTTGACGTACTGGCCGACGGGCGTGCTTAACCATTCGGCAAGTTCCACGGTAAGCGGCTGGCCCAACGATTCAGACACATGAGCTCCTTGCAATATGGTTGGCAAACATGATTAACCCAGACTCTCGCCGCACCCAGCTTATCCCGGTTCCCGCTTTTTCCGACAACTATATATGGCTGCTGTGCAAAGACGGGCATGCGGTGGTGGTCGACCCGGGGGCGTCCGAACCCATCGAAAAACTGCTCGGGCAATATCATTTAACCCTCGATGCCATTTTACTTACCCACCACCATCCCGACCACGTCGGCGGCGTCAAGGCCCTGAAGGCGCTGACCAACGCCAAGGTCTACGGCCCGCTGGGCGAAACCCTGCCCGTATGCGACGAAGGCCTCAAGGAAGACGACAATATCACACTTGAGAACCTCGGCCTAACCCTGTCGGTCCTGGACATCCCGGGTCACACCGCCGGCCACATCGCCTATTTCGGCTACCTGGACACCGGCAAGCCCGTGGTGTTCTGTGGTGATACACTGTTTGCCGCAGGCTGCGGACGCCTTTTCGAAGGCACCCCCGCCCAAATGGTCAATTCCCTGGCAAAACTCAAGGTTTTGCCGCTGGAAACCCTGGTGTGCTGCGCGCACGAGTACACATTGGCCAATTTGCGCTGGGCGCTGCAGGTGGAACCTGGCAATGCCGCGCTGCAGCAACGCTGGCAGACCGCGCAGCGGCAACGCTCCGAAGGCCTGCCCACCCTGCCGTCCACCATCGGCCTGGAGCTTGAAACCAACCCGTTTTGCCGCCCATTGCAACAAAGCGTATCCGACGCGGCCGCCGCCTATGCGGGCGAGCCGCTAACTTCGGCTGTAGCCGTTTTTGCGAGCCTGCGCGAATGGAAGAACAATTTTTGACACGCACACCCCAATGAACTGCCTACGACTCTTCATTCTGCTTATCGTGGCAGTCCTGGCCGGTTGCGCAAGCAACCAAACCAGCCAATACGCAAACAAAAAGGTCTATACCGCCGAGGAAACTTCGCGCACCATCGACCTCACCCACCCGCCTCGCGACATGTGGGACCGCATCCGCCGCGGTTTTGCCATCCCCAACCTGCACAGCGACCTGGCCGACCAATGGACGGAATACTACGCTTCGCACCCCGAAGCCGTCTACCGCATGAGCCAGCGGGCCAGCAAGTACCTGTACTTCATCGTCGACGAACTCGAACGCCGGGGCATGCCCACCGAACTGGCCCTGCTGCCTTTCGTGGAAAGCGCCTACAACCCCACCGCCTATTCCAAGTCCAACGCCTCGGGTCTTTGGCAGTTCATTCCCAGCACCGGCCTGCATTACAACCTGCAGCAAGACTCGTGGCGCGACCAGCGCCGCGACCCCATCGCCTCTACTCATGCCGCCCTGGACTACCTGAGCTACCTGTACGATTTCCAGGGCGACTGGTACCTGGCGCTGGCGTCCTACAACTGGGGTGAAGGCGCGGTCAAGCGAGCCCTCGACAAAAACGCCGATGCGGGTCTGCCCACTGATTACGCCTCCATCAGCATGCCCGACGAAACCCGCAACTACGTACCCAAGCTGCAGGCCATAAAGAACATCGTCGCCAACCCCAAAAAATACGGCATTGCCCTTCCCAGCGTCAGCAATACCCCTTATTTCACCACCATCAAGCGAACGCAATCCATCGATGTCGCGGTGGCCGCCCAACTGGCCGAAATGTCGGTGGAAGACTTCAAGGCACTCAACGCCTCGTTCAACCGCCCCGTCATCCTGGGCGAACATGAACCTACGCTTTTGCTGCCCACCGACCGGGCCGACATCTTCAAGGCCAACCTCGAGGCCTACCAGGGCAAGCTCAGTTCGTGGCAGGCCTACCATGCGCGACGGGGCGAATCGTACGCGGCCATCGCCAGGAAATACGGCATAAGCCTGGCAAGCCTTCGAAAAATCAATGGGCTAAGCAGCAAGAAAACCCGGGCGGTCGCGCAAACCCTGCTGGTTCCCAAGCTGGAATCGGGCGGCGGCATCCAGCTGGCATCGCTGGAATACCCCTCCAACGACGACGCCGGGATCGGCAAGCCATCCATCAAGAAAGTGGCGGTGCAACGGCGGGGCAAGGACATCGTCGTCAAACACAAGGTCAACGCCCGCACTCATACCGTCCAGTCGGGCGACACGCTCTATTCGCTGGCCAAGCGCTACCACACCTCGGTCGACGAGCTGCGCAAGCTGAACAATCTCAAAGGCAACAGTCTGTCCCGGGGCAAGCGATTGCGCGTGCCGGGCACCAATATCCGCGGCTAGTCCAAAACCTATCCGCAGCAACCAAACAGGATAAAAAAAATGGGTTTCTTAAACGGCAAGCGCATTCTGGTTACCGGCGTGCTGTCCAACCGCTCCATTGCCTACGGCATCGCCCAGGCCTGCCGCCAGCAAGGCGCCGAATTGGCGTTCACCTATGTGGGCGAACGCTTCAAAGAGCGTGTCACCGAATTCGCCGCCGAACTGGGCAGCAGCATCGTCCTGCCCTGCGATGTCGCTGAAGACGCGCAAATCGAAGCCTCCATCGCCGAGCTGCAAACGCACTGGGACGGCCTGGACGGACTGGTGCACTCCATCGGCTTCGCACCGCGTGAAGCCATTGCCGGCGACTTCCTCGAGGGCCTTTCGCGCGAAGGCTTCCGCATTGCGCACGACATTTCGGCCTACAGCTTCCCCGCCCTGGCCAAGGCCGCCCTGCCCCTGCTCAAGGGCCGCCAAAGCTCGGTGCTTACCCTTACCTACCTGGGCGCCGAAAAAGTGGTCCCCAACTACAACACCATGGGCCTGGCCAAGGCCTCGCTGGAAGCCAGCGTGCGCTACCTGGCCACCTCGCTGGGCCCCATGGGCATCCGCGCCAACGGCATTTCCGCCGGCCCCATCAAGACACTGGCCGCCAGCGGCATCAAGGATTTCGGCTCCATACTCAAGTTCGTGGAATCCCACGCGCCGCTGCGCCGCAACGTCACCATCGAAGACGTGGGCAACGTGGCCGCCTTCCTGCTGTCCGACCTGGCGGCGGGCATAACCGGCGAAATCACCCACGTGGACGCGGGCTTCTCCACCGTTGTTCCAGGCATGTCATAACGACAGGGTTTCGGGAAACACCACGCCATCGCCCCCTTCGACCCAGGGGGCGTATTTTTTCATGACGCGGCCGAACAGGCCGGAATCCATCCACGCCGTAAGCCATGCCGACAGCCGCGGCCAGGGCCGGGCCAGGAACCAGTCGACATCGACGTGCGCGAACTGCCTGACGAAAGGCGCGATGGCCATGTCCGCCAGCGCCGCACGATTCCCGAACAAAAAGGCGCCCTGTTCCAGCATCCGCTCCAGCTTCATGAGCCAAAGCGCGGCGTCGGCGCGATGCAACGACGCGGCCTGAACATGGCTCCCGTCCATATCGAAGCTGGCCGCAATGCCAGCATTGGCGCCGGCAGCCGCATCGACTTGCCCGCCTGCGCCCGGCGCCTCGGCATAGCGCTGCGGATATTTATAGCGGTCCAGATTGTGCTTGAAGGCGCCGTCGCATTCGGCCACGAGCGCCAGCATGGCGTCCAGATCCTGCCTATCCGGCGTCAACCAGCCTTGCGGGTCGTTGCGGCCCAAGGCCCACAGCATGATGTCCAGGCTTTGTTCCAGCACCCGGCCGTCGCCAAGCACCAGCACGGGCACCGTGGCTTTGGGCGACGCTTGGTACAAAGCCTGAGGCTTGTTGCGCAACACCACTTCACGCAACTCGCACTGCTGGCCGCTGACGGCCATGGCCAGGCGCGCCCGCATGGCGTAGGGACAGCGGCGAAAGGAATACAGGATCGGGCGCGCCAGCGCCGTCATGGCTTGCGCAACAACTGCCCGGCACGCTGCAATTGCGCTTCGGCCTGCGCACCGATGCTGGCAACCAGGTCGCCGGCGCTTTCCACCTTATGAATAAGATCGACGACCTCGCCGGCCCACACCATGGCGGTATCGTAATCGCCATCGCCGGCCGCCGCCCAGAACGCCGGACTTACCGTGGCCGACTGCTCGGCCAGTTCGTCTTCCTTGCCGGTCCAGCGGCTCATGAAGGCATTGTGCAGGGCCCGGCCGGTATAGCCGTTGGGCCAGTCGTAGCCCCGCACGATATCGAAGACGCGGGTGCGCTGGGTCTGTTCGCCTTCGGCGTTGACGATGCGCTGCTTGGCCTGGTCGTGCCCCAGCGCTTCGCGGCTGGCATAGAACCGCGTGCCAAGCAAGGCGCCATGGGCGCCCAGCATCAGGGCCGCTGCCAGGCCGCGCCCGTCGGCAATGCCCCCGGCCGCCACGACCGGAACCGAGCCCGAAGCGTCGATCACGGCCGGCACCAACGGCATCGTGCCGCGCGCGCCGCCGTGGCCGCCCCCTTCCGTGCCTTGGGCGACGATGATATCGGCGCCCGCCTTGCGCGCCTGGACCGCGCCAGCCACATCCTGCACCTGGCAAATCAGCTTGCATCCGGCCGCCTTGATCGCCGACGCGTAAGGCGAGGGATCGCCGAAGGACAGCATGACAGCGTGCGGCTTGGCCCGAAGGGCAAGTTCGAGTATGCCGTCGCCAATGGACCAGGTGATGAGGCCCACGCCCCAGGGGCGATCCGTTTGCGCCTTGACCAGGGCCAGCTCGGTATCGAGCCAATCCGGGTCGCCGTAGCCGCCGCCCACCATGCCCAGGCCGCCGGCATTGGACACCGCCGCGGCCAGACGACCGCCCGCCACCCCGCCCATGGGCCCCAGCACAATGGGATGATCCAGGCCAAACATATCCGTCAACGCTGTCGCTATCATGATTCGTCCTTCGCAATAATTCGTTCAAGTCCGCCGCACCGGCCGAGGGCGACCTACTTTTCCATGCGCACGCCGATATGGCGCTGGCGGCGCTGGCGCGCCAGCTCCACCTGCTTCTGGCGCTCGCGGAATCGCTGAGCCTGCTCGGGCGTGTGCGTGCCATGGCAATGCGGGCAGCTTACGCCTTCGACAAAATGTTCCGAGGCCTTGTCGGCGGCGCCAAGCGGCTGGCGACAGGCCCGGCAGAGCTCGTAGTGCCCTTCCTCCAGGCCGTGCACCACCGAAACCCGTTCATCGAAAACAAAGCACTCGCCTTCCCAGCGGCTTTGCTCGGGCGGCACGGTTTCCAGGTACTTGAGAATGCCGCCTTCAAGATGATAAACCTCTTCAAACCCCTGCGAGCGCAGGTAGGCGGTGGATTTCTCGCAGCGAATGCCACCGGTGCAGAACATGGCCACGCGGGACTTCTTGTTCAACACGCCGTTTTCGGTCTGGGTTTGCACCCATTGGGGAAACTCGGTGAAACTTGCGGTATGCGGGTTGACCGCCGACGCGAACGAGCCGATGGAGACTTCGTAATCGTTGCGCACGTCGACCACCACGACATCCGGGTCGTCGATGAGGGTATTCCATTGATCCGGCTTGACGTAGGTGCCGGCCATGGTGCCGGCCTGCACATTGGGCACGCCCATGGTGACGATTTCACGCTTGAGCTTGACCTTCAGCCGATAGAACGGCATTTTGCCCGCCCACGATTCTTTGTGCGTCAGCGAAGCCATGCGCGGGTCGCGGCGCAAATAAGCCAGCACGGCCCGGATGCCGGCTTCGGGGCCGGCTATGGTGCCATTGATGCCCTCTTCGGCCAGCAGCAGGGTGCCCTTGACCTCGTTGCTTTCGCAAAACTCGAACAACGGCGCCTGCCGCGCCTTGTAATCGGGTAGATGGACGAACTTGTACAGCGCGGCAACCAGGAAATCAGCCATGACAAAATCAATAGCCCGACGACCAGCCGCGTCGATACGGCGAAACAGCCGTAAACAAGGGGGTCGGGGGCAGGTTGGATAAAACAGCTATTTTACCCCCGCGCCTGGAAAGCCGCCCCGGCGGCCCGGCCTATTTGGCGCGCCTGCGGTCGTAGCGCTCGTTGCCGACGCCACCCATGCTGATGATCCGCTTTGAAGAGGCCTGCTTGGCTCTTTCGTTATTGATAAGCTGCCGCACGGAGCTTGTAAGGGGGCGGAATGCAGTCGGGGTACGCGGTTTGACCAACATCAAAAACCTCACTGAATCATTAGTATTCGTAAAGTAATAACGAGCCGGCCCGCAGGCCGGGCTCGACCTGTTGTAACGCTGTAACACTAGCCGTAAGATAACACTGGATTGCGGTCGATTTAATGAAACTGGGGAAATTACCAATATGTCCGCCCCAACGCTTGCGGCGTGACCCCTCCTTGCAACGCATCGAGCGTTGCCACGGGAGAGCCCCTGCACTCAACCGGTCCCAGCCCTAACGCGATCTCCTTGATATGTATTAACAGGCCCTATGAACATCACCATCGCCGATGACTACCAGGATTGTGTTCGCCATTTGCGCTGCTTCAACACGCTGGCCGGACACAGCGTGCAGGTCTTCAACGACAGCGCGAAAGACCTGACCGAACTGGCCGCGCGCTTCGGCACCGCCGAGGCCCTGGTGCTTACCCGGGAACGCACCGTCGTCTCGGCCGACCTCATCAAACGCCTGCCCAGGCTGCGCCTGATCTGCCAGACCGGCAAGATCGACGGGCATGTCGATGTGGAAGCCTGTACCGAGCACGGCATCGCCGTCGCCGACGGCCAAGGCAGCGGCGCGGCGGCAGCCGAACTGACCTGGGCGCTGATGCTGGCCAGCCGCCGCCACCTGGTCGCCGAAGTCAACCGGCTGCGCGACGGCCTGTGGCAAGGGCATCTGGGCCAGCAGTTGCGGGGCCAGCGCCTGGGGGTCTGGGGCTACGGACGCATAGGGCGGCAGGTCGCCACTTACGGCAGGGCCTTCGGCATGGACGTCTGGATATGGGGCCGCGAAGGCTCCGCCAGCCGCGCCCGAGCGGACGGGTTCGCCGTTGCCCCTTCGCGGGAAGAGTTTTTGGCCGGCAGCGACATCGTGACCCTGCATGTCCGCCTTACGCCCGAAACCCGGGGGCTCGTCGCCCTGGCCGACCTGATCCGTATGCAGCCCACCGCCCTGCTGGTCAACACCAGCCGCGCCGAGCTCATCCAGCCCGATGCCCTGGAACGCGCCCTGTGCCAGGGGCGACCCGGTTTCGCGGCGGTGGATGTCTATGAATCCGAGCCTGTGCTGGGCGCCCGCCACCCTCTGCTCAAGCTGGCCAACGCCTTGTGCACGCCCCACATCGGCTTCGTCGAAAAAGACAACTACGAGGCCTACTACGGCGCCGCCTTCGACACCATCGCCCGCTACGCGGCGGGCCACCCCCTCGACCTGGTCAATCCTCAAGTCAGAAACCGGGAAAAGCCGCTGCGCGTGTAGAACGACGCCTGGCTGGACGTCAAGGTGTACGGAAGCCGGCCCGGCGGCCATGCTTGCCGCTACGCGGTGAACCCCTGCGCAAAGGCTTCGCGCAAATACGCCACGAAAACCTGGACGGCGCGGGGGGCATGTGTGGAATAGGGCCGGATGGCATACAGGGTATCGCCGAACACGTTCACCACATTCCAGCCAGGCAGAACAGGCACCAATGTTCCATCGAGCAGGGCTCGCTGCGCCGTGAAATCCGGCAACAGGGTAATGCCCAGGCCGGCCTGGGCAGCCTCGCGCAAGCCCTCGCTGTTGTTGACGGCAAACGGCCCCTTGACCGGCACCACCCATCTCTTGGCCGCCTGGCCCTTCCTGCCCGCCGACTCGAACGTCCACATGACCGTGTTCTGGCGGCGCGGATAATGCAGGCACGCATGCTCGGCCAGGGCTTCGGGCGTATCCGGCGCGCCGTGGCGCGCGATGTAATCCGGGCTGGCCACCAGCACCGAGCGCGTCGCGCACAAGGCCCACGCCACGTATGTATCGGGCGGCGACGACGTATGGCGGATCGCCAGATCGAAACCATCCACCGCCAGCGAACTCAACTGATCGGACAGATCCAGCTCGATACGGATCCGGGGATAGCTGCGCAAAAACACGGGCAGGCGCGGCACCAGCTGCTGGCGGGCGAACGCCACCGGGGCGCTCAGGCGCAAAGTGCCCTGAGGCGAAGCCGCCAGTTCGCGGACGCTCTCGAAGCTGTCGGCAATATGCTCGAAAGCGCCCCGCGTCGCCTCGACCAACTGCTGCCCCGCTTCGGTCAGGCGCACACTGCGCGTCGTGCGCTGGACCAGGGATACGCCAGCCGCCCGCTCGAGTTCGGCAATGCGCTGGCTCATGGCGGCCTTGCTGGCATCCAGATGCCGGGCGGCGGCGGTAAAACTGCCTTGCTGAGCCAGCACCGTAAGCCAGTGAACATGTGTCCACAGCGCGGAGATTTTTTCGTTATCCATGCATGGATTATTCATTATATTGAACAATGAATCCAGCTTTTATGGCTATTCAAACAACGCCTACATCCTTAAACTAAAAAAATCGAATGCGATAGGCATCGTTAAACCAGCAGTCTCACCGAATACCGACAGGAACGCCGCCATGCACAACTTCACCGACCGCAGCGATGCAGGACATTTCATCAACGGACAACGCACTCCGGGCAAATCCGTGCGGCGCCAGGATGTCTACAACCCCGCGTTGGGCAGCGTAGCCAGGCAGGTTCTGCTGGCCGAACCCGGCGACGTCGATGCGGCCGTGGCAGGCGCCAGGCAGGCTTTTGCCGCCTGGGCCAACACCCCGCCCATCCGGCGCGCGCGCGTTCTGTTCAAGTTCCTCGAGCTCATGAACCAGCACCGCGACACACTGGCGGCCATCATCACCGCCGAGCACGGCAAAGTGTTCAGCGATGCCCAGGGCGAGGTGTCGCGCGGCATCGACGTCATCGAATTCGCCTGCGGCATTCCGCAACTGCTCAAGGGCGACTACACCGACCAGGTTTCCACCGGCATCGACAACTGGAGCCTGCGCCAACCCTTGGGCGTCGTGGCGGGCATCACGCCGTTCAATTTCCCCAGCATGGTGCCTTGCTGGATGTTTCCCGTCGCCATCGCCGCGGGCAACTGCTTTGTGCTCAAGCCCAGCGAGCGCGACCCGTCGGCGGCGCTCTACATGGCGGACCTGCTCAAGCAGGCCGGCCTGCCGGACGGTGTATTCAACGTCGTGCAGGGCGACAAGGTCGCCGTCGACGCCCTGCTGGCCCATCCGGACGTCAAGGCCGTCAGCTTCGTGGGCTCGACGCCCATCGCCCACTATATCTACGAGCAGGCCGCTCACTACGGCAAGCGGGTGCAGGCCCTGGGCGGCGCCAAGAACCATCTGGTCGTCATGCCCGACGCCGACCTGGAACAAGCCGTCGACGCCCTCACAGGCGCCGCCTACGGTTCGGCGGGGGAACGCTGCATGGCTATTTCAGTGGCTGTCCTGGTGGGCGACGTCGCCGACAAGATCGTGCCCTTGCTTGCCCAGCGGGCAAAAAACCTGGTCGTCAAGAACGGCATGGAAAGCGACGCCGAAATGGGCCCGCTCGTAAGCCGCCAATCGCTGGAACGCGTCGAAAGCTATATTGCCCTGGGCCAGGAAGAAGGCGCCGAGCTGGTCGTCGACGGTCGCGGCCTGAAAGTACCCGGCCACGAAAACGGCTTTTTCACCGGAGGCACGCTGTTCGACCACGTCACGCCGCAAATGCGCATCTATAAAGAGGAAATCTTCGGGCCGGTGCTGGCCTGCGTGCGGGTCAACGATTTCGCCACCGCCGTCGACCTCATCAATGCGCACGAATTCGGCAACGGCGTCTCGTGCTACACCCGCGACGGCCACATCGCGCGCGAGTTCGGCCGGCGCATCCAGGTCGGCATGGTCGGCATCAACGTGCCCATTCCCGTGCCCATGGCCTGGCACGGCTTCGGCGGCTGGCAAAAGTCGCTGTTCGGCGACATGCACGCCTACGGCGAGGAAGGCGTGCGCTTCTACACCAAGCAAAAAAGCATCATGCAGCGCTGGCCCGAAAGCACCTCCAAAGGCGCCGAGTTCGCCATGCCCACGGCAAAATAGGCGTTACTTCAACACCGAGGCGAATGCCTGGGCGGTGCGCTCGACATTGCGGGTGTTGAGCCCCGCCACGCAAATGCGCCCCGACTCGATGATGTAGACGCCGTACTTTTCAATGAGCTCCTGCATATGGGGCGCCAGCGCGGGCGCATAGCTGAACATCCCGCGCTGGGCCAGCAGGAAATCCCAGTCGTAGGCCGGGTGCACCCGCACCAGCCCGCGATGCAGCTCGAGCCGCATCTCGTGGATGCGTTCGCGCATGACCTCGACCTCGGACTCCCACAGCGCGCGCAGCTCGGGATCGAGCAGCACCGTTTCCACCACATGCCCGCCATAGGCCGGAGGGCTGGAATAATTGCGCCGCACCGCTTGCTGCAACTGCCCCAGCGCGCGCGAGGCTTCGTCCGCGTTCGCGCAGAACATGCTCAGGCCGCCGCAGCGTTCGCCATAAATCGAGAAAATCTTGGAATACGAATTGGCTACCAGGAATGGCAGGTCGGCCTTGACCAGCGCCCGCACCAGATACGCATCGTGCTCCAGGCCTTCGCCCAGCCCCTGATAGGCCATATCGAGGAAAGGCAGCAGCTTGCCCCGGGCGACGATGCGCACGACTTCGTCCCACTGCGCGCTATTGAGATCGGCGCCGGTGGGGTTGTGGCAGCATGGGTGCAGCACAATAATGGTCTGCTCGGCCTGCGTTTCCAGATAAGCAGCCATGGCTTCGAAATCCAGCCTTTGGGTGACTGGATCGAAATATGGATACGCTTCTACGGCAAAGCCCGCGCCCTCCAGGATGGCCCGGTGGTTATCCCAGGTTGGGTTGCTGATGCGCGCCACCGAGTTCGGAAAGAATTTTTTCAGCACGTCGCTGCCCACCTTGAGCGCGCCCGAGCCGCCCAAAGTCTGGATGGTGGCGACGCGGCCGTCGCGCAACGCCTCGGAATCCTTGCCAAAGACCAGTTCCTGCGTGGCCTTGCAATACGCGGGGCTGCCGCTCATGGGCAGGTAGACGCTGGGCGCGGTCGAGGCGTTGACGATTTTCTGTGCGCGCTGCACGGATTCCAGTCGAGGAATATTGCCTTCGTCGTCGTAATACAAGCCAATGCTGAGGTTGATTTTTTCAGGCCGGGGATCGTCGCGATACGCCAATTGCAAAGACAATATGGGGTCGCCTGCATAGGCCGAGAGCGTGCTGAACAAGGTTTTTCCTGTATGCCGGCAAACCAGCGAAAAAGGGGTGGGAAATTCGCTATTTTATACCGGCTCGCCGTGTCAGCATCGACAAACATACTCCCGGCCCAGGCGGCACGAAAAAGGCCATCGCCCTTTCGAGCCGCATTCGTTCACGTATCGCGCCGTAGCCGCCACCGATGCAACAAAGCCGCTGGCGCCTTACCAGACCCCGATTTTCATGAAGCCCAGATTTTTCCAGCCTTCGGTCGTCCGTTCGACGGTGGCGTTATCGATGGTGGTGCGGCGTTTGCGCTCCATCAGCCAGTCGGCAAGCCGGTCCTTCATGCGCCGGCGCACCTCCTCGTGCTGAGGGTCTTCGCCCAGGTCGCGGATTTCCTGGGGGTCGTCGCGCATGTCGAAAAGCTGCGGGCGAAAGCCCTGGTAGTGAATGTATTTCCAGCGCGAGTCGCGCACCATCCAGGCATAGCATTCGTCGGGCTTGCGGTTCAGCAAGATGCGCGCGTCGCGAAAGGCGTAGTCCAGTTCGCTGAACACGCAATCGCGCCAATCGTCGACTTGCTCGCCCTGCAATAGCGGCCGCAGCGAACGCCCCTCCAGCAAGTGGTCGGGAAGGGGCAGGCCCAGGGCATCGAGCATGGTGGGCAGCACGTCGACGCTTTCGACGAAACGGCTTTCCGCCGTGCCCCGAGTAGCGTCCGCCGATTTTCTCGGGTCGACCACGATCAAGGGCACGCGAACCGCCTGTTCGTAGAACAGCTCTTTCTCGCCCAGGCCGTGATCGCCCAACTGATCGCCGTGATCGGAACAAAAAACAATCAGCGTATCGTCCAGGCGTCCCAAGGCCTCCAGCTCGTTCATCAGCCGGCCGATATGATCGTCGACCTCCTTGATCAGCCCCATGTAGGTCGGGCGCACGTGCCGCACGACTTCTTCCTTGCCGTAGCTGATGCAGTCCTCGTGAGCCTCGCGGTACGCCCGCAGCACGGGATGCGGCGACGCGGTTTCCGCCGCGGGGGAAATGATGGGGCCGGTATCGGTGTCCCGATACATGTCGTGATAGGGCTTGGGCGCCATCAAAGGCCAGTGCGGCTTGATGTACGACAGGTGCAGCACCCAGGGCTGCTCGCCTTTCGCGCGAATGTACTCCAGCGCGCGATCCGTCATGTAGGCCGTCTCGGAATGCCGGCGATCGATGCGCGCCGGGAAATGGGCATTGCGCAGCAGCCATCCGCTGACGGCCTGCCCGTTGTCATCCAAGGCCCCTATGGCGTAATCCGTCCAGGGGTCCGTGCTGTCGTAGCCCTGCCCACGCAGGTAATCCGCATAGCCGCTTTCGCTGCCCGGACTGCTGTGGCCGTCGTAGCGATCCATTTCGGCAAAACCGCCCTGCAGGTAATGGCGGCCCAGCGAGCTATCGGCATCCAGGCCAAACCGCTGCAGGCCGAGCTTATCCGGAATGACATGCGTCTTGCCCGCCAGCATCGCCTCCAGGCCGGCGTCCTTCAGGAAGTCGCCCAGCGTGTTCTGCACCACCGACAAGGGCACGTAGTTCCAGGTGGCCCCATGACTGCTTACGTAGCGCCCCGTGTAATACGACATGCGCGAGGGCACGCAACATGCGGACTGCACATAGGCCGCATCGAAGCGCACTCCCCGTTTCGCCAGGCCGTCGATGTTCGGAGTGTCAAGCACGCGATGCCCGTAGCAGGACAGATAATCCCACCGCAATTGGTCGCACATGATGAACAGCACATTGCGAACCCTCTCCTGGCCAACCATAGTCATCGCTACTGCCTTTTCCAAAGTTTCCATTTTCCGACAGCGGAAAATCACCTGCTGCTACTATGTCAGACACGGAAAAAGCGGGCCAATGAAAATTGCCGCGCTCCCGATAACCGTCACGTAATACAGCCCACACCCTCTCTGGAAAATGCCATGGCACGATTAGACTGGTACATACGCGCCAACCTGCGGCCGCGTCACTTCCAACTGCTGGTGGCCCTGGACGAGCTGCGCCATGTCGGCCGGGTCGCGGATTATCTGAACATCACCCAGCCGGCCGTCTCCAAATCGCTGAGCGAGCTCGAGCGCGGCCTGGAAGTACGGCTGTTCGAGCGCGACCCCAAAGGCCTTATCCCCACCGCCTTCGGCGAATGCCTGATCCGGTTTTCACGTTCGGTGCTGCGCGAGCTCAATACGACACGAGACGAATTGCGGCACCTGAAAGCCGGCACCACCGGAAGCATACGCATCGGCATGCTGCCCGTGGCGGCGCCCGCGCTGGTGCCGCGCAGCGTCATCCTCCTCAAGGAAGAGGCGCCCGCCACGACGGTCGTTCTGGTGGAAGGAAATTCAGACAGCCTCCTGCCCATGCTGCAGGAGGGCAAGATCGACATCATCGTGGGCACCCTGCCAAGCGCGCCGCGGCACACGGGCCTTGAGTTCCAGCCGCTGCATCCGGGCGAGGCCATCGTCGCGGTATGCGGAACCCGAAACCCCCTGGCCGCCAAGAAGAAAGTCGCCGTGCAGGATCTGGCCGCCTACCCGCTGATCATCCCGCCGCCCGACGCCATCTTTCGCGAGCACGTCGACGCCATCATGGATTATTTTGAAATGCCGCTGCCGGCTGGCGCCATAGAATCGGGCTCGATGACCGCGTCCAACACCTTCATCCGCGATGCCAATGCCATCAGCTTTTATTCGCAGCACCTGGCCCAGCACTACTCGCGCGTCAGCGGCATCAGAATCCTGCCGCTGAAAATGCCCGCCGCCATCCTCACGGCGCCCATTGGCGTCATCTGGCCCAAGCACGTCGAAATGCTGGCCTCGACCAGGCTGTTGATAGAAAAGCTGGCCGAGGTGATCGATTCGGTATTCGATGCCGAGGTCGAAAGCTAGCTAACCGCCATGCAAAATGCCGTGCGCTGGCGGCCGGCCCGCCATCCTTAAAGAGGATCCTCGGGACGGGCCATGCGTCCGGCGGGAACCTTATCCGCAGCCAGGTATGGCTGCAAGGCGCCCTGCAGGGTTTTCGGGCTGTTGGTCATGATGCCGCGCACGCCCAGGGAAAGATAGGTGTTCATCGGGTTGGGTTTGTCCAGCGTCCAGATGTAGTTGAACTGAACCCGGCCCTGCTTTTCGGCTGCTACGCCGGTCTTGAATACCTTCTCGTAATTGCCGTCAAAATTGGCCGAAATGCCGTTGCCGTATGCTACCTTGCCCGGTGCATATTCGTTCAGCAGCTCGATGGCGCTGAGCGCAAATTCCTCCTTATTGCCGTTTTCGTCGATGCTGAAGTAAATGCGGTTCGCATAGGGCGTCGAGCGCGCGGCCTGGGCCGCCGCCATGATGTAGGCATGGAATTTTTCCTTGTCGACCCCAACAATCACCTTTCCTTTATAGCCTTTGTCGAACAATTCCTTGACCAGGGCGGCAATGACATTGCGCCCCGCCGTGGCGCGCGCCGCCTGGCTTGCGGCCACGCTGCCGCCCACCTTGCTGTCGACGATGAACAGGGCAATCGAGGATTTGGTGGCAAGAGTATTCATGAAACCGCGCGCGGTTTCATTGACCAGGCAGGCATCCTTCCCCGATTTGACGGTCTCCGTTTTCGGAAAATCGGGATCGGGCTTGTAAGTGGGGCTGACCTTCATCATCTGGACGCAGATATCCGTTTCGTTCCATGCATACCACCCTGTCGGGAACTGGCACTCGCATATCGTGCCATGCTGGAACTTGAGAACCTCGCCGTTATCGGTAAAGCGCAGATCGGCCTCGATGCCATTGGCGCCATTGCTCACGGCCCAATCGATGTACTTGGAATGATTGACCGCATGAGCAATGTTGTAATAAAGCACGTCGGCCTGGGCCGCGGTGGCAAAGAACGACAACGGCAGGAGGCAGGCGATCAGGAATTGTCGGAGCATGTTCAGGGCTTTATGGAATGTCGGATGCATGGGGGATGAATACATATTGAGTTGCTATTGCGCCAGAAAGCGGGTGGCGATGCAGCTATCGGCCAGGCTGCCGTCCGCCTTGATGCCGCAGCCATAGACGCTGTCGTTGTACAGGCTGGTAATGAACATGGCCGGAGATGCGGCGCTGTCGCTCAACACGAAATCGCTGGTGACCGCGAAGCCCTCTATCCCGTAGGGGCTGCAATCGGCAAAGTCGGCGCCGCCCCCCGTCAGCTTGCAATGCGTGATGGTGCTGCTGCGGGCATTGGCAACGTAGACATTGGCGCCGGCGGCGTCGGCGGCAATCTTCAGAATGCCGGCGAAGCGCTTCTCGTTGTCGCCATCGATCGCATGGCAGGACGAGAGCGAAGCGTCGTTTCCAATGCTGCAGATCGCCACACTGTCGTCGAGATTGCCGATATAGGCATACTTGCCGTCGGGGGAAAATGCGATCGTGGTGGGCGCCGTGAACGTGCCGTCGTTCTGGGCCTGGCAGGTGCTGGGCATGCCGTTGGGCGCAAGCGTGCAGGCGGTCACGTCGGACTTGGTTTCGCCGTTCAGGAAATACGCGTGGGTGCCGTAGGCGCCCGAGACCAGCCCGATCGAAACGGGCGTGTCCAGCGCGCCATTGGCGTCGGTCACCGTGCAGCTGCCGAAAGTGCCGTCGCCGGCAATCGTACAGACAGTCAACGTATTGTCTTCGTTGGCGACATAGGCCATTGTGCCTTCTGCATTGACGGCCAGGAACTCCGGATCCGTGAAGGTGCCGCCCCCCGTTGCCGGCGCGCACGACGAGATCGAACCGCCGGCGCCATCGCATACGAGTATGGAATCGGCATTGTCCTGCAGAAAATACACCGAGCCGGTGCGCGCATTCACCACCATCTGGTGCACGACGTCGGCGCCGTTCAGTTCCTGATTCTCGCAGGCGGAAAGATCGCCGGAGGCTCCGATGCTGCACGTGGTGAGCGTGTCGTCCTCGCTGAGGATGCGCAGCAGGCTTTGCGAACTATCGACTTTTTGAATGGCCAGGTTTTTGGGGCGATAGAACGCATCCGCGCTTTCCGTGGAGGCATTATTGCCCGAGCTCCCGTCGTCCGAACATCCCACAAGGGACAAGGCCGACGCGAGGACTACCAATGCGGTAACAACTTTTTTCATGGGTGGGAATTTTTTCGAATAGAGATATAGGGCAACGACGTACAGTAAAAAAACAGCCCGTGCGGCATGACTCCTCTCGGGCTGTAAAAGGCTTCAACACATGCAGTAATACTTATTTCATATGGAAATATAATTGTGTCTGAAAGGCATATGAATTACAAGGAGCTTAACGGGCATCCGCCCGTTTGCCAGGCCGCGCAGCTCCGGAACAGCGTGCTCTCCCGAAGGTCCAGCCCCGGGGCAAGCCTATGGCATGCTTGGGCACTCAATCACTTCAACCTTGAAAGGTTCAGGCTATCTACCGGCCTGCAACCGATGCGGCCGCCGAAGCATTAAACTCAGTCACCGCTTCAAACCTCCAAGGCTTGCATCACCATGAAGAAAATCGGGTTTCTTTCCTTCGGCCACTGGACGCCGTCGCATCAATCGCAAACGCGCTCCGCCTCGGACACGCTCTTGCAATCCATAGATCTTGCCGCGGCCGCTGAAGAGCTCGGGCTGGATGGCGCGTATTTTCGCGTCCACCACTTCGCCCGCCAGCTCTCTTCGCCATTCCCGCTGCTTGCCGCGGTGGGCGCCAGAACACGGCGCATTGAAATAGGCACGGCGGTGATCGACATGCGTTACGAAAACCCTCTCTACATGATCGAGGATGCCGGCGCGGCCGATCTCATCGCGGGCGGACGCCTGCAATTGGGGATCAGCCGGGGTTCGCCGGAGCAGGTGATCGACGGCTGGCGCTATTTCGGGTTCCAGCCCGCCGAAGGGCAAACCGACGCGGACATGGGGCGCCAGCATGCCGAAGTCTTTCTCAAGCTGCTGCAAGGCGAAGGCTTTGCGCAGCCGAGCCCTCGCCCCATGTTCCCCAACCCGCCGGGCCTCTTGCGTCTCGAACCGCTGTCGGAAGGGCTGCGCGAGAGAATCTGGTGGGGCGCGGGCTCCAACGCAACGGCTGTCTGGGCTGCCAGGCTGGGCATGAACCTGCAAAGCTCGACCCTGAAAAACGATGAAACCGGCGAAGCTTTCCACGTCCAGCAAGCGGCGCAAATCCGGGCGTACAAAGCGGCCTGGAAAGAGGCCGGCCACGCGCGGGAGCCGCGGGTCTCGGTCAGCCGCAGTATTTTCGCGCTGATGGATGACCGGGACCGGGCCTACTTCGGCCGCCCGGAAGAAAACACCGATCAAGTCGGCTTCATTGACGACAAGACACGGGCGGTGTTCGGCCGCAGCTACGCCGCCGAGCCGGACAAACTCATCGAGCAGTTGAAGAAGGACGAGGCCATCGCCGAAGCCGACACACTTCTGCTGACGGTTCCGAACCAGCTCGGCGTGGACTACAACGCGCACGTGATCGAGGCGATCCTGACCCACGTGGCCCCCGCGCTGGGCTGGCGATAACGAAGATCCGAACAGTGCGGGCCCTAGGCAGCAAATGCCGAGGCAAAATCCACCAGATCAGTGCCTTGCATGCCGAGCCCTTTAGCCACGATACGCCAGCTATCCACCGCCTGATCCACCTCGGTCCAGATCGCAGCGGCTTCCTCAGCATCCAATCTGAAGTAAGGTGCTCCTTCCATCAACATGTCCCGGCTGTCAATCGGCCCCGAATCCTCCGTCAACCATGTTTTACTCTCGCGGCGATCACCTGGCATCGGGTTGAGGTCGAATGCCGGTGACAGACGCCAGCCATGGTTGCGCGCGTCATACAGGAACCCGGTATTCCGCAAATGGTCATCGGTGTTGCAGATCAGGTAATTGAAGACCAGACGGCGCCACAACTGTTGGATGTCGACAATCGGATTCGCGCCTTCCTGTAGCAGGACATCCACCAATTCCGTATAGGCATGTATAGCCTCTCGTCCATCGGACTGCAGCATCGTCGCAGCCGACACATAGGGAATACGGCCACCGTCATCAGTACGGTCGAACCGCCGGACGATGGCGACCGCCGTCCTATCGATCAGCTCCACGCGCGCTGCAGCCACATTTATACCGGCCTTGACGGCAAGATGCATGGCCAGTACTTCGCCTCGAATGACGTCGCGCTTGTCCGCTTGACTGGGAAACTTGCCCAATGCCAAGCGGCCATCCGTATCCCGGACGGTCGACTTCGGCCGAGCACCGCCCAGCGAGGTACCTTGCCCGAGCAGATATTGCAGGTCCCGCTCGGTCTCCGTGCCAGCCTCCAACGCTCGGGCCGCTTGCACGACCTTCTTCAGCTCCACCAACGGCGGCACGCGCCCATGCGTTCCGCCTGAGCGCAAATAGATTTTGGCTTGGGGATCGAATAGTCGCAACGCGCCGACACGGGCTCCGTCATCCACCCACATCAAAAAGTCGACAGGCTCCAGCGCAGGCGCCTCGCGGTCTTTCTGCCGCAACCTCGCATGCGCGCGCCGAATCACGCGTTCGCCCCACGAGTCTGGCGCAGTGTCCTCCAGCGCGCGAAAGAATACCTCTTGAGGGTGCTGCACACTCAGGACAGGCATCAGATCAGGCGACAGCGTGAAAAACCTCGGATCCTGCAACCAATGCTCTTCGTAGCTGAATGCGCTGCGCTTGCCGCTGCCCAGATACAGTCGTCCAACAACCTGGCCGGCAGAACCCAGATGCACTTCCAGATCCTGACGTTTTGAGGACTTGGGCGCCATCAGAAGCCCTCCAATTCATCGGTGCCATCAGACGTACCTTCTTGGACAGCAGGGGAACGACCAACTCGCGATTTGCTGCCACGAACCGTACGTACTCGTTGCGGCAGCTGTTCCCGTACCAGCTCCATCCCCAGCACATCATTCTCTGTAGCCATCACCTGCAGCAGATCGTCAAGACGGCCAAGCACATGCAAGACACGCAAGAAGGTATGCAAGGCGGTACCGGGATAACCATCTTCCATGCGCCTGACTGTACTCAGCGACGTGCCAACACGTTCAGCCAGGTCTTCCTGGCTTAAGCGACGCACACGGCGCGCGGTAGAGATGTCCTGCCCAAGGCGCTGTAACGCACGCTCTACAGACCGTGGCATGGCAACCCGTAGGCTGAGATTTCTCTGCTCGGAAGTTGGCATGCTGAGACCTGTTCAAATATGGTGAAAAATCTTCATTAAGAATTCATATTTGACCATATAAATACAGCACAATCAATCAGCTTTTTGGGAAAAAAGCACGTCATCCGCTCTTGCCTAGTATGCTCGTCACCGCGCGGCCGGCCCTACTCCGTAATGGCCTGGGCCAGTTTCTGGATGGACAGCGGCGCGCAGCCCTCGGCATCGTTGCTGACCGTCACGTAGGCCGGCTGGCCCGCGCCCGTGATCCCGCGGATCGTACGCGCCAGCACCGTGCGAGTGGGAATATCTTCGCTGCGAATGGCATTGAACGGATCGTGCTTTTTCTGCGCGTCGGCATAACCATACGCGCCGAAAATACGGTTCAGGTTCCACCGGCAGACCAGCGGCCCCGGCCATAGCGCGCGCAGCATCGGCAGTTGCTCTTCGATCGGCGGCATCTTGCCATGCAGGCCCAGGCAAAAAGTGGCCCCGTGCGCTTTGAGCGTGTCAATCAGCGCCTGGCCCAGGAGTTCAGGATCCCGCACTTCCACCGCGACGATCACGGCGCCATGCGCGGACAAAGCCTCCCTGACAGCCGCCAGCATGCGGCCCAGTTTCTCAAACAGCGATGCGGAGCGACTCAGCCACCCCAAAGGCAGAGGACTCAGCTGGAACACCAGAACGCCAAGCTTGGCGCCCAGGCCTTCGAGCGCCGGCCGCACAAATTCCTGGACAGCCAGCGACGGATCGAGGAAAGCCGGATTGGCCTCACGCGCCCTGCCTTCTTCGCCACGCACCTGGGCATCGGTAATTCTGGCGGGACATTTGACGACGAAGCGGAAGTCGTCATCGACCTGCCCCGCATAAACGGCATACTGGCTTGCCGTCAATGGGCGCCAGAAAGTACGGTCGACACAAACCGTGCGCAAAAGCGGATGCTGATGGTAGGCGCCAAGACCATGCTTCGACAGCGTGCTCGAATCGTATTCGCCGTCCCAGACCAGCCCTTCCCAGCCCGGGTACGACCAGGTAGAGACGCCAAAACGCAGCGGAGCCGGAAGCTGCCGCGCGAGCGCGCGCCACCCCTGCGTCGCAGGAGCGGGAAGCACTTTGGCCAGGCTCCGAAGGACAGAAAGCTCCGGATATGCACGAGAGGCCGCATGGTTCGGGGAGTTGGCCGGAGGCAGGGGAAGCGCATCTCCGAAAAGATCGTCTTGCATACTTGTCATACTGGCACGGAGGTAGGCTAAAGGGCCAAGTATGGAGCGTGATTGGAGCGGGTGATGGGAATCGAACCCACGACGGAAGCTT
>Ga0182735_1000246_pt1 | contig 53525 bp, 45 predicted proteins | sample eDN5th30CKraftMG_FD_128524 | JGI IMG/M metagenome (GOLD analysis project Ga0182735, IMG submission 128524) | Enriched Miracle-Growth compost microbial communities from Emeryville, California, USA - eDNA 5th pass 30_C Kraft MG (version 2) (version 2) ... | reverse complement strand
CTCGGTTCATTACCCCAGCTCCCGCGACCAGTTGATCGCATTGACGTAGATGCCGAGCGGATTGGCGCGCAGCCGCTCCGCGTCACGCGGCGGCTGCACGACGATGGTCAGGATGGCGGTCCAGCGTTCGGTGGATGCAAGTTGACCGTTGTCATAGTGCCGCTCGGTCCAGGCCACGCGGAAGCTGTCGGGCGACGCCCGGATGACGCTCGAGACGTCGATCGCGACCTGCTGCTTACCGACCTTGGTGAAGGGGTCGTTCGCGCGCGCGTAGTCGTTCAGAGCCGCCGCGCCACGGTCGGTCGTGAAGTCGTAGGCGCGAAGCCAATTCTGCCGAACGACGATCGGGTCGGCCGGGATCGAGCGGACCTGCTCGATGAACCGCGCGAGATGGAACGCGATCTGCGGATCGGTCGGGCGATAGTCGGCAACCGCCGGCGCGACGGCCTGGGCTTGGCCGAGATTGTCGACCTGCACCACCCACGGCACGATCGATCCGCGCGCCGATTGCCACACCAAGGCGCCGGCGAATGCAGCCGACAGGGCCAGAGACCCAAAGGCCATCAGCCGCCAGTTCTTCGCCTGCACGCGCGCAGAGCCGATGCGCTCGTCCCAAACCTGCGCGGCGCGCTGATAGGGCGTCTCGGGCTCGGGTGTCTTGCCGTAGTGCGTGGTGGGTCGCTTGAACATCATTGGTCTCGCTGGGAAAGGTTGACGGAGCTGCCGCCGCCATGGCTGTCGCCAGCGCGGATCGCATGCGCGGCGGCCATGACGCCGTGATTGAGTTGCTGAGATCGCTTCATGCGGCGGGCCCAGGCGGGCGGTTGCTGCGTTTCAGCGCCAGTCGTCGCATCGGTCGCGCCGCCGCCGATCGTGCCCATCGTTGACGTGCCTCCGGTCGCCTCGAAGGCGGCGCGACCGCCCGCGGCGAAGCTCTCCTTCACGCTGTCTGCGGCACGGCTCGCGGCCCGGCGGAGCGGTGAGGCGGCCGCTCCGCCGGCAGCCCGCGCGACGCCGCCAAGACCCGAGGCGACGCCGGCGGCGCCAGACTGTCCGGCAGCGCCCAGGCTGTAAGCCGTGGCCGCGCCCCCCGCGAGCGTCGCCCCGCCGCGCGCCGCGGCCGCAGTGCCCGAGATCGCGGCCGCGCCACCCCGCAAGGCGAGCCCGCCGGCCGCACCTGCGGCAATCATCGCTCCGCCCGCGGCGAGGCCAGTGCCGACCGCCGCGCCGGCGCTGAGCTGCGGGCCGCCGCTGACCAGGCCATTGGCGATTCCGGGCCCGAAGATCCCGAGGCCGAGCAGTGAGAGCGCGGCCAGGACGATTGCCATCGCATCGTCGATGGAAGGGCTGGCGCCACCAAAGCCGGACGTGAATTCGGAGAACAGGGTTGAGCCGATGCCGATGATGACGGCAAGCACCAACACCTTGATGCCGGAGCTGATCACGTTGCCGAGCACGCGCTCGGCCATGAACGCGCTCTGGCCGAACAGCCCGAACGGGATGAGGACGAAGCCCGCCAGCGTCGACAATTTGAATTCGATCAGCGTGACGAAGAGCTGTATCGCGAGAATGAAGAACGCCAGCAGCACGAGCGCCCAGGCGAGGAAGAGGCAGGCGATCTGGATGAAGTTCTCGAAGAACGACCAGTAGCCCATGAGGCCGCTGATCGAGTCGAGCAGCGGCCGGCCGGCGTCGAGGCCGGTCTGCGCGACTTTGCCCGGGCGCAAGAGATCGGCGGTCGTGAAGCCCGTCCCGCTCGCCTTCAGTCCCAAGCCGGCGAAGGATTCGAAGACGATCCGCGCGAGGTTGTTCCAGTTGCCGATGAGGTAGGCGAACACGCCGACGAACAGCGTCTTCTTGACAAGGCGGGCGAGGATGTCGTCGTCGGCGCCCCAGCTCCAGGACAAAGCGGCAAGCGTCACGTCGATCACGATCAGGGTCGTGGCGACGAACGCGACCTCGCCACCGAGCAAGCCGAAGCCGCTGTCGATGTAGCGGGTGAAGACCTCGAGGAAATGGTCGATGACGCCCGTGCCGCCCATGTTGCTACTCGTCGCTCGGCGCGGCGCCTTCGCCGCGTGTCTCGCTGGTGGGCCGGCTCGCACGCGACGGGCTCGTCGAAGGTGTGGCGCGCGGCATCAGGAATCGCCGTCGGCTCTCCGCCCAGGCGCGCAGGCACGCCGGGTCGCGCGGCCCGGCCTCGCCGAGGCTCTGGCATCGGAACAGCTCGGCTCGCAGCGGGTCCGCGGCGCCCGTCAGCGCCGGCCGCGCGGGCATGGTCTCGGCCCGCTCTTCCTTCCGGGTCAGCTCGATGACCGTCGCGGTGATCGCTACGGCGACGAACGCGACGGCGCCGATCCGGGCAAGGAGTTTGGAATCCACCGCGGCGCCCTCAGTTACCGCTGCTCGGGAACATCCGCGCGTTGCCGGGCTGATAACCGGCGCCGGGCGTCAGGAAGCGCCGGCGCTGCTCGCGTCCCTGCTCGGCCGCGGCCGCGCGTTCCGCATCCGCCAGGGCGCGCGCGCGTCCATCGGCCGCCACGACGGCGGTGAGGTCGGCGAGCTGCTGCGCCTGGAGCGCGAGAATCTGGTTGCCGGCCTGGGTCGCCTGAAGCGCGCCCGTGGCGCCCTGGCTCTGGCCTACCAGCGCCGACATCTGTGTCCGGTTCGTGTCGATGTTGCCGACCACGCCGGCCTGGACACGCATCGCGTCCTGGAGACCGCCGACCGTGTTCTGCCAGCGCGTGCGCGCGTCCGCGATCAATTGCTGATCGGATGTCGTGAGCGAGGCGTTGCCGTAGGTCGTCTGAAAGGCGCGGTCGACCTGCTGCACGTCGAAAGCAATGTTTTGCGCCTGGCTGAGGAGTTGCTGCGTACGCTGGATGGACTGCTGAAGGCGCTGCAACGACGAGTACGGCAAGCTCGCAAGATTGCGGGCCTGGTTGATGAGCATCTGCGCTTCATTCTGAAGTGAGGTGATCTGGTTGTTGATCTGCTCCAGCGCGCGCGCTGCCTGCAGCACGTTCTGTGCGTAGTTGGTCGGATCGTAGACGATCCACTGCGCCGAAGCCGGCGCGACCAGGACCGGGAAAAACGAAAGCGGGAGCGAAAGAGCGGCGGCGGCAAGAAGCGCCGCGCGGGTGCGACGGACGATCATGATGATGTCTCCAGGTTGGTGAGGCTTGGGATGAGGTCGTTGGCCCACTCGACGCTGCGCAGGCGCAGCCATGCTTTCAGGAAGCCATCCCGGCCGTGCTCGGCGACGATGCGCTCAATGGCGGCCTGATCGGTCTTGGAGGATGCGGCGCACAGCGCGAGGGCCACGTCGGAGAGGCCGAGTTCAAAAAGCCGATTGCCGCGCCGCGACTGGCAGTAGTAGTCGCGCTTCGGCATGGCGCGGGCGAGGATTTCGATCTGGCGGTCGTTCAGGCCGAATCTGCGATAGATCGCGGTGATCTGCGGCTCGATCGCCCGCTCGTTCGGGAGCAGCAATCGCGTCGGGCAGCTCTCGATGATGGCCGGTGCGATCGGCGAATTGTCGATGTCGGAGAGCGACTGCGTGGCGAAGATGACGCTGGCGTTTTTCTTCCGCAGCGTCTTCAGCCACTCCCGCAATTGACCGGCGAAGCCTTCATCGTCGAGCGCCAGCCAGCCTTCGTCGACGATCAGCAAGGTCGGTCGCCCGTCGAGGCGATCCTCGATGCGATGGAACAGATAGGCGAGCACGGCCGGCGCCGCGCCGGTCCCGATGAGACCCTCGGTCTCGAAAGCCTGGACCGGCGCTTCGCCGAGATGCTCGTGCTCGGCATCGAGCAGCCGGCCGTAGGCGCCGCCGACGCAGAACGGCCGGAGCGCCTGCTTGAGATCGTTGGATTGCAGGAGCACCGCCAGGCCGGTGATCGTTCGCTCGACGACGGGCGCGCTCGCGAGCGAGGTCAGCGCGGTCCAGAGATGCTCCTTCACCTCGGGGGTGATGGTCACGCCCTCGCGCATCAGGATCGCGACGATCCAGTCGGCAGCCCAGGCCCGTTCGGGTACATGGTGGATGCCGGCGAGCGGTTGCAGCGAGACGCTCTCGACGCCCCCCTCCGTGAGGCCGCCGCCGAGGTCGTGCCAGTCGCCGCCCATCGCAAGCGCCGCGGCGCGGATCGAGCCGCCGAAGTCGAAGGCAAAGACCTGCGAGTCGGAGTAGCGCCGGAACTGGAGCGCCATCAGCGCCAGCAGCACGGACTTGCCGGCGCCGGTCGGGCCAACGACCAGCGTGTGGCCGACGTCGCCAACATGCAAAGAAAGCCGGAACGGGGTGGACCCTTCGGTCTTGCCGAACAGCAAGGGGGGCGCACCGAAGTGCTCATCCCGTTCCGGCCCCGCCCACACCGCCGACAGCGGGATCATATGGGCGAGATTCAGCGTCGAGATCGGCGGCTGGCGCACGTTGCCGTAGACATGCCCTGGTAGCGAGCCAAGCCACGCGTCCACGGCATTGATCGTCTCGGGCATCGCCGTGAAGTCGCGGCCTTGGACGACCTTCTCGACCAGCCGCAGTTTCTCGGCGGCGATGCGGGGGTCATTGCCCCAGACGGTGACCGTCGCGCTGACATAGGCCTCACCAGCGTAGTCGGCGCCCAGCTCCTGCAGCGCGAGGTCCGCGTCGGCAGCCTTGTTCGCGGCATCGGTGTCGAGGAGCGTCGACGCCTCGTTCGTCATCACCTCCTTGAGGATTGCGGCAATGCTCTTCCGCTTGGCGAACCACTGCCGGCGGATCTTCGTCAGCAGCTTGGTCGCGTCGGTCTTGTCGAGCAGGATGGCGCGGGTGCTCCATCGATAGGTGAAGGCGAGCCGGTTGAGATCGTCGAGAAGCCCCGGCGTGGTGGCGCTCGGGAAGCCGACGATGGTCAGGACGCGAAGATGGGCTTCGCCAAGCCGCGGCTCGAGACCCCCGGTGAGCGGCTGATCGGCCAGCAGCGCATCAAGATACATGGGCGTCTCGGGGACGCGCACGCGATGGCGCTTGGTCGAAATGCAAGAATGCAGGTAGGTCAGCGTCTCGCCGTCGTCGAGCCAGGCGCATTCGGGCATGAATGCTTCGATGAGCTGCAGCACGCGGTCGGTGCGATCGACGAAGCCGCGCAGGACCTCGTAAGGATCGACGCTTCGGTCAGCCTTGCCCTCGTACAGCCAGTTCTCGGCGCGCGCGGCGTCTTCGGCCGGCGGCAGGTAGGTGAAGGTGAGGAAGTAACTCGACTCGAAATGCGCACTCGCTTCCTCGAAATCGGCCTTGCGCTCGGCGTCGACCAGCGCGGACGCCGCGTCGGGAAAGCGGCTCGACGGATAGGCGCCGATCCCGTGGCGCTGTGCCTCGACGAAGATCGCCCAGCCCGAGCCGAGCCGGCGGAACGCGTTGTTGAGGCGGCCGGCGACGGCGACCAGCTCGGCCGGCACGGCGGAGTCGAGGTCGGGGCCGCGAAAGCGGGCCGAGCGCTGGAAGCTGCCGTCCTTGTTGAGGACGACGCCCTCTCCGACAAGCGCCGCCCAGGGCAGGAAGTCGGCGAGGCGCGAAGACGTGCGGCGATATTCGGCGAGGTTCATCATCGGCCGCCTCACACGCCCAGGAAGCCCGGAATGCGCAGATGCCGGCGCGTGACCTCGACGAACATCGGGTCGCGCTTTGCCGCCAACACCGCCGCGAAGTGACCGACGGCCCAAAGGCCGAGGCCGACGAGCCAGAGGCGCAGTCCGAGCCCGAGCGCGGCCGCGAGCGTGCCGTTGAGGATGGCGATCGAGCGCGGCGCGCCGCCGAGGAGGATGTGCTCGGTCAGCGCCCGATGCACCGGCACCGAGAAGCCGGGGACCTCGGCGGTATCAAGCACACCAGCCATCACACCACCGCCCCGCCGCCGAAGCTGAAGAAGCTCAGGAAGAAAGAGCTGGCTGCGAATGCGATCGACAGGCCGAACACGATCTGCACGAGCCGGCGGAAGCCGCCGCTCGTATCGCCGAAGGCGAGCGTCAGGCCGGTGACGATGATGATGATCACCGCGATGACCTTGGCCACCGGGCCTTCGATCGATTGCAGGATCTGCTGGAGCGGCTGCTCCCACGGCATGGACGAGCCGCTGGCATAGGCCGGTGCCGCATAGAGAAGTCCTGCCGCGGTCAGACCGATGGCGCCGACCCGATCGCGGACCGGGCCGGCAAATGGACGTTGTTTGAATGATGGCTGTCGGGCGGCGGTCATGCGTGATCTCCTGCTGAACCTGCTGTCGCGGGGGTGATGCGGTAGTCGCCGCTGGGTCCGAGGCCTTCGACGCAGGCGAGCTCGGCGAGGCGGCGCGAGGCGCCGCGGCCGCTCAGCACGGCGACGAGATCGATGGTCTCGGCGATGAGCGCGCGCGGGACTGTGACGACGGCTTCCTGGATGAGCTGCTCGAGGCGGCGCAGCGCGCCGATGGCGGTCCCGGCGTGGATGGTGCCGATCCCGCCGGGATGGCCGGTGCCCCAGGCCTTCAGGAGGTCGAGCGCCTCGGCGCCGCGCACCTCGCCGATCGGGATGCGGTCGGGCCGCAGGCGCAAAGAGGAGCGCACCAGGTCGGAGAGCGTGGCGACACCGTCCTTGGTGCGCATGGCGACGAGATTGGGCGCCGCGCATTGAAGCTCGCGCGTGTCCTCGATGAGGACGACTCGATCGGCCGACTTCGACACTTCCGCGAGGAGCGCGTTGGTGAGCGTGGTCTTGCCGGTGCTCGTTCCCCCGGCGACCAGAATGTTGCGGCGGTCGGCGACGGCGCGGCGAAGTATCTCCGCCTGGTCCGCCGTCATGATGCCGGCGGCCACATAGTCCTGCAGGCCGAATACGGCGACCGCCGGCTTGCGGATCGCAAAGGTCGGCGCCGCGACCACGGGCGGCAGCAGGCCCTCGAAGCGCTCTCCCGTTCCGGGCAGCTCGGCCGAAACGCGCGGGCTTCCGGCATGGACCTCGGCGCCGACGTGATGGGCGACGAGTCGGACAATGCGGTCGCCATCGGCGGGCGACAGGCGCTCGCCTGTGTCGGCCAAGCCCTCCGAGAGCCGGTCGATCCAGAGCCGGCCGTCCGGGTTGAGCATCACCTCGACGATCGACGGGTCTTCCAGGAAGCCGGCGATGGCCGGGCCAAGCGCCGTGCGCAGCATGCGTGTGCCGCGAAGGACCGCTTCGGATTGCTGGTATGAAACCGCCATGTCGTCCCCGTTCTGCGCGGGACCGCTCGCGAGCGGCCCTGGATCGGGGATGAGTAGAAGAGGCAGAAAATCGGGCGGCGCAACAAGCGCGATGGGGTCGTCGTAGTGTAGCGTGCAAAGACAGGGAAACGGCGAAGCCGCTGACGACTTGCGAGCGTCGTGATCTCGCTTATTCGTTAGTCGGTTCGCCCGGAACGTCTTCGGAGATTTCTTGGCCGAGCTTGGGACCCTTGGCGAGTCGCCGGCCGAGCGCGGCGACGAAGGCGTCGTAGCGTTCGCCGGCCTTCGCGCGCGCGGCGGCCTGCGCGGGCTCTGGCAGCGGCGGGTTCGTGGTCAGCCAGAAGCGGACAAAGACTGCGAGCGTCTCGACGGCGATGCCAAGATCACGCTCCAGGCGCGCCATGCGGCGGTCGAGTTGGTCAAGGCGCCTGGTGAGCGCTGCCTCCTGCCGTTCGGCGGCGTCGGGTGAGAGGAATGAAGCAATGGCTGCCTCTGCGACGAGGGAGCGCGACTGGGCGCGTCGCGCGGCATATTCCGCCAGCGCCCTGGTTACGCCGGGTTCGAGATAGACGGAGAGCCGCTGCTTCTTGTTCGGGTTCGGCATGCCAGCCTACAGCTCCATGCCGTCGCTGGGATCGAGGGAGACCTGGCGCGCCAGGTCTTGCACGAGGCGGTTCATGCGGCTCAGCCGCGCGGCGTCGTCCGGCTCGTCATCGTTGAGGTCGATCTCGAACTCGTTGTCGATCGGCGGCTTCTTCTCGACCGGGGCCACGCGACTGAGCTCCGGCTGGCGCCGCTTCTCGGAGCCAGTCGTGTCCTCGTTATCCATGCCGCTCACGGGTGGCGCGGCTTCCGGCAAAGGTCGCGGCGGCAGGGGCCTGCCGGTCCAGTCATTCGCCTGCTGGTGTTCCGCCGCGCTCAGCACCGGCGGCGGCAAGATGCGCGCCTGTAATCTCCGGTCCTCGAAGTAGCGCGCCTTCTTGGCGCGGATGGGCGGCGTGCCGGCGACCATTACGATCTCGTCTGTGGGCGGGAGCTGCATGATCTCGCCGGGCGTGAGCAGCGGGCGGGCCGTCTCCGAGCGCGAGACCATCAGGTGGCCAAGCCAGGGGCTCAGGCGATGTCCGGCGTAGTTGCGCATGGCGCGGAGCTCGGTCGCCGTGCCGAGCGCGTCGCTGACCCTCTTGGCGGTCCTCTCGTCGTTGGTGGCAAACGAGACCCTGACGTGGCAATTGTCGAGGATCGAGTTGTTCGGGCCGTAAGCCTTCTCGATCTGGTTGAGGCTCTGCGCGATCAGGAACGACTTCAGCCCATAGCCGGCCATGAAGGCCAACGCGCTCTCGAAAAAGTCGAGGCGTCCGAGTGTGGGGAACTCGTCGAGCATGAGAAGCAGGCGGTGTCGCCGGGACTTCGCATGGAGATCTTCCGTCAGCCGCCGGCCGATCTGGTTGAGGATCAGCCGGATCAGCGGCTTGGTCCGCGCAATGTCGGACGGCGGCACGACGAGGTAGAGCGTGGTCGGCTGCGCGCCGCCGACGATGTCGGTGATGCGCCAGTCGCAGCGGCGCGTGACGGCGGCGACAACGGGATCGCGATAGAGGCCGAGGAATGACATGGCGGTGCTCAGGACACCGCTGCGTTCGTTGTCCGACTTGTTGAGGAGCTCCCTGGCCGCGCTCGCGATGACCGGATGCGGTCCGGCCTCCCCGAGATGCGGGGTCTTCATCATGGCGGCGAGCGTCGACTCGATCGGTCGGCGGGGATCGGAGAGGAAGGAGGCGACGCCCGCGAGCGTCTTGTCCTCCTCCGCGTAGAGCACGTGGAGGATCGCGCCGACCAGCAGCGCATGGGAGGTTTTCTCCCAATGGTTCCTCTTCTCAAGCGAGCCTTCCGGATCGACCAGGATGTCGGCGATGTTCTGGACGTCGCGGACTTCCCATTCGCCGCGGCGGACCTCGAGCAGCGGGTTGTAGGCAGAAGACTTGGTGTTGGTCGGATCGAAAATCAGCACGCGGCCGTGCCGCGCGCGGAATCCGGAGGTGAGCTGCCAGTTCTCGCCCTTGATGTCGTGGACGATGGCGCTGCCGGGCCAGGTGAGCAGGGACGGGATGACCAGGCCCACACCTTTGCCGCTTCGGGTCGGGGCAAAGCAGAGGACGTGCTCGGGCCCGTCGTGGCGGAGGTAGTCGCGGCCGAGCTTGCCGAGCACGACGCCGTCGGGACCGAGGAGGCCGGCGGCCTTCACCTCGTCGGGCCGGGCCCATCGCGCCGAGCCATAGGTGTCGACGCTCTTCGCCTCGCGGGCGCGCCACACCGACATGGCGATCGCGGCGGCGATCGCCATGAACCCGCCCGACGCCGCGATATAGGCGCCTTCGACGAAGATCGCCGGGGCATAGGCGTCGTAGAAGAACCACCACGCATAGAAGGAGGGGGGATAGTAGACCGGCCAGCCGAACAGGATGAACCAGGGCTCGCCGAGCTGCGCCTGGAAGCCCAATCGCCATGCCGTCCATTCCGTCGCGCCCCAGGTCGTCGCGAGGATGATCAGCGCGACGACCAGAATCTGACCCCAGAGAATCTTGGTTGCGGACATCACGCGCTCTCCTTGTCCGATCCTCTCATTCACAGGCCGATCCCCCGCTTGCGGCCGAAGCTCCAGTCGATGCCGCCGTCGCCGCGCGCGACGCCGGAGACATGGCGGCCGAGATGCTGTTCGAGCGAGGGCGACCAGGGCACGAGCTGGAAGCCGAGGCCATCGTCGAGCATCGCGAAGCGTCCCGAGGCGAGATCGAAGCGGCGGCGGTAGGTGCCCGCGACGTACTCGCCGGCATTGGATTTGACGGCCGTCCGTCCGGTCTCGGCGGCGAGGCGCTCGCTCAGCGCATCGAGCTCGCGACGCCGCAGCGTCTCGATCAGGTTGCGGCTGAAGCTGACCCCGCGGCTTTGCCGCTCGGCCAGCCCCTGGCCGATGAGATGCTCGGCGCGGCGGTCGAGCGCGTCGCGAACCTCGGCGCCGAAGCCGCCGGCGCCGAGCGGGACCGGCTCGCGCGCGATGGCCTGGCGGTCGAGCCAGGTGGCGCCGTTCGCCGTGATCTGCTGCTCGAGCGGAAGGTCCGACCGCACGGCGAGCGCGACGCGCCGCCGGCCCTGGGCGTCGTCGAACTTGCGCAGCTCGACGATCGAGCCGGGGGCGGAATCCCCGGCCGCGTTGAGATCGGCGAGCTTGATGTGGTGGGTGCGGCCATCGACGCCGTCGACGACGGCGTAGGCGGTGCCCTTCAGCTCGTCGTCGAGCCCGCGCGCCAGCAAGCGGCCGACGATCGGCTCGTCGAGGCTTTCGCCGGCCAGCACGTAGCTCGAAGGCCCGCGTTCGAGGCCGTGCTCCGCGAGGCCGCGATGAATCCGCTTGATGATGTCGCCGCGCTCGCCGAGCTTCCGCAAACTCTTCTCGGCCGCTTCGGAAATCACCCATTGGCCCGGCCCGATCTGGTCGGCGAGGCCGAGACCCTCCAGCTTGCGCAGGCGTCCGACCTTGAGCGCATGGAATTCGTCGGGCCGGCGGCCGGCATGCGGCGCGAGATCGATGACGCCCGTCCGATAAGCATCGCGCGCGAGCTGACGGTCGAGGTTGGTCCAGCGCTCGGCATCGATCTGCCGCTCGAGCGCGGCGCGGATGTCGTGGTCGGTGCGCGGGCCGAGCTCCTGCGTGATCAGATCACGCGCGCGGTCGCGCATTCCTTCCTTGATGTAGTCGCGGGAGATGACCAGGTTCTCGCCGTCGTCGCGAACGCCGCGAACGATCAGGTGGACGTGCGGGTGCTCGGTGTTCCAGTGATCCACGGCGACCCAGTCCAACGTCGTCCCCAGATCCTTCTCCATCTGGCCGACGAGATCGCGCGTGAACTGCTTGAGGTCGGACATCTCGATCGCGTCGTCGGGCGATACGATGAAGCGGAAATGATGGCGGTCGTCCGCGCACCGCTCCGCGAAAGCCTTCGGATTGGCCTCGTCGGCGCCGGGGCCGAAGAGCCGCGCCTTCTCCCCGTCCCGGGTGACGCCTTCGCGCCGCAGGTAGCCAAGGTGCGTCGCGAGCGGCGCGCTGCGCGCGCTGTGGCGGACCACGCGCGCCTTGACCACGGCGCCGCGTGAGCGCGAGGTGATGAGGCGGTTGGCCTGTACCGAGGCCCGCTGGCCCCGGCCGAAGCGCGAGCGATGGCCGGGGCCGATCGTCCCCTTCCGGGAGACGGAGCCGCCGGCCCGCTGGGCGGCGGCAAGCGCCTGCGCGATGAAGGGCCGCGCCCGCTGCGCGCGGGTCGAGCGGATGCGCCCAGGCCGGATGCGGAAGTCGTCTTCGGCGCTCATGGCCGCGGCCCCGCACATCGCGCCAGGAGACGGAATTCATTGACAAAGTGCCGAAGCCGCAGGCTGCGCCGGGACACCGCACCTCGCGGTTTCGGCATGTAAGCTATTGAAAAAACACAACCGTCCTGGCACGCACATCGCGCCCCTTTATCCTGCCATCGTGCGGTTGTGTTTGCGCCCGCCCGCCTCACCACACGCTTTGGTGCGCTGGGGTTCTCTAGAACGCGATCTGGCAGCGGGCACGTCATTGCGGCGGTTCCGGACGTGCCTGTGCGACGAAGAGACCGGAGGGGCGAGGCGAAAGCGATGCCGCGTCACGCGCTCTTGGTGTCGTGGCGTTGTCTCCTGAGATGCGCTGTTCTTGCGATGGTCCTGCGCTCGCGCTGCCGTTCGCGCGCACGACGAACAACGGTGAGCGAGTCCACGCGAGCGGATCGGCAATCGGAATCGCGATGCTGCTCTCAAGCGGTTCCACGCCGATAAGGGGCGCCAATGTCGCGACGTACGCGCGTGTTTCGGCCGGCAATGCGCGAACGCCCGCGAGGTAGTCATCGTAGCGCTGGGGCCCGGCATTGTAGGCCGCAAGGAAGCCCGGCGATCCGTAGCGGTCGTGCATCTCGCGCAGGTACGCCGTGCCGGCCAGGATGTTGTCGCGCGGATCGAAAGGATCGCGGCCGAGGCCATAGCGAGCGCGCAGGTCCGACCAGGTGTCGGGCATGATCTGCATCAAGCCCATTGCGCCCTTGCGCGAGACGGCGCACGCATCGCCGGCGCTTTCCGCGCCCATGACGACCCTTATCCACGCGACGGGTACGCCGAAGCGCCGCGCAGCTTCCGCGATATAGTCGGCGATGGGACGCACTCGCTGGGAACGCGCGGCAGGCGCGTTCTGCGCAAAGGCAGCGCTAGTGAACGGCCCGGCGATCAGCAGGCCGGAAAGGAGAAGAGCGGGAAGACGCCGGGCGAGCGAGCCCCGCCCGGTCGTCTCATTCCGTCTCCGCGAGATCGAGCGGATGACCATCGCCTCAATCCCGCTCGGGCCGCTTTTGCGGGCGACTCCAGTGCAAGCCCCAAACGGATTTTGCGTCGCCCGCCTGAAAGAGATTGGCGCGGATCGGCTGGCCCAGCGTCGGGTCGTCGATCTGGACGGAGACGTAATCACCGGCCTTCTCGCCGGTGCGCTTCCAGCCGGCGCCGATCTCGGGACCGTTGCTGTCGCCGAGATGAACTCGGTAGTCGGGCGCGTTTTCCGCGTCCGAATGTTCGGCCGGAATCAGCACCATCTCGCCGTTGAGCGAGAGCGTGCGGACATGGCCGGTGTAACCGTTCTTGGTGCGTGTGAACTCTCCGATCTGTGGCATTGAAAGCTCCCTATGTGCGGTGAAGAGGATGCGTTTGGTGCGCCGTCACCGCGTTGCGGCGCGCCATTCGAACCGGCCGTCGCCGTCCTCGTCGGTCCACAGCGGGATCGCGCGGCCGATGATCGAGTTGATGGCGAGTGGACCGAAGTAGCGGCCGTCCATGCTGTCGGCGGCGGCCCAGTTCATGAGAAAGACTTCACCGTCGGCGATGCGGCGGCAGCCCTGCCAGATCGGAAGGGCGCGGCCGGCGCGGTCGCGCGACAGCGCCTCGCCCATGTCGATGCCGTCGACGGTGATCTGCGCCCCGTCGCGACACACCCGCTGGCCTGGAAGACCTGCGACGCGCTTCATCAGGGGCACGCCGCGCGGCAGATAGCGGCGCTCGGCCATGAAGGACGCCAGCGGTTCGGGCGTCTCGACAGCGACGAGGTCGGTGACTTCGAGATGCCGCGCCGGCTCGATTGAATAGAGGCCCAACGGCACGCTGGCGGACGCATTCCAGACGAGCTTCGGCGCCACCGGAAGGAAGGAAAGGACGCAGACCGGCATCACGGCGAAGTACGTCGTCATGACGTAGCCGAAGCGCGTCACGGCTCGACGCTCCGCCGCAGAAGGATGGCCCGATGCTGCTCGACGGTGTAGGCGCGCGGCTCCTGGCCGGCGGTCAGGCGATTGTGGACGTGCCGCCAGTGATGCGGCGACACTTCGGCCGGATCGATGCCGAGCGACTCGATCGCGTCGATGACCTGGAGAACGCGCTCGACCTTCGGCCAGCCCTCCATCTTGAGGAGAATGTCGCCGCCGGGCCGCACGAACGGAAGGGTCTGAAAATGCTCGCCCGGTGTGATGGCGCGCACGATGTCGATCCGCGAGATGACCGTGCCGTGGTCGTTCGACGCCCAGCGCACGAGCGCGAAGATGCTGTTCGATACGAAGCTGAGAGTCCGGCGACGCCGGTCGAGGATTTGCTCCTCTTTCTCCTTGCCGAAGCGAATCCAGTATTCGACCTTCTTCTCGATCCACGTCAGTTCGACGCGCGTCAGCCCGTCGACGGGAAGCGGCGGCGGCACGAGACGCAGATGGGGCGCGCTGTTCATGGCAGGTCTCCGTCGGCTGGAGGGAATTCGCGAGCGAGCAGGTCGCGCAGCATGTCCGCGACGGTCAGGCCGCGCTGGAAAGCGACGATCTTGATGCGGCCGCGCAGCTCCGGTGTGATGTCGATGGTCAGCCGCGCGGTGAAGGCGGCCGCGTCGCCGTTGCCGCTAGAGCGCGGTTCCGGCGCCTTGATCCAGCGTTCGGGATCGGCCGGCCGCGCGATGAAGGCGCGTTTCGAGGAACGCTGGGTCATTGCGCCAGCCTCCCGATTTCGGCCGCAAGCGCCGTGATCTCGCGCGCTGCCGGACTCGCCGGCTGTGCTTCCCAGACAAGGCGGCCGGACTGCGCGGCGTCGGCAAAGGCGACACGCTGGCCGATCTTGGATGCGAGCAGCGGCGGGTCGTGATCGGCGAGCGTGAGCGCCGTTTGGCGCGCGATGACGGTGCGCGCGCCACATCGATTGAGAACGAAGCGGGCGGCGAGATGCGGGCGATAGAGGCGCGCCTCGCTCAGCAAGGCGAGCATCTCGGCCGAGCCCCATCCGTCGAACGGTGACGGCTGCACCGGGATCAGGACGAAGTCGGCCGCCAGCAGCGCCGAGCGCATGAGCCCGGCGACGCGTGGCGGGCCATCGATGATGATGTGATGGACGGTGCGCGCGAGCTCGGGCGCTTCACGGTGGAGCGTATCGCGCGCCAGGCCGATGACGCCGAACAGGCGTGGAAGGCTCTCGCGTGCGCGCTGCTGCGACCAGTCGAGGGAAGAGCCTTGCGGGTCCGCGTCGATGAGCGTGACGCGCTGGCCAAGCCTCGCCCACTCACCGGCGAGATGGAGAGCGAGCGTGGTCTTGCCGACGCCGCCTTTCTGGTTGAGCAGCGCGACGATCATGGCGCGGCCCACCGTCGGCGGCGCTCATGCACAGGTGTGGAGCGCGGGATGGCCGTTAGAAAGATTCCGAAGGAATCTTGGTTAGAAGAGTTACGCCGCGCGCAATGCCTTGAATCGGCGTCCGGATTCGACGATTCCGGTCCCCGATAGCACGAGGATCGGGTCCCCGATGGCACGATAGTTCGGGTCCCTGATAGCACGAGGCAATTCACAGCTTATCCCCAGCGCGCGAAGTCCTGCGGTCGCTTGGCGGAGCGAGGGCAGCGGGATCGACGGGCGCGAAAGCAAGGCGCTCGGGGGCGTCCGGCGGCTGGTCGATGGTCAGCCGGTAGCCGGGCAGCGTCTGCCGCCGAACGATGTTGCGCAGGTCGTAGGCGAAGTGCTTGAGCGGCGAGAGGCTGCCGGACTTCGCGTGGAGGTAGGCGACGTCGAAGCTCCAGCCGGAATGCTGGCGGCCGCCGTGCTTGCGCACCAGGCGATAAAGCCAGCGCTCAAGACCGCCGGTCAGGCGGAAATACGCGCGGTCGATCGTGAGGACCAGCGCCTCGTCGAGGACAGCGGCAAAGAACCAGTCCGGTACGATCAGCTCGAGGCCGAGCGGACGGCCGTGAGCGTCCGAGCGCTCCTTCCACTCGTTGATCCATGAGAAGCGGTGCATCCGCCGTTCGCTTGGCTGACGGATCGAGGTCGCGACGGTGGTTGATTGCAGGCGATCGAGCCCGGCCTTGAGACGGTCGTAGTCGCGCACGCTCACGCCGCGGCCGATGAAGGAGAGAATTTCATAGGGTGTCGCCGCCATCAGGCGCGACGGCCGCAGGCCGAGGTCGCGCGCCTCGACGATTTGAGACGCCGCCCAGATCAGCACGTCGGCGTCCCAGATGGTCGCCATGCCATGCTCAGGCACCGCCTCGACGCGAATGACGATCGAGCCGGCCTTGAAGTCGATCGGCGTCAGCCGCTTCGACTTCGCGAGCGAGAAGAACGGATAGGCCATGAGGTCCTGCGCGTCGCGCGGCGCCAGGTCACCCGGCAGCGCCTGGAAGAGATCGAGCTGGTCACGCTCGGTATTGCGCCGCGCCGAGGACATGCGTCGCCTCTCAACGACGGCTGCGGCCGGCCTGCGCCGAGGCCGTGTCGTGGCGTTTGGCCGGCAGCACGGAGCCGCGCGGGTCGGACGTCGAGATGACGGCACCGCGGTCGGCCCAGGCCTTGAGATCGTCGAGGGCGTAGACGACGCGCCCGCCCAGCTTGCGATAGGCGGGGCCGGTGCCGTAGGTGCGATGCTTCTCGAGAGTCCGGCTGGAGAGGCCGAGGAAGTCGGCGGCCTCCGGCGTCCGCAAGAAGCGCGGCGGCAAGCCGGCGAGATTCGTCATGTCGCACCTCCGGGCGTTCCTTCAGGTTGCCGGCGAGGACCGGCGAGCGAAGGCCACGGTGGCGGAGGGGGACTGCGTTGGGGGATGGCGAAGATGCGGAGGCCAAAATCGCACCCCCAGCAGCGCTGGAGGTTATGGGCGGCGACGCCTGCGCAGAAGGGAGCGATAGCCGCCAGCGATCAGCGCGAGGCCGTCCTTCACGAGATCGATCGTCGCATCGCGAAGGGCGGAGGTTTTCCATGGCGCCTCCGCAACGCGCGCGGAGCCGAAGATCGCCTCGGCTATCTCGCGATAGCTCGCGCCTTCGTGGTGGCCATCTACAGCTTGCAGCATTCGACGAAGTCGTCGTCGTTGCTGGCGCGTCAGCCTCGCATCTGCCGTCACGCGTCGTCCGTTGACGGCCCGCCACAGGCGACTGACCGCTTCGATACGGTCAAGTCCGTCGGCTCCCAGCGATACCAAGGCCACGAGTGGACTCGCCGATGACGCCTCCGCTGCGAGCAAGAGGTGAACCGCGCCCGGGCCATGACTATGGATGATGCTCAGTCCGTCAGAGCCAATACGCGCCGCGCCTGCGTCAAGATCCCGCGCGGTGATACTTTCGATGTTGGGCGCGAGCGGAACCGTCGTGAGAATGACGGTGCCCGGATCGACCTCGGGCGCCCAGAAGACCGTGACGTCATTGGCCCCCAGCGACGGGTCGACAGCGAAAGCGCAGCCCCCAACGTGGCCGAACAAGCGCGGCCAGACGCTGGGCGGCGGTGGCGGACCGCGCGCTTTCAGCGAAGTCTCGTTGGTAGCTCGTATTGCGCCTCAGCCATTCCCAGGCCAAGTCCGGCGCAATGAGCTGATCAATGTAGTCGTAGGTCTCGGATGAGCGCCATCGCGATGTGTCGGGACCCATGTCTTCCTCCCCCGACCGCGGAGTCGGGCGCGTGCGAAGGAGGGACACGATTGCGGGTTGAGTCGGCCGCGTGTAGTCCCGATTCATGCAAGGCGTGATGCCAAGATAACATCATCGCCGCCATTCGATATCAGCGTCGCGTGCGAGTTGGCGGTATCCGTGCTCAGTCATCCAGTGGGCGCGCGCGAGGTGAGTGCGATGCACACGGTTGGCGCGCTCCGGTTCCTTGCAGGGATCGATCCCGAAAAGAACCGCGACGGCCTCGCGCCAGTCCGCGCCGTCCGACTCGGCATCGAGCAGGCGCATGTAGAGCTTCATGTGGGCCCGGTCGTAGTTCGTCAGCGCCGTGCTCTGCGGCGGCTCATCTAGGAATGCCTGTTGTGTCAATTCGAGCCCCGACGGTCGGAACGGGTCCGGTGCAAGGGACTATTAACCCTACGCGGACTGGGGGGCGGCGCAAGAGGAGCACTGGTTGTGCGCCACGCGCCTCGGCTATCGCCGAAGCTTTGCGCGGCGTTGAGCTTTATCGAGGGCGCCGATTTTCGCGCGGACAAGCATCACTCCTTCGCCCTGGTCAGACGACAGGAAGACGATGCCGTTGGCCTCTGGCGTGCGACGGACCTGATCTTCCGTCGACTCGTAGACGGCTCGGTGGCCCGACTCCAGCCGCTTAAGCGCCGTCAGCGATACCAGGGCCTTGTCTGCGAGCGTCTCCTGTGTCCATCCCAGCAGCGCGCGAGCGGCCCGCGATTGTCGGGCGGTGATCATACATGATCACCTCCCACTGGGTCGATCGAGCGCGCCAGAACTACGACTAAAATAGTCGCTCTTGGCTGACGAGGCTAGCGGAAATGGCAGCCAAAGACGCGCGGTTGGTCGAATCGCGCCGAACTGATTCGGTCGCCCTGCCGGCCCGCCCTCTGACCGGGAGAGGCCCCGCCCGGTCAGACCGGGCGGGGCCTGGGACTCGTGCCTTACTCACCGTTGCGGCGGTTGGGGCGGGACCAGATCAGGCTGTAGCCTTCGCCTTCCTCGTCGTCGAAGAGGTTGGCGTAGATGGGAGCGGTGAACGAGGGGTCGTCGAGCTTGAGACTCAGATAATCACGGCCTTCGTTGGAGCGCTTGGCCCAGGCGGCGCCGATCTCGACGCGGCCCGCGAAAACGCGGTGGCTGGGAGCGTTCTCGCCCGAGCGGTTGGCCTCAGGGACGATTCGGACGTTCTTGGCCTGGACGCTGAGGGTGACGATCTGGCCGACGAACTCGTTGCCGGACTTCTTGAAGGTGCCGATGGTCGCCATGATGGTTCTCCTTGATGTCTGTTTCGAGCCCGCACCATTGCGGCCTCGATGGCGATCGGCAGGCCGCAGGCGATCGACGCCGCACCTGCTTGCAGGCCGCAGCGCAGCGGAGGATGGCGGCCGGGAGACTTTCTTGTTTCGCGAGGAATGGGCGCAGCCCAGGGGAAGAAAGTCGGTCGGCGCCATTGCGGCATAGGCGATCGAGGCGAAGCCGGCCTTCGGCCAGATCAGCCCATCAAAGAGGCCGCTTGGAGCGCTCGATCAGACAGAGAAGAATGGAGAATCTGGCGGTCCCGTCGCGCAACCGCAGAGATGCGACGGCGACAGCGGCGAGTGTTTCACCATGTCGAGGCAGGCATAACTCCGCGCATTACGACTCGCCATGAGGAGAGCGTGAGCCATCCGGCCGTTGCCCTTCGGACGTTCGTTGCGCCGGCCCGGCCCCTGCGTTCCGGCGTGGCCTTCGACCAATGGCTCAGCGCGCGCCGGCGTTCTTCTGCGCGCCGACTTGCCAACCAACGAGGAAGAATTTGCACGCGGGCCTAGTTTGGTCATGCCACCGTGATTGCAATGGCGTCAGGCGCGAGCCGCGCTCTGGCCGGTTTGACCGGGCGGGGCCAGCGTTGCGAGGCGGGCGAAGGCAGTGATGCCGACGACAACCGCCCCGACCAACGAGAAGGCGACCTGCCAAGTGTCCGATGGCATCGTGTGTTTCACAATGCCATGGGTTGCATGATAGCCGGCGATCGCGGCCGGTGCGACGAAAGCCAGGGCGATCGGCAGTCGCAGCCAGAGAGGCTTGACGAACGTGAGCAGGAGGTGGCCGACGAGGAGGGTCGCGAGACCGGCGACGAACCCAACGGCGATACCTCCAAGCCAACCGGCGCCGCTGCCGTATGCCCACACACCGGCCATCACACCCGCGAACAGCGGCAGTGCATAGACAGCAAGGTAGAACAAGAGACAGCAGATGACGCCGATGGCGGCGATGCTGGCGAGAATACTGACGACAATCACGATGGTGGCCTCCGTGAGAAGCATCTGACGGTCGCGCCTTCCACCACCACCACGGCGCAGACGACTATTATAGCAAAAAATCGAGGGCCGCGGCGAGTTGGAATCGCCGCGGCGCACTGAGTTCGGCAGGTGTTGACGGCGATCACATCGGCTTATCGCCATAGCGCCAGACGGGAACTCCGAGCTTGCGGGCCTTGTCGGCCAGGTTGTCCTGAATGCCGGTGCCCGGGAAGACGATGACGCCGATCGGCAGCACGCCCAGCATGGCGTCGTTGCGCTTGAACGGTGCGGCCTTGGCATGCTTCGTCCAGTCGGGCTTGAAGGCGATCTGCGGCACGTTGCGGTGATCGGCCCAACGTGCGGCGATGCGCTCGGCGCCCTTGGGCGAGCCACCATGCATGAGCACCATGTTCGGGTACTTGGCGTGTACCTGGTCGAGCTTGGACCAGATCAGCCGATGATCGTTGAAGTCGAGCCCGCCGCTGAGAGCGATCTTCGGGCCGGCGGGCAGCACGACCTCGGTTTCGGCGCGCTTCTTCGCGGCCAGGAAGTCCCGGCTGTCGATCATCGCTGCGGTCATGGCGCGGTGGTTCACGAGTGAGCCGTTCCGCGGCCGCCAAGCCGAGCCGGTTTGGCGCTCGAAGTGATCGCAGGCCTGGTCGCGCATCAGCTCGAAGGCGTCGCGGCGCTCGATAAGCGTCTGCCCCTCGGCGACCAGTCGCTCGAGTTCGACGGACTTGACCTCGGTGCCGTCCTGTTCGCGTTGGCTGCGGCGCTGGGCCTGCTCGTTATCATCGAGCTCTCGGGCGATGCGGTCGGCGGCGCGATGAAAGACGTTGGTGGTTGACCACAGCAGGTCTTCGAGATCGGGTTCGAGGCGTGTGTCGCTGAGTGTGGCGACGAGAGCATCGAAGATGTCGGCGATGGCGCCGGCCACGGCATTACCCTCGGGAAGCGGTCGAGGGTCGGGTTCGTCCTGGAAGGGGCGGAAGCCGTACAGTTGAAGCTCGGCGAGGACGTGATCGGTCGGAGACGAGCTATGGTGGGGCTCGAAGTCGTCGTCGGTGGTCATGGGATGCTCCGTCGCTGGATTGGCCGCGACCCTCGCGGCCTTCATGGCTACGGAAGACGGCGGGCGGGCCGGCCCTGCACCCGGAGCGAAGCGCAGGGCCGAAGCGCAGCGGAGGGCCGAAGGGGGCTGACTATTTTGCTTCGCGATGTAAAGGCGGCTCCGCCGCCGACGGAAAATAGTCGGCCCACGAGGTTGCCGGGCCGGGCCGTTTGCCGTCCCGATCGCCTCTCAGGAAGGCCGTGGGGTGCGGCTCTTTTTTCAGCACCCTGGAGCATCGGCCACCAGCGAGGAAGTTGACTTCACCGCCGTTCCGGCCGTCGTCATGGTCGCGAGCTCTATGCGGCCTCGGCCATGAAGCGCGTGACGTCCCGGGACGCGACCTGCGCCCGAAGGTCCGCGCGCAGCGCATCCGGCCCGAGCATGCGGAGATCCTCGTTGAAGTCGCCCAATCTCGGCGACAACACGATCGCCTCGATGCCGCTGTCGGCCGCGCGGTCGATCAACGTCGTCATTGCGCCGTCGCCTGCCGGGTCGTCGTCGCGCGCGATGTAGAGCCGACGCAGCATATCGGAGAAGAGTATAGCGGACAGGTGGGCTGCCGAGAGTGCGGCGACCATCGACATGTCGGGCAGCGCCATTCGGAGCGACAGCATGGTCTCGATGCCTTCGCCAGCGGCCATGACTTCACCTGCCGCGCCAAAGCGGACGGCGTGTCCGAGAAGATCGCCCATCGCGCGGCGTGGCGTGTCGATCGGCGCCTTGCCGAGCCGCATGGGGTGGAAGCCCGCGGGATCGAGCCAGGTCCGGTGCGCGCCAGTGAGGCGGCCGCCGAGATCGGTGACGGCGGCGATCATGGCGGGCCAGGTCTCCGTCGGGGAATGCTCGTCGGGCCGATAGTAGCAGCGTGGGTGGAAGCGCAGCGAGCCGGTTCCGTGCAAAGACGTAATGCCGCGTTTGCGGAGATACGTCTCGAGGAGCGTGCCGTGGATCGGTCGCGACATGGCGAACAAGCGCCGTGCTGCTTCCGGAGACCCGGTCGGAGCTGGCTGGACTCTGCCGCGACGCTCGTCGGGCTGCGGCTCTGGTTGCGGCAAGCTGAGAAAGGCGCGTGCCTCCTTCGCGACATCGGCGAAATCGACGAGGCCGCAGGATTCGCGGATGACGTCGAGCAGGTCGCCATGCTCGCCGGTCGCCGCGTCAGTCCACTTACCCGCCGCGCCCTTGCCGCTCTCGAGGCCGGCCAGGCGCACGAACATCGAGCGCCCCGGCGTGTTGCGCACGTCGCCGACCATCCAATAGCGGCCCTCGCGGCGACCGTTGGACAGATAGTGGCGACACACCGCCTCGGCGTTGCGCGCGAGACGGTGTGCCAGTTCCGAAGCATCGAGCCGGGACATCACGCTGCCTCCCGCTCGCCGACACGCTCGACCGGATAGCGATCCATTACCCTGGCCAGGACCGCAGGACCGCTGGCGTCGGTGGGCACGAACATGCGTAGTTTCCACGAGATGATCTCGTGGAAGAGACCGTAGGCCGTGAGCCTTTCGCGCATAGTGTCGGTGAAGCCCCACAGCTCGATGCGATGACCTCCCATGGCCCGGACGCGACGAAGCTGAAGCCCCTCAGCGAGGTCGATGACGGTCTTGCCCTCGATCAGAGCAGCGAACGCGTCGTCTGGCGTCAGTGACGGCAGGCCGGTCGCATTCTTAGCGGCGGCCGCCCAGGCCGGCGAGACTCGGCGGCCGATGATGCGTTCGCCGCCGTCGGTTTGCAGCCGATAGACGCGCGTCGACTCGTTCGGCAGCCGTTTCCAGATCGGAAGCAGCAGACCCGCGACCATGTGGATAATCGAGTCGGCGAACGCCGGCACTTCGTTCAGTTCCGCGGTCCAGGCCGTGGCGAAGGTCGCCTCATCCACCTCCTGCCAATGGCTTTCCGCGATCATGCGGATGGGGACATTCGGCGCCTCCATCGGACGGATCAGGCGCACGCGGTATTCGACCTCGCCATCGTCGAGCATGACGGACGGTGCGTGGACGTGGACGGCAGCGCGCCCGGAGCGCTCATTGACAAGAAGCCGCGATCCGCGCTCGCGCAGCCGGCTCAACGCTTCGTCCAGCGTGACGGGCTGATTGCGCTGGCGCTGCATGATGGTTAGCAGGCGCGTCTCCGCGCCGGTACTCGGATGCGTGTAGATCGTCTCACGATCGGTGACGACGAAACTTTCGGCGCGCAGCGTCTCCAGGCCCATGTCGTAGGTGCCCGCGGCGATGGCACCCTCGATGCGGGCGTTCAACAGTTGCTCAAAGGCTGTGAACAGGATGGCTTGCAGCTCGATGGTCAGCGCGAGCATGCGGTTGAGGAAGGTGGTGATCGGCGGCAGGTCATCCTTGATGCCGTTCGCATCCATGAGCTTCAGACCGGTCGCCGTCTCGAAGCGCTGAAGCGAGCAGCCCTCGATCTTGCCGCGAACCAGCAGCATGTAGAGCTGTCGCAAGGCGTCCCGTGCATAGTGGGACTCCAAATTGTCCTCGGGCCGGAACAGGCCCTGGCCGCCGGTTTGGCGCTGACCGCGCGTGATCGCGCCGAGCGTATCGAGCCGGCGTGCGATCGTGCTCAGGAAGCGCTTCTCGGCCCTGACGTTCGTCGCCACCGGCCTGAACAGCGGGGGCTGCCGCTGGTTGGTCCGATGCGTGCGGCCGAGTCCCTGGATGGCCGTATCCGCCTTCCAGCCGGGCTCGAGAAGATAATGCACGCGGAGGCGCGTGTTCTTCGCCGTGAGTTCGGCGTGATAACTGCGGCCGGTGCCACCCGCGTCGCTGAACACGAGAATATGCTTGTGGTCGTCCATGAACGCCTGCGCCTCGGCGAGGTTGGCGGAAGCGGCGCGAGTCTCGACGACAAGGCGATCGCACCTTGCGGCGGCGCTGGTCTTGCGGATGATGCGGCGCGACCGGCCGGTCACTTCGGCGACGACGTCGGAGCCGAAGTGCTGCACGACCTGGTCGAGCGCGCCGGGAACGGGTGGCAGGCTGGCGAGCTTGGCGATGAGAGCATCGCGTCGCTGCACGGCCTCCCGGCTCTCGACGGGCTGCCCGTCGCGATAGACGGGTCGCGAGGACAGCTTGCCTTCCGAATCCGTGAACGGCTCGTAGAGCTGGACCGGGAAGGAGTGGGCAAGATAGTCGAGGACGTACTCGCGTGGCGTGATATCGACGCGAACGTCGTTCCACTCCTCGGTCGGCAGCTCGGCGAGGCGCCGTTCCATCAGAGCCTCACCCGTGGAGACGATCTGGACGACGACGGCATGGCCTTCATCGAGATCGCGCTCGATCGAGCGGATTAGGGTCGGCGTCTTCATCGAGGTCAAAAGGTGCCCGAAGAAGCGCTGCTTCGCCGACTCGAACGCGCTTCGGGCAGCCGACTTGGCCTGGCGGTTCAGCGTCCCCGATCCGCCCTCGCTACCACCGGTGATGTTGGCTGCCTGCATGGCGGCATCGAGATTGTTATGGATGATCGCGAAGGCATCCGCGTAGGCGTCGTAGATGCGGGTCTGCTCCGGCGTCAGCTCATGCTCGACCAGTTCGTATTCGACGCCGGCAAAGCTCAGCGAACGCGAAGTGTAGAGGCCGAGCGCTCTCAGGTCGCGGGCAAGCACCTCCATGGCGGCGACACCACCAGCTTCGATGGCCTCCACGAACTCGGCCCGGGTCGAGAACGGGAAGTCCTCGCCGCCCCATAAGCCGAGCCGCTGCGCATAAGCGAGGTTGTGCACGGTCGTCGCGCCGGTGGCGGAGACATAGACGACGCGTGCGTCCGGCAATGCGTGCTGGAGCCGCAGCCCCGCGCGGCCCTGCTGCGAGGCCTCCTGATCGCCGCGTTCGCCTTTGGCGCCGGCCGCGTTCTGCATGGCATGGGCTTCGTCGAAAATGATCACTCCGTCGAAGTCGGAGCCCAACCATTGGACGATCTGCTTGACGCGGGAAAGCCTTTCTCCGCGGTCGTCGGACCGCAGCGTAGCGTAGGTTAGAAATAGGATGCCTTCCCGCAGCGTGATCGGCTTGCCCTGCGGGAACCGGGAGAGCGGCGTGATCAGCAGCCGCTCCATGCCGAGGGCCGACCAGTCGCGCTGCGCGTCCTCGAGAAGCTTGTCGCTTTTCGAGATCCACACCGCCTTGCGACGGCCCTGCATCCAGTTGTCCAGGATGATGCCGGCAGACTCGCGTCCCTTCCCAACGCCCGTGCCGTCGCCGATCATGAAACCGCGCCGGAAGCGAACCGAGCCCTTGGCGTCCCCGGCTGCGGCGGTCACCACGTCGAGGGTTTCGTCCACTGTCCAGCCGCCGGCGAGATAGTCGCAATGCGCTTCGCCTGCATAGATGACGGTTTCGAGCTGGGCGCCGGAGAGCAAAGTCAAGATATTCGCCGGAAGCCGCGGACGATAGCTCGGCTTGGGCGGCGCCACGGAGGCCATCGCTGCCGACTGGACGAGCTGCGTCGGGTGATCCTGAGCCCCGGGAATCCGGATGCTCTGGAGCACATAGTCCTCATAGATGGAATCGGAGAGGCGCGCGCCCTGCGGCGGCGTCCAGTCGATCGTCTCGTAGGCGATTTCGACGCCTTCAGGCTCGGCGACGCTCGCAGGCCGCATTGCGGCTTGTGCGGCGCGTGCGAGGTAGCCGCGAACGGTGCGCGGGGCAGTGACAGCCGGCACACCAACGGCGGCATCGACCGGCAGCCGTGCCGGAACGTGCTCCGCGATCCAGGCCAGCAGCATAGCGACGTCCGGCGCGACACCGGGCGCAGCCGGAAACACCGTGGGATCGTCAGCCGGGCGCTTGTCGATGACGGTGAGCCGCGGCGCGAACGTCGTGCCGTGCTTGGCATAGACGTGGCCGTCAATGGCGGCGGAGAAGACGACACGGCCGCGCTCCTGAAGCCGGACATAGGCGTCGCGCCAGGCCGGAGCGTCGGGCGCGAAATTGGCGCCGGTGATCGCCACGAGCCGTCCGCCTTCGGCAAGCCGCGCCAGCGCTGAGGCAATGTGCCGATAGGCGGCACTGGCCATGCGGCCCTGCACGTTGGCCAGCGCCGAGAAGGGTGGATTCATGATCACGACGCTTGGCACGATCGCGCGATCGAGGTGATCGTGAATTTGCGCGGCGTCATGGCGGCTCACGGCGATGTCCGGGAAGAGGAAGGAGAGAAGGCGTGCGCGGGTCTCGGCCAGCTCATTGAGGACGAGCGATCCGCCCGCGATCTCCGCGAGGATGGCGAGCAGGCCGGTGCCGGCCGAAGGCTCGAGCACGCGGTCGGCGGGCGTGATCGCCGCCGCCGTCGCGACTGCGAGGCCGAGCGGGATGGGCGTCGAGAATTGCTGGAAGGTCTCGCTCTCCAATGAGCGGCGCGTATGCGTCGGCAGAAGCCCAACGATCTTCTCCAGCATGGGAACGGCCCGAACCGGAGAGCCGGCCTTGCGCAGAAGCGCCTTTCCGTATTTGCGGAGAAGCAGAACGGTCGCAGCCTCACAGGCGTCGTAGGCCGTCTTCCAGTCCCAGGCGCCAGACGTGTCAGAACCGCCGAAAGCTTGCTCCATGGCGGCACGAAGGTTCGCCGCGTCAACCTGGCGACCCTGTTCGAGGTGAGGAAGAAGAAGCTGCGCTGCTATGCCGAGGCGGCGGGCGATATCAGGGGGCGACGCAAGCGGCGACGTCGCGACCGCAGGCGCGGCCGCGAGAGCGGTGAATGGGATCATATCGATGAACCTTTCGGAGAGCGGAAACGGGACGAGCCGGCCGGCGCTCTCTCTTCACCGCTCCGGCTCAAACCCGTCCCGGCGGGACTCTCCCTCTCGTCACGCCGCGGCCTTCACCGCGCGTCCGCCACCCACGCGACTGATCACGGAGTCGGCTCGTCCGGCGGGGTTGCCGCGGCACGTAGGCGTCGAAGGGATTGCCGTCAGCGAGATGGCCGAACGCTGTGAACACGAAATCCGTGCCGTCGCATCCCACGGCGCAGATGACGTAGCGCGCCTCGCCGGTGACGGCGTCGGCGCACTCCATGAGCGCGAGGTTATCGTCCGCCGCCGCCCGCAGCAGCGTCGCGAAATTGGCGCGCGCATGATCGGGGATGCTCATGACGCACCTCGCTTGCTGCGCCCGGCCGAGAGTGTGGTGTCGAGCCAGGGATTGGTAGCGATCCACGACACGGTCTTGCGACGACCGAGGTCGAGGACGTGCGCGCCACCCCCGAAGGCGTTCACGTGCTGGCGCGAGCAGGTGTTCGCCCATTGGAAACCCCAGCGTCCCGTGAGGCCAAACTCCTTCGCGCAGCGGAGCACGAAGTCGATGACGGCCTGCGGATCGCCGGTGACGTCATCGCGAATCCAGAGCTGTGTCCCGCCATGCTCGGGTTGGATGGACAGGAGGAACGCCTCGGAGGGCGGATCCTCGGCGGCGTTCTCCTCCATCATGCGATTATAGAGATCGAGCGCACGCCCGGCATTTCTCGGCGTGCCGACATCGAGAAGACAGGAGAAGTGCGTGAAGAAGTCAGCCATGTCGGGCTCCTGAAGCGACAAAGCCCGGCGCGATGGCCGGGCTGGTTGAGGGATGGGATTGCGGCCGGAGCGTCAGAGCCGGAATTCGGCGACGAGCCGCTGCGCGTTGGCGTGATGCTCCAGCATCTCGCGGTAAAAGCGCTTGCGCGCTTCGCGCTTCGTCGGATCACGCCGCGCGGACCGCGTGAGCTTGCGCCGTGCGGCCCGGATCACTGCGCGGTTGCTGGCCCAGACCGGGACGTCGAGGCGGAGATAAGTACCGTACATCTCAGCCCCCGTTCGCCCGCCCGGCTGCACGCCGCGCGGTGAGCGCCGCGCGGAATTCGGCTGCGCCAACTTCCTCCGACAAGTCGATGTTGGCGGCGACGGACACGCACGCGGTGTGAATGTCATCATCCGCCACCTGGTCCGGGGTGAGACTCGCGAACTCGGGATCGGTCTCGATGATCGAGGCGAGCTGGTGGCGGACGCGGTCCCTCCTGGAGCTGCGCAAGGACGTGACTTGGGCGCGGCGCAGCGACCGGCTCGTCGGGATCGCGTGCGCCGGCAAGGATCGCCTCGGCCTTTGCGACCGCGGCGTTCGCTCGATCGAGCCAGTAGGCGTCGCTCCGCCGCTGGGCGACCTGGTCGGCAATGACGATCTTGAGGAGGCCGAACAGAACCTCGAGGTGCGCGGCCTTGCGCTGGATGGTCTCATCGAAGTGAGATGGGACCGGGACAGTCTCACCCGAATAGGCGGCATCGGTGCCGAGCCAGATGCCGGTGACATAGGTTTCGCCGGCGGCCTCGTAGTCGAGTTTGTCGTTCGACCAGTCATCGTCCTCGATGGCCTGACGGCAGGCCTCGGCCGGTGTCGCGGCCTCATAGGTGCGTTGCCGGTAGACCGGCACGCGGTAAGTCGTTTCGACGGTGTAAGCGGGCATGACAGGCTCCTGAAAACGCGAAAGCCCGGCGCGATGGCCGGGCAGTTGGGATTGGATGGAGAGAAGGTCGGGCTAGTAGCCGAATTGCCAAGACGGCCAGGATTGGTCGTCATCGGCGGTCTTCACGGCCTCGTCGAAGTAGTCGGCATCCCCTTCCACAACGGTCGGGTTTCTGACCGGCGTTTCGTCGATCACGGTCACGCTGCAGACGAGGCCATCCTCGACCTCGACGTGGACGGGCACGAGATACTGGAAGACGACGCGGCGAGGCGTCGCCGAGCTGAGCTTGGTCATTGGAATGCTCCTTGTTGAGAAGTGGCGGGAGCGACCGAAGCCGCCCCCGCCACATGGGCGCATCATTCGGCGGCGATCATCGCCGGGTCGTCGGCATCGCCTTCGCCGTCATCCGCCTGCTCGTCCACATCGTCGGCGAGGAAAGCCGGCAGCGCTTCGTCGCCGTCGGTCTCGCTCGCGTCTGTGGTGCTCGCGTCGGGGTCGGCGAGACGCAGCGGTTCCGGCAGCCAGCCGGTGTCGGCGAGGAGCCGCTCGGCCTCCTTCGCCATCTCGGGCTTCTTGAGGTGATCGATGAGCTGCGCCTTATGCTCACCAAGGGCTTCGCGCACGGCTTCGATGATCCGGCTCTTCGTCACGCGGCCGAGATAGTTGGCCACGCTCGGGCGCCATCCGGCTTCCACCATGTCGAGGCCTGTGGCACGGGCGAGCCGATCGGCATCGCGCATGCGCCGGTCGAGCGCGTGCTGGGAGACGCCGTTGCCGCTATACGGATTCGGACGCTCGTAGAGTGCGTTGATCCCGTAGCTGACGCAGTGCGCGAGCAGCGCGAGGCGGCTGGCATCGTCGAGCGCTGCGATCCAATCCCAGAGCCGATCGTCGTCATCGAGCGGCATATCCGCCTTCCAGGCGTCCGCGCGTGCCTCGATGGCCTTGGCGGAAGCGCTGTCCTTCAGGTCTGTGGCCTGGACGGGGAAGTACACCTCCCGGATCGACGCCTCCACGGCGGAGCCGTGCGCGGTACGCTTGAAGGCATCGAGCACGAGCTTGTGCAGGAGCGCCGTCAGAGCGACGTGCGGGTGGTTGGCCACAGCGTCGCGCAGCGCCAGGGTGCGATGGGCGGTGAGCTCAATCACCAGCCGCTCGGGCAGCGGCTTGATGGCGTCGTCGTCATCATTCTCTTCGGCGTCGGTGGTCTGACCGCCGATCGTGATGACGGCGCGCTGGACGGATGGCGTCGTGGGAGCATCGTCCCCGCCGGATTCTTCATCGGTTTCGGCGTCGCTGCCTTCGACAGCAACAGGCGCCTCATCCTCGGGCCGCACATAGCCGCGATCGACCACGACGTCGCCGTCACGGTCGACGCTGACGAAAACACCCGCGCGCGCGATGTCGGCAGGGTCGTAGACGACGGGACGCTTTTCGAAGGCGTCGAGCGCCTCCTCGATCTCGCCCAGGCGCTGATCGATCTCGTCCGGCAACTCGTCGACGCCATCATACTCCGCCTCGAGCCGGTCGTACTCTCCGCGCAGCGCCTCGCGGTCGGCCCGCTCCTCCTCGGTGAGATCGATGAAGGTGCCGGTGAGCTGGCGCAGGCCGTGGTCGTAGCCGTAGGGCAGGTCGAGGTCGATCTTGATCCACTTCCAGCCTTCGGCGGCGATCTCGTCCGCGACCGCCTTCAGCTTCTCGCTGACCAGGCGGTGAAGGAGCGCCGGGTCCGCGAGCCAGCCGCCGTTATCGTCCTCGAACAGGTCGCGCAGCACCGCGCCGCCGGCCGCGATGTATGCGTCGACGCCGACAAAGCGCGCGCGCTTGTCGGACACCGGGATCGTGGTCTCGGTCAGCAACTGGCGGATATGCCAGGGCTGCCGATTGTACGAATGCTGCACGGCTTCCCACACATGCTCCTGACGCGCGTGATCGGGGTTGACGGTGAAGGCCATCAGCATCTCGAGTGTCATGCGCTCCTCGGCATAGGCGTCGCGCAGGACGGGCGAGACGGCGTTCAGCCGAAGTCGCTGCTTCACGACCTGGACCGTCGTGAGGTAGGCTGCGGCGATTTCCTCCTCGGTCATGCCCTTGTAGAGCATGTCCTGGAAGGCGCGGAACTGATCGAGTGGGTGGAGGCCGGCGCGCAGCAGGTTCTCGGCGAGGGAGTCGTCCTCCGCGAGGATCTTCGTGTCAGACTTGCGCACGATGCAGGGGACGAGTCCGTCCTTCGGGAATCGCTTGGCCTTGACGAGGCGCTCGATGGCGCGATAGCGGCGTCCGCCCGCCGGCACCTCGAACATGCCGGTCTCATTTCCGTCCGCATCGAGGATGGGGCGCACATTGAGGCCCTGCACGAGGTCCTCGCGCCGGTCGATGTCGTGGACCAGCGCGTCGAGCTCGGCCTCCGGCCGGGTGCGCCGGACATTGGACTCCGAGAGCACGAGCTTGTTGAAAGGAATGTCGCGCGAGCGCGAGAAGACGATCTTCTTGGCAGCCTTTGCCATGTCGGGATACTCCGCGACGGGCGCCGAGAGCCTCTCCCTCGGCTTCCAACCCGTCACGAAGCGAAGCGCCGCCCTCTCACTCTGAGGACGGCGCCGCCTTCCGGCGATCCGGAGGGGCGTAGAACCGGAGATGCGCAGACGCTCATCTCCGGTTCTGCGGATTTCAGGATGGGCGTTACGCGCCATCGCGACGCGGCTGCGCCGCCCGGTAGAGGATGCGCTCGGCCGCCCGGATGCTTCCTGCCTCGCGGGCGGCCTCCGCCCAGACCGAGATCGGAAAGTCGCCGGTGAAGAGAATGTCGCGCTCGATCCCCATGCCGAAGGGCAGGACGATCGAGACCAGTTCCTCGAGCGAGAAACTGCCCAGTTCCGGATAGCCGAGATCGGCGAGGCCGAAGAGCGTGTCGCCGTCCGCATCGAGCTCGGTCGCGAGCCAGACGCCTTCGCCCAGCGGGTTGAAGAACTTGACGAGGGGCACATGGTCGGCGCCGCGATCGCGGCCATTGGCGAGCAGTCGCTCGCGCAGGTCGTCGGTCAGGAGGATCATGCCGCCCTCCTGTCGTTCGCGGATTCCACGGCCGTCTCGGTTTCGGGGAGGAAGGCGAGCAGCCAGTCGGCCGCCTTGCTGGCCTGCGACGCGGCGCGGACGATGGCGCGATTGTCTTCGCGCAGCACCTCCAGCCACGAGCCGATGTAGTCGGCGTGGCGCACGGTCGGATTGATGCCGAGCGAAGCGCAGCAAAAGGCCGCGTTCATCTCGGCGACGAGTTCTTCAAAGGCGTACTTCTTCGAGCCGTAGGAGCCCGACAGGTCGCGGCCGAGGCGGGACGCATGCCCCGTCGCATGACCGAGCTCATGGAGGGCCGTGCGGTGCCAGTTGATGGCCTCGAAATACGCCTGCGGCGGCGGCACCTGCACATAGTCCAGCGCCGGCACATAGAAGGCGCGTTCGCCGCCGATGCGGAAATCGATACCGGTCGCCTTGATCAGCGCCTCGACGCGCGGCTCGATCAGGCCGGGTTCCGGTGCAGGCGGCACGACGGCAATGTCGTCGGGCAGATCCTCGCACTGCGCGACGTTGAACACGGTGAAGCGCTTCAGGAACGGAATGGCCTGCGCTTCCTCGCCGGTTTCCTGCGCGCGCTTCTTCTCGTCGTCTGGAACGAAGCGATCGGCGTAGACGACGGTGGTGCCGCGCTCGCCTTTGCGGACATGGCCGCCGAGCGACAGCGCCTGGCGAAAGGTCAGCCAGCTCTGGACCGGAAAGCCATGCTCGATGACCGCGCCCCAGAGGATCAGCACATTGATCCCGGAATATTGACGGCCGGTGGCGGCATTGGCCGGCATGGCGAGCGGCGCCTTTGCCGCCGCCGTCCCCCAGGGCTGAACCCAGGGCACGCGGCCGGCCTCCAGCTCGGCGATGATCTTGTTGGTGATGTCGTCGTAGAGGCTCGCCCGGTCGGCGCCGGCGCGAGCATGGCGGTCGTGTCTGGACATCGCGGTTCTCCGCGACGGGCGCCGGAGGCCTCTCCTCCAGCCCTCAACCCGTCACGGCAAACCCGGTCCGCACTCTCACTCTCTTTATGGGGGCGTTGCGGGGTCTCCCCGCTAGAAGGGGTCGGTCGAGACCTCGGCTCGGGCGCAGGGGAAGGCTTTCATTTGGATTGATACGGAATATCGTAGCCTGGCTACGATCCAGTCATTAAAGTCAAGCTTGCCGATCTTTAGATTTGTTCATATAGTCGTAGCATGGCTACGATTCAAAGAGACAAGCTAAACAGGCTCTATACCCATTTGGCGCCGGGGACACCGCTGACCTCCGATGACCTCGCCGGCCTCGGAATATCGGCCGACCTTGCGGTCCACTATGTCCGGGCGGGCTGGCTGGAGCGGCTGGCACGCGGCGTTTACTGCCGCCCCAACGATCCGCCCGCCTTGCACCCCAGTGTCGCGCTGCTGCAGCGGAGCTTCGAAGGCCTGCATGTCGGCGGCAAGTCGGCGCTCGATTGGCATGGCATCCGCCACTACGTGGCGCAGCGGCCTGTCCTTCATCTCTATGGCTGGAAGGCGGGGCGCCTGCCTGAGTGGTTCAGCCAGCGCTTTCCGGCCGAGTATCACCGCAAGCGGTTATTCGAAGAGCGCCCCGGCGCATTGCTGCACGTCCGGCCCTTCGAGAACCGCAAGGGCGCTCCGCTCGTCTCGGCGCCGGAGCGCGCGCTGCTCGAGGTTCTGAGCGAGGTTGGCGTCCGGCAATCGCTGCAGGAAGCGCGCGAGCTGGTGGAGAGCAGCTACAGCTTCCGCGCCGACGTGCTGCGCGACCTGCTCAAGCACTGCACCAGCGTCAAGACCGTGCGCCTCTGCCTGCAGCTCGGCCGCGAGCTCTCCCAGCCCTGGGCCAGCAAGCTCGATCCGTCCCAGTTGCCAAAGGGCAGCGACCGGCCGTGGGTGTCGCGCTCGGCTGACGGCCTCCTGGTGCTGAAGCCGTGAACCAGATCTATCTGGACAGCGCCCGATTGCTGACGCGCGTCGCGCCGCTCGTGCTCGTCGACGACACGTTTGCGCTCAAGGGCGGCACGGCGATCAACCTGTTCGTGCGCGACATGCCGCGGCTGTCGGTCGACCTCGACCTGGTGTTTCCCGACTACACGCTGCCGCGCGACGAGGCGCTCAAGCGCATAAACGAAGCCATTCGTCAGTCTGTTGCGCGCCTGAGGAAGCAGGGCTTCCAGACGCACGCGCCGGCTTCGGCGGATGCCGGCGAAACCAAGCTGCTCGTGCGGCAGGGGGCCATCGAGGTCAAGGTCGAGGTCAATTTCGTCATGCGTGGCACCGTTCATCCGGTGCGCAAGGCGTCGCTGACACAGAATGCGCGCGACACACTGCAAGCGGATCTCGATATCTCGGTGGTGTCGCTTGAAGACATGTACGGCGGTAAGCTGGTCGCTGCGATGGACCGCCAGCACCCCCGCGATCTGTTCGACATCATGCAGCTCTTCGCGCATGAGGGAATCACGGTGGGCATCCGCCGCGCGTTCGTCGTCTATCTCGCGAGCCATAACCGCCCGGTGCATGAGGTCCTGTTTCCGTCGTTGCGCGACATCCGCCAGGAGTTCGAGCACAACTTCGCAGGCATGACCGCCGAGCCCGTCGAGCTCGATGCGCTCCTGGCCGCGCGCGAGCAGATGGTGCGCGAGTTACAGCAGGGCCTGACGGCTGACGAGCGGCGCTTTCTGTTGTCACTGGTCGCGGCAGAGCCCGACTGGAAGCTGCTGAGCGTGCCGCACATACAGCAGCTCCCGGGCCTGCGGTGGAAGTTACAGAACCTCGAGCACCTGAGAAAGCGCAATGCCAGAAAGTTCGCCGAACAAAAAGAGATGCTGACTCGGCTATTCGGATGAACACCAGGATGGTCGGGGAGAGTGATATGGAGGTCACCGCGGATTGGTACTGGGAGGGCAATGTCGTCGAGGCAATCGCCCGTTTCCTTACACAGGACGGTTGGACGATCGTCGGCAAGGCCGACACGCATTCCAAGGAACGTGGCATCGATATTCAGGCAACTAGACACGGCCAGACGCTTCTTCTCGAAGCAAAGGGCTATCCGTCAAAAAACTATCGTGACCCACGACGCGCAGGAGAGGTTAAGCCAACTAATCCAACGAACCAGGCGCAGCGATGGTACTCGCATGCGCTGCTTAAGGTGATACGGCTGCAAACGAAGTATCCGGATGCCGTGGTTGCGCTTGGTCTTCCGGAATTTCCGCGCTATCGGGCGCTCTTCGAAGAGACACGCGGTGGCCTAGCGAGGCTCGGCGTGGCACTGCTGAGTGTGCGCTCGGACGGAACAGTCACGGCCTGGGGGCTTCATGGCGAAAATTGAAGATCACAGGTACACCATCGAAGAGGCGTTCCGCGAAAGGACGTGTGGAAAGCCGCGCTATTTGCGGTGAATTGAGCACTGAAACGTCAGCCCTTGCGGAATGGTAAGATTCCGATGAGTGGACCATTTGGGACAGGAAGCGTCCGGCCGCGCGGACATGGTCATTCCATGAGCGCCTTGAATACAGCATCGGCGCCATCCTTGTAGAATTCGATGCTTATTTTCGTCCAAAGGTCGTCGGGAAGGTCATTCAACTGCCGGCGTGCTGAGACGGGCATGAGAAGGGTTTGTGCCTGCTTATCGATCGCGAGTTCAGCAATGCGCACCGCGTTCGGAATCATCTCGATCGAACCGCCAAGATTGAGCGCGCCAGCGACAATCGTTCCGCCACGCGTGTTGCGGCCAAGAAGACCACCGCACAGGGCGACGAGAACTGGAATCCCAAGCCCGGTCCCAGTCTTGTCGGCATCCATCGGCCGCATTTGGATCGAGAATTCTTCTTCTCGCGGGTTGCGATCGCCGACTAACTCCTTCGCCCTAGCGTAAAGATTTTGTTCGCCAACGCGCACACTCTCGCGAAAGGCTGGCGGGGTAGGCTGGTTTAAGATTTTGACGCCGCCGCCTGGTCCGCAGGTTACATCTATCCGATAGAGGCCCGGTCCTGCTTCTCCTGCTCCTAGGCTGACGCCCCATACCTGACCGGGCGGCAGCGGGTCGCTCTCAATTGCCTCGTCGCTATGCAGCTCTGGAGTCGATACGAACTGCTCGGAGCCGTCAGGACCCAAGATATAGCTGAAATGCGTGTTCCGAAATTCACTCTTGAAGACACGGCGCTGCTGCTCCTTCACGCGGCGCCGGCACTCCAGGGCAACTCGAACGATCCATTCAAGGTCCTCATCCGGCACCGGCATTTCTGGATCGGGGAACAGGAGCTTCGTTAGGCCACTGACCGTCTTGTTGACCGCTTCGAGGTCACGGCCGCTAAGGGCGCCGCCCAGATGGACGCGGCCCTGTAACACGGATACCCGGTTGCCGGCGCGCAGCCGCGTCCAGCATTCGCTCAGGAAGTCGCTCACGAGGCCGAAGTGATCGGTCAAATGTTCGCTGGGCTTCAGCTTCGGATAGTCCCAGCCGGGCGCGAAGGCATGAATTCGATCCATGAAAGCTGTATCGTCGCGCATCTCGGGTGGCATCGGACTGAGCAGATGGCCGATCTTCTGCTGCTGCTCGACGTCGACGTCCAGGTTCCCAACCATGACGATACTGCCCTCGGCGCGGATACTCTCTTTGCCACGGCTAAATTGGCCCGAAGCCATGTAGCCTTTCATAATGTTGACGCCGTCCTTCTGATCGAAGGAGATCCCAGAGACCTCATCGAAGCAGACGACATCATATTGGCAGACCAGGCCGCGTTGTCCGGTCGCGTTGTTCACGAACATCTTCGCGACAGTCGCCTTGCCGCCGGAAATCAGATGAGCATACGGCGATATCTGCTGGAACAGATGGCTCTTTCCGGTTCCGCGTGGTCCAAGCTCAATGAGATTGTAGTTCCGCTCGACGAAGGGGACCATGCGCAGCAGAACGACGCGCTTCGCACGGTCATTAAAAGCAGCCGGCTCAAGACCAATGGAACGGAGCAGGAAATCGACCCATTCAGGCGTGCTGAAGCTGCGGCGGGCCTTGGCATAGATATCGAGCACGTCGGCCTTGGACATTTGGATGGGCCGCAACGAAGAGACCCCGAACGGTCGCCCACCTTTCTCCTGGGCGATAATCCCGTCGTATCCCAGCGTGACCTCGGCATAGAAGCCGTCCGTCAACATCCGTTCATTGTCGCGCACGAGCTGGTCATCGATGCGGACGTCGCGCAAATTCAGGCTCGGCAGTTCTGCGATGTAGCAATCGTTCTTCGCATCAAGGCGCGCGCGGATAATGTCGATGATCTTAACTGATCCCGATTCTTTGGAACGGGCCTTAAACAGCTCCTCCTCGCCGGTTCGGACCGTTCGATCCTTGAGCTGCTTTTCGACGATCTCCAGCCCTTCCGCGATTTCGTTCTCGTTGACGCTCGCGCAATAGCGACCGAGCAGAAACTCGACCACGTAGGTCGGAACCGGATACTGTCTAGAATATTTGCGCACAAGGTCCTTGCGGACGAGATAGCCGTCAAACACCGACGCGGCCAACTTGTCGAGTTCGTCGAGTTCAATACTCATGCGTCTTCTCCGACGGTTGTCGGCTTGGAATCGAGCACTCGTCCCGCAACGTCGGTTACGACTACAGAGGCGGCAGCGCCCTCGTGTTTGTCGTCCGACACAGCGAGGCTCGCTTCGCCGTTGCTTCCCAATTCCTTGACAGCCGCGACGATGCTCGAGGCCGCCTGTTTCCAATTAAGGCGGAGATCGACCCGTAGGCCGGCAGCAGTGGATTTCACCGCTACCCTGCATCTCATGCCACGCCAGCTGATCTCGGTGATTGTGGCAGTCACCGCCTCCTCGCCGCGCTCCACGACGAGTTCGGGAACGACGCATTCTTGAAGGCTGATGCCACCGTGCGCGTATTCGGCGTTCGCCACGAACGCGCCGATGCCCGGGGGCGAAGCGATGCGTAGCAGTGAATTCCAATACCAGGGGTAGGTTGGGATGTTCGGCGCGGAGCCGCCTTTGACTGCGGCGCATCGCGACCATTTGGTGGCGACCAAATGCGGTGAAAGCTCGACTTTTGGCAGCCCGCCCGGAAGAAGGAGCCACCCATGGTCCGTGACGACGCGGACCTTGCTCCATCCGGCGTTCAGTAAGCTGCTGATGCGGTCCAGAAGGGAATCGATTTCGGGGTCTATCTGACGTACCAGCAAGGCATCGAGTGAATGCCCTAGCGTGTCGAGCTTACCACTCTCGGTCCAACCACCTCCGTCACCGCTAACGGCTATCTTCGACTGATCCTGGTCGAGAATTTCGACTCCAGTACGCGCCATCGCATCTCGTAGCCGAGAGGCATTGGCAGGCTGATTGCTCACCGTGATGACGGGGGTGAAATCTTCAGCATCGGCGTTGCCTGAGCACGCGTCATGTGCCGGAGACGCGACCGGCTTCGCCGTCGCCGTCACTGTTGGGATCGGTGCGATTCGATGTGAAATGCGCGCTAGGAAGCCTTGGGCCTCAAGGCGTTCCTGCAGGATCGCTCCCACATCAAAACGCAGCCCGTCGGCGAACAAAACGCATGTATCTCGTTCCGCAGCGACGGGTGTAGTCAGCTTGTGTGGGTCAACCCCCGGGACTGATATCAGCTCTTGAAATCGCCGCGCGGAGCGATCGAGCCAAGGTTCGTAAAGCGCTCGCACGACCTTCGCGACCAAGCTATTTTCGACGCCCTGTTTCAGACAACACAGCGCTTCGATGGCCGCTCGGTCGCAGCGCCAGCCGTTGGATGCATAATCTGCGGCAATAGCTTCGGCTGTGGGGCCGCCTAGTGTTTTTTTTGCCGCTTTTGCAAGGCGTCCGAGCGGCTCAAGCGCGACAGCATAGGGGCTTTCTCCAAGTTGCGCCCAGACCCATCCCCGCCGTTCCTTATGCTCGTTGTCGAGCTTCTCGACTTTGTCGCAGGCCTGGGCATGCGCAAGGGAGACGGTGGCTTCGAGTTCCTTGCGAAGCTTGTCCTCCTGTTCCTCGTTCAGTCCGGGTCGGCGCGAATGATCAGCGAGACCGAGTAGGTCGCGCGGGCGGGCCTGGCGCAGTGCGGCCGACACGCCGGGATAAAGGCGGGGTGCATCGCAAAAGCGCCGCCAAACGTCATCCCATTTTCCGCCGCCATGAAGCAGCGCATCGGCGGCGCCCTGAATTCCGTCCTCGTCGGGATCGAAGCTAAATTCACGCCAGCAAATGTCTTTGAAGGTGGCCCAGCGATTGGGATCGCAGCGTCGCTCAAATCCATCGCTGTCGCTCATCCAACCGAGCAGATCGCGAACCGGATCGCCGATGGCCAGTCGGTCGAAATCGTCAGCCTCCAACCGGCGCCCGCGGAAGCTGGCGAGCGGCTCTGGCGCCAACAGTGCCAGCGCCCGCAGCATGGCGTCACGGGTACGGTTATCTCTGGCGATATCGAGCCCGACGCCATCCTCCGACGTCAGGAAGGCATCCACGGTCCAATCTCGACCGTTGCGTTGGTGCCAAACCGCGCCGCGATACTGAAGTTCAATGAGAGGCTGTAGATCGGTGGGGCAATCGCCGCCGGCTCGGAGGTCCTGCCGGCTCACGTTGGGCAGATAGAGGATTGGCACCACGTCGGGCGCCGGCGAGCGGTCTGGCAGAGTTCGCTCGATGATGCACTTAAGCCAGATCACCGGCCCCCGGCGCTCCTCAGGCGCGAAGGAACCGAGTGCGTAGAGCTCGGGAACCGCTTTCATCAGCGTCGGAACGAGCGGTCGCCATTGCCCATCGGCGTCGGTCCACAGGAGTGCCACTGGCGTGGTGGTGCCATCCGGTGACCGCAAAGCGCCGGCGAAAGACTCCTGCAGCGCATCGACGAGGGTCTTGGAAGCAGAGACGGTCAAGCCTTGCCTCCTACTGACGCGCGGTGGCGGTCGCGGGCGGACTGTTTCGCGGCACGACTGTAGTGGAGATCATTCCAGCGATTGCCATCGAACTCGGCACCACCGGGAAAGTCAGCACTCGACTGGTCCCAGCCCCAGAACCATGGGTAATCGTCCTTGTCTCGGGTCGGCTCCTTGCCGCGATCCTTGTCCCATTTGATCTTCGGGGTGCTGCGCAGGATGCAAGTGTTAGCGCTGCGGGCGTTCAGTGTTCGGGCGGTCATGAAGGGCCGGATGTTCACGCGCACGCCGTCATCGATGTCCGGGTCCCAGCCAACAGGTTGTTCGTGTAGCGGCTTCCACCGCACGAAAATGTCGTAGGGTGGCTCGCCCTCCAGTATTTTGATGAGCTCCGCTTTCAGGTGCTCGGCGTGTGCAAGGCGAGCGTCCGCGCCTTCGACGCCCGCTTTCTGGTCGGCGCGCTGACGGTCAATCCAGTCTCCAAGATAGGAGTAAATAAGCTTCTCTAGCGTCCGCCGGCCTTCGCCCTTCGGTGCAGCGAGACGATGATAGTTGACCAGGGCATGGAAACCATCACGTCGGCCGTCCCAGATGTGCCAGACGAAGGGACGCTGATGGAATAGCTCGCAATGCTGAGCAAAGAATCCATCGCGCAGCCAGTCGTCGAGCGATTTGCCGGCGTAACCTGCGTCCGCGAGCAGGCTCGCAAGCTTCGCAGCCGACCAATCGGCGCCGAAGGAATCGGCAAGGAGTGCGTTCAGACGTTGCTCGGCAGGCGGTTCGCCCTTGAGTGCACTAAGGCAAACAATGCCATCTTCATCCAAGTGGCTTGCCAGAGTATCGGAGTCGAGACTATTCGCTTCTTGATCGCGATCGGTTCCCCTTGGCCAATTGAAGCCACTCAGTCGAGCTACGGCGACCAATAAAGGTGTGTCTGCGCGAGATGGATCACCCGAGAATGTCCATTCGATCGCATGCTTTGAAGCTGGTTTAGGCAGGCCGTCTGCAAACAACACGTCTGCACGATTTCGCCATTCTGACAGGTCAAATGGCACCATCGCAAAGGTCCCGTTATTGACCTTAGCTCCGGGCTCAATCTCCCTGATCTTCGCAGTGAGCAGGCCAGAATGCGCGAAAGCTAGAAGCGCTGCCGTATCTGTGGGGTCATCGGGTACGATGACACAGATGTTGCTATCGTATGCATCTCCCAAATACATCGACGCAGGTAGATGCCGCATTTGGCTGACGGCAATGCCAATCTTGCCCCATGCGCTGAGGCCCTGGCGTCTCGCGAGATCTTTGCCATCATCGTGCCAACGGACTATCCGCTGCATTCCACCATATATAAGATTCTCATTTGTTGTTGACTGAAACCGCTTCCAGCCATCCGTGATCTCATTGATCTCCCAGAACTGACGGGTGAACCTGTCATCGTCACCTGTCTTCAGGCCCTGCGACGCTTTTGCAATGTCTCCGATCTTTGCCCCAGAAGTGGAACCCTTGATGCTTAGCCGATGGTCTTCAGCAGTTAGAGCCTCACTCAATTTCAGATAATAGATTGAGGGGGATTGTCGTCCGGAACAAATCCGCTCTTTCGTTTCAAAGTCCCGATTTTCTGATGCATCCAAGATTCCGAAATGCTCGCAGGTGTCCGCAGCGCTCGTTGATACGATTGTCAGCGCCGTTCTCGCCGCCCACCAATTCATATCACGGAAAGCCGCTGGTCCCAGCAGACAACACAAGGGCACGCCAAACTTGCGAACGTATCCATTTCGAAAGCTCTTGTACGCAGGCAAGAAAAACCAATTGTCGGGCGTCACCAGTGCGACAGTGCCCCTTCCACCGGTCAAATCCGTAGCCCGTGCAACGAAAACGGTAGCTAAGTCACCCTTAGCATTTGAGTAGTATCGGTCCGTCCAATCCTTAATTTGATCTGACTGCTTGCTGCGAGACAGGTAAGGGACATTAGTCGCAACGAGTGTAAACGCGCGCGTCAGGAGCTCCGCCGCCTTCGCCATGCCCTGAGCGGCAACGGCCATTTCGCGTGCGTCATCCGTGTCTGCTGCGGCGAGGATCGACGCGAGCAATGGCTCCAGCTTGTCGAAGCCCTCTCGAAAAATATCTGCGCCTGCACGCCGCGGATCGATCAGGCTGCCGAGCCACGGTGCCTTGGCGAAGAGGTCATAGAGCGCTTCGAGGCCATTCTTTACCCGCTCCTCCAGCCCTACCGTCAGCAGGTTCTTTTCGACGCCAAGCAAGTCGCGCTTCGCCGCCGGATCGGCCGCCGTCACCGCCTTCTCTGCGAGCCTCAGCCATTCCGACTTGGTCACGCCGATCGCGAGTCCCGAGCAGGCGAGGTTCAGTCGTGGCAACGAACGATGGCCGACCTTTCGCCACGCTGCGAATGCTAGATTGAAGGCCGCAATTTGCGTGCAGCGCGGATCGATCTCTAACCCAAACAGATTATCCTTGAGCACCGCATCGACTGCCGCTTGCTGCGACAAGCCTTCCTCCGACATGCGGAAAGCAATGAGGATCGGCAGTGCGAAGACCAAAAAGTGTCCCGACCCCATGCAGGGGTCGAGCACCGTGATATCCTTTGCTGCGTTCGGCCAGCCCTCGAATGCGCCCCCGGCCGGGCGCCAACCGGCCTCAGCATTGTCCCGTACAAAACGCAGATAGGTCCATTCCACATCGCCGACCTTGCAGGCCGCGCGCAGGGCTTCCTCGCTCGCGGCCGTCGTCGCTAGCGTCGGGTTCTTCGCGAGCACCTTACCTGCCCACCACGCGCCAAGCGTGTTGTGAAGCAGGAAGAGGACCATGTAGTCCTCGGTGAAAAGCTGCGTGACGGCTGGCAGCTCGTCCGCCCCGATCTTTACCTCGGACTTATTGACCTCTTCTTTCTTATCCGACTGCCAGAATTGGTAGACCCACCCGAGGCTGTCATCCGCTTCGAACGCTGCTTTCGGCAGTTTCTTCAGCAGGTTCTCCATTTCGGAACGCGTTTCTGGCGGCAGCGCGATCTGCAGCACCGGATCATCCTTACGGAAGATTTGCGGCAGCATTCGCTCGGCGTAATCACTCGCCAATTCGAGCCAGTCTGTCGCCTTTTCACGTGCGAGTTCCTGCACCTCATCGAGTGTGATCGCGACGCCAGAGGCCGGCTCGATCAAGAGATCAGTCTCGGCCAGGAAGCGGGCGAAGAGCATGCGATGCCAGTGCTCGTACGCGCATTCCTGTACGAGATGCCCGGTGTCTTGGATGCCCGTCCTTGTATCGCGCCGGTCGCCAAGCTGGCGGCCATGCGCGCGGAGACGATTGCGGAGCGTGCGTTGCTCGGCCGAGAGGTGCTTTGGTGCTTCCGTCTCACCCACGCCAAGTTGCGCCACAGCCATACGGGCGCCGGCCTCAGCCACACGCCGCGCCTTCTTCACGGTTGTCTCAAGGTCCTTGCGCAGGGTTCGGTCGAGCGATGCCATTGGTGCGCGCCTCAGTTCACCAACACAGGGCCGTTGGCGACCTTCGACAGCAGCATCGCCTTTTGGCGTTCGATCCAGGCTTCAACCTCCGCCGGATCCCGAAGCGTCGAACGCTCGAGCGTTACAGTCTGAACTTTCGGCTCCAGAAGTCGCGCCGCTCGCTCAATGGCTTGATTGACTCGGCCGGCGATTGCGTCGACTTCGGCCTGGATTCCAGAAAGCGGCTTGCGGTCCAACGTGTCGGCAAGCGCTTCATCCGTCGCCACATCCGGCTTAGACGGCAGGGTAAGGCCAACCGCGAATTTGATGCTGTCTTGATCGGATGGCTTCAGCTTTACCCAGATGCCATTGGCTGTCAGCGTCGCATTCGCAGCGGCGAATGCGGCCTCGTAGGCCGAATGGCCCTTCTGGACGGCGTCGCGCAAGAGCCTAGCGAGCGCTTGGCGGACTGTGTTAGCTGGGTCAGCTCCTTCAAGGAGAAGCCGCTGCGAGCGGATCGCCTCGATCTGATCCATTTGCGGTTTCGCGTCCGGGATTTCTGCTGCGTGCTTTGCGAGACGGCTGACGATAGACCAGGCGGGAAGGCGCTTCGCAATGAGGTCGCGCGTTGCGCCCCATGCCTTGATCCGATTTTCCCAATCGGTCGCCTTGTTCTTGATGGCGACCAACTGCTCATTGCCGACGAGCCGCTGGACGTCCTCAATCTCGGTTGCGGCCGGGGCCGCCGGCAACGGTGCGTCCCCGCCGGCGGCCTTTGCCAGGGCAATCAGATCGGTCAGGAACTCGCCGGCGCGCGCGGCCTCTTCGCCACTCTTGCAGGATACACCGAGGGCCTGGAAGAGCTTGCGCAGGATGAGTCGATCGCCCACCGACAGCGTCGCTTGCTCGACGCGGAATTCGGCCTTGGCGATCTTGTTCTGGTCGAGCTGGCCGAGAGGAACCGCCTGTCCGTTGAGCGTCGCTGTGATGTGCTGCAGGCGGTGAAGCGCGATCAATGCGGCATCGACGGCATCGCGAGGCCAGCCGAACGGCGATCCCCCGAGCGTCTTGCGGATGTCGGAGCCTGATTTGCCCGCGCCGATCGTCGCGATCACCTGCTGACAGACGGCATGCTTCTCGGTCGCGTCAGTATGGCCAGTTGGCTGGAAGGGATGGTCGGCACCCTCCCTGGCGCGCTTGATGACGGCTTCCCAGGCCGCCGAGTCCGCATCCTTGAAGCGCGGGAACATCCGAACCAGGGAAGCCTCAGTCGCGGTCTTGATCCGGTCATCCAGTGAGGTCAGCAGCACCTCACTCCCACCGCCTTGATACACCTTGGCGTTCGCCACGACGTCCCGGACAACCCGATCGCGATCGCCCACCGCGCGTGCTCTGCGACTGTCCATACTTTGGCGGGCTTCTTGGCCTTCCGCTGTCGTTGGATTGCCCTTGGCATCGAGCGTTTGCTGAGCGGCGTCGGCTTCGACGATCAGGCGTCGAAGGTCATCGGCTGACTGCCGCGGAATGAATACGAATACGATCGGACTATCGGTGCTGGCGGAACGGGCCGCCTCCAAAACGTCCTTCTCGGCGCAAGACCAGCCATCACGAATCCAAATCGGCACGCTGCTGCCGTCAACCACTGGCGCGGTCTGCTCCCGATGGATCAGAAATTGGCGTGGCTCTTTCGCCGCGCCCTGCATGACTCGGATTGCGCGGATAGTCTTGTCGATATCGCTGTAAAGAAGCTGGTCGCGCTTGAACTGGATTGCCGCATCATCGTTGTTGAGCTTCGTTTGCCGATTGCGGAACTCGCGATCCCAGTCACTGCCTTCTCTGGTCTGAAGACGATACTCGTCACCGACCAACATCAGGATGCCTTGGTCACTCAGCGCCTTGAGCTTGTCTTCCACCTCCGAGCGCAATTTGCCATTGTCGGCCGTCAAATCGTCGATCAGCAGGTCAGCGATGTGATCCTTCGTGGCACGAACGCCGATATCGGCACCCGCTTCACGCTTAAGCTTGCCAATTAGAAAGACTAAACCACAGATGCGCTGCGCGAGAGGACCCTCTGTCCGACCGACACGGATGATGCGCTCGTTGATTTCTCGGAGCAGAACACCGGTGTTGACCATTTCCGGTGCCAGCGCTTCAAAGAGTTCGTCGGCGGGGACCACCGCACCAAGGGGGCGTTCAGAGACCTTGGCAACCGCATCGTGTATGATGCGCAATTGAGAGCGGAGTTGACTGCTTGTCCCGGCTGCATCGATCTGGCGGAAGCAGTTCTCCCAAAATCGGCGCCTAACCGGCAGCACTGGATAATCGTCTACGATGATCGCACGATCTTCGATCGTCTCGCCGATGCGTGTGCCCTGAAGCTGTCGCGAAACTTCACCCGCGTTCTTGTCGAGCAACGCGCGCACGTCCGCCACTGCCGACGGCTTTTTTTGCAAGAGCACCTTACGAGTGACTGTTTCGACTTCCGCATCCGAGAGAGGAACACGAATCGTGAAACGGTCGAGCAAATACGTAAGAAGCTGAATTTCAGTTAGTGCGCTTTGTCCAGCCGCCACGACCATGACATGGCTGTCGAGCTGTTTCGAGACCGCTTCTGTTACCTCGGTAAGGAGCGACGCGCGTTGCTGCGAGTCACCGATGTACTGCTGAGCTTCGTCGAGTATGAGCAGGGTGCACGGAAGCCGGCCATCTTTGGCCCTGAGTCTCAGCGCCTCTTTCGCAACCGATAGGAACTGCTCTGTGGTGATGTCCGATGTCTGGGGTGGGAATTGCGCTTTGAGAAGCTGTTTCGCTTCCGCTTCGCCGGCGGCGAAATTGGTATCGGCCGCTATGACGGCGCGGGCTATCGGACTGCTGACATAGAGGTTGTTGAGTTCACGCTCAAAAGTCTTGCCGCTCGCTTCGACGGCCGCCTTCACCTTTTCGAACTGACCTAGCGAGTGCAGCCACAAGCAGAAGCGGGCTTGCGGATAAAGTTCGGGAAGGCCGAGGGCGCGCAGTAGGATCGAGAGTATCGTCAGCCGTACATTGTCGGATGTGCCGCCGAGCAAAGTTCCGGCCGCGGCGACCAGGCCGCCGGAGCGCTTGCCGGCAGTATCAAGTTCACGAAGGAGGGCGCGAAGATCGTCCGGCATTGAAGGGACCAAGCTCCTGGCGCTCGATCCGTCATGAAAGCTGGTGTCCTGCCAGAGGTGGCAAAGCATCTTCAGAAGGTGCGATTTGCCGCTGCCGAAAAATCCACTGACCCAAGCGCCACGCTGGCTGGTCTTGCCGATATCGTCGAGGAATGAACGGATGATCTTTTGAATTCCATCAGCGTACTGACCCTCGCAGACGAACGTTTCTAGCTCACCTCGCAAAACAGCTTGTGCGCGCTCATCGCGGCTCTCAATTCGGGCCTGTCCCTGATTTATCAGCGGATGGGAGGCCGGATCACGCTGCAGGGTGTCTTTGATTTTCATGGCGTTCCTCCTTCACCGTGCAACGTGATCGGCACGGCCAGGTAATTCCAACCATCGCGTGCATCGAGCAGCCGGTAGTTGCTGCGTTCAAACTGACCCGGGAAAAACACGACGAGGCGTCCCTGGATGTCGGCCTCGATGAGTTTTAGGACTTGAGAAATTCGAGCGAAACCGAAGAGCGAGCCGACCCCAAAGACGGCGAGAACTGTATTAGAGGTGACTTCTGGATTCTGAAGTTCTGCCCGGAGGCGTGCGGCCACGAACTCAGGAAACTCCGCATCGAGCTTGAGCTGAAGATCCTCTGGTGAGCGGAAGTATTCATCGCGATAGTCGTCGGCAGCCATCCACTCTGCGAAGGCGCCCGAAAGATCAATTTGGCGCCAATCGTGGCCCGCGTCGCGGGTGGCCATTTCAAATACGGGAAGCCGTGCGCGGAGAGTGCGTTCAAGCTCTTTGTCGTACACCACCATCACAACGCGCTGCGCGCCGGCAACTGTGCGCTGCCACGGCGTGGCGATGTGACGTCCATAACGCTCGGCCAGATCTTCAATTCGGGCCATGATCACGCCCTCACGGTGTAAGGATCGAGGCGCGACAGATTGAGCTCGACGACGTCACCCGCCATTCGCAAGTCGAGCAGGCCCGAGCGCTTGGCATCGAGCGCGAGCTCGCGTGCCTGAGACGGGTCGCAGTCGAGGACTCGCAACCAACCACATGAGAAAATTTCGGCGCCGCGGAAACCGGCGGCATGGGCCAGGTAAATGGCAAACGTCACTGCGGTGGTGGACGGCGAAACTATTCGCCGCTTCTTAAATGTCCGACCTTCCAGATGGCCCGATTGTGCCCAGGTACTTGCCGCATTGCGGCACACCTTTTCCAACGTGCTGTCGTTCAGTCGATCTCCGACAGCGGTCTGAAGGGCGTCCTTCAATAGGTCGCGCCGAAGCTCGGTATTGGCGGGCATAGCGATGATGGCGGGGCAGGTCGCCGCCAGAAGAGGGTCTCTGGCGATGGCTGCTAGAAGGGCGAGAAGTGGCCGGCCGTCAGCACCTATGTCCCAAAGCCGGCGGAGGACCCGGAACAGAGGGATCATAAGATCGAGGCCGTAGAGTTCACCAAGCCTTTGGTTGCTGAGTCTGCGCGTAGAGGCCGTCGGCTTTGACAGGCAATTGCCGTCGATGATCGCATCCGCATAGTCGGCGCGTCGCGCATCAGGAGCCGTGGCCTCGAGCACGCGGGTGAGCTCCTCAAGCATCATTGTCCGGCTGGTATGGGTACCCTTCGCCCCAAAGCGGAAACCGACGGCATCCGGTTCTCGGGCAGATGTTGGGAACAAAGAGAAAACATCAGCCAATACGTCAACTCCCGAACTTCGTGCCGGCAAACTTGCCGGCGCAATATGGATGATCTTGACTCAGCCGTCAAACCGTATTTGTATCTGTAGGCCGGCAAGTTTGCCGGCGGCAAAATATGGTCTCGGTCTCGTGTGAACCATAGGGTTGCTGGCAGCAATGCCATCCAGCCCAAAGAGGGGTGGCGGTGAAAAAGGTCGGGACTTCCTTCGAATTCAGCGCGACCGACCTTGTCGGCTACCTGAACTGTCATCACCTGGCGGCGCTGGATCGCGCCGTGGCCGAAGGGACATTACCGAAGCCGAAGGTTTGGGACCCGCTTCTCCAGATCCTGTCAGAGCGCGGCACCGCTCACGAGCGTAACTATATCGAGCACCTCACCGCCGTGGGGCTGGACGTTATCCGGATCGACGGCATCGAGGTCACGGAAGCCGCTGTGGGCGATACGCTCGCGGCCATGCGGCGGGGTGTTCCGGTCATCGTCCAGGCCGCGCTGGCGCACGAAGATTGGAACGGACGCGCCGACATCCTGCGCCGCGTCGAGGTGCCGAGCGCATTGGGCGCCTGGTCCTATGAGCCGATCGACACGAAGCTCGCCCGCGAAACCAAAGCCGGGACGATCCTACAGCTCTGTCTCTACGCCGATCTGCTGGCCGCCATGCAGGGCCTTGCACCCGAATACATGTATGTCGTGGCACCATGGTCGGACTTCGAGCCGCAGCAATATCGCTTTGCTGACTACGCGGCGTATTTCCGGAAAGTACGGCGTGCGCTGCGGTCCGCTATGGCCACGACCCCAGCAGATGACACCTACCCCAATCCGATCGAGCATTGCGATATCTGCCGTTGGCGGGGAGCATGCGATCAGCGTCGCCACGATGATGATCATCTTTGTCTCGTCGCCGGCATTTCGAAGATTCAAATTAGCGAGTTGAAGGCGCACGGGATTGCGACGCTCCAGAGCTTGAGCGTCATGCCCTTGCCGCTCGCCTGGAAACCTGATCGCGGTTCCGCAGATTCCTATGTCCGCGTCCGCGAGCAAGCACGGATTGTGGCCGAAGCCCGCGCTGCAGGCACCGGCAAGTTCGAGCTCTTGCCGATCGAGACCGGATTCGGCCTGACCTGCCTCCCCGAGCCCTCCGACGGCGATGTGTTTCTCGACCTCGAAGGCGATCCCTTCGTCGGCGAGAACGGCCTCGAGTATCTCTTCGGCTATCTTGTTAGGGACGCGGACGGCACGGTCGTCTATGAGGGCGACTGGGCGCTGACGCGCACCGACGAGAAGCGTGCCTTCGAAAGGTTCGTCGATTTCGTCATGGCACGGTGGGCACAGTTCCCCGGCTTGCACATCTATCACTATGCGCCCTACGAGCCGGCGGCGCTGAAGCGGCTGATGGGTCGCTATGCGACGCGTGAGGAAGAGATCGACCGGATGCTGCGGGCGCGGCTATTCGTCGATCTCTATCAAATCGTTCGGCACGGTCTACGCGCCAGTGTCGAAAGCTATTCGATCAAGCGGCTAGAGCCGTTTTACGACTTCGAACGCGGGACGCCGCTTCCTGAGGCGAATTCTGCGCTTGCAACGCTCCAGGCCAACCTTGAGCTCGACGATGCGCCGGCGGTGTCGGAGGAAATTAAAGCCACAGTCCGCGCCTATAACGAGGATGACTGCCGTTCCGCGGCGAAGTTGCGCGATTGGCTCGAAGCGCATCGGACCAATCTCATGGCCGACGGCATCGATGTGCCGCGTCCGCAGCCGGGCGATGGCGCGCCGAACGAGAAGATCACGGACTGGCTGATCAGGATCAACGCGCTTATTAAGCGATTGACGGCCGATATTCCGGCCGATCCCGCGCAGCGGAACGCGGAGCAGCAAGCCCGGTGGATCTTGGCCAATGTCGTCGATTGGCACCGCCGGGAAGACAAGGCGGTGTGGTGGGAATATTTCCGGCTGGCCGCACTTTCGGCTGAAGAGCTGCTGGACGAACGCGCGGGTCTTTCCGGTCTCGTCTTTGTCGGCGCCGTTGGCGGCACCGCCAAGGCGCCGATCCACCGCTACCGTTTTCCGCCACAAGAGACCGAGATTCGTGGTGGCGAGGAGATCTGCAATCTCGGCGGCGTCAAGCTCGGCAAGATCGAGGCCATCTCCTTCGCCGACGACACGGTCGACATCAAGAAGCGCCAGGACACGGCCGGTCTCCATCCGGAGGCCGTATTCGCCCATAGCTATGTTGGTGGCCAGGTCATGGCCGAAGCGTTGGTGCGGATCGGCGACTATGTTGCGGATCACGGCGTGCGCGGCGACGGGCCTTATCAGGCGGCGCGCGATCTTCTGCTTCGGGAAGGTCCGCGGGTCGAAGGCGAGCCGCTGCATCGCGTCGGGGAGACGACTGTCGAAGCTGCGGTGCGCCTCTGCGCGCATCTGGGGGGCGGCGTTCTACCAGTCCAGGGCCCGCCAGGCGCCGGAAAGACCTTCACCGGCGCGCACATGATCTGCGAGCTGGTGCGCCGCGGCAAGAAAGTCGGCATCACGGCCAACAGCCACAAGGTCATTCGCAATCTGATTGACGCGACAATCAAGGCGGCCGACGAACTGGGCGTCGCAGTGCAATGCTGCCAAAAGGCCGACGAGGTCGGAGACCCGCAGCACCGCCTGTTCTTCGCGAAGAAGAATGAAGATCTGTTCGCAGCCCTGAGCAGCGGCGCCGCATCGGTCGGCGGCGGTACAGCGTGGCTATGGTCACGGCCAGACTTGTTCGAGACGGTCGATGTGCTGTTTGTCGACGAGGCGGCGCAGATGGCGCTCGCCAACGTGCTCGCGGTATCGCAAGCCGCGAAGACCGTGGTGCTGATCGGCGATCCGCAGCAGCTCGATCAGCCGATGCAGGGAAGCCACCCCGAGGGCACCGACGTATCGGCGCTTGACCATATTCTCGGTGGCGCGCGGACGATCGCCCCGAACAAGGGGCTGTTTCTCGAAGAGACTTGGCGGCTTCATCCCGGGATCTGCGCCTACACCTCAGAGCTCTTCTATGACGGCAAGCTCCGCTCGAAACATGGTCTTGAGCAGCAGGTCATCAAGGGCGGCGGGCCGATCAGCGGATCGGGCCTCTACTTTCTCCCGGTCGCGCACAGCGGCAACCAGAATTGCTCGCCCGAGGAGGCGCAGGCGGTCGGCCATCTCGTACGGGCGATCCTCGCCGCCAACGCGACTTGGGTCGATCGCGAAGGAAAAGAGAAGGCGATCACGCTGGACGACATCGTCATCATCACGCCCTACAACGCGCAGGTCTTCGAGATTCAGCAGTGCCTGCCGGGCGCCCGCGTCGGCACCGTTGACAAATTCCAAGGCCAGGAAGCGCCGATCGCGATCTATTCGACGGCGACTTCGAGCCATGCGGACGCACCGCGCGGGATGGAGTTTCTCTACAGCCTAAACCGGCTCAACGTGGCGACGTCACGCGCCAAATGCGCGTCGATCCTCGTCGGCTCGCCACAGATCTTCGAAGCGGAATGCCGCACGCCGCGGCAGATTCAGTTGGCTAACGCCTTCTGCCGCTATCTTGAGATGGCAACGTGCATTTCGTCCGGTTGAATATTAGGGAGCAAAAATGAGCTGGCCGAAAGGATCGAAGTGGCGCAAGTGGGACCTGCATGTGCATAGTCCCGCATCGGCCATTTTTCCGGCGACTGGAACCAATTTATTATCCAGCTCGGCAACGCCGATTGCGATGTTATCGGCATCAACGACTATTTTTCCGTAGCGGGGTACAAGGAGGTGCAGCGCCGGCTGGCCGATCCCGGCGCAGCGGCGGAGGGCAATAAGCCCTATCGCGAGGCCTTGGAAAAGCTCAAGGCGAAGACGCTACTCCCGGTCGTCGAGTGCCGGATGAACAATGTCGTGGTGGACAAGAAGTTCAAGTCCGGCCCCCGCATCAATTTCCATTTGATCTTCAGCCCGGAGCTGCCTGCCGACGACATCGAGACCTTCATCAAGAACCTGAAGGTCAAGGGAACTTCGATCGGCAGCCGCTATAGCGACCCAAAATTCCTACTGGACGAGGTCTCCGTCCACTTCGGCGACACCTGCCGCGCGCTGCGCGAGGACGGGCATTTTGCTGGACGCTTCCTGGTCTGGATTCCCTATGACGAATATGGAGGGATCGACAACATCAATCCCGAAACCGACACGCTGTTCAAGGAAGGGCTAGTCTATGACGCCGATATTCTCGGCTCTTCCAACAAGGCGCAGGCGGACTTCTTCCTGTGGAAATCCGACAAGTTCACCGAGCAGCAGTACAGGAAATGGTTCGGTCGCCGGAAGCCGTGCATCAAGGGCAGTGATTCCCACAACGTCAATGACGAGTTGGGCAAGCTGAAGGACCAGCACTCGAAACCCGCGGACAAGTACTGCTGGATCAAGGCCGATCCTACCTTCAACGGCCTGAAGCAAATCATCAACGAGCCGGAAGATCGCGTTTATATCGGGCGGCTGCCGCCAAAAATGGAAGAGGTGCGGCACAACTCGACCCGCTATCTCTCCCCTGTGCATGTTCGCAGGACAGCCGATGCCGACGTGGACGATATCTGGTTCGATTGCAAGATACCCGTCAACTTCGACATGGTTGCCGTCATCGGAAACAAGGGCACCGGCAAGAGCGCCCTTGCCGACGTGCTCGCGCTGGCAGGCAACACGCATTGCGATCCCAAGTATTTCTCTTTCCTCACCAAAGAGCGGTTCTGCGAACGCAACGGCAGGATGGCGAAGCAGTTTGAGGTCGAGACCGTTTGGGAAGACGGCACGAAGGCCGTAACCTCACTGAATGCCAAACCCGACCTCAACAGCGTCGAGCTGGTGAAATACATTCCGCAGACGTACCTGGAGAAGGTGTGCACTGAAACGGAACCTGGCCAGCAAAGCGAATTCCAGCGAGAGCTGCGGAAGGTGATCTTTTCGCACATCGACGACGCGGAGCGGCTCGGAAAGGACTCGCTTGACGAGTTGATCGAGTACAAGACCGAGGAGTTGAATGCCCAGCTTGCTGCGCAGAGACAGGAAGTCTCGAGTCTGAATGCCGAACTGGTAAAGCTCGAAGCCAAGGGTACAGCGGATTATGCGGCACAGCTCGACGCAAGGCTCAAACTGAAACAGAAGGAGCTGGAAGCGCATGAAGCAAACAAGCCCGCCGCCGTCGATCAGCCGAGTAACCTCACTCCCGAGCAGCAGGCGGCAAACACAGAGATCGCGGGCGAACTTGAGAAGGAGCGTGCCACGCTTGCGGCTATCGAGACGCAGATCGCCCGGACGCGGGTAGAGCAAAAGACGTTGACGGAGCACATTGCCCTTGCGAAGAAGCTGGAAGGCAGGCTCGACAATTTTGCGGCCGAGTTCACGCGGCTCAAACAGGAATGCGCCGCGGACTTCGGTAAGCTCTCTTTGGATATTGCGGCGATCATCACGCTGAGCATCGACAAAAGCCCGCTAACACAGAAGCAGACCAGTCTCGCTGCGGACAAGGGGACCGCCGATGCCGCGCTGTCGCCGACCGAGGAAAACCGCTTGCCGGGTCAGAAGGCCGCCTGCGAAGGCCGGATTAGGGCGCTTCAAGACAAGCTCGACGCGCCGAACAAACGCTATCAGGCCTATCAGGAAGCGCTTAAGGCATGGCAACAGCAAAAGGATGCGATTATCGGCAGCGCTGACAAGGCCGATAGTCTCAAATTCTATGAGGCGCAGGTCAAGTACATCACCGAGCAGCTTCCCGATGAAATCGCGGCGATTGTGACGAAGCGTCGGGAGGCCACACGCAAAGCGCACGCAAGCATCGCCGCGATCAAGGACGTTTATGTGGAGCTGTTCGCCCCGGTCCAGAAACTGATTGAAGACAGCATCATCATCAAAGAGGGCTTTAGGCTCACCTTCGACAGCAGCATCATCGAGCGCTCGTTCCAGCGCGAATTCTTCGAGTCCTACATCAACCAGGGCGTAGCCGGGTCGTTCTGCGGCAAAGAAAAGGGCGCGGCCACATTGGAGGAGTTACGCGCGGACTACGACTTCAACAAGGCCGACGACGCCATCGCCTTCGTCGAGAAAATCACCGGGTTGGCCTGTCCCCGGTTTTGAAGACACCGAGTTAGGTGTTTTTATGGAACCGGAGGTGGGTCATGGAGAGACGAAGATTTACGCGCGAGTTCAAGTTTGAGGCGGTGAAGCTGATCCGGGAGCG
>Ga0182735_1000241_pt1 | contig 54663 bp, 61 predicted proteins | sample eDN5th30CKraftMG_FD_128524 | JGI IMG/M metagenome (GOLD analysis project Ga0182735, IMG submission 128524) | Enriched Miracle-Growth compost microbial communities from Emeryville, California, USA - eDNA 5th pass 30_C Kraft MG (version 2) (version 2) ... | reverse complement strand
CTGTTGGCGTCAACTGGCAGCCGGTGTCCGGTCTGTCGGTTCGTCCGGAAGTCAACTACATCAAGAGCTACGATCACGGCTCTGCTTGGGGCGGTCGTCTCCGCATCCAGCGCAGCTTCTAATTCGATCGTATGATCTGATTGAAAGCCTCGGCAGGAAACTGCCGGGGCTTTTTATTATAAATTATATTGCATATCGTCCGAGTCGTTCGTTTCTGGATCTGTGACAATATTTGGTGAGCAGTTGTTCGCTGCACTTTGTCAGCAGGATTGAACGTCGTCATGGAATTTGCAGCAAGGTTGTGCCGCCTTTTTAAGGTCCGACCCGTAGCAATCATCTGCGTTTCGTATAGTAGTGTACATTCGAGTGGATCAGGGGAGGGTATCTGTTGTTTCGCCTTGGCCGGAAATATCAGAATTTGACCCATGGCTGGACCTGCGCCTGCCATAGCGAGCCGGCGCAACAAATGTTCGCCCGCATTAACAGCGGTCTTTCGCGCCGATCGGTCCTGAAGGGGATCGGGGCAAGCCTCGCCGCTCCAGCCCTCGGAATAGTCAGTCCTGCATTCGCGCAAAGTCCGGCGAAACCACTCCTGCTCACGAACGTGAATATATTCGACGGCACGAGCGGGAAGCTTGTCGAGGGCCAGGGCGTGCTGGTCGAAGGCAAATTCATCAAGGCCATGGTCCCTTCTGCGGATAATGTCGCTGAAGCGGACATCATTGATTGCGGTGGCCGGACACTGATGCCCGGCATGATCGATGCGCATTGGCATTCGATTCTCGCGGGCATTTCGCAGATGGCGGCGATAACCGCCGACGTCCCCTACGTTCATCTCGTGGCTGCGCAGGAAGCCGAACGCACGGTTTTGCGTGGCTTCACGACGGTCCGGGATGTTGGCGGTCCCTCATTCGCCTTGAAGCGCGCCATCGATGAGGGGCGCATCGCCGGACCGCGTATCTATCCTTCCGGCGCCATGATCTCGCAGACTTCCGGGCATGGCGACTTCCGCATGCGGACCGAGCTGCCGCGAACCTCGCAAAACGATCTGAGCATGGCCGAACAGGCCGGAATTGCAATGATCGCCGACGGCGAGGAACAAGTACTGCGCCGGGTGCGCGAACAACTTTTGCTTGGTGCCAGCCAGATTAAGATTATGGGTGGCGGTGGTGTTGCTTCGGCCTACGACCCGCTTGATGCGCTCCAATACACCGAGGCCGAGATGAAGGCGGCGGTGTCCGCTGCCGCGGACTGGGGCACCTATGTGTGCATTCATGCCTACACTTCCGCAGCCGTCCAGCGAGCGCTCGCATGTGGCGTCAAATCCATCGAGCATGGCCAGCTTTGCGACGAAGAAACCGTCAAGCGCATAGCCGACGCTGATGCCTGGTGGAGCATCCAGCCTTTTCTTGCCGATGAAGACGCCAATACATTTACGTCGCCCGAGCAGCGAGCATATCAGAAGCAGATAGCCGAAGGCACCGTGCGCGCGGTTGAATTGGGGCGGACGCACAAGGTCAAGATGGGCCTGGGCACCGACATTTTGTTCAATCCGAAAGGCGCAGCGAACCAGGGCAAGATGCTCGCCAAGTTTGCCCGCTGGTATGATAATGCGGAGTTGTTGCGCCTTTTGACCAGTGGCAACGCCGAGCTTGCGGGTCTTTCCGGGGCACGCAATCCCTATCCGGCCAAGCTGGGTCGCATCGAGGCTGGCGCCTATGCGGACATGCTCGTGATCGAAGGCAATCCGCTCGAGGATATTTCTTTGATCACCAACCCAGACATCACGATGAAACTTATCATGAAGGATGGGCGTGTTCACAAGAACGCGCTTCCAGCTTGAAGGGCAAAATTGATGAAAAGGTTTGCTGCGGCCTTGGCCGTGATCGTGTTTGGTGCGCAGGTCTCTCACGCGGCTGACAATATCCTCACGCCTGCCGAAGTGCCGCTCGCGGATGAGCACCGTGGCTGGGCTTTGCAGATTACGCCTTATATGTGGGCAGCGGGTCTTAACGGACGTATGTCGCCTTTCCGCAACGGCCCGACGATAGGGGTCGAGAAGTCGTTCTCGGACGTCCTGAACAACCTCAATTTCGGTGGTTTCGTCAACATATGGGGTCGATACGACCGGTTCGTCATTTCCGGCGACGTGATGTATGTCGATACGTCAGATAGCCATACGCTCGGCCCGCTGCCCCCGCCTATCACCGGTCTTGATGCCAGAGTCGACACGAAGCAGTTTATGGCGGCCTTGCAGGGAGGCTATCGCCTTCTCGATACACAGCAGTTTACGCTGGACGCGCTGGCCGGGCTGCGCTTCTGGCATATTTCCAACAGGGTGACGGTCAGCGCTCTGGGTTTATCCACCAGCTATGGCGAAAGCTTCGGTTGGGTGGATCCGATAGTCGGCGCCCGCGCGTTTCTTCCTCTGACGAAGAAGCTGTCGCTGCAAGCTCAGGCGGATATAGGTGGCTTTGGCGTAGGCGCCGATTTCACCTGGTCAGCGCTGGCAACCCTGAACTATGCATTTAGCGATCATTTCTCCGGCTCCGCAGGCTACAAGATGCTCGGTGTCAACTATAGACGTGGCGGTCATGTATTTGACGCACGTCTAAGCGGCCCGGTTATGGGCCTGACCTACCGCTTCTGATCTCCAGCCATCTGCCGGGTCAGCGTCCCCGTGTAAGATCGGCCGTGATGTCGAACTTGCCGGAAAGGCGGGCCTTGTAGACCTGATAGTTCTCCATCACGCGCTGCACATAGCTGCGCGTCTCCGTATAGGGAATGCGCTCGATCCAGTCGACGATCGCATCGAGCTTCATCTCGCGCGGATCGCCATAGCGCTTTGCCCATTCGGCGGCGCGGCGCGGTCCGGCATTGTAGCCGGCGAAGGTCAGCACATAGGAGCCGTCGAATCGCGCAAGCTGGTCGTCCAGATAGGTGGCCCCCAGCGTGGCGTTATAGGCCGCATCGGTCGTCAGCTTGCTGGCTGAATAGGCAAGTCCAGCCCGCTTGGCCATGGCCTGCGCGGTGCCGGGCATGAGTTGCAGAAGGCCCCGCGCGCCGGCGCGCGACACCGCGCCCACATTGAATTCGCTCTCCTGCCGCGCAATGGCGTAGGCGAGCGCCGCGCCCGCGCCGCCGATCTGCGCTTCGCCCGGTATGGCGCCCATGGGGTGGGTGAGGGCGCCGATGTCGAGCCCCCGCGCCGCCGCCAGCTTGCCGACCCGCAGCGCAAGGAAATGATCGCCACGCTGCTGCGCCATGCCGGACAGAAGGGCGACCTCGCCGGGACTGGCAAGCTCGCCGGCCAGATCGCGGTAGAGAAGGTCGGCGAGCGTGGTCTGTCCGAGCGCTTCGAGCCGCGTGATCGCCTGCACCGCCGGCCGGGCCGCAAAAGCCAGCTTGTCGGAGGGGCTGGGCGAGGGCGCCTCGGCCATCAGCGCAGAGTTGCCGAGCCGTGCCGCTGCCAGCTGGCCGTAGAAGGTGGTTCCATAATGCGCGGCGCGTGCGAAAGATGCCTGCGCGTCCTGCGGCCGTTTGTCGGCCTCCGCCGTGCGGCCAAGCCAGTAATGCGCCCGCGCCAGCGAAATCGGACCTTCGGCGATCTCGGCGATGCGCGCGAAATGAGGTGCTGCGCGGTTGGCATCATGCAGGCCCTGCAATGCGTACCAGCCGGCATGGAATTCGGCGTCGGCGGCATTGGCCGGGGATTCCGCCGCATGGGCGGCCGCCAGTTCGTAGGCGGTGCGGGCGTCGCCGAGGTCGAGCAGTTCGCGCGAAAGCACGCGCCGCTCGATCCACCACGCATCGGGGTCGACCAGCAGCGACGCCTCCGTCGGCGCCCTGAGCATCGTCTCGGCTGCTTCCTTGTACTTCCCGGACCAGCGCAGATGGCGCGACTTTGCGAAAATATAAGCGGCGCTCTTGCGCTGTTCCGCCGGCACCGCGTCCAGCAGCTTGCCGGCATCGGGCTGCTTGCGCAGCACCGCGCCCCAGGCCTTGGCGATCTCCACTGCGCCGGCGCGCTCGGCGACGCGTTCGGCGGAGGAGACACGGTCGAAATGCAGCATCTGCTCCATCCGCGCCCGATGCGCCGAAACCGGAATGAGCGTGCCGAAATCGCGCAGGATGCGCGCTTCCTCGGGCGCCTCCAGCCGCGCCTTGCGCCAGTAGGATATGATCAGCGATTCCGCCTTCTCCTTCTCCCCGCGCGCGAGATGCGCGCCGGTGAGCGCGACGATCCCCTGGAAGGTCAGCGGCTGCGCGCCGGCAAGAAGCGTGACGACGGCATCGGGCGCCGCATTCTCCCGCAGCAGCGCCCTTTCCAGGTTGCGCCTTACTGCCGCCTGCCCCGGCCAGGCCGCGAGCTCCTTCAGCGATGCCGCCAATGCATTGCTCGTCATGCCGCCATCGAGCGCCAGGGCCCAGGAGAGTATCTGATGATCGAGCGTGTTCCGGGGAACGGTCGCTCCAGCTGTCAGCGCATCCGCGATCCGGCCATCGGCCAGCAGCGAGAGGGCCGCTTTGAGTGCCGTCCCGTCATCCTGCTCCGGCTTGCCATCCGCAAGACCCTTCAGCGCGGCGATCGAGCCGGTTGCGCTGCCGTCCAGCGTCCTGTCCGCCGCATAGGGTTGCGGCTGTACGGCGTCTTTCTTGTCCGCATGCAGAAATTCGCCGGCGATGGCCAGCGGCAAAGCCAAGGCTCCCAATGCAGCGATCAGAAAGAGGCGTGTCATCCAACCCGTCATCTGCCAGCCGTCCACGTCGCCTTCGACCCGTCCGGCTCCGTCAGGACAAGCTTCACACCGGTGAGTGAAGACATCGTAAACCAAAGGTTAGCGGCGCGGATCCCGCAGGACCGATCAGGCCTGTTTCCCCCACCTTGGACTTGCTGATGGATCATTGTGGACCGCTTGCCCCGGACTCGTGTCAAGACTATGGTGCGCGACCTCATCAGGCGCTTATTCGCTTGAAAATCATACATCAACGTCCTGGAAGGACCACTACGCCATGCTCAGAGGCTCGCTCACGGCACTCGTCACTCCTTTCGACCGGAGCGGGCGATTCGACGCGAAAGCCTTCCGCGCGCTGGTCGAATGGCAGATCGATGAGGGCACGGCCGGTGTCGTGCCCGTGGGCACGACCGGTGAGTCGCCGACCCTCAGCCATGCCGAGCATCACGAAGTGGTGGAGGCCTGCGTCGAAGCCGCGCGCGGGCGTGTCCCCGTGGTCGCGGGCGCCGGTTCGAACAATACGGTCGAGGCCGTGGCGCTGGTCCAGTTCGCCGAAAAGGTCGGCGCGGATGCCGCGCTGGTGGTGACGCCCTACTACAACAAGCCGACGCAGCGCGGCCTTTACGAGCATTTCGCGGCGGTGGCCAAGGCCACCAGCCTGCCGATCATCATCTACAATATCCCGCCGCGCTCGGTCATCGACATGACGCCGGAAACGATGGGCCGTCTGGCGCACGACTTCAGGAATATCGTCGGTGTCAAGGATGCCACCGGCAAGGTCGAGCGCGTTTCCGAGCAGCGCGCTACATGCGGCAAGGACTTCATCCAGCTTTCCGGCGAGGATGCCTCCGCACTCGGCTTCAATGCACATGGCGGCGTGGGCTGCATTTCGGTGACGTCCAATGTTGCGCCGCGCCTATGTGCGGAATTCCAGGCCGCGACGCTCGCCAACGACAAGGAAAAGGCGCTCGAACTGCAGGATCGGCTGCTGCCGCTGCACAAGGCGATCTTCCTTGAACCGGGCGTTTCAGGGGCCAAATATGCATTGTCCCGGCTTGGCCGCGTGGAAAACGTGCTGCGCGCGCCGCTGGTGACGCTCGAACCCGCGACGGAAGCGCGGATCGACGCGGCCATGCAGCATGCAGGTCTCGTCAACTGACGGATTTCGCCGGACCCGCCGGGTTTTTGCCGCACCAATCGGCATCATAGGGCGTTGCGAAGGCGGCAAGCGGCCGCCACGCGGTATTGCAGGACAGATGAACAAGAAGACGACCGATAACAACAAGACGGTGGCCGAGAACCGCAAGGCGCGCTTCGCCTATGAGGTGGTGGACACCTATGAGGCCGGCCTTGCGCTGACGGGCACGGAAGTGAAGTCGCTGCGGCAGGGGCAGACGAATATCCAGGAATCCTATGCCTCCGCCGAAGGCGGCGAGATCTGGCTGATCAACTCCTACATTCCCGAATATACGCAGGGAAACCGCTTCAATCACGAGCCGCGCCGCCGGCGCAAGCTGCTGTTGAAGAAGAAGGAGATGGCGCGGCTGGCCCAGGCGGTGCAGCGCGAGGGCATGACCATGGTGCCCCTGAAGATCTACTTCAACGAGAAGGGGAGGGCCAAGATGCTCCTTGCCATCGCGCGCGGCAAGAAGCTGCACGACAAGCGCGAAACCGAGAAGCAGCGCGACTGGGCGCGCGAGAAGGGCCGCCTGCTGAAGGAACGCAGCTGACGCCCGGCCGGGTCGCGACGCTCAGCCTTCGTCGCGGCGGATGAGTTCATAGGTGCTGTCGCGTATGCCGGGGCGGTCTTCCGGCACCAAGAGCGCGAGCTTCGCCTCGTCGAAGATCTTGAACCAGTCGTCCCATTCCACCAGTTCCCAACCGCCGGCATTGATCGGCCGTTCCGCGCGGTCCTGGTCCTGATAGGCGATCTGGCCGAAGATGATCCGCAATTGCGGCTGGACGCCGGCCTGAGGCGATGTGTCGATGACCGCCGGCGCGCCCGCGCGCGCGGCTGCCCAATCGCGGATCGCTTCGTGATTTGTCAATGTGACGCTTGCCATGAAATTCCTCCCGTCTGAGCAATCTAACGGCCGTATGCGATAGCGGTTCCCTGCTGTCAGCGGGAGAGTTCCGCCGCGACCTTGGCAAACACGTCCTCGAACATTTCGGTGGTGAGCTTGCCGGTATTGGTGTTGTAGCGCGAGCAATGGTAGCTGGCGAAGAGGGCCAGATCCTCCACTTGCCGCTGCGCGCCGTGCCCGAACGGATAGGCCGCCACCCGCAGCCCCAGCGCCCGCACGACCGACTGATGCGCGATCGTTCCCAGCGAAACGATCGCCTTCAGGTTAGGGAAGCTTTCGATGGTGGGCGTGAGGAATTGCCGGCAGGTGGCGATCTCGCCGCCGGTGGGCTTGTTCTCCGGCGGCACGCAGCGCACCGCATTGGTGATGGCGGTGCCCACAAGCGTCAGGCTGTCGTCGGGACGCGCCTCGAAGCGGCCGCGCGCAAAGCCGAATTTCCCGAGCGTGGTGTAGAGCAGGGCGCCCGCATAGTCGCCGGTGAAGGGCCGCCCGGTCCGGTTGGCGCCGCGCAGGCCGGGCGCCAGGCCGACAATCAGCAGCCGCACGGCGGAATGTCCGTCGGGCGGCAGGAAGGTCCGCACCGGCGCATTGTGCCATTCCGGCTCGCGCCGCCGCCATTCGGCGATGAAGCCGTGCAGGCGGGGGCAAAGCGGGCAGTCGGGATGCGGTTCGGTCACGGTCTGCATCAAGGCGCAATAGACCAGTTCAGGCCGACATGCAGCCCATTTCGGTTGGCGATCTACAACGGATCGTCCTCGTCTTCGCTTTCCGGTTCGTTGCGGCGCACGGGGCGTTCGGAGGGATTCCGGCCGACCTCGGCCTTCAGCGTCATGAGGTCGAGGAAGTGATCCGCCTGCCGTCGCAGGTCGTCCGAGATCATCGGTGGCTGCGAGGCCATGGTCGAAACCACGCTCACCTTGCGGCCGCGCCGCTGCAATGCCTCCACCAGCGTGCGGAAATCGCCGTCGCCAGAGAAGATGACATAGTGGTCGACGACATCGGCAAGCTCGAGCGCATCGATCGCCAGCTCGATATCCATATTGCCCTTGATCTTGCGTCGACCGGCGGCGTCGGTGAACTCCTTGGCCGGCTTCGTCACCACCTTGTAGCCATTATAGTCCAGCCAGTCGATCAGCGGGCGGATCGAGGAATATTCCTGATCCTCCACCAGCGCGGTGTAGTAGTAGGCGCGCAGCAGGTATCCCCTGGACTGGAAATGCGCGAGCAGCTTGCGATAGTCGATGTCGAAGCCGAGCGCGCGCGAGGTGGCATAGAGATTTGCGCCGTCGATGAAAAGCGCGATCTTCTCGCGTGGATCGAACATAAAGCTTCCCCATGAAATGTGTAATCAGGCAAATGCCGTTCCGCGAATGCGGATCGCTATAGTGGCGAGTTAGGGTCGCCACCCATTGCTGAAAAGGGGCAGGGCCGCGATCTCCGCAAAATGTGACCATCCGCTGAGCCCTCTATCCACCCCCGCCGCCGGCACCTGTACGCTTGTAATTGAGCGCCAATCGCGATATGCAGCCGGCAATCTCCGCATATTATCGGCAATGAAAGGGGCACCATGGCCCGCGTCACCGTTGAAGATTGCATCGACAAGGTCGATAACCGTTTCGAGCTGGTGCTGCTCGCCAGCCATCGCGCCCGCCAGATCTCGCAGGGCGCTGCCATCACCGTGGATCGCGACAACGACAAGAACCCGGTCGTGGCGCTGCGCGAGATCGCCGACGAGACGCTCGCGCCGGACGATCTGAAGGAAGACCTCATCCATTCGCTGCAGAAGCATGTCGAGGTCGACGAGCCGGAGGCCGATGCCGCGGCGCTCGCAACCGAGCAGGTCGCCGAGGCCGCCGCCGACGAACCGGAAGAGAACATCACCTTCGACCGCATGAGCGAAGAGGATCTTCTGGCCGGCATCGAGGGCCTCGTCGCACCGGAAAAGAGCGACGATTTCTGATACTTCTGCGGGACGGCCTTCCGTCCCGTTAATTTCGCGACTATCTACTGGGATGCGCCGTGTTCGCCACGCGGCGCATCTTTCGTTTGTGGCCTGTCGAGCGGGAATGAGCCGATGATGCGTCAGTATGAGCTTGTGGAGCGCGTGCAGCGCTACAAGCCTGACGTCAACGAAGCTCTGCTCAACAAGGCCTATGTCTATGCGATGCAGAAGCACGGCTCGCAGAAGCGCGCTTCCGGCGACCCCTATTTCTCGCATCCGCTGGAGGTCGCGGCGATCCTCACCGACATGCATCTGGATGAGGCGACCATCGCCGTCGCGCTGCTGCACGACACGATCGAGGACACGACCGCCACCCGCCAGGAGATCGACGAGCTTTTCGGCCCCGAAATGGGCGCGCTGGTCGAGGGCCTGACCAAGCTGAAGAAGCTCGATCTGGTCTCCAAGAAGGCCGAGCAGGCGGAGAACCTGCGCAAGCTTCTGCTGGCGATCTCGGAAGATATTCGCGTGCTGCTGGTGAAGCTCGCCGACCGGCTGCACAATATGCGCACGCTCGGGGCCATGCGCGCCGACAAGCGCATTCGCATCGCCGAGGAGACGATGGACATCTATGCGCCGCTGGCCGGCCGCATGGGCATGCAGGACATGCGCGAGGAGCTGGAAGACCTTTCCTTCCGCACCATCAATCCGGAAGCCTACAGGGCGGTGACGGAGCGGCTCGCCGATGTCTTCCATCGCAACGAGACGGTGCTTGTCGACATCGAGCGACAATTGTCGGCCCTGTTCGAGAAATACGACATCACCGCCTCGGTGAAGAGCCGGCAGAAGAAGCCGTGGTCGGTGTTTCGCAAGATGGAGACCAAGGCGCTCGCCTTCGAGCAGCTTTCCGACATTTTCGGCTTTCGGGTCATCGTGGAGAAGGTCGAGGACTGCTATCGCGCGCTCGGCGCGATCCATACGACATGGTCCATGGTGCCGGGTCGGTTCAAGGATTACATCTCCACGCCGAAGCAGAACGACTACCGCTCGATCCACACCACGATCGTGGGACCCTCCCGCCAGCGCGTCGAATTGCAGATCCGCACCCGCGACATGAACCATGTCGCCGAATATGGCGTCGCCGCGCATTCGATCTACAAGGACCATTCGACCGTCACCGAGGCCGACCATAGCGTCTCCAAGGATACCAACGCCTATCAGTGGCTGCGCCGGACGATCGAGGCGCTTTCGGAGGGCGATAATCCCGAGGAATTCCTCGAGAACACCAAGCTGGAACTGTTCCAGGACCAGGTTTTCTGCTTCACGCCCAAGGGCCGCCTGATCGCCCTGCCGCGCGGCGCGACGCCGATCGATTTCGCCTATGCGGTCCATACCGAGGTGGGCGATACCTGCGTCGGCGCTAAGGTGAACGGCCGCATCATGCCGCTGATGACAGAGCTCAAGAATGGCGACGAGGTCGAGATCATCCGCTCCAAGGCGCAGGTGCCGCCGGCCGCGTGGGAATCGGTCGTGGTGACCGGCAAGGCTCGCTCCGCCATCAGGCGCGCCACCCGCAACGCCATCCGCAAGCAATATTCCGGCCTCGGCACGCGCATCCTCGAACGCGCCTTCGAGCGGGCCGGCAAGACCTTTACCAAGGATCTGCTGAAGCCGGTGCTGCACCGCCTGGCGCGCAAGGACATCGAGGATGTTCTGGCGGCCGTCGGACGGGGCGAGCTTGCATCGCCCGACGTCGTGAAGGCCGTGTTCCCCGACTACAAGGACGAACGGGTCACCCATTCGCCGAAGGAGCGGGAAGAGGGCTGGACCAACCTGCGCAACGCGGCCGGCATGCTCTTCCAGTTACCCGGTCGCAGTCGCAAGGAGCGCAAGGCCGACGAGAAGGCCGCCCTGCCGATCCGCGGCGTCCGCGGCGATCTGCCGGTGAAGTTCGCGCCGGAAGGCGCGGTGCCGGGCGATCGCATCGTCGGTATTCTGCAGCCGGGCGCCGGCATCACCATCTATCCGATCCAGTCGCCGTCGCTGACGGCATTCGACGACCAGCCGGAGCGCTGGATCGACGTGCGCTGGGATATCGACGAGGACACGAAGGAACGTTTTCCGGCGCGCGTTTCGGTTACCGCCATCAATGAGCCCGGATCGCTGGCCAACATCACCCAGGTGATCGCCACCAATGACGCCAACATCCACACGCTCTCCATGATCCGCACCGCGCCCGACTTCACCGAAATGGTGCTTGACCTTGAAGTGTGGGACCTCAAGCATCTCAGCAGGTTGATCGCGCAGCTTCGCGAGAATCCGAGCGTCAGCGAAGCCAAGCGGGTCAACGGGTAGCCATGATTGTCGGTATCGGCAGCGATCTCACGGATATCAGGCGCATCGAACGGTCGCTTGAGCGCTTCGGCGACCGCTTCATCCAGCGTGTCTTCACGCCGGTCGAGCAGTCGCGGTCGGAACGCCGCAGGCATCGTGGCCCCTCTTATGCGAAGCGCTTCGCCGCCAAGGAAGCCTGCGCCAAGGCGCTGGGCACCGGGCTGCGGCGCGGCGTGTTCTGGCGCGACATGGGCGTGGTGAACCTGCCGGGCGGCAAGCCGACGATGCAACTGACCGGCGGCGCCGCCGAACATCTCCAGCGGCTGATTCCCCACGGCTACAGACCGGTCGTCCACCTCACCATCACCGACGATTTTCCATGGGCTCAGGCCTTTGTGATCATCGAGGCGGTGCCTGAAGGGCTGGAATGACGGGGTTCCCGCCTCCATATGCGTTGCCGCGCAGGGGCGCAGCCGCTATGAGGGGCGCGGACAATCGAGGACTGCATGAGCGTGGCTGACAAAGCGGGAAAGAAATCGGGCGGTCTTGGCGAGACCGTCAGCGTCATCGTTCAAGCGCTGCTTCTTGCGCTGGTCATCCGGACCTTTCTTTTCCAGCCCTTCTCCATTCCCTCCGGCTCGATGCGGCCGACCCTGCTCGAAGGCGACTATCTCTTCGTGACCAAATGGGCCTATGGCTATTCCAATGCATCCATGCCGTTCTCGCCCAATCTCTTTTCCGGGCGCATTTGGGGAAGCGATCCCGAGCGCGGCGATGTGGTCGTGTTCAAGTTCCCGCCCAATCCTTCGCTTGACTATATCAAGCGCGTGATCGGCCTGCCCGGCGACCGCATCCAGATGCGCGGCGGCCAGCTCTTCATCAATGGCGAAGCCGTGCAGCGGGTGAAGACGGGCGAGATCGACAATCCCGACATCACCGAGATGAACCGCCCGGTGGAAGTGTGGCGCGAGACGCTGCCGAACGGCGTCAGCTACGACACGCTCGATCTGACGCATAACGGTATCGGCGACGATACGCGCGAGTTCGTCGTGCCGGCCGGTCATTTTTTCATGATGGGCGATAATCGCGACAATTCCACTGACAGCCGCTTCTCGGTCGGCTACGTGCCGGCTGAAAATCTTGTCGGCCGCGCCAATATCATCTTCTTCTCCATCGCCGGTGGCGCCAGCCCCCTCGAATTGTGGAAGTGGCCGACGGAAATCCGCCCGTCGCGGCTCTTCAACTGGGTCAAGTAGCGGCGCCGATGCCCAAGCGGGTCTTCAACGGCGCGGCGCTCGTGGATACGGTCGCCGCGCGCACCGGATACATGTTTGCCGATCCCTCGCGCCTCGAGGCGGCGCTCACCCATGCCAGCGCCCGCCGCGGCGCCAATACCGACTATCAGCGGCTGGAATTCCTCGGCGATAGGGTGCTGGGGCTCGTCGTGGCGCAGATGCTGTTCGAAACCTTTCCCGACGCCGTCGAGGGCGAGCTGTCGCTGCGCCTCAATGCGCTCGTCAATGCCGAGACGCTCGCGGCTGTCGCCGACGAGATCGGGCTGGGCGAACTGATCCTCGCCGGCGCGGAGGTGCGCAAGCTCGCGCCGCGCAAACGCGTCAACGTGCATGCCGACATCATGGAAGCGCTGATCGCGGCCATCTATCTCGACGGCGGGCTTGAGGCGGCGCGCCGCTTCGTGCTCGGCCGCCTGGAGCCGCTTGTGCATGCCGCCCGCGCGGCACGCCGTGACGCCAAGACCGAGTTGCAGGAGTGGAGCCATCAGGCTGCCTCCAGCCCGCCGGTCTATGCGCTTGTCAATCGCGTCGGACCGGATCACGATCCGGTCTTTACCGTGTCGGTTGCCGTGCCGGGCTTCGAGGCGGTGTCCGCGACGGGCCGCTCCAAGCGCGAAGCCGAGCAGAATGCCGCCGCAACCCTGCTGCGGCGCGAGAATGTGTGGAAGGATGCTCCAGATGTCGACGCCTGAAGGGCAGGGCACGCGCTCCGGTTTCGTGGCGCTGGTGGGCGCGCCGAATGCCGGCAAGTCCACGCTGGTCAACCGGCTCGTCGGCACGAAAGTGTCCATCGTCACCCACAAGGTGCAGACGACCCGTGCCATCGTGCGCGGCATCGCCACCCACGGAACGGCGCAGATCGTCTTCGTCGACACGCCGGGCATCTTCAAGCCGCGCCGCCGGCTCGACCGCGCCATGGTGACGACAGCCTGGGGCGGGGCCAAGGATGCCGACCTTGTGCTGGTGCTGATCGATGCCGAACGCGGCCTGCGCGGTGATGCCGAGGCGATGCTGGAGAACCTCGCCAATATCCGCCAGCCCAAGGCGCTGGTGCTCAACAAGATCGACCGCGTACAACCCAAAAAGCTCCTGGCGCTGACAGCGGAGGCGAATGCGAAAGCGACGTTCGAGCGCACCTTCATGGTGTCGGCGCTCACCGGCTCCGGCTGCGACGACCTGCTCGACTGGCTTGCAGGCACGCTGCCGGAAGGGCCGTGGTACTATCCCGAAGATCAGGTCTCCGACCTGCCGATGCGCCAGCTCGCCGCCGAGATCACCCGCGAAAAGCTTTATCTGCGCCTGCATCAGGAATTGCCCTATTCTTCCCATGTCGAGACCGAGAAATGGGAGGAGAAGAAGGACGGCTCGGTGCGCATCGAGCAGGTGATCTATATCGAGCGCGACAGCCAGAAGAAGATCGTGCTTGGCAACAAGGGCGAGACGATCCGCGCCATCGGGCAGGCGGCGCGCAAGGAAATCGGCGAAATCCTCGAACAGCCGGTGCATCTTTTCCTGTTCGTAAAGGTGCGCGAGAACTGGGGCGACGACCCCGAGCGCTACCGCGAGATGGGGCTGGACTTTCCCGGTTAGCTCCCCCGCGCCGACGATGCGCTTGAACTCGGCCCGGCTTTGGTGAAAGGCTGCGGCCATGGAGTGGCGTGACGAAGGCATCGTTCTCGGAACCCGCAGGCATGGCGAGACGAGCGTCATCCTTGAGGTGATGACGCGCGCCCACGGTCGCCATCTTGGCCTCGTGCGCGGCGGGCGCTCGCGCAAGCAGCAGCCGGTGTTGCAGGCGGGAAATCGGCTCGACCTCATCTGGCGGGCGCGGCTCGACGAGCATCTGGGCACGTTCCAGGCGGAACCGCTGGAACTCAATGCCGCCCGCCTGATGGACGGCGCGGCCTCCGTCTACGGTTTGCAGATCCTCGCCTCCCATCTGCGGCTTTTGCCGGAGCGCGATCCGCACAATCGCCTGTTTGAGGCGCTGTCGGTGATGCTGGAGGATTTCGGCCGGCCGATGCAGATCGGCGAAATGGTGGTGCGTTTCGAGCTTCTGGTTCTGGACGAACTCGGCTTCGGGCTCGACCTCAGCGAATGCGCGGCAACGGGCGCGCGTAGCGAACTCGTCTATGTCTCCCCGAAAAGCGGGCGTGCGGTGTCGCGGCAGGCTGGGCTTCCGTGGCACGACAAGCTTCTGCCCTTGCCGCTTTTCTTGCAGCGGGACGCGACCGTCTGTGAGGATTTCCCCGCGATCGAGGCGGCCTTCAGGCTGACCGGCCACTTCTTCCACCGGCACGTCTATGAGCCGCGCGGCATCGACGTGCCGGAGGCGCGCGCCGGCCTTATGATGGCCTTGCGCCGGGCACTTTCCCCCGCAAACCTTCCAGCCGGAGACAATGCTGCATGACGGCGATCGAGCTTTTACCCGGCCCGGTCGAAAGCCTCGGCTCGCACCGGTAGAGCGCGGCTACTCCGCCGGCTGCACGGCCAGCGGCCTGTCGACCTGCCGCTCGCGGATCGGCCAGTGCACGATCGCTGCGAAGATGCCGAGCACCACGCCCAGCCACCAGACGATGTCGTAGCTGCCGAGCAGGTCATAGAGGTAGCCGCCGAGCCAGACGCCGAGGAATGAGCCGATCTGGTGCGAAAGAAAGACGAGGCCGCCCAGCAGGCCAAGATAGCGGGTGCCGAACATGATGGCGACCAGCGCATTGGTCGGCGGCACGGTGGATAGCCACAGAAGCCCCATGACGATGGCGAAGACGACCACCGAGGTGGGCGTCTGCGGCAGCAGCAGGAAGGCTGTGACGGCGAGCGAGCGGGCGAGGTAGATCAGCGCGAGGAAATAGGGCTTGGAATAATGCTGGCCGATATAGCCCGCCGCGAACGCGCCGATGATGTTGAAGAAACCAATCGCCGCCAGCGAGATCACCGCATAGCGGGGGTCGATGCCTATATCACTGAGATAGGCCGGGAAATGCGCGGTGATGAAGGCGATCTGGAAGCCGCAGACGAAGAAGCCGGACATCAGCAGGACATAGGAGCGGTGTCCCAGCGCCTCGCTCAGCGCCTGCCGCATCGTCTGTTCATATTGTGCCGGCTGAATGCGGCCGGTCTTGGCATTGCCCGTCAGCGGGATAGCCAGGATCGGAATGGCGAGCATCATCGCGCTCATGATGAGCAGCGAATCCGACCAGCCATAGGCGTCGATCAGCCCCTGGCTGATGGGGGCGAAGATGAACATGCCAGCCGAACCGGCCGCTGTGCCCATGCCGAAGACGAATGACCGCCGCTCCGCCGGCACATTGCGCGCGAATGCGGCCATGATGATGGTGAAGGAACCAGCCGCCACGCCCAGCCCCACCAGCACGCCGCCGCCTATATGCAGCATGGTGGGCGACGTGGCCGTCGCCATCATGGCCAGGCCTAGCGCGTAGAGGATGCCCGACATGACCAGCACGCGCCAGGTGCCGTAGCGATCGGAGATGGCGCCGAAGAATGGCTGGCCGAGCCCCCAGAGCAGGTTCTGGATCGCCATTGCCAGCCCGAATGTGGTGCGGTCCCAGCCGGTGTCGGCGAGCATCGGGATCTGGAAGAAGCCCATGCCCGAGCGGGGGCCGAAGGTAAGGGCTGCGATGAGGCAGCCGCTGGCGATGAGCAGCCACGGAAGCGGCTGTGAAGCGGTACGGCTATCGGTCTGGGACATGTGTGTCGATCCGTGAGGCGGATGCGATCCTAGCTTGGGCCGGCCTCAACACAAATGAATAGCATCTCCGGACGCTTCAATAAAGTTGATGAATGACGGTGGCCTTAGCGCATGCCCGGCACTTCGATGATGACCGGCGCGAAGGCGGGATTGCCGCGTTGGCGCGGGGTCGGCGTGGGCAGCGCAGGCCGAGGCGGAACCACGATCGTGCCCGTCATCGCCGGACGGTTCAGGTCGCGCAAGCCGGGATTGTGCAGCTTGAGCGCTTCGACATTGACGCCGCAGCGCCGCGCGACGGCTTTCGCGTCCTCGCCGAAGCGCACGGTGGTGCCATTGTCGCAGCGCTGCCGCGACTGCGCCTCGGCGGCAGGCGTGGCGCTGAGACATGCCGCCGCCACGGCGAGCGCGGAAAGGAGAGGGAGAAACGGTTTCATCCATCCAATATAGGACAGCCGGCAGGCGATGGAAGCCACGCGGACCGCAGCGGCGGCCAGCGCACCAGCGGACTGGTCGGTACGGCGACCGGTGCCGCATGCGAAATATGGAGAATGGCGGGAAGGTTGCGGAATTTTCTGGCGCGCTTGCCGGGAGCCGTTCGCTGCCACAAATCAGCCTCAATCCCGGAGCGTAGCGGCATATGCCGGCGCGGGAGGGGATGCGCCGGTGGTGCCGTCGAGCGGGCGGGAAGCCCGCGGAGGAATTCCACCGCGAATGTCTGCCGTCATCCGCCCCGCCAGGGCGACCGATATCGACGCGCTCCTTGCCATCGAGAACGATGTTTTCGAGACCGACCGCATTTCGCGGCGGTCCTTTCGCCAACTTGTCGAGCGCGAGACGGCCGAGACGCTGATCGCCGAGATCGATGGCCGCGCCGTCGGCTATTGCATGGTCCTGTTCCGCAAGGGCTCGGGCGTCGCGCGGCTCTACTCGCTCGCCTCGCGCGGCGCGCCCGGCACGGGCCGCGCCCTGCTCGCCGCTGCCGAGGAGACCGCATTCGAGCATGACCGCCTTCTCCTGCGCCTCGAAGTGCGAGAGGACAATGCGCGCGCCATCGCCCTCTATGAGAAGAACGGCTATCGCCGCATCGGCCGCGAGGTGAATTATTACGAGGACGGCTCGCCGGCGCTGCGCTACGAGAAGCTGCTGCGCGGGCACAACCCGGTGCGCACGAGCGTGCCCTATGTCGAGCAGTCGGCGGATTTCACCTGCGGCCCCTGCTGCCTGATGATGGCTATGGCGCATTACGACCCGTCCTTCGCGCCCAACCATGTGATGGAGATCCGCCTGTGGCGCGAGGCCACGACGGTCTTCATGCTGTCGGGGCCGGGCGGCTGCGAGCCTTTCGGCCTGGCGGTCACGGCGCATGAGCATGGGCTGGCGGCGGAGATCATCGTCTCCTTCCACGGCGCGCTCTTCCTCCAGTCGGTGCGCAGCGAGGAGAAGCGGCGGGTGATGGAACTGGCGCAGGTCGATTTCCGCACCCGCGCGGCGGACTACGGCATACCCGTCGACTACCGCGCCTTCGGCCCGGACGACATCCGCGCCGCCCTTGCCGCCGGCAAGCTCCTCGTCGTTCTCATCAGCGGCTTTCTGATGTTCGGCAAGAAAGTGCCGCACTGGGTGCTGGTCATCGGCATGGACGAGGACCATGTGATCATCCACGACCCATGGGTGGAGGACGAGCGCGGCGAGACCAAGGTCGATGCCGCCGCCATCCCGATACCTTTCGATATCTTCATGGGCATGGCGCAGTTCGGCCGCCGGCTGCGCGCGGCCGTCATCCTCGGGAAGCGACGGGAAAGATGAGCTGGGTCATTCTCACGGGCAGGCAGGCCGACCTCGATCAGGTGGCGACCCCGCACAAGATCATCACCAACCGCGATTATCTGGCCCATCCCGGCCTGTTCAAGGGTCAGCGGCCCAAGGTCATCAACCTGTCCAGCAATTACGGCTACCAGACACGCGGCTATTACGCCTCGCTGCTGGCCTCCTCGCGCGGGCACAAGGTGATCCCGACCGTCGAGACGATGATCGACCTGTCGGAGCGCAAGCTCTACGAAAACGCCCTGCCGGAGCTGGAACAGGCGCTTAACAAGTGCCGGAAGGATATAGGCGGCCGTTTTCCCGCGCGCATCAGCATCTTCTTCGGCATCGGCCCGTCGAAGGCATGGGATCGCTTCGCGCGCCTGCTCTTCGACTGGTATCGCGCGCCGGCCCTGGAAGTCAGCATCATTGAGGGCGAGTGGGCGACGATCAGGAAGATCGGCTTCCTGCCGCTGGCGCGCATGAATGACGAGGAAAAGACGCGCTTCCTCGCCGCGCTCGACAAATATACCGCGCGTGAATGGCGCGACGGCAAGACGCGCACTCCGGCGCGCTACACTTTCGCCACGCTGATCGACCCGCAGGAAGAGCTGCCGCCGTCGGATGTCGGCTCGCTGCGCCACTGGTCGCGCATCGCCGAGAAGATGGGCGTGGAGGTGGAGCCCATCACGCGCAAGGACTTGGCAAAGCTCGCCAATTACGACGCGCTTCTCATCCGCGAGACGACGTCGATCTCCAACCATACCTACCGCTTCGCGCGGCGCGCGCAGCAGGAGGGCATGCCGGTCATCGACGATCCGCTGTCGATGATCCGCTGCACCAACAAGGTCTATCTCAACGAGCTGATGACGGCCAACAAGGTGCCGGTGCCGCCCACGGTGATGATCGCCGGGCCAGGCGACCTGCAGCTTGCAGCCGATACGCTCGGCTTCCCGCTGGTGCTGAAGATTCCCGATAGTTCCTTCTCGCGCGGCGTGAAGAAGGCGTCGAACTTCGCCGAATTGAAGGACCTCGCCACGAAATGGCTCGAGGATTCCGACCTGCTGATCGCGCAGAAATTCATCCCGACCGAATTCGACTGGCGCATCGGCGTGCTCGGCGGCCAGCCGCTCTTTGCGGTCCAGTATCTGATGGCGAAGAAGCACTGGCAGATCGTCAACCATGAGCGTCGCGGCAAGCCCGACCAGGGTGGTTTCAAGTCCTTCACGCTCCAGAGCGCCCCGGCGCATGTGATCGACACCGCCGTGCGCGCCGCGCGCTGCATTGGCGACGGCCTCTACGGCGTCGACCTCAAGGAAACCGCCGACGGCGTCCACGTTATCGAGGTGAACGACAATCCCAATCTCGACCATGGCGTCGAGGATTCGGGCGAGAAGGACGAGGTCTGGATCCGCCTGACCCAGTGGTTCATCGACCGGCTGGAGCGGACGGGACGCTAGAGCATTTTGCAGCCAAGCGGAATCGCTTGGCGCCGCAGAAAGGCAGCTAAAACAAAGATTTAGAGCGGGTCGGCGTTTCCGTGAAATGCTGAATCGCTCTAGCGCCGGCCGCTAATCCAAAAAACTAAAGCTACCGCTTGACTATTTGATCATGCGTGGATACTAAAGCGCATGCTTAACCTTTCGCAGATCGACACAAGCATGCGCGCTCTCGCAGAGCCCACCCGCCGCGCCATCGTGGAGCGGTTGAGCAGGGGGCCGGCGAGCGTCAGCGACCTGGCAAAGCCGTTCGACATGTCGCTGGCGGCAGTCGTGCAGCATATCCATGTGCTGGAGGAATGCGGGCTGGTGGTCAGCGAGAAGGTCGGGCGCGTGCGTACCTGCCGTTTCGAGCCCGCCGGCCTCGAGCCGCTGGCGGAATGGGTGCGCGAGAGGAAACTGGCGGCCGAACGCAAGCTCGACAGGCTGGAAGCGTTTCTCGCCGCCGAGGAACAAGACAAGGAGACAGGAAATGACTGAAAAACAGGCAAAGGAACTGTCCGCCGCCCATTCCACCTTCACAATCGAGAAACGCTATGCGGCCGCGCCCGCCCGCGTATTCAAGGCTTTTACCGATATGGAGCAGAAGCGCCGCTGGATGATCGGGGGCGAGAATTGGACCGTCTATTCCTATGAGGCGGATTTCACGCCGGGCGGCTGGGAGAGATCACGCTTCAGCTTCAAGGATGGGCCGGAAATGGGCAACGATACGATCTACCATGAGATCGTGCGGGATCGCCGAATGGTCTTCTCCTATTCGATGACCTTCAAGGACACGGTGTTTTCCGCCTCGCTGGTGACGATCACGCTGGAGCAGGATGGCAAGGGCACGCTGCTGACCTATACCGAGCAGGGCACCCATCTCGACGGCTTCGACAATCCGGCGGAACGCGAAGAAGGCTGCCGCGAACTGCTCGACAAGCTGGGCGAAGAGCTTGAGGGCAAGCTCGCCGCGTGAGCCGGAGACTTACCGACCGGCCGGATTGGACGGGACGAGCGTCCTCCCGTCCAGTTCGGCGAAACGGGCGAGGAACGACGCCTGCACGTCTGCGGTCGCGCGGGGTGCGAGGTCGAGCCCCTCGGCGGTGATGCCGCGCGGCAGGCCGAAGAATTTCCGGGCTTCCGCCTGCGAGAAGCCGGCGAGTTGCGTCGCCTCGAAATAGGCGGCGATCTGGTCGGCGCGCTTGATGGCGTTCTTGAGCGCGGCGGGCAGGACCGGCGGCAGGCCGAAACGCAGGTGGATCGCCTGCTGGAGCTTCGCCTCCACCGTCTTGTAGTCGCCTCCGACCGCCGCCTTGAAGGGCGAGATCATGTCGCCGATGACATATTCGGGCGCGTCGTGAAGCAGTGCTGCAAGCCGATCCGCCCGGCTGGGCGCTTGCGCCGCCTGCCGGACGAAAATCTGTTCGACCAGCAGCGAGTGCTGGGCAACCGAGAAGGCATGGGTGCCGGCCGTCTGGCCGTTCCACCGGGCGACGCGGGCAAGGCCCTGCGCGATGTCGGATATCTCGATATCCAGCGGCGACGGATTGAGAAGGTCGAGCCGGCGGCCCGAAAGCATGCGCTGCCAGGCACGTGGCGGTGCGCCGCTGCGGTCTGGCATCAGTCGCTGTCCGCTGTGCTGGCGGCCTCGGGAAAGCTGAAATTCGCCCAATCGGGAATGGAGGCGCCGAGCGCGATCCCGTCCGCCAGAAGCGGCGTGCCGCTATCCATCGCGTCCTTCACCCGGTCGATGCGCAATATGGCCAGGCCGCTCGTGCCGGAAACGCTGCCGAGTGCGCCGATCGGTCGTCCGTTGGCGGTGACGGTGGTGCCGGCCGGGGGCAGGGGCTTGTCCGCGCTCACCAGCAGCACGCGGCGGCGGGCGGTGCCGCGATGCTGCATGCGCGACACGACTTCCTGCCCGATATAGCAGCCCTTGCGGAAACCCACGCCGCCATTCTGGTCGAGCAGCACGTCATGCGGGAAGGCATCGCCTGCCGCATAGTCGTCGCCGCTTTCGGCAATGCCGTGCGAAATGCGCAGCGCGCGCCACTCCGCCGGCGCGGCGTCAGCCGCCGGCAGTTCGCCATAGTGGCGGCGCGCATGGAGCGCGGCCGGAAAGCGCATGTCGGAAACGATAGTTGAATCTGTTTGGGAGGAACCGGAATCGGTTCCCCATGAAACGGCGACAACATGCTGGTCCGACTCGCGAATCTCCGCCTTGGCGCGCAGCCGGTAGAGCGTCAGCCGGCGCATGAAGTCGGCGGCGAGATCCTGCCGCAGTTCGAGCCGGAACCCGCCATCCGCTCGCGAAACGAGGAAATCGAACAGGATCTTGCCCTGCGGCGCGAGCAGTGCGCCGGGCCGCGCCTGCCTGGCTTCGACCGTCGTCAGGTCGATCGTCAGTATGTTCTGGAGGAAATGTTCGGCATCGGGGCCGGACACGTCGATGAGTGCGCGGTCGGCAAGATGGGCTACGGGCATGGTCGCTCGCTTGCGGGAAGACGATGCCCTTACCTATGCGGCTGCCCGGGCGGCGGCAAGGCCCGGTCAGTCGCCGGCTACGAAGAAGGCCCAGCTCCCGTCCGGCCTTATGCCGGTGCGGTAGAAGATATAGGCGCCGAAATTCTTCATGTCCTCATAGTCGCCGGCCGTGACCAGCCGGAACAGCTCCACCCGCTGGCGCGCATCGAGCGTGTCCAGCGGCACCGCGAAGAAATAGGGCCAGAGGTAGATTTCGTTCTCGGTGCCGATCTCGGTATGGACGTAGCCGGCCTCCAGCACTTCCTGCAATATGGCCAGGATTTCCTGTCCTTCGCCGTCGCCCGACATCTGCTTGAGATGCTCGATCGGATCGCCCTCGACGCCGCCCAGCGAAAGCTCGGTGGCGTCTTCGCCCTCGGTGCGGATGAAGGGGCGCAGCGCTTCGAGATTGCCGCTGCGGGTGGCCTCCAGCAATTCTTCGCGCGTCTTGCGTACCGGCTCAGGAAGGGCGCCGATATCGTAGGAGATGGCCGGCACCGGAATGTCTGCATCACCGGGAGCGGCTTCTTTTTTGGTCTCGCCGTCGCCGGGCGTTTCGGCAGGCTCCTCCACCCCTTCGTCCTGCGGCTCTATCACCGGTTGGGCGGCAGGCTGGTTGGCGGGATTGGGCAATGGCGGCGGCAGCGGCACGACCTGCACATCCGGCGGCGGGCTGATGCCCTCTTCCTTCAGCTCGCTCAGGGCGAGGGCTGGTGAGGCGCCGAGATGGAGAACTACCAAAAGGGCGGCAAAACCCGAACGTTGCGCCATCATCCTGCTACAGATCTCCTTGCACCCTGGCCCGCTGGCCGGACTATAGCGCAAGGCTTCGGCGGTGGGGATGCAAAGCTGCAACAGTGTAGTGACGCTGCTGCGACAGGCAGCTCAGTGGCAGGTGCGGTGCGGACTGAAGTCGCCGGCGATCATGCGCTCGCGCATCTGGTCGAGCAGCGCCAGCGCCGCGTCCTCTCCGCAACTGCGCAGAAGCTCCTCGAAGGCCGTGGCCAGCGCGACTTCCGCCATGATCTCGGGCTCGACCCCGCAAGCCAGGCCTTCGGCCCACGCCTCGCTGTGGCTCTCGGAGGCGGTGAGGCGCTTTTCCTCGCGGATCAGCGCATCGATTTCGCTGCGTTGCTCGATCATCTCTCACCCATGGCCGCGCGGTAATGAAAATGCGCGGCTTCCCGTTCATGTCCCATTAACAACATAGGCCCTGCTATTGCAGACCGCACCCCCGGCTGTCGAGGGAGAGTTAACGGGATCCTAATTTCCATAGCGGGTGGCGATCTCGCGGGTGAGGTCGCGCCCCTCGATCATGAAGCGGTCGATAGCCGCCACCGCCGCCGGCGTACAGCTCGTATAGGTGCTGCCGAAGGAGCGGTATCCCTGGTTGAAGTGGGCGACCAGCATGGCGCGCCGCGCCTCGTCGGGGTTTTCCGTCGCGAGCAGCTTCTCCATCTCGTTACGCCAGGTCGTGCCCTCGTCCCCGCACAGGTTGCGCAGGTAGTGAAGCGAGCCCAGAAGCTCGGCGAGACGCCGCAGATCCTTCTCGAAAGGCGCCTCGATCGCGCGCGCCGGGGTGGCGATGGCAATCGCAGCACCGACAAGCAGCATCGTCAGACAAGGCCCCATCCGCATGGCGCATCTTGTCGCCGACAATTCCGGCGACCGCAAGGCAGATCGGGCAGCCGGTCATTGCCGCGCGTCGAAAAGCTCCATCACGATCTCGCGCGTGCTCTCCGTCAGGGGCAGGCGGTCGAGCTCCGGCAGGGTGAAGAAGCCTGCTTCCTCCGCATCGTCCGCCGCCGCAAGCACGCCTTCATGCCCATCGGCCGCGAACACGGTGAGCTCGAAGGCGATGCCGTGGCCGGTCTCCCCCACGATCGGCAATGTGACATGCGCGGTCAGGCTGCCGGGCACGAGGCCTGTCTCTTCCAGCAATTCGCGCCGCGCGGCCTCTTCCAGCGTTTCGCCGGGTTCCACCCGGCCACCCGGAAAGGCATAGAGCCCCTTCGCAGGCGCGCGGCCGCGCCGCACCAGCAGCACGGTGTCGCCATGCAGAAGCGCCACCGAGACCGCCAGGACCGGCGCGGCATGAAGTTCCCCTTTCGTCATCGCAACACTCGCTGTGGGCAGGTTCGGCAGGCAACTTGCCCCGCTGCGCCGCGGCCTGCAAGATTGGCCGGTCCGCACAGCGAAGGGAGCCATGCCATGACGATCACGATCAGAGCCGCCGTGGCACGCGAGCCCGGTGCGCCGCTCACCATCGAGGACCTGTCGATGGAAGCGCCGCGCGCGGACGAAATCCGCGTCCGGGTGGTCGCGGTCGGTGTCTGCCACACCGACCTCGTCGTCCGCGACGGCGAGATTCCGGTGCCGTTTCCTGTCGTGCTCGGTCATGAGGGAGCGGGCATCGTCGAGGAGGTGGGCAGCGCCGTCACCAAGGTCGCGCCGGGCGACCATGTGGTGATGACCTTCAATGCCTGCGGCGCCTGCCCGACCTGCCGCGAGCACGCGACCAGCTATTGCCACGAATCCTTCCCGCGCAATTTCGGCGCCGCGCGGCCTGACGGATCGAGCCCGCTGTCGGGGGAAGGAGAGCAGGTGCATGGCTACTTCTTTGGCCAGTCCTCCTTTGCCACCCATGCCATCTGCCGCGAAATCAATGTCGTGAAGGTGCCCGATGATGTGCCGCTCGAATTGCTCGGGCCGCTTGCCTGCGGCGTGCAGACCGGGGCCGGAGCGGTGATGAATTCCTTCAAGGTCGGCGCGAACAAGACCTTCGCCGTGTTCGGGGCCGGCTCGGTCGGCCTCTCGGCGCTGATGGCGGCGAAGGTGGTCTGCGCCGCGAAGATCATCGCAGTGGACACCAATGACGAACGCCTCGCCGTCGCTCGCGAGCTTGGCGCCACGCATGTCGTCAACCCGAAGACGGAGGATCCGGTCGCAGCGATCATGGCCGCCACCGGCTATGGCGTCGATTACGTGCTCGACACGACGGGCATTGAGGCGGTGATCCTCGCCGCGCTCGATTCGCTGGCGCCGCGCGGCACGGCGGGCATTCTCGGCGCCTCGGCGCGCGACTCGGTCATTCCGCTCAAGCAGGGTCTCATGCGCGGCGGTGGCCGGCGCATCATGGGCATCATCGAGGGCGATTCCGACCCCGACATCTTCATTCCGCTGATGATCGAGCTCTACCGGCAGGGCCGGTTCCCCTTCGACAAGCTCATCCGTTTCTATCGCTTCGACGAGATCAACGAGGCGATCCGCGATTCCGAGACCGGCCGCACGATCAAGCCCGTGCTGCAGATGGTCTGACCATGTGCGGCCGCTTCGCCCTTACCGCCGCGCCGGACGCTGCCGAGACTTTCCTTGGCGTGGCCGGGCTGGAAGTCTTTCCGCCGCGCTACAACATCGCGCCGACGCAGCCAGTTCTGGCGGCAATCGCCGGCCCGCGCCGCGACCCCGGCTCCAACCTGCCGGACAGGCAGGCGCTGCTGGTGCGCTGGGGTTTCATTCCCGGCTGGACCAAGGACGTGAAGCAGATGCCCCTGCTGATCAATGCCCGTTCGGAAACCGCCGCCGAAAAGCCGGCATTCAAGGCCGCCATGCGCCATCGGCGCGCGCTGCTTCCGGCCTCGGGCTTCTATGAGTGGAAACGCGAGCGCGGCCGCACCGGCCAGGCCTACTGGATCCGCCCGCGCCATGGCGGTCTCGTCGCCTTCGGCGCGCTGCTGGAAACGTGGTCCGAGCCGGGCGGCTCGGAGATCGATACCGGCGCGATCCTCACCACGGCGGCCAACAGCGCCATTTCGCACATCCACGAGCGCATGCCGGTGGTGATCCGGCCCGAGCATTTCTCGCGCTGGCTGGACTGCGTCGCCAATGAGCCGCGCGACGTGACCGACCTGCTGCGACCGGTCGATCCAGATTTCTTCGAAGCCATCCCGGTATCGGACAAGGTCAACAAGGTCGACAACGCTACGCCCGACATACAGGACCGTGTGGAGCCTGCATCGAGATCCGAGCCGGCGGAAACCGAAGTGCCCGCGCAGATGACTTTGTTCTGACGGCTATTTCCGCCGCTTCGGCGGCTTGCCGTTGGATCGCGCTTCGCGAATGCGCAGCGTCCCGCCTTCCGGATGCTCGATGTCGAACGAGCCTGTCTCGCGCACGAGATCGCTCAACTTGCGGAAGCCGAAGGTGCGCGGATCGAAGTCGGGCGCCAGATTGGCGAGTTGCGTGCCGACCGCGCCCAGCGGAACCCATCCATCCTCGGTCTCCATTTCGGCGATGATCTTGCCGATGATGGCGGCGGCATTGCCCAGCGGCTCAAGCGCCTTCGTTGCTGCCGCCGTGGCCGTTTCGCCGGGCGATGCCGATGGCAGCAGGTTCTCCGTGTAGACGAAGCGCCGGCAGGCCTGGCGGAAGCTCTGCGGCGTCTTCTGCTCACCGAAGCCGAACACGTCCACCCCCTGTTCGCGGATGCGCGCCGCAAGGCGCGTGAAGTCGCTGTCCGACGAGACGAGGCAGAAGCCCTCGAAACGCCCGCTATGCAGCAGGTCCATCGCGTCGATGACCAATGTGATGTCGGAGGCGTTCTTGCCGGTCGTATAGGCGAATTGCTGCTGTGGGATGATCGCGTGCTTGGACAGCACGTCCGCCCAGCCCTTCAGCCGCGTGGTGGAGAAGTCGCCATAGATGCGCCGCACGCTGGCTTCGCCGATCTTGGCGATCTCCTCGAACAATCCATCGGCGATCCGGGACGAGGCATTGTCCGCGTCGATCAGGACCGCGAGGCGGGGAGGTCTTGTTTCTGAAGGCATGTCGCCCTCCATTTCTCGGAAATTGACGGGCGATGGTCGTCGGACGCCGCTTCCAACCGACCTACCACGTATCAGGCACTTGCAAAACGCGGTTCCGCCCGCCAAACCCGGCCGATGTTCGCGACGTTCCTCTCCGGTTTCCTGCTTGGCGGCTCGCTCATCGTGGCGATCGGCGCACAGAATGCGTTCATCCTGCGCCAGGGCCTGCTGCGGCAGCATGTATTCGTGCTGTGCCTGATCTGCGCCTTGTCGGATGCGCTGCTGATTGCCGCCGGCGTCGCGGGCATGGGCACGCTGATCGCGCAATCGCCGACATTGATCGTGGTTGTCACGGTGGGCGGCGCTGCCTTCCTGCTCGCCTATGCCGCGATGGCGCTGCGCCGTGCATTCCACCCTGCCACGATGCAGGCGGCCGCGGCGGGAAGCGGCAGCCTGAAGGCCGCGCTGGCGACCTGCCTCGCCTTCACCTTCCTCAACCCGCATGTCTATCTGGATACGGTATTGCTCGTCGGTTCGCTTTCGGCGCGCCATGAGGGCAGCGCACGGGTCGCATTCGGCATCGGCGCGGCTTGCGCCTCTTTCGTCTGGTTCTTCGCGCTGGGCTACGGCGCGCGGCTGTTGCAGCCCGTCTTTGCCCGGCCGGCCGCGTGGCGCGTGCTCGACCTCGGCATTGCCGCGGTGATGACGGCGATTGCCATCAGCCTGCTTGCCGGGCTCACCTGAACCCGGCGGCGGAGGATCAGGCGGCCTTGCGCTTGTCCGCCGGCTTGGCGTCTTCCTTGGGCGTGCTCTGCATCGCCATCAGCGCGGCCAGAAGATCTGCCGGACCAATCGCGTGATAGTGCTTGGCAAGCGCCGCATATTGCCTGCGGGCCAGATCTTGTTCGGAGGTCCTGTCGCTCATTGTCGTGTCTCGACTTCATTCGTTGCGTTATCCGCGCAACCAGAGGTGGGGTCCGAATGAGACTGAATCTTGGCTCGATTTTTCCCTTTTCAGGGCATTTCGGTTAATTTCCGTAAGGAACTTCAGAAGGCCACGGCAGTGCGTCTCTCCTGCCACAGGTCCACTTGACGACGCTTCGCGCTGGCGCGATAAGCGCGCTGATGAAAACGGCACTGCTCATTAACGGGATTTGCATTATCGGCTAGCTTTTCGCTGGCCCGGCCGTTTTCGCTCATTCTCACGACAAGCCAAAACGCCCCGGCCAGCCGGCCATGGGGTTTTTGCGCATGTCGAACACGCCGATCAGGCTCTACAATACGCTGACGCGCTCGAAGCAGGATTTGATCCCGCTCGATCCCGGCAATGTGCGCATCTATGTCTGCGGGCCGACGGTCTACGATTTCGCTCATATCGGCAATGCGCGGCCGGTGATCGTCTTCGACGTGCTGTTTCGCCTGCTGCGCCATGCCTATGGCGTCGGCAATGTCACCTATGTGCGCAACATCACCGACGTGGACGACAAGATCAACGCGCGCGCCGCCCGCGATTTCCCGGACCTGCCCCTCAACGAGGCGATCAGGAAAGTCACCGAGGCGACGAACGCCCAGTTCCAGGCGGATGTGACGGCGCTGGGCTGCCTGGAGCCGACCAGCCAGCCGCGCGCGACCGAGCATATCGAGGAGATGAAGGCGATCATCGAGCGCCTCGTTGCGGACGGCGTGGCCTATGTCGCGGAGAACCATGTGCTGTTCTCGCCCTCGGCGATGAATGCCCGCAGGGGGCCGCGCTACGGCGCGCTGTCGCGCAGGCCGCTCGACGAGATGCTGGCGGGCGCGCGCGTCGACGTCGCTTCCTACAAGCGTGACGAAATGGATTTCGTGCTGTGGAAGCCGTCGAAGGACGGCGAACCCGGATGGGCATCGCCGGCGGGCATCGCGGTACCGGGGCGGCCGGGTTGGCATATCGAATGCTCCGCCATGTCGATGGCGAAACTGCTGGAACCCTTCGGCGGCGGACTTGCCTGCGACGACCCGACGAAGAACATGTTCGACATCCATGGCGGCGGTATCGACCTCGTCTTCCCCCACCACGAGAACGAATTGGCGCAGAGCTGCTGCGCGCTCGGCACCGAGCGCATGGCCAACATCTGGATGCATAACGGCTTCCTCCAGGTGGAGGGTCGCAAGATGTCCAAGAGCGAGGGCAATTTCGTCACCATCCGCGACGTGCTGGCGAGCGAGGTCAGCATGTTCGCGGGTACCGAGGCCACTTCCGCCGCGCGCATGCGCTGGACCGGCCTTGCGGCGCGCTTCTCCATGCTCCAGACGCATTATCGCGAGCCGATCGACTGGACGGAGCGCCGCCTGCATGAGGCAAGCGACGAGCTCTACCGCTGGTATGGATTGCTGCGCGATGGCGGCTTCGATCCCGCAAATGTCCCGGCGCCCGGCAATGCGGTGGCCGCCGCACTCGCCGACGACCTCAATAGCTGGCAGGCGATCACCCACCTGCGCGCCGCCGCCAAGGCCGGCGACGTTCAGGAACTGGGCGAGGGGATGGATCTGCTCGGTTTGCTCGATCCTACATTTCTCGGCGAGGAGGGCGATTGGCTGTTCCGTCGCGAGGCATCTGTCGACGCGGGGCAGGTAGAGACTATGATCGCCGAGCGCCTGGCCTTCATTCGCGGTAAGGACTGGCCATCGGCAGACCGCATCCGCGATGAGCTTCTGGCGCTGGGCATTCAACTCAAGGACGGCAAGGACGCCGTCACTGGCGAACGCGTGACAAGCTGGGAGGTGAAGTGATGATCGACCATGCAGGAATTTGCGTAACCGATTGGCTGCGCGCCAAGGCGTTCTACGATGCCGCTTTCGGGGCGTTGGGCGCGACGATGTTGCAGCAGGTGCCGACGGAGTTCACCGGCGGCGCGCATGTGGGCGGCTATGGCCGCGAGAAGCCGGATTTCTGGCTGCGCGAACACAGCGAAGGCGCCGGCCCCGGCCGCCACTATGCGTTTACCGCGCGCAATCGCGGCGAGGTTCGCGCCTTCTACGACGCAGCCCTCGCGGCCGGCGGCAGGGACAATGGCGCGCCGGGCCTACGCCCGCATTATCATCCCGACTATTACGGTGCCTTCGTGCTCGACCCCGACGGCAATAATGTGGAGGCGGTATGCCACGCGCCGGAGTGATCGGAAGAAAGTCAACGTTGTCAGATAGTTGGGCTGGCAGGCGGAATCATTTCCGCAGCGCCTGCGGGGTCAGGCCATGAGCCTCGACAACCGGCCTGTCTATTCCGGGGGCTGCCAGTGCGGCGCGGTGCGCTTCCGCATCGAGGGCGCCTTGCACAACGCTTCCGTCTGCCACTGCCGCATGTGCCAGAAGGCGTTCGGCAGCTTTTACGCGCCGCTCGCCAGCGTAGTCGAAGGCACGATGGAATGGACGCGCGGCGCGCCGAAGCGCTGGCAGTCTTCCAACCATGTGAAGCGCGGTTTCTGTGCCGAATGCGGCACGCCGCTGACCTATGAGGCGCCGGATGGGGTGGGGCTGGCGATCGGCGCCTTCGACCATCCCGAGGAGGTCGCGCCGACGAAACAATGGGGCATCGAGGCGAAGCTGCCTTATGTGGACGCCGTGCCGACGCTTTCCGCCGAACGCACGGAGGGCGATATTGCGGGTGCGCCCTTCCTGACCGATCTGGTCAGCTATCAGCATCCCGATCACGATACCGACCAATGGCCACCCGTAGCCCGAAGCGAAAGGGGCGGCGCATGAGCACGAAAGAAAGAGTCTATTTGTTCGACACCACCCTGCGCGACGGCCAGCAGACGCCGGGCGTCGACTTTTCCGTCGACGACAAGATCGCGGTCGCGCAGATGCTGGACGCCTTCGGCATCGACTATGTCGAGGGTGGCTATCCCGGCGCCAACCCGACCGACACGGCCTTCCTGTCGAAGAAGCGCACCGCGCAAGCCTCCTTCGTCGCCTTCGGCATGACCAGGCGGCCGGGCGTTTCCACCTCCAACGATCCGGGGCTGGCCACCCTGCTGCAGGCAAAGTCGGACGCGATCTGCTTCGTCGCCAAGAGCTCGCAATATCAGGTCCGGGTGGCGCTGGGCTGCACCGATGAGGAGAACCTTGAGTCGATCTCCGCTTCGGTGGAGGCCGCGCGCGCGGCCGGCAAGGAGGCGATGGTCGATTGCGAGCACTTCTTCGACGGCTTCAAGGCGAACCGCGACTATGCGCTCGCCTGCGCGAAGACCGCCTTCGACGCCGGCGCGCGCTGGGTGGTGCTGTGCGACACCAATGGCGGCACGCAGCCGGGCGAGGTGCGCGAGATCGTGCGGCAGGTGATCGCGGCGGGCATTCCGGGCGACCATCTCGGCATCCATGCGCATGACGACACCGGCCAGGCCGTCGCCAATTCGCTGGCCGCGGTCGATGCCGGCGTGCGCCAGATACAGGGCACGCTCAACGGCATCGGCGAGCGCTGCGGCAATGCCAATCTCGTCACCATCATCCCGACGCTGGTGCTGAAGCCCGCCTTCGCGGATCGCTTCGAGACCGGCATATCGCGGGAGGCGCTGGCCGGCATCGCGCGCCTGTCGCGCAGCTTCGACGAACTGCTCAACCGTGCGCCCGAGCCGCAGGCGCCCTATGTCGGCCTGTCGGCTTTTGCCACCAAGGCGGGCATTCATGCATCCGCGCTGCTCAAGGAGCCGCAGACCTATGAGCATGTGCCGCCGGAAGCGGTGGGCAACGCCCGGCGGGTGATGGTTTCGGATCAGGGCGGCAAGTCGAATTTCATCGCCGAGCTGAAGCGGCGCGGTATTCCGGTGGCAAAGGACGATCCGCGCCTCGACACGCTGATTTCGCTGGTGAAGCAGCGCGAGGCGGAGGGCTACGCCTATGAGGGCGCGGATGCGAGCTTCGACCTGCTGGCGCGGCGCACGCTGGGCGGCGTGCCCGAATTCTTCAAGGTCGATTCTTTCCGCTGCATGGTCGAGCGCCGCTATGACGCCAACGGCCATCTCAAGACCGTGTGCGAGGCGATCGTGAAGGTCACGGTCGATGGCGAGGAACGCATGTCCGTGGCGGAGGGCATGGGTCCGGTCAATGCACTCGACATCGCGCTGCGAAAGGACCTCGGCAAGTTCCAGTCCGAGATCGACGATCTGGAACTGGTCGACTTCAAGGTGCGCATCCTCAATGGCGGTACGGAAGCGATCACCCGCGTGCTGGTCGAATCCGGCGATTCCACCGGCGACCGCTGGTGGACGGTCGGCGTTTCGGAAAACATCATCGACGCGTCCTTCCAGGCGCTGATGGATTCCATCGTCTACAAGATGGTGAAGAACCGTCAGGCGAAAGTGCTGGCGGCGGAATAGCTGGCTCAACCGATTCCGGCAGTTGCATCAGAAAAATGCATTGGTGCGGGAGGGCAGGGGACGCTACCTGTCCCGGCCATGACGCACCGGCCCAGACATGAAACGCACGCGACCGCGTCAGATGCGCCGCTGGTGCCGCAATCGCCGCCCGGCAGCGCGCCCGGCGCGGACGCCGCCATGCGCGGCTTCATCTTCGCTTTCTTCGCCTATCTCATATGGGGTTTCCTGCCGCTCTACATGAAGGCGGTGGCGCATATCCCTCCGCTCGAGGTTGTCGCCCATCGCATCGTGTGGTCGGTGCCGATTGCCGGCGTGCTGCTGTGGATGCTCGGCCGAACCGGAGACATCGCCGCCGCGCTGCGCTCTCCGCGCACGCTCGCAATGGCTGCGCTGACCGCCTGCATCATTTCGGTCAACTGGCTCATCTATGTCTGGGCCGTGACAGGCGGGCGGGCCGTCGAGACCGCCCTCGGCTATTACATAAATCCGCTGGTTTCGGTGATGCTGGGCGCGCTGCTTCTGGGGGAGCGGCTGACGCGGGCGCAGATGGTCGCCGTCGGGCTGGCGGCGATGGCGGTCGCCATCCTGACGATCGACGCCGGCGGCCTGCCCTGGGTATCGCTGACGCTGGCGATCAGTTTCGCCGCCTACGGCTTCTTCAAGAAGACCCTGCCGGTCGGTCCCAGTCAGGGCTTTTTCCTGGAAGTGGCGATCCTCGGCCTGCCGGCATTGGCCTATCTGGTCTACCTGCAGGCCATGGGCACGGCACATTTCGTGCCGTCGCGAATGGCCGATATCTGGCTGCTTCTCTTTGCCGGTCCGGTTACGGCAGTGCCGCTCCTTCTCTATGCTTTCGGCGCCAAGCTTCTGCGGATCTCGACATTGGGGATCATGCAATATATCGCGCCGACCATGATCGCCGCGATCGCGATCTTCGTCTTCGGCGAACCCTTTGGCCTGACGCGCATGCTGGCATTCGCGCTCATCTGGATCGCTCTGGCGATCTACACATGGTCGATGATAACGGCCTCGCGGCGCGGAAGCTGATGGCTACAGCTTCCCGATGACCTTCTCGTCGCCGGAGACGGGAAGGGCGGCTGCCCGCGCCGCGTCAAGTATGTTCGGCACGATCTGTTCGACGGCATCGACAACCAGCGGCCGCACCAGATGCGAGGTGTGGATGAAGCCTTCTTCGTTCATATGGTCGAGCAAGGCCAGCATCGGTTCCCAGAAGCCGGCGACATTGGCGAAGACGATCGGCTTGCGGTGACGGCCGAGCTGCGCCCAGGTCATGATCTCGATGATCTCCTCCACCGTGCCGATGCCGCCCGGAAGCGCCACAAAGGCGTCGGATTCCTCGAACATCCTGTGTTTGCGGGTGTGCATGTCTTCGGTGATGACGACATTGTCGATCCCGTCGAGCGAGGACTCGGAGGCCTCCCGGTTGACCAGAAAATGCGGAATGATTCCCGTCACGTGGCCGCCGGCGGCGCGGGCCCCTGCCGCCACCGCGCCCATGATGCCCTTGGTACCGCCGCCATATATGAGGCCAAGGCCCGCTTCGGCGATGGAACGGCCCAGTTTCTGCCCGGCGTTCATGTAGATGTCGCTACGCCCGCGCGACGAACCGCAATAGACGCAGATGGATCGAATCTCGCTCATGCAGCTCATAGGCGTGCGCCGGCCCGGTCCCGTCAAGGCTTGTCCGGCTTTTTCTTGTGGCGCTACGGAAAACAGGCTAGACGGGCCAAAGGCGGCTAAGAACTGGGGTTTTAAGTGAACGCGAACACGACAAGGCTGTTCTTCTTCCTTCTTGGCGGCATCATCATTCTGGCAGGCGGCGGATATATTGCGGGCGTCTTCGATCGCTTCCTGCCGCAGGATTCCGTAGCGGTCGTGCAGGTTCCGGCCACTGTGCCGGCATCGCCCGCGCCGGCTGCTCCCGCCTCGGGCGGCACACCCGCCGCGCCTCAGGACGGGGCCCCGCCGGCGGGCGCAACTCCACCGGCCAACGCGCCGGCGCAAGCCGAGGGACAGCAGCCCGCGGAAGCCGCGGAAAAGAAGGGGATTCCAACCTTCGACCTCGTGCGGCTGGAGCCGGACGGCTCGCTCATCGTGGCGGGCCAGGCCCTTCCCGAAGCGAAGGTCGAGGTCGTCTCCGGCGCTAGCGTGCTTGGCGAAAACGCGGCGACCCCGGGCGGCGACTTCGCCGTCGTCCTCGACGATCCCCTTGCGCCGGGCGACTATACGCTGGTGCTGCGCGCCACCAATCCCAATGGAACCGTGCTGACCTCGCTTCAATCGGCGATCGTCTCCGTGCCGGAGCGGGAGAATGGCGAGGTTCTGGTGATGGTCGAGCAGCCGGGCGAGGCCAGCAAGATACTGACGGTGCCGCAGCCCGCGCAAGCAACGCCCGCGCCGGCGCAGCAGGACGCGGCCGCCGCGCCCGCCCCGGCCGAAAACGCATCGCCGCAGCCGCCCGCCGGCGGACAGCCGGCAGTTGCCGAGGCAGCGCCGGCGAAACCCGCCGGTGAGACGGCTTCCGCCGCGCAGGCGGAGGAAAACACCGCCGCTCCAGCCAAGCCGCCCGTGCGCCCGACGGTGACGATCGAGGCCGTGGAGATCGAGGGCCCGATGGTCTTCGTCGCCGGCAGCGCCGAGGCGGGACGCCAGATCCGCGCCTATGCCAACGAGATCATGCTTGGCCAGACAGCCGTTTCCGAAGGCGGCCGCTTCCTCGTGGAGGCGCGCCGTGACCTGCCGGTCGGCGAATATGTCATCCGCGTGGACGTTCTCGGTCCGGACGGCACGACCGTCATCGCCCGCGCAGCGGTTCCGTTCCAGCGCGAGCCGGGCGAGCAGATCGCCGCCGTCGCGCCCCCGGCCGGACAGGCGCAGGCGGCCGCTCCCGGCGCGCCGGCCAATGGCGGCAACGCGCCCGCCGATGGGCAGGCCGCAGCGCCGGGTCGACCTGCAGCCAGCGCCGTTCCCGCGAACCCGCCCGCAGGTGGGGCTCCCGGCGCTATGGCTCCGGCCGGCGAAGCTGCCGCACCCTCCACGCCGCCCACGGGACAGCCGGCAACCGGCGGCAATGACGTCGCCGCCGCGCCCGAGACGACCGCGCCGAAACTTCAATCGGCGGCGGGTTCGGTCATCATCCGCAGGGGCGATACGCTTTGGCGCATTTCGCGTCGGGTCTACGGCATGGGCGTGCGCTATTCGACCATCTACCTCGCGAACCAGGATCAGATTGCCGACCCCGATCGTATCTGGCCGGGCCAGGTATTTTCCGTGCCGCGCGAGACCGATTCCGGCGAGCCGGCGGACATGTCCGCCATCGCCGACCAGGTGAAGAAGGACTGACAGGTCCGCCCTGTGGCCTGCCGGCCTTGCGAATCCGTTGTTTATCGTATATCGACGATGAACGATGAATTCTGCCGATAATCTGACGACCCTGGCCCTTGCCGACAAGCTTGCCGCGCTGGCCCATCCGGCGCGGCTGAGCATCGTGCAATATCTGGCCGAAACCGAATGCAGTTGCTGCAAGGATGTCGTCGGCAGTCTCGATCTTGCGCAGTCGACCGTGTCACAGCATCTGAAAGTGCTTGTCGCGGCAGGTCTGGTGCGGATGGAAAATGAGCGCCAGCGGTCACTCTACAGTGTCGATCGCACCGCGCTGGCTCAACTTGGCGTAGCGATGACGGATCTCATGCGCGATTGCTGCGCCGACAAGCGCTGTTCCGGCAGCGACGAACGATAAGGACGACGGGCGGCAAAGCCCGCAGGGACGGACAATTTGCCTGACAACAAGACCGTATCGGCCGAATCCGGCTCGATGATCACGACATTGCGCAATCTGTGGCCCTATATGTGGCCGGCCGAGCGCGCCGATCTCAAGCGCCGCGTCGTGTGGGCGACGGTGTTCCTCGTCGTTGCCAAGCTGGTGCTGATGCTGGTGCCCTATTTCTTCAAATGGGCCACCGATGCGCTCAATGGCCAGTTCGCGGCCCCGGATTATGTTCCGGCCCTGCTTGTCGGGCCGGTCATGCTGGTGCTCGCCTATAATGTGGTGCGCGTGGTGCAGCTCGGCTTCAACCAGTTGCGCGATGCGCTCTTCGCCAGCGTCGGCCAGCATGCGGTGCGGCAGCTCGCTTTCCGCACCTTCCAGCACATGCACCAGCTGTCGCTGCGCTTCCATCTGGAGCGGCGCACCGGCGGCCTGTCGCGTATCATCGAGCGAGGCGTGAAGGGCATCGAGGCGATCGTCCGCTTCACCATCCTCAACACCGCACCGACAGTGCTTGAATTCGCGCTGACGGCGGTCATCTTCGCCGTCGCCTATGGCTGGATCTATGTCGCCATCATCGCCGTAACGGTCTGGCTCTATACCTGGTTCACGGTGAAGGCGTCGGACTGGCGAATCGTCATCCGCCGCGAGATGAATGACAGCGACACCGACGCCAACACCAAGGCGATCGATTCGCTGCTCAATTTCGAGACGGTCAAATATTTCGGCAATGAGCGCATGGAGGCCGAGCGCTTCGACCGCTCCATGGCGCGCTACGAGAGCGCGGCCACCAAGACATGGACCTCGCTGGGCTGGTTGAACTTCGGCCAGGGCATGATTCTCGGCGTCGGCATGGCCGCGGCGATGGGCCTTTCGGCATGGGAGGTCATGCAGGGCACGCAGACGCTGGGCGATTTCGTCTTCATCAACGCCATGCTGATCCAGCTTTCCATCCCGCTCAATTTCATCGGCTTCATCTATCGCGAGATCAGGCAGGGCCTGACCGATATCGAGAACATGTTCGAGCTTCTCGATGTGCCGCAGGAGGTGAGGGACGCACCGGGCGCGGAGCCGTTGAAGATCACCGATGGTGCCGTGCGCTTCGACGACGTGCATTTCGCCTATGATCCGCAGCGGCCGATTCTCAAGGGCATCTCCTTCGAGGTGCCGGCGGGCAAGACCGTCGCCATTGTCGGGCCGTCGGGCGCCGGCAAGTCGACACTGTCGCGCCTGCTATTCCGCTTCTACGACATCCAGTCCGGCCGCATCAGCATCGACGGACAGGACATTGCCGGGGTGACGCAGGAGAGCCTGCGCGCCGCCATCGGCATGGTGCCGCAGGATACGGTCCTGTTCAACGACACGATCGCCTACAATATCCGCTACGGCCGCCCCTCGGCGACGGAAGAGGAGGTGCGCGAGGCGGCGCGTCTGGCGCAGATTTCCGGCTTCGTGGAGCGTCTGCCCGAGGGCTACAAGGCAATGGTGGGCGAGCGCGGCCTGAAACTCTCCGGCGGCGAGAAGCAGCGCGTGGCGATTGCCCGCACTATCCTCAAGGCCCCGCCCATCCTCATGCTTGACGAGGCGACCTCCGCGCTCGACACGCATACGGAGCAGGAAATCCAGGCAGCACTCGATTTCGTCAGCCGCGGCCGCACTACGCTGGTCATCGCGCACCGTTTGTCCACAGTCATCGGCGCGGACGAGATCATCGTGCTGAAGGACGGGCTGATCGCCGAGCGTGGCACCCATCGCGACCTGCTGGCGCATGACGGTCTCTACCGCGCCATGTGGGATCGCCAGCGCGAGGCGACGGAAGCGGAAGAAAGGCTGCGCCGCGCAAGGCAAGAAGACGATCTCGGCGTGATCGTGCGCCGTCGCACGCCGGAAGTGGCCGCGGAGGTGGAGGGCGTGCCCGAACCGGAGCCGGTCCCGGAGGGGTCGACTTCAGGCATATGATGCCGCCGCTGCCACAAATTTGCGGCATTGCGGGGCCAAACGTTGCCGCAACCGGGCAGTTGTGATTTATGACTGCGCTGAAGCGACCGTTCTGACTGCGCCGGAGGGGCGAATACCAATCATGATTGCTCACCGTTCCGCACTGTCCGGCAACCGCCGCCCGCTGAGGCATCTTCTGCTTGCGCCGGTTCTGGCGCTGCCGCTCTTCGCGGCCGCCTGCTCGTCTAATGACGACATCGACCTCGCCACCTATGTCGAGAATACCGAGCCGGCCGATCAGCTCTACAATCAGGCGCTTGCCAACCTGAATGCCGGCAAGGTCACCGAGGCCACGCGCAAGTTCGAGGCCGTCGACCGCCAGCATCCCTATTCGGAATATGCCCGCAAATCGATGGTGATGGGCGCCTTCACCAATTATCGCTCGGGCAATTATGAAGAGGCGATCGCTGCATCGCGGCGCTATATCCAGCTCTACCCCGCCACGCCCGACGCGGCCTATGCGCAATATATCATCGGCCTGAGCTACTGGCGTCAGATTCGCGACGTGACGCAGGACCAGGCTGATGCCCGGCGCACCATCGAAGCGATGAACGAGGTGGTGACGCGCTGGCCCGATTCCGAATATGTCGACGACGCCAAGGACAAGATCCGCTTCGCCCGCGACCAGATCGCTGGCAAGGAGATGCAGGTCGGCCGCTATTATCTGGAGCGCCGCCAGTATATCGCGGCGGTGAAGCGCTTCCGCGGCGTGGTCGAGAATTACAGCAATACGCGTCACATCGAGGAGGCGCTGGCGCGTCTCGTCGAGAGCTATTACGCGATGGGCTTGGCCTCCGAGGCGCAGGCCGCCGCAGCGGTGCTGGGCCACAACTACCCCGAAAGCCAGTGGTACAAGGACAGTTACGCGCTGCTCCAGACCGGCGGTCTCTCGCCGCGCGAGAACAGCGGCTCGTGGCTGTCGCGCATCGGCCTCGGCGGTGGCGGCCAGCGCAGCTGACGTTTTCCTGAGATGCTGTCTCAGCTGTCGATCCGCGATATCGTCCTGATCGAGCGGCTCGATATCGATTTCAGTTCGGGCCTCTCCGTTCTCACCGGCGAGACCGGTGCGGGCAAATCGATTCTGCTCGACGCCCTTTCGCTCGCCATTGGCGGCCGCGGCGACGCCTCGCTGGTGCGGCATGGCGCGCCGCAGGGCCAGATCACGGCGGTGTTCGACGTTCCCGCCGCGCATCCCGTTCGCCAGCTCCTCACCGAAAACGCCATCGATGATGATGGCGACGTCATCCTTCGCCGCGTCCAGACAGCCGATGGCCGCAGCCGTGTCTTCGTCAACGACCAGGCTGCCAGCGTGGCGCTGATGCGCCAGGTCGGCCGCGCGCTGGTGGAAATCCACGGCCAGCACGATGAGCGCGCGCTGGTGGATGCCGCAGCCCATCGCGACCTGCTCGACGCCTTCGGCGGTCATCTGCTGGAAGCAGCGGCGGTCGCCGAAGCCTGGAAACGCTGGCGCGGCATCGAACAGGAGCTGGAGCGGCATCGCGCACGGGTGGCCGCCGCCGAGCGCGAAGCCGATTTTCTGCGCGCTTCGGTGGAAGAACTCGCCAAGGCGGACCCGCAGCCCGGCGAGGAAACCGAACTGGCGGAACGCCGCGCGGCGATGATGCGCGCGGAGAAGACGGCAGGGGATATTTCGGAAGCGCAGGATGTGCTGGAGGGCCCGGCCTCGCCGCTGCCCGCGCTCTCGGGCCTGCTGCGGCGCTTGCAGCGCAAGGCGGCCGAGGCGCCCGGCCTGCTCGAGGAGATCGTCAAGTCGCTCGACGATGCGCTGGTGGCGCTGGATAGTACTCAGGCGGCGGTGGAAGCAGCCATGCGGGCGGCCGATTTCGACCCGCGCGCGCTCGAAATGACCGAGGAGCGCCTGTTCGCGCTGCGTGCGCTGGCGCGCAAGCACAATGTGCAGGTCGACAACCTCGCTGAATTGCGCGATCGGATGGACGCCGACCTTGCCGATCTCGATGCCGGCGCGGAGCGGCTGGCCGCGCTGGAGGCAGACACGCTTTCGGCCCGCGCAGCGTACGACCAGGCTGCGGCTCATCTCTCCGATCTGCGCCGCGCCGCCGCTGATTCGCTTGCCGGCGTGGTGATGGCGGAACTGCCGGCGCTCAAGCTCGAGCGGGCGCGCTTTATCGTGGAGATGAGCAACTCGCCCGAGGATCGCGCGGTGAGCGGCGTCGATCAGGTCGAGTTCTGGGTGCAGACAAATCCGGGAACGCGGCCCGGCCCGATGATGAAGGTTGCCTCCGGCGGCGAGCTTTCGCGCTTCCTGCTCGCGCTCAAGGTGGCGCTTGCCGATCGCGGCTCCGCGCCGACGCTGGTCTTCGATGAGATCGATACCGGGGTCGGGGGCGCGGTGGCCGATGCGATCGGCCAGCGGCTGGCGCGTCTGTCGCGCAAGATCCAGGTCCTTTCCGTCACCCATGCGCCGCAGGTCGCCGCCCGCGCCGACACGCATTACCTCATCGCCAAGTCGGGCGGCACGGAGCGCGTCGCGACCGGCGTGACCGTCATGGGCCGCGATGCGCGCAAGGAGGAGATCGCGCGCATGCTGGCCGGCGCGACCGTAACCGCCGAAGCCCGTGCCGCCGCTGAGCGCCTGCTGAGCGAGAACGGTGCCGGTTGACCCGGCCAGACGGCGAAACCGCTGCGGACTTTTTCCGGAATTGCTTTAGTTTAGCGCAATAATCGCAGTCGGAATCGTGCCATGAGCATAACAGACAAGCCCGTCACGGACCTGACGCAGGCCGAAGCCGCCGAGGAACTTGCGCGCCTCGCGGTGGAGATCGCCGAGCACGACCGGCGCTATCACGCCGAGGACGCGCCGACGATCTCGGACGCCGAATATGATGCGCTGCGGCTGCGCAATGCCGATATAGAGGCGCGGTTTCCCGAGCTCATCCGGGCCGATTCGCCGTCATCCGCCGTCGGCGCGGCACCTTCGGGTACGTTCAGCACCGTGCGTCACGCCCGCCCGATGCTGTCGCTCGACAATGTCTTCTCGGATGAAGACGTGGTCGATTTCGTCGCCTCGGTGCGCCGCTTCCTGTCGCTGAAGCCGGAGGACGAACTCGTCTTCACCGCCGAACCGAAGATCGACGGTCTCTCAATGTCGCTCCGCTACGAGAAGGGCCGGCTGGTCACGGCGGCGACGCGCGGCGACGGCTCGACGGGCGAAAACGTCACCGCCAATATCCGCACCATCGATGAAGTTCCGCAGCAATTGCCGGAGGATGTGCCGGAGGTGCTGGAGGTGCGCGGCGAGGTCTATATGCGCCGCGACGATTTTCTCGACCTGCAGAAGCGCATGGCCGAGAGCGGCCAGACTTTCGCCAATCCGCGTAATTCGGCCGCGGGATCGCTGCGCCAGAAGGACCCGGAAATCACCCGCAGCCGGCCGCTTAAATTCTTCGCTTATGCGTGGGGGGAAACGAGCGCGCCCTTTTCCGACACGCAATACGGCGCGGTGAAAAAGCTCGGCGAATGGGGCTTCGTCACCAATCCGCTGATGGCGCGCTGCGCCTCGCTGGAGGAGATGCTGGCCCGCTACCGCGCCATCGAGGCACAGCGGGCGGAATTGCCCTATGACATTGACGGCGTCGTCTACAAGGTCGACCGGCTCGACCTTCAGGAGCGCCTCGGCTTCCGCTCGCGCAGCCCGCGCTGGGCGACGGCACACAAGTTCCCTGCCGAGAAGGCGACGACGGTGCTGCGCGCCATCGATATTCAAGTTGGCCGCACCGGTGCGCTGACCCCCGTCGCGCGGCTCGAGCCGGTGACCGTCGGCGGTGTGGTGGTGACCAATGCCACGCTGCACAATGAGGATTATATCAAGGGCATAGGCAATGGCGGCCAGCCGATCCGGGCCGAAGGCCATGATATCCGCGTCGGCGACACCGTCATCATCCAGCGCGCCGGCGACGTGATCCCGCAGATCCTCGATATCGTGCCGGAGAAGCCGCGCGGGGCGGAGGCCTATGTGTTTCCCGATCGCTGCCCCGTCTGCGACAGCCATGCGGTGCGCGAGGAAGGCGAGGCGGTGCGCCGCTGCACCGGCGGTCTCGTCTGTCCGGCGCAGGCGGTGGAGCGCATCCGCCATTTCGTATCACGCAATGCCATGGACATTGAGGGGCTCGGCGAGAAGCAGATCGAGTTCTTCTTCAATGCCGACAAGGCCGCCCTGCAGATCAAGGCGCCGGCCGATATCTTCACCCTGCGTTGCCGGCAGGAGGAACTGCCGGCAACGCTGGAAGGCTCTCTGGAGAAGCTGGAGAAGATCGACGGCTTCGGTGCGGTGTCGGTGAAGAAGCTCTTCGCCGCGATCGAGGAGCGGCGCAAGGTCCCGTTCTCGCGCTTCCTTTTCGGGCTCGGAATACGTCACATCGGCGAAACCAATGCCAAGCGCCTCGCCCGCCACTTCCTCACCTTCGAGGCGTTGCAGAAGGTGACCGAAGCGGCCCGCCCGCCTGAAGGCAAGGGCGATCCCGGAAATGCCGAATGGCAGGAACTGGTGGGGGTCGGCGGCATCGGCGCGGTGGTGGCCGAGGCGCTGGTCGAGTTCTTCGCCGAGCCGCACAATCGCGAGGCCGTGACTGCTCTCCTGAAGGAGGTAACGCCGCTGGAGGAAGAGCAGGTCGGGCAGGTCTCATCGCCCGTGGCCGGCAAGACGGTGGTGTTCACCGGCGCGCTGGAGCGCATGTCGCGCGACGAGGCCAAGGCCATGGCGGAACGTTTCGGCGCGAAGACCGCCGGCTCCGTTTCGAAGAAGACCGACCTCGTGGTTGCCGGTCCCGGCGCAGGATCGAAACTCAAACAGGCGACCGACCTCGGTATCGAGGTGATCGACGAGGACGCTTGGTTCACGTTGGTAGGGCAGTAGCCGGAGGCGATACGCGCATGCGCACCGCCTCCGTGAAGATCGATATCAACGCGCCGGCATGCCGCAGCTGAAGTTTGCCGCGTCATTGGTGTCGCCGCTGCCGCTATAGACCGCAACCTGAGGGTAGGGGCAGAGCGGGCGCGACATGCCGGTCTTGGCATTTTTCGCGGCGATCTGGTCCGGCGCTTCGCCCTTCTCGACCCAGTCCTCCAGCGACGTCAGCACATCGAACGTATTGGGCCCGATCCCGCCCCGGCAGTGGTCCATTCCGGGCGCGAGGAAAAGCCGGGCGCTTTTTCGCAGCTCGGCGCCACTATCCGTCCAGCCCAGCGAGGCGTTGGCGCCGAGCGTCTGTTCGACCTGATTGTAATAGTCGATCGTCGCATGGGCCGAGATCGTTGGGTCGTTCCAGCCATGGTAGAGGATCATCTTGCCGCCGCGCTTCACGAAGGCGCTGATGTCGGGATTCTCCGCATTGCCTTCCCGGCTCACGATCGCGTCGTTCCACTTGCCGAGATCGCGATCCAGATCGAAGCGCATCGGTTCGATGGCCGGATCGTGATGCACCATCAGGCGATACATGATCTGGCCGCGGCCGTTGGGATTGTAAGCCTTCAGGGAATTTCCCCAGCCGGCATCGCTGCCGCGCGGCTGGCCGGGATAATATTGCGATCCGTCGGCCAGCTTCACGCCGTCATAGATCATTCCGATGGCCTTCACCTCCGGCGGGGTCAGGCATTGCGTCGTATCCGCGCCATCGCAGGCGAGTTCGGACGGGTCCCATTTGCACTGCTCGGGATTGCCGATGATGCCGTCCTTGACGCCATCGGCTTCGTCGCAGGCTTCCGTCACGGCCTTTGTCACCAATGGCATCTTTCCGGCCGGCATCGACATGTCTGAGCCTTCGCCCCAGAGCAGGTTGTCGCGGACGATCGACCGCGCCTGGACCCGGTTCGAATAGACCGGCGCACCGGCGACGATGCCGTCATAGCTTTCAGGGAAACGCTGTGCGTGGACGAACCCCTGGCGGCCGCCTGTCGAGCAGCCGAGCCAGTAGGAACGGTCAGGCTTGCGCCCGCATAGTGCTCGGCGGCCTGTTTGCCCACCACGGTCATCAGGTGGAAGGAGCGCCAGGCATAATCGCGCACCGCGTCCTCGTTCGGCAGGCCGGGCCCGTAGATCGGCCATTCGTCGTCATTGGCGCTATGGCCGATGTCGGTCTGGGCCGAAGCGTAGCCACGCTTCAGCGGGTCGGAGAAGTTCTCCGTCCTGATCTGCCCGCCAAAGCCGCCGCCGCCGATCCCGAGGAACTTTCCATTCCACTCATTGGGAAGCCGGAACTCCACCCCGATGCGCGAGCCGGGCGTCGGTTGGATCACGCCGGTGACGCGGCAATGTTCCGGCACACCATCCTTTTCCCGAACGAGGGCGGCGCTTGTGACGAGCGTGTCGGTGAAAAGCCCCGGTTCGTTGAGGCTGCCGCATTCGACCGCCGGCTCCGCCCATGCCGGGGCCATCAAAGCCAGAAAGACGCCTGCCGTCAGGCAGGGCGCGACGATGTGTTTTTTCCGCATCTGGATCAGTTCCTCCGCAATGATGTCGGCACCGAAGCTCCTCCCCCGGTGCGACCCCAGTATATGGCGATGTTACATGCAATCAATGATGCCTAGCATGCACACCCTTCTGCATTGCATGCATGGATTGGTGGACCAAGCGAAACGGCGTGACAGGGCAGGGGAGCTGACCTAGATCACGGCCTGTCCATCCAAGAGAATCGCATGTCCGACCACATGAAGACCGAGTTCTGGCAGGGATTTCGCCACGGCCTGCCGGTCGCCGTGACCGCGCTGCCATTTGCCGTGCTTTTCGGCACGCTGGCGGTGGAGAACGGCCTCAGCGTGGGCGAAGCCGTGCTGATGAGCGCCGTGGTCTTCGCCGGCGCCAGCCAGATGGTCGGCATCGAGCTGTTCGGCCAGCATATCGCGCCATGGATGATCGTCTTCTCGATCTTCGCGGTGAACTTCCGCCATGTGCTTTATTCGGCGGCGATCGGGCGGCACACGCGCCACTGGACCTTGTGGCAGAAGGCGGTCGGCTTTTTCTTCCTCGTCGATCCGCAATATGCCGAGACGGAGCGCAAGGCCGCCTCCGGCGCCCGCGTCGGCTTCGTCTGGTATCTCGGAGTGGCAATTCCGCTCTACATTCTGTGGGTGGCCTGCGGCTGGCTGGGCGCGGAGTTCGGGCGGCTGATCCCGGACACCTATGCGCTGGGGCTCGATTATCTGCTGCCCATCTATTTTCTCGGCATGGTGCTGGATTTCCGCAAGCGGCCGCTCTGGACGCCGGTGGTGCTGACCAGCGGCGTCGCGTCCAGCATCGCCTATGCCTATGTCGGCTCGCCCTGGCATGTGTCGATCGGCGCGGCCGCTGGTATCCTGCTTGCAGCCATGCTCGCGCCCGCTGGTGCGAAGCCGGCCGCCGCGAGGGAGGAGGCGTGATGAACGAGACCGTGCTCATCATCCTGGCCGGCGCCGTCCTGACCTATCTCACCCGCATCGGCGGCGATATCGTCCTCTCCCGCTTCGACAACATCCATCCGCGTGTCGAGGCGGGGTTGAACGCCGTGCCGGCCGCCGTGCTGACGACGCTTGTCGCCCCGGCCATCATGAATGGCGGCGTGCCGGAGCTTGCCGCGATGTTCGTCGCCGGCCTCGTTTCGCTACGCGCCGGGCTGATGACGATGTTTTCCGCCGGCGCGGCGGTGCTGATCGCGCTGCGCTATCTGCTAGGTTAGCGCCTAGACAAGCGGTGCGGCGGCGGCTTCGAGCCAGGCCCGCACCTCGCCGTCGACCATCGGGCCGATCTCGGCCAGCACGCGCGCATGGTAGGCGTCGAGCCAGTCGCGTTCCTCGGTTGTCATCAGGTCAGCCGCGATGAGTTGCCGGTCGAAGGGAGCTAGCGTCAGCGTCTCGAAGCCGTGCATGGGAATGTCGCCGCCGGGAAGCGGTTCGGCCGGGGTCACCACGATGAGGTTCTCCAGCCGGATGCCGTAGGCGCCTTCCTTGTAATAGCCGGGCTCGTTGGAAACGATCATGCCCGGCAGCAGCTTTTCGGTGCCGGTCTTGGCGATGCGCTGCGGCCCCTCATGGACCGACAGATAGGCGCCGACGCCGTGGCCGGTGCCATGGGCATAGTCGAGACCGGCTTTCCACATCGCCATGCGCGCGACCGGGTCGATGTCCTGCCCGCGCGTGCCGGTGGGAAAGCGCATCATGGAAATGCCGATCATGCCCTTGAGCACCAGCGTATAGTGCCGCCGCATTTCCCCGGTCGGATCGCCGATCGCGACGGTGCGCGTGATGTCGGTCGTGCCGTCCTGATACTGGCCGCCGGAATCGACCAGATAGAGCTCGCCTGCCGCCAGCTTGCGGTTGGTCGGCACCGTCACCCGATAGTGGATGATCGCGCCATTCGGGCCGGCGCCGGAAATCGTGTCGAAGGAGATGTCGCGCAGCTTCATCTGCGTTTCATCTCCGACGCGACGGCGAAAACCCTCCAGCGCCACCGCGACTGAAATCTCGTCTTCCTTACCGGCGGGGCGGCTCTGGAGCCAATGGAGGAAGCGCGTCACGGCAGCGCCGTCGCGCCGGTGTGCCGCCCGGGCACCTTCCAGTTCCGCAGTGTTCTTTACCGCGCGCGGCAGGCGTGCGGGATCGGCCATCTCGACCACGGTGCCGCCGGCATCGGCTACCAGCATCCGCAGCCTTTCGGCCGCCAGCGACGGATCGAGGGCGACGCGCAGGCCGTCGCGTTCAAGCGCTGGCGCCAGCTCGGTGGGCTCCGCCAGCGTGCAGAGCTGGGTCAGATAGGCCTTGGTCTCGATGTCGAGCTTGCGGCTGTCGATGAAGAGCCTGTGCTCGCCATCGGCGGCGATTACAGCGAAGGCAAGCGCCAGCGGCGTATGGGCGACGTCCGAGCCGCGGATGTTGAATGCCCAGGCGACGGAGGAGGGGTCCGTCAGCACGGTGCAATTCGCGCCCTTGGCGCGAACCGCTTCGGCGAGGCGGGAAAGCTTGTCCCGCGCCAGTTCTCCCGCCAGTTGGAAGGGCTGGATCGCGACCTTGGCGAGCGGCGGTGCTGGCTGGTCGCTCCAGATCGCGTCGACGGGGTTTTCCGCCAATGCCACGAGTTCGGCGCCACGCTCCTCAAGCGCGGAGCGCAAAGCCCGCGCCTCGGCCATCGTGTGCAGCCAGGGGTCGAAGCCGATGCGTTGGCTAGCGGCGGCGTTCGATGCGAGCCACTTCGCGGGGGGTGTCTCCACCAGGCTCTCCACCGTGAAGGTAGCCTGATCGACCTGCGCGCGCACCTGCAGCGTGTAGCGGCCATCGACGAAGATATGAGCGCTGTCGGCCAGAATGAGCGCCGCTCCGGCCGAGCCGGTGAAGCCTGTCAGCCATTGCAGACGCTCGGCGCGCGGCGCGACATATTCCCCCTGATGCTCATCGGCGCGGGGCACGAGCACGCCGTCCAGCTTGCGCGCGGCCATCCATTCGCGCAGCGAAGCCACGCGGGTGATGCCCTGACCGGGATCGGTGACTGCCTCGAAACTCTGGAACATCGATATGCCTGCAAGAAATTGACCGGCGCAGAAGTTAGGCGATGAGCCGCGCGCGGGCAATCCGGCGCTGGCGTCGGCAAATGTATGAGGACTATTTTGGTGCGACGCACCATTTTTTCTTCGCACATGCAAAAATGCAAGGCCTGCCATGCACTTGCGGCACTGGTTTAACCGATCGGGAGCACCTATCTCATGAAGCGTGGAGGACAGGTTGTCCCAAAGGTATCAGGAGATGAAAATGGCACAGAACGCTGAACGTGGCTTCTTCCGCGGCGCGATGGATGCGCTCGTCGAGGCGCGTGCGCGGCAGGCCAATCGCTACGTCGCAAATGCGCTTCGCATTCTCGACGGTGAAGCCGTGCGCCGCGGCGGCAAGGTAGCCCGCTAAGTTGCGGATGCCTGCGGGCATTCGATCTGAACGTTAAGGGCGGCTCTCGGGCCGCCCTTTTGTTTGCTCAGCGCTTCAAGTGGATGGTGACCCATCCTTCGCGATGCGTGGTCTGCACATGGCGGAAGCGCTGGTTCACATAGGCTGAAACCACCGCGTCGCGCTGCTTGTCGAGGATGCCCGACAGGATGATCGAACCGCCGGGCGCCACATGGGCTGCCATGGCCGGCGCCAGCCGCATCAGCGGCCGCGCCAGAATATTCGCCACGATCAGGTCGAAGGGTCTCCAGGCAGCAAGTGCCGGATGGGCGAAGCCGACCGCCGTGACGCATTCCACCAGCGCGCCCACACCGTTGAGGACGGTGTTCTCGCGGGCGACGCGCGTCGCGACGGGGTCGATGTCGGTCGCCAGCACCGGGATGTGGCAAAGCTTTGCCAGCGCGATGGCCAGCACCGCCGAACCCGTACCCAGATCGAGCGCTGAGCGGGGACGTTCGCGGCGGGCGACAGATTCGATCATGGCGAGGCAGCCGGCCGTCGTTCCATGGTGACCGGTGCCGAAGGCCAGTCCCGCCTCGATCTCTATCGCCAGATCGTTCGCCTGCCGGCGATCCCTGTCATGCGAGCCATGGACGAGGAAGCGGCCGGCGCGGACGGGCGCGAGGCCTTGCAATGTGTGCGTCACCCAGTCGATGTCCGGCAGCGTCTCGCGCTGGATGTCGCCGGCGGCCGCGCCAACCAATTCCCTCACGCGCCGCTCGACCTCCAGCCCGTCGCCATCGACATAGACCGACGCCTCGAAGATCGCATTGTCCTCGTCCAGTTCCACGATGGCGAGGGGAAAACCGTCATCATCGAAGGCGGCTTCGAGCGTCTGGTAGGCGGCTTCAATCGCGGCGCGGGGACCGGAAAAATGAATGCGGCTCTGGCTCATCGTCCGGCGGCCAGCCGCTTCAGCTTGGCAACCGCATTGTCGGGGTTCTCCCCATAGGCGATGGTGCCGGCGAAATCGCCGCCGCGGTCAAGCAGCAGGATGGAGGCCGTGTGGTCCATCGTGTAGTCCCCCCCTTCCAGCGGCACCTTGCGCGAATAGATGCCGAAGGATTTTGCCATCGCGGCAACCTTGTCCGGTTCGCCGGTGATGCCGACGATGCGGTCGGAGACATTCGAGACATAGTTCTTCATGATCTCGGCCGTGTCGCGCTCGGGATCGACCGTGATGAAGAATGCATCGATATCGGCGCCTTCCGGACCGATCTGCTTCAGCCAGCCATCGAGTTCGAAAAGCGTTGTCGGGCAGATCTCGGGGCAATGTGTGAAGCCGAAGAACAGCGCCGTCGGCTGGCCACGAAACGCCTTTTCCGTGATCGGCTGGCTGTTCTGGTCCACCAGCGTGAAGGGCGCGCCATATGCCTTCGCCGCATATTGGCGGTGATACCAGTCGAATGTCAGATAGCCCGCGGCGGCAACCATGAGCACCGCGATGCCGATGAGGATCGAACGCATCATATGAACCAGCCGCCAAATGGAGTTGAACTCAGAAACACCAGGAAAGGCCGGACTCGACCAGCGCCATATAGATTTGCGCCCCCTTGTCCGACCACATCGCAAGAACCGCACCGCAAATGCCGGCGGCCAGCAGGGCGCCCGCGAGTACAGGAAGATGCAGCGATTGCAAGGTGTCTCTCATCACTCGACTATATAGCCTGCAAGGCACCTCGTACAAAGGTGCATCTTGCCGCAATGGCGCGCTTGTGACCGGGCTTCACCGCGGGTAAGCGATGTCCATGAGCGACGACCACCGTTTCGGCGATCCAAGGCCGCGAATCCATCCCACGGCCGAACTGAAGGGCTGCAAGGTCGGCCCCTATGCGGCAATCGCGGAGCGGGCGATCCTGCGGGAGGTCGTTGTGGGCGATTTCAGCTATGTCGAGCGGGGAGCGGAGGGGCTCTATGCCACGATCGGAAAATTCTGCTCCGTCGCGGCCTATACCCGCATTAATGCGGTGGAGCATCCGCTCGAAAGGGTGACGACCCACAAGATCACCTACCGCCCGAACGAGTATTTCCGCTTCCATGGTCTCGACCAGGCCTTTCGCGAGCGCCGCCGGCAGCGCCCGGTGACGATCGGCAACGATGTATGGATCGGCCACGGGGCGATCATCCTGCCCGGCGTGACGGTTGGCGACGGCGCGGCCGTCGGGGCAGGGGCGGTGGTGACGAAGGATGTCGCGCCCTACCAGATCGTGGCGGGCAATCCGGCGCACCTCATCCGCCCGCGCTTTCCGGCCGAAACCGCCGCACGGCTTCGGAAACTGTCATGGTGGGACTGGCCGGTCGCGCGCCTCTTCGAGGCCGTGCCCGACATGCAGCGGATGGCAATCGATGATTTTCTCGACAAATGGACGGCAATCTGCGCCGATGAAGAGCCGATGCGCGAGAATTAACCTAAACGCCTAAGGTTAAATCCGCTATATTTGATTGCACAAGTAATTTTTCACACCTTAAGGTTGTATTAACTGTCCTTGTCGTGCTCAGTTGTTTCCGGAGCTGCTGCCTGTGTGGGGAACACTCAAGCAAGCAAGGAGAACTGCAATGAAGGGCATGATCATCACTGTCGCCATCGTGGCCGCCATGTCGCTGCCGGCCGCAACCGCGCAGGCCGGCGGCTGGGGCTCGAAGGGCAACCAGACCGGCTCGTCGGGCGGGCTGGTCAACATCTCGCCGAACGTCAATCTCGGCAGCCTGAAGGCGCTCAACAATATCGGCGTGCTGAACGGCAACAATATCCTGTCCGGCAACAAGACCAATGTCGGCAACGGCATCCTGTCCGGCATCGGTATCGGCATCCTGAGCGGCAACAAGAGCAACAACCGCTCCAACAGCGGCCACCGTCGCTGACGACCGTAGAGAAGGCGGGAGGTGCCATTTCACCTCCCGCCGCCATGGGAACACCGGCCGGATGCAATCGGTAAACTATTGATTTTATGGCGATCCCGACAGGATTCGAACCTGTGACCATCGGCTTAGAAGGCCGGGACGTATTGTGGCCGTTCAACGAAAGTTCCGACTCTGGAAGCGCTGGAAAGGCGTGAACAGAAGGCGAAACTTGGAACTATTTTTGACGCATGCGAGCGCGGCCCACGCGCCTTGCTTCATCAGCAGCGCGGACCGCTGCGAGGTCGACCGGCTGGTAGGTCTTCTGCAGTGTATTCGACGTGTCGATCGTGTTCGCCATCTTGGCCGAGATCAGGTGTGGTGTGGCTGCGCCGGCGAGCAGTTCGATGGCGCCGGAGCGGCGCATGTCGGCCAGGGTGCGCTTGTCGCCAGGCTGAACCTTCTCGCTCACCGCTCGGAAGTCATCTGGCATGGTGAAGCGGGAGTAGGGCGCGCCTGAGCGGTTGCGAAGGATGGCGCCTACCTCGCAAGGCTCCTTCTCCAGATATGCGTCGAGCAGTGCCAGTGTGCGACGTGAAAGGGTGCCAATCGCATCCCGGCCGGATTTGGCGCGGCCGATGTCGAAGTGACGTGCATCGCCTTCCCCGCTGATTTTGGCTGGCGTGAGCCCTCGCAGGTCGACCGGAGAGAACTGGGTATCCCACGCAATCGCAATCGCGACTGCCATGCCCCTGTATCCAGACCGCCACGCGGCCTTGGCGCGGCGCACGGCCTCTCCCTCGGAATAGCTGACCTGCCGTGCCTGCGGGGCGCGGTTGCGGATACCGCTCGACGGATCCTGCTTTCCGCGGCAGTAGCCGAGGGCGGCGAGCACGCGCCAGAGCGCGCGCCAGATCTTGATGACGCGATGCGCCTCGCGCTGCGATACCTGGTCGCGCACCAGCTGGCGCAGTTCGGCAACTGATTCCAGGTTCACCTCCGGCGAGAGCGGCGAGACGTCGCCAAAGATCGGCTTGATTCGCGCCCACGCCCGCTCCCATTCCTCCCGGGTGCGCGGCTTCTTTTCCAGCCATTCAGTTGTTTTGCGGTAGCGGTCGAAGCCTTCGCCGATTGAACCGGCTGGAAACTCAGGCACGGCCTGCCGCTCGTTGCCGGCGCGATGGCGCTGCCATCGTTCATTCCAGGACTGGGCGATGGCCCATGCGGCTGGCCCGTCAATGCCGCAGCGCACCGGCGCAAATCCCTGCCCGCGCATGGCCTTGGTGGGTTGCCAGTAGCCGTAGCGACCCTTCTTGACCACATAGTAGGGGATTTTCACGCTACCCACGCATCGCCTCCAGCCGCGCCCTGACGCGGCCGGAAGAATGATCCTCTGCGGGTTGTGTTTGCAATAGGCGCGTGTGGCGAGCCTTGCGCCATGCGTCGATCGCGTCGAGGTCGTACATGCCGGTGTCTGGATCGGATGCCGGAAAGCCACGCGACAGCAAGCGTGGCAACAGTTCCTCGAAACGATCCATGTCCAGGCCCAGGCGTCGCGCCGCCTTGTCCGGTGGAATGTCGCGGGGTTCAATGCTGAATCTCACAGCAGCCTCCCGCCGTCGGCCGGCCGAGCGCATGCGGGGCAGGTGTGGGTGTAGGGTTCCTCGCGCACGCCGCCGGCGTTGCGCGGAGGTTTGCCGAACAGGTCGGCGGTGTTGCCGGCATCGCGCCGCGGCGCTGCCTTGCGGATTGACCAGCCGGCCGCCTTCGCGTCGGCGATCATCACGCCCCAGTCCTCGTCCAGGTAGGAATTCGGGTAGCTGGCCGGGCAGTTGTCGCAGCAGACCTGGTTGCGGCCGTCGTGGTGGGCGATAGTCATCGCGAGCCACCGATCTTGAGATCGGTCTGCTCGACCTCGCCCCAATGATCGCAGATGTGTTGACGGGCAGCAGAGGCCGCCTCGTCGATCGCTGCAAGTGCGTCTTCGCGCGATTTTCCGAGAAGGAAGAATATCCCTCCGACGACAGTGGCTAGAGCCTCCACTTGCGCGTTGAAGCCGTCGTCGACGGGAAATCCGGCGCAAAGATCAAGGATTCCCTGGGCGATTTTCTCTACCGCGGGCTCGCTCATAGCGCTGACACCTCGCGCAGCTGGGGCATGCCGTTGTGCTCGATGCCGTCGAGAAGCCGGCCGGCGCGTTTCTTGCCGACCTCGAACATGGTCATCGCGCCAGAGCCTTGCAGGAAGGCATTGCGGTCGGCGATGCCGCGCCGGGAACCATCGGCATGGAGCACATGATGGTCGACGAGACAGTGCCAGGTTTCATCCGGATGCCGCTCGCGAAGGGGTGGATAGCAGCGATCGATGTCGTCTTCCGACATCTGCGACACGGCAGACCAGCTTCCCCATTGCTTGAAGAAGAAGGGGACGCCGGCGGCGGCGCATTGGTCGCGGATCTGGCGTGCCCAGTCGGGGTGCATCGGCCGGGAGCCGCCGCCGCTTTCCCCGCCGACAATAACGAGGTCCGGCTTGACATGCTGGATGCTCATGTCGATCGGGCCGAGCATCGGCTCGATGCTCCAGAACCTCACCGCCGCGGGCGTGTTATCCAGCCAGTGGCGGCGCTGGTCGTAGCGCTGCTGATCCTCGGCCGAGCATCCGTGCCAGACATTCGGCAGCGGCCAGTTCTGCACCTCGCGCGCTCCGCCGCTGAAGGTGTACCAGTTGGCATAGATGTCCTCGAGCAGGTCGGGGCGGCTCACGAAATCATGCATCCGTTCCGCGCGCTTCGTCAGCACCTGAAAGGTGTGCTGTTCGGCGATCGCCATGACGGTGAACACGTCGAGGATCCATTCGTCCGGCACGCTCTCGTGGAAGAGATCGCCGTGCGCGCAAACGAAAATCCTGCGGGGCTTCTTCCAGTCTATCGGCTGAAACAGCCACTGCCTGTTGAGTCGTACCTTGCCGTTCCAGACCGGCCCGGCCTTGCTGTCGACCGTCAGACCGGAGCGGCTCGGATGATGCTTCAGCCGCGTGCCGGCGAGCTTCATGGCGTAGCAGTTGGTGCAGCCGGGCGAGACGATAGTGCAGCCGGTGACCGGGTTCCACGTCGCGTCGGTCCATTCGATGTGGGTGCCATCAGCCATGGCCGCCGACCTCCGCCATTTCGAGATCGAGCGCGGCGTAGAGCGCGCGTACGGCTTGGGCGCGGTCCTTCTCGGCGCGCCGTTTCTGGTTGTCGTTGGTCTGCGGATCGAAAAGATCGGCGAGCGCGCGCAGATACTTGGCAGTTGCGCGCCCGTCGAGCTCGACCAGCTCGACGGTCCATATGCCCATGCCGATGATCACGAAGGACGCACCGGTCGCGTCGATTGCCTCGGCTCCGGTTTGCGTCACTGCCAGCAGATGCCGGTGGACCGTGTCGAGGATTTCGTTTGCGTGCTCTGGCGCCGGCGAGCGGACGGGCTTGCGGGGATCAACCATGGTTATCTCCGTCCATGATGGATTCGGCTTGGGCACGGGCATGAGGAACGAAGCCGACCAGGGCGTCGACGAGGGCGTCACGCTCGTCAGCCTCGACGAATGCGAAAAGCACCCCCAGCGTGCCGGTGAGCAGGCCACCCATCAGGGAGGCAAGCTGATCGCCGCTCGGCATATCGCGGAAGATCGCGGCATCGCCTGCATTGATTGCGATGTCGCAGACCTGAAGGCGGAAGCTCTCGGCCATCGCGTCGAGCGGGTCGGCGGGCTCGAAGGAGAGCTGCGCCGTGACGGCACGAGGGACGTGCGGGCTCATGGCTGCGCCCTTTCCGCCCGGAAGCCGGCGCAGGTGTTGACGGCTACGACGATCCATGCGGCGATGGCCGTGGCCTCGTCGTCGGGACGTTCCGAGTTCACATCGACGGTGAAGACATCACGGTGGCCTGACCCCATAGGGTGGTCCGGTTTCAATCTTAGTGCATGATGGGCATCTGGGCCATCGCCTGGGCAGATGGGGGTGCCGATCCGGGTGATTGTCCGGGCCAGACGATTGCCTCCGGT
>Ga0182735_1000240_pt1 | contig 54921 bp, 46 predicted proteins | sample eDN5th30CKraftMG_FD_128524 | JGI IMG/M metagenome (GOLD analysis project Ga0182735, IMG submission 128524) | Enriched Miracle-Growth compost microbial communities from Emeryville, California, USA - eDNA 5th pass 30_C Kraft MG (version 2) (version 2) ... | reverse complement strand
TTCGCGCAAGTTCTACGAACTGCTGCTGACCTTCAAGATCGAATCGGAGCTCACCAAGGACCAGATCCTCGAGCTCTACATGAACCAGATCTACCTGGGCCATCGCGCCTATGGCTTCGCCGCTGCGTCGCGCACCTATTTCGGCAAGCCCCTGTCCGAGGTCACCCCCGCGGAAGCCGCCATGCTGGCCGGCATCCCCAAGGCCCCCTCGCGCTTCAACCCGATCGCCAACCGGCCCCGCGCCGAGCTGCGCCAGCGCTACGTGCTGGGCCGCATGCACTCGCTGGGCTATCTGACCGACCCCGAATACCAGCAGGCGCTGGCCCAGCCCATCGTCATGAAGTCCGCGGAAGGCACGCCGGCCGGCGGCTACTCCATCCATGGCGAGTACGTGGCGGAACTGGCGCGCCAGCTGCTGTTCAACGTGTACCAGGACAACGTCTATTCGCGCGGCATCAATATCTATACCACCGTGCAGTCCAAGGACCAGGAAGCGGCCTATCGCGCCGTGCGCGAAGGCGTGCTGGAATACACGCGCCGCGCGCCCTACCCGGGCCCCGAAGAACAGCTGGACCTGCCCCCCGGCACCGAAAACAATCCCCAGGCGCTCGATGAGTTCCTGGACGGCGTGTTCGACAAGTTCAGCGACAGCGGCGACCTGCTGACCGCGCTGGTGTTGTCGGCCAGCCCCACGGAAGTGAAGCTGGCGCGCAGCTCGCGCGAGATCATCACGGTCACCGACAAGAAGGTGCTGAGCGTGGTCGCCCGCGCGCTGAACGACAAGGCCAAGCCCGAACAGCGCATCAAGCGCGGCTCGGTGGTCTATATCCGCAAGTTCGGCGACAACTGGGAAATCATCAACCTGCCTTCGGTGCAGGCTGCCTTCGTGGCGCTGTCGCCGCAGGACGGCGCCATCCGCGCCATGGTGGGCGGTTTCGACTTCTACCGCGGCAACTTCAACCGCGTGACGCAGGCCTGGCGCCAGCCGGGCTCGAACATCAAGCCGTTCATCTACGCCGCCTCGCTGGAACGCGGCCTGACGCCGGGCACGCAGATCTCCGACCAGCCGTTCGAACTGACGGCGGCGCAGACCGGCTCCAAGGCCTGGAACCCGAAGAACTACGGCAACCAGTACGAACCCATGCTGACGTTGCGCCAGGGCCTGTACAAGTCGAAGAACATGGTGTCGATCCGTATCCTGCAGGCCATCGGGCCGCAGTATGCGCAGGACTACCTGACCCGCTTCGGCTTCGACAAGGCCCGCCAACCGGCCGTGCTGCCGCTGGCGCTGGGCGCGGGCTCGGTCACCCCGCTGCAGCTGGCCGGCGCCTTCTCGGTATTCGCCAACGGCGGCTACCGCGTCACGCCCTACCTGATCGACCGCGTCACCGACAGCAGCGGCAAGGTCATCATGCAGTCCAAGCCGGTCGTGGCCGGCGACGCCGCGGCGCGCGCCATCGATCCTCGCACCGCCTGGGTCATGGATGACATCCTGCGCGGCGTGGCCACCTACGGCACCGCCGCCCGGGCGCGCGTGCTGCTCAAGCGCAACGACATCGCCGGCAAGACGGGCACCACCAACGAGTCCGTGGACGCCTGGTTCTCCGGTTACACCCCCTCGCTGGTCGCCACCGCGTGGCTGGGCTTCGATCAGCCCAAGTCGCTGGGTTCGCGCGAAACCGGCGGCGGCGTCGCCATGCCGATCTGGGTCGACTACATGCAGACGGCGCTCAAGGGCGTGCCCGAAGAGAAGCCCCGCCCCCGTCCCGACGGCCTGCTCGTGGAAAACGGCGAATTCTATTTCTCCGAATTTCCGCCGGGCCAAGCCGTCGCGCGGCTGGGCCTGCCCGAGGCCGACACGCTGGGCGAGTTCCTCAATGGCCTGACCGGCAGCACCAGCGAGGAAACCCGCATCAAGGTCGCCCCCGGCGTCGGCACGCAGAACAACGCCCCCTGGTCGCAGAAAATCCCCTTCTGACGCCCAGCCACGAAAGGCCGGCCCATTGGGCCGGCTTTTTTTTGCCCCGGTGCCGGCCCCAGGCGCTCGCAGGCGCAATAAAAACGCCCCCGGATGGGGGCGTCGGGCACGCGGCGTGCTCCGTGCGGCCTAAAGGCGTATCGTCACAGGAACGCCCGCCGCCGCGGAGCAGATCTGCGACAGGGCGTCCGGCAATTGCGGGCCGCCTCGGGTATCGTTCCAGTGCAAGCCATCGTAGCGGTAGTGAAACCCGCCGCTGCGCGCCGCGACCCACAGCTCCTGCATGGCCGCCTGGCTATTCACCACGACGTGGGTATTGTCTTCGAAGACCATGGTCAGCACATTGCCGCTGCGGCTGGTTTCGACATCGACGTCAAGCGAAGCCGCCCAGTCATCGGCCTGGCTTTCGATGCTGTCCAGCACCTGGTCGATCAACGCAAGAAATTCGGTTTCGGTCATAATCGAGCCTGCAAGAATTACGGAGTTCCCAGTGTTCCAATTGGCATTTAGCCGCATGGCTCTTCGCATTGTAGCCACGCTAGTGACGACCGGCATGGTTGCGGCCTGCGGGTACAAGGGGCCGTTGTACATGCCGACGCCGGATGGCAAGCCGCCCTCGAGCTCACAGCCGCAGCAGAAATCGGTGCCGATACCGCCGGCGCCTCCGATTCTATGACCTCCCGATTCCCCGCGCAGCCTGAACTGGCCGGACATCCGTACTTCCAGTTCCGCAATAACGTCCTGTACGCCGAGGACGTGCCGCTGGACCACCTGGCCGAGCGGCTGGGCACGCCGCTGTACGTCTATTCGCGCGCCGCGCTCAAGGCCGCCTGGGAATCCTATCGCAGCGCCGTCGGGCGGCGCCCCGTGCTGGTGTGCTACGGCATGAAGGCCAACTCCAACCTGGCCGTCCTGAAGGAGTTCGCCCGCCTGGGCGCGGGCTTCGACATCGTTTCGGGCGGCGAGCTCAAACGCGCCCTCGCGGCAGGGGCCGATCCATCCAGGATCGTGTTTTCCGGCGTGGGCAAGCAGGCCTGGGAAATGCGCGATGCGCTCGCGGCCAAGGTCAAATGCTTCAACGTGGAGTCCGAGGCCGAATTGCGCCGGCTCTCCGAGGTCGCGGAGGACATGGGCGTGCGCGCCCCCGTTTCGCTCCGGGTGAACCCGGACGTGGATGCGCAGACTCACCCTTACATTTCCACCGGCCTGAAGGAAAACAAGTTCGGCATCGCCATCGGATCGGCGCTGGAGGCCTACCGTTGCGCGCGGTCGCTGCCGGCACTGGACATCGTGGGCGTGGATTGCCATATCGGCTCGCAGCTCACCGACATCAGCCCCTATTTCGACGCCCTGGAAAAACTGCTGGACCTGATCGAAAAGCTGGCCCAGGACGGTATCCGGATCAGCCATCTGGACCTGGGAGGCGGCCTGGGCATCCGCTATACGGATGAAACCCCGCCCTCGCCCAAGGCCCTGCTCGACCATGTCTTCACGCGCCTGGAAGCGCGCGGCCTGGGGGGTCTGCACCTGGTGCTGGAGCCGGGCCGCTCGCTCGTCGGCAACGCCGGCGTGCTGCTCACGACGGTCCAGTACCTCAAGCACTCGGAAGCGCGCAATTTCGCAATCGTCGACGCAGCCATGAACGACCTGCTGCGCCCGGCCCTGTACGAGGCCTTCCACGGCGTGCGCGCGGTGCATCCCCGCGCCGGCGAAGAAACCCTGTACGACATCGTCGGTCCGGTCTGCGAAAGCGCCGACTGGCTGGCGAAGCAGCGCAAGCTGGCCATCGAGCAGGGCGACCTGCTGGCGGTGGAATCCGCGGGCGCCTACAGCATGGCCATGGCCAGCAATTACAACGCCCGTCCCCGCGCGGCCGAAGTCATGGTCGACGGCGACAAATACTACGTGGTGCGCCGGCGCGAAACGCTGGACGACCTGCTCAAGGGCGAATCCACCCTGCCCTGACCGGCGCCGTCCATGGGCGCCGCCGCCCCGGCCCGCTCATTCGAATTCGTGCGTAATCGCGGCGGGCCTGCCCGGCGCCACCGTCAAGGTCATGCGATGCTCTCCCGCAGAGGCGTTGCGCACCGTCACCTGATAGCGTCCCGGCGCCAGCGACAGCTGGCGCAGTGGCGGGCTCACGCCTCTCGAACGGCCATTGACCAGCACCTCGCCCCAGGGCCGCACCGCCACGCGCACCGTGACGGGCGCCGCCTTGGGCGGCTCCTGGGCCGCCGGCGCGGCTGGTTCGGCCGCGGCCGGGCCGGCCGCCTGCGGCGAGAGCGGGTCGGCAGCGGTTTCCGGATGGGCCGCGGCCTGCGGCGCGGCGCCGGGCGGATCGGCCGTGGCGCTGGCGTTGGTTTCTCCGGTAAGCGGAGCTGGCTCGGCGGCGGCGCCGGGCGGCGGCGCAACTGGCTCAACCGGCCGCTCGCCGGCAGGCGGGGCCGGGGGGGATTCGGGCGCGGCAGGAACCGCGGACGCGGGCGCAGCGGGAGCGGCGGGCGCCGGTTGCGCCGCCTGCGGCGCGGCGGCTAACTGCGCCGGCGGCTCGGTCCATTGGACCCAGCCATACGCTCCCGCCGCCAGCAGCAGGATCCCCGCCGCCGTCCAGGGCAGGACGCGCCTGCCGCCAGCGGGATGTTCCGGCCGCATCGCCGTCAGGCGCACCGCAAGCGCCGGGGAGGCCTCGCCGCCTGCGGGAACCTCCGCCATCAGCGAAGGCGTAGCCAGGCCCGGGTCCGCGACGGGAGCCTCCGGCGGCGGCAATGCCCCCATCGCCTCGGCCAGCGCCATCGCCGTCCGAGGCCGCGCGCGAAACGACATCGCGAGCCCCCTGTCGACGGCGGCGCCGAACGCTTCGCCGTACGCGCCGGGCATCCATTCCTCCAGCGGCTGGCTATCGTCCCGCACGCGGCGCGCCAGCGCGCTTGGCGGGGGGGTGCCCGTCGCCAGGAAATAGGCCAGCGCCGCCAGCCCGTAAACGTCGGTCCACGGGCCGCAGGGATAGGCGGGGTCGTCCGTGTACTGCTCGAACGCGGCATAACCGGCATGCCGGGGCGCGTCTTCGTCGTCCGGCCAGGCATCCGCCGGCGCGGCCACCATGGCCCCGCCGGATGCGTCCGGGCTCACGGCGTCCGGACCGATGCCACCGTGCGCCCGGCCCCTCTCATGCAGCGCCGCCAGGGACCTGGCCACGCTGGCGACGATCCCCAGGATCGCCTCCTGGCGCCGCGGCCCCGGCGGCAGGCGGAGAAGGTCGTCGAAGCGCGAGGCGCCGGAGCCGGAAGGAACGCCGGCCACGCCCGGGCCCGGCGGCACAGCGGAAGTTCGGAACATGCGTTTCTCCGACAGGGTTCAGGGGTGCCAGGTGGGCAGCGAGGAAAACAATCTGGCGAACAGGGTGGCGTTCAGCGCGCCTCCATGGACATAGGTCTGCAACGCCGCCCCGTCCGCCTGGTTGGTCCACCAATAGCTCGTATGCGAACTGGGATTGAAGCAGAACGGCAGGTCGGGCCAGGCGCCCAGCGCGCGCCGCGCCAGGGGCGCCGATTCCTGCTCCAGGCCCGCGCTCAGAATGTCCATGATGTCGCTGCCCGCGGGCCGCGGCGGCAGGCCGGACGCCGCGGTCGGCATGCGCACCTGCTGCAGGCTGCGGTCGAACTGTTCCGGCGGGCAGCCGTGGCGCACCGCAGCAAGCATGCTCGCGCCGATCTGCCGGTAGTAATCAGTGGCGCCGTCCAGGATACTGCTATGGTACTGCGCGGGCGGCAGCGCCATGACGACGCACAAGGGGTAGCCGCGGCCCACGCGGTCACGGCTTGGCGTGATGCACCCCAGTTGCGCAACGCCCGCGCCCGGCCCCGACGGAATGGCGAAGTTCCAGATCGGCGCCGACGCGAACCCGCGCGCCGCCGCGGCGTCCGGCGCCTGCTTGAGCGCCGCCAGCCCGAACTGCAGCCAGCGGTCCCACCAGGTGATCAGCTCGCGCGGCAGGCGCCGGTGCACGAAATCGCCCGCCGCGGGTATCTTGCCGTACCAGCCCACGCGTCCACGCTCCACTCCAAGCTCCATGTCCATGTCCTGTTCACGACGCGCCGGGGCAGGCAAAAGCCTGCATCTCGGCTAGATGAAACGGGCTTTTGACGCTGCTGGCGGTGATCTCCAGCACAACCTTGCGCCCGCCCAGATCGAAGGTGGCCAAGGTGACCTCCGGCGTTGCGCCGCGCTGCAGCTGCGCGCGGTCCAGCATGCGGTTCAGCGCCCATGGGCCCGACGTCGTCATGCCCGCCGCGCCCTCCTGCGGCGTCAGCTCGATGCGCACCTGGTTGCTGCCGCGCGGGCCCGGCCACTGTACGGTGGTGGCGACCTGCGGGCCATGCGCGTAGCGCACCGCCTGGCCGTCCACGTCCATCACGAACTGGGTGATACCCGCATCCATCTCCACGGGCCGGATGGCCACCCGGTACGACGGCATGGGATTGCCCGCCATGAAATACACATCGCGGATGACTCCCGCCCGCTGGAATGCATCCAGGGTGGCCGAATTCGCGCCCGACCGTCCGTCGATCCCCGGCTTGAAGCGCCAGCGCTGGCCGGACGCGTCGATCTGGGTCGCGAGATTCTTCTGGAAAAAATCATCCATCAGGCCGTTGGGGCCGAACAGGCGCGCCATGTCGTTGGGCGCCACGTCGCGCGTCGACCTGCTGGAAAACGGATAGCGCCCGGCCACCGACTGGCCGCAGAACACCCCGATGGTGGCGGACACGGTTTCGCCCATGCGGGCCCTCGCCACGTCGGACACCTCGCCGGAGGCGTTGACGGACAGCGCATTGAGCACGTCGCGCAGCGGCCCCGGCAGGCGCCCGGCCTCGGCGCGCAGCTTCGTCACGGCATCCGAACTGGGCGCGGGACTGCCGCTGCGCAGGGCCGCGTCCGCCGCGGTCAGATAGGTATAGAGCTCGTTGATGAGACCTGTCGTGGCCGCGATGGGCGCGGACGTTGCCGCGGCTCCGCCCTCTCCCTGCGCGAGCCGGCGATACGGTTCGAAATGCTGGTCCACGATACGCTCCAGCTTCTCGTCCGAGGCGTCCGCGCGCGTCGCGGCGCCCGGTCCCGTCGGGCCGAACATCTGCTCCAGTGCCTCGCGCGTGCTGCTGACGCGGTCGCGCGCCTGGTCGACCAGCGACCTGTCCTCCTTGCCCGAATCCCGCAGCAAGGAGGTTTCCCGCGCGACGCCCCGCACCAGCTGCACCAGGGGCGACTCCGGCGCCGACAAGGTGCGCGCCATCTGGATGTTCTGCAACAGCGACTTGCTGGGGGCCAGCTGCAAGTCGTTCAGGTAGCCGTCCCACTGCGTCACGTAATCGTTCATGTACAGGCGCTTGATGTCGATCACCAGCTGACGCTGCGCGGCCTGGTCCAGCTGTCCGCGCAGCGGGATGTTCAGTATCCACGCGTCATCCGAGCGCAGCACCTCCGCCACGCTCGCAACGCGCTTGTTGAACACGTCCCAGTAGCCGCGGTAGCTGTAGAGCGCCGGGATGCCCTGGCTCAGCGGCTTGCCGCTCTTGCGCACGAACACCGCGCTGGCCTGCGCGCCTCCAAGCGTCACCGCCGTGCTCTCGGCGGCGGCGTCGGTATTGGCCAGGGTGCGGCGCAACCGGCTGTAGGCCCGCTGCGCCAGCGTGTAGCGCGCCAGCTTCTCGCGCGCCTGCGCCACCAGTTCATCGTCCTTCGGAAACGGCGACGCCAGCACATGGCTTTGGGTCAGGTTGCGCAGGTGCAGCGACAGCTGTTCGTACTCGCGCCGCGTGTACCCTTCCGGCAAGGTTGCCTGCATGTCCGAAAGCAGCCACGCATGCATGAATTCCGCGTCGTAGCGGTCCGCCTCGTACAGCATCAGATAGGCCCGCAATGCCTCGTACGAGTACTCCAGGTCGCTGGCCGACGCATCCCGCAACGCGGCCTCGACGCGCCGCGCCACCTGCGGCAGCAGCACCTGGTCCAGGGTATTGCCGTACACGCCCTGGGCGGCCGCCTGCAGCTTCAGGCCCTGATAGAGGCCATAGCGGTAGCCCAGCGGCGGGCTCTCGATCTCGAAGCCCTCATGCTGCGGCAGGTACCAAAGACTGTTGAGGAAAGGCATCAGGCCCAGCAGATCGCCCGTGCGCGTGATCTTGATCTCGCGCGTCAGCGTCTCCACCGCCGGCACTCGCCGCGCGACCTCTTCGACATAGGCCGAGTTGTTGCGATAGCTCAGCGCCCAGCCCGCGATCAAGGCAACGAACGCCGCCGTGACCAGTCCGTATCCGGCCCAGTGCAGCTGCCGATAGCGGCGCTCCCACCGCAGGTTCCGGCTGGCCAGGCCCGCTTCACGGAAGATGACGTCCTGCAACAGGTTCTTGAGGAAGTAGCTGCGGCCCTCCGCCTCGCCCGGCACGCTGGACGCCGGCATGGCGCCGCCGTCGATGCGCAGATAGCGCTTGAGATGGCCGGTCACCTGGTCGAAGGTCTCGCCTCCCTGCGTGCCGCTGGTGAAGTACACACCGCGCGGAATGACCCGGGCCTCGAATTTCGACGTGGCGAAGACGTCGCTCAGGAAGTGGCCCAGGATGGCCTGCAGGCCGGCGAACTGCTGCGGCAGCATGTAGGCCAGCGCCCGCCGCGACGGATCGCTTTCGGCCGCCACCACTTCCGGCAAGGCATCGTCCAGGCGCCGCTGCAGCAAGGCGTATTCGGCATGAAAGGCCTCGTACAGGTCGAATCCCGGCTCCTGCGTATGCGCGTATGGCAGGGTAAAGCCCCAGACCTGCGCCAGTTCATCGCGGCTGAACGAGGCGAAATACTCCTCGAAGCCCGACAGCAGATCGGTCTTCGTGACCAGGACATAGACCGGGAATGCGATGCCCAGTTGCTCGCGCAGTTCCTGAAGCCGGCGCCGCAGCACCGCGGCATGCTGCGCCCTTTCCGCGTCGGAGGCGGACAGCAGATCTTCCACGCTGACCGTCAGCATCGCGCCGTTGATCGGCTGGCGGCCGCGGTACTTGGCCAGCAGGCCGAGAAAGCCGCGCCATTCCTCCTCGTCGCCCGTGGGATCGCTTTCGTGCGTGGTGTAGCGCCCCGCCGTGTCCAGCAGCACCGCGTCGTCGGTAAACCACCAATCGCAGTTCCGGGTGCCGCCCACCCCGCGCAAGGCCACTTTCCCGTAGCGCTCGGCCAGCGGAAAGTTCAGGCCCGAATTCACCAGCGCGGTCGTCTTGCCCGCGCCCGGCGCGCCGATGATCACATACCACGGCAGCTGGTACAGGTACTGTTTGGAGAAACGGTCGAGCGCGCCGCGGCGGCCGCGATGCTCGAAGCGCGTCTTGCGCAGCAATTCCACGGCCTCGTCGAACCGCGTTTCCAGCTGGCGGATCTCGTCGTTCTCCGCCGCTTCCTCCTGCGGCTTATCAACGCTTGTCCGGGGCCTGCGCAATTGCCCCAGCAGCTGCGCATTCAACCGCCCTTCCCGCCACTTGCGCCACACGAGGCGCAGCAGCCAGATCGCGAACATCAGCACGATGACCGCAATGCGGACCGTCTCGCTTTCCAGCGGGCGCACCGCGCCGATCGCAATGAGCGGCCCCGCGATCCAGATCAGCACGGCCAGGGCGACCAGCCCCAGGAAGTTCCACACGCGCCGGCTGAAGAACCATCCGAACAGCTTGTAGATCATTCCTGGCCTCCCTGTCCGCCAAGCTCGTGCGGCGTGGGCGGCACGAGCACGGTAATTTCGACCCGCCGGTTCAACGCGCGGCCCGCGGCCGTATCGTTGGGCGCCACGGGATCGGCGTCTCCCCGGCCCTCGGCCCTGACTCGCGCCGTCTGCCCCAGACGCCGTTCCAGCATTTCCTTCACGGCGTCCGCGCGCGCCTGCGACAGATGCCAGTTGGACGGGAAGCGCGCGCTGCGCATCGGTGTGTTGTCGGAGTAGCCGCGCACCAGGATGCTGCCCTGGGTCTCGCGCAAGGCATCCGCCACCCGCGACAGGACGGGCAGGTACTGATCGCGCACGGAACTGGCGCCGGACTCGAACACGCCGTCGCCTCGCAGCACCACGACGCTGCGGTCCACCTCGTCGCGCACGCTCACCAGCTGATCGCGGATCTCGGGAGCCAGGAACACCGCCAGGCGCGGCGCTGGCGCCGGCCGCTTCACCACCGCTGGCGCGATCTGCACGGTGGGCGGTTTCAATTTGCCGATGGACGCGAATACGTCATCGGACTGGCCGCCGAGCCGCCAGCCCAGGCCCCAATACAGCGCCAGCGCGAGGACGGCCGCCAGCGCGCCGAATACCCACAGGGGCACGGGCAGGCGCCGCAAGGGCGTCTGCGCGGGCGCATCGCGCCAATGCGGCGAGAGCGCCAGCGGATAATCGCCGCGGGCGCCGCGCAGGATCCGGAGCAGCCGCTGGCGCAGCGTTTCCAGTTGCGAGCGGCCGTTGTCTATGACGCGATAACGACCCTCGAAACCCAGCAGCAGGCAGTAATACAGCAACTCCAGCAAATCCAGGTGCTGCGCAGGGTTCTGCGACAGCTTGGCCAGCAGCTGGAAGAATTTCTCTCCCCCCCACGTCTCGTTGTGGAACGTCACGAGGAGACTGTGCGCCGACCACACGCCGCCGCCGCCCCAGGGCGTAAGCGCCGCGGCCTCGTCCAGCGCGGTGCACAGGCAATAGCGCGCGCCCAGAATGGTTTCGTTGGCAATGCCCGCCTGCTGCGCGCGCAGCTCGAACTGGCGCACCTCGTCCAGCAGATGCTCGCGCAGTATGGCGGGCGACGGATGCGCCGCGGTCGCGCGGATCTGCGGGATCAGATCCAGCAAGGGGTTCGCCGCGGCCACGAGCGGGTTGGTCCCGCTGATCACGTAGTCGTGGGGCCGCAGCCTGCCCGCGCCCGGCGCGTTGCCTTCGCCCAGGCCGCCCGGCGGGGGGCCGGACAGAGTGTGATCCGAAGCATGCATAATCGTCTCCGCCTGGTTGGCTGCGCTCAGTCGCGCAACGCCCAGAACTCCATCGTCAGTCCGGGGAAGTCGCCCGCCAGATGCAGCGCCAGCGCGCCGGTGCGCTCCAGCTGCTTCCAGAATTCGCCGCCCTTATCGAGTTCGAAATACACGTGGCCGGCGCTGTAGGGAATCTGCCGCGGCGCCACCGGCAACGCCCGCACCGCCACGCCGGGCAGCTGCAGGTGCACCAAATCGCGGATGCGCTCGACCGGGCCGATCTTGACCTGGGCAGGAAAGCGCGTGCGCACCGTCTCGACCGCCAGGTCCGCGTGCACCGCCAGCACGAACCCGGCCGTGCGCAGCAGCTCGGCATCCTGGACCTGCGCCACGCGCACGCCCTGGCCCCGGTCCTGCAGCGGGATCTGCAAGGCGCGCTGCTCCAGCACGACCGACAGAGAACGGCGCAGTTCGTTCATCAACGGAGTGAAGCTGCCCTGCAGATCGTCGTGCACGTACTCGGGCAGCTCGCCCGGACGGCGCGTTGCGGAGGTGAACGTAGCAAGATCGCAAGCCAGCATCAGCCAGTCGTGGAACAGGCGCTCCGGATGCTGCGCCGCGCTCTGGCGCGCATGCCAGAGCGCGCCCAGATAGCGGTTCACCGTCTCCAGGAGCATGAAATCCGACACCTCGGAAACGCCGCCGCGGCCGGGCTGCGAGAGGCGCGACGCCAGCGCCTCGCTGCGGGCGTCGAGCAGCCCCTGGAGTTCGTTGGCAAAACCCCGCAGCACGGGATGCTCGCCCGCCGCCAACCATGGCGCCACATAGCTCTCATCGAGCGCCACACGATTGTCCGCGCGGCGCTCGGCCACTTTCACGACGCCCAGGCCCAGCCAGTCCTCGGTCAGGTCGTCTTCCAGCATCAGGCGCAGCCGCAAGCGGCCCAGCTGCATCAAGGCCGGCTCCAGCGCCATCGAGCCGGTGTCTTCCACCTCCGCCTCATACACCATGTAGCGGGCAAGCGTGTCCTCTTCGCCCTCGTAGATGACGTCGCTGGCGCCAGGCCGCACGCGGGGCACGGCAAGCATCACGCGCGCATCGTGGGTCTGCGGGGGCACCTCGAGCGCCGCGGGCGCCGCGTCCGGATGCGAGAAGTCGAAGGGCGTGCCATCGGGCATGATGCCCTGCGCCTGCGTCAACACCACTTTCCCGATCGCCAGGGCGTCCCGGTCCAGCGACAAATGGCTAAACCCCCAGAAGAACCCCTGGACGGCGGCGGCGCGCTGCTGCGCGGCATGCAGCATATGGCGCTCGAGCTGCTGGAAATGCTGAGGTCGCAGGAACATCCCCTCCGACCAGATCACTTTGTCTTTTGTCACCATGTCCGGTTCTCTTTCTTCCGCATCTAAAAGGGCCACCATGAACGGCTGCGATCCACTTCCTCCAGCCCGTCGCGCTTGACGGCGACCTTCACCGTCTCCTCGTTCGGCGAGAACTGCCAGACCTTGTAGATGTTGGTGTTCTGCGCCTCGGGCAGGGCCACCAGCAGGCGCCATTTGCTTTGTTCGAGATCCCGATAGGCCGCCACCACTCCCACGACGCGCGCCTCGGCATTGCCGGGGTACTGCACCACCTTTTTCTCGCCGGGCCGCAGGATCACCTGGTCCACGTTGAGCAACTCCGCGCCCAGCGCCGCATGCGCGTCGCCCTGCAAGGTGAAGAAATCGGTCGACTCGAAGATGCTGGACGACTTCAACTCGTAAATCGTCACCTGCACCGGCGACGGCCTGCCGCTGGCGTTCTGATTCACCTTCGGATCCGCGCGCAATTCAATGGCGTAGGGCACCGGAACCCGTTTGGCCGTCGACGAGCATCCCGCGAGCGCCACGACGGCGGCCAGGCTCGCGACGATCGGCGCGATGCGCCGCAAGGGCCCACCCGCGCGGCGTCCCGCCAGGGCCGTTCGTTGAAATAGACCGCTCATAAGACCTCGGAAATAAAAACACACACGTCTGTTACGCCGCGACGCATACCTGCCGCGGCGGACCGCTATCATCGGCGGAATAAGCGCTTCCTCCTCTTTTCGAACGACACGCCCGTGCCATGAAAAAGCCCGTCCGTATCAGCCTCATATCCAGCCTTGCGCTGCTCGCAGCCTGTGCTTCCACGCCCTCGCCGCAGGCCATCGACGCCTTGCAGCAGGTCCGCGACGAATATGCCGCCAGCCGTTTCGGCGCAGTGATCCGCACCGTGGCCACCTCCGACGCGCTCGCCACCGCGCCCAGACCCATGCGGGTCGAGGCGCTGAAACTGCAAGCCTTCAGCTACTGCGTCACCGACTATCGCGAGCTCTGCGAAGACAGCTTCATCCGCATCCTGCAGCTGCAACCCTCGTTCCAACTCGCACCCAACGAAATCGGGCACCCCCAATGGGGACCGGCATTCCAGGCGGCCCAGGCCCGCTGACGCGCCAACGGCGCCAAGGAGACAGGCGTGAAGCTCACCGTGTTCCAGCATGCCGGCGATCCGGCCTTCGAACCCATCCATGCCGTGTTCTCGGCACCGGGCGGCACGGTGGGCCGCAGCGCCGACAACCATCTGGCGCTGCCGGATCCCTCGCGCGCGATTTGCCGCGTGCAGGCGGCCATTCGCGTAAGCGGCCCGGATTCCGTGTTTCTCCTGAACCTGAGCGGCATGAGCACGGTCAGCGTCAACGGTCGGGCAGTGGCGCAGGATCAGGAAGTGCCGCTGAATCCAGGCGATGAGGTGGAAATCGGCGGCTACCGGCTGCGGGCGGAGGCCGCCGCGCCCAATGCCGAGGCTGCCGCTACCGCTGCGGCCGCTGTCGTCGACGATGATGTATTCGCCGACCTGATCGGGCCAGGCACCTTGCCCGTGGGCAGCGCGCCGGACGTGTCCTCGCACCCCTTCGACCTGGACTCCGCGCAGGCCCGCAACGCGGAAGATCCCTTGCAGCATCTGCCGCCGGGAGATGCGGAGGTGTCGCGTCCGGTCACCGATCCCCTGGCGCTTTTCGGCGCCCCCGGCGATGCCGCGCCCAGCATCTTCTCCGATGGCACGCCGTCCGCCCTGCCCGCCCACGACCCGCTGGCCGAGCACCGGGACCACCCGGTCGAAGAAACCCTTGCCGGCACCCGCCAGGCCCAGGAAAGCCGCAGCGCGCCCGATCATCTCCAGGAGATCGGCGGCTTCATGCGCCCGGCAGCCGTCAAGCGGACGCCTGACGGCCAGGACCGCTAGCGGCTCACGCGTAGTCATAGCGGAACTCCCCGTCGGCCGCGGACAGGCCTACCCGCCGCAGGCGGCGGTCCTGCATGGAGGCGCCCAACAATTCCCGGCCGATCTTCGGCAACACCGTATTCGTAAGCACGGCATCCACCATGCGGGCGCCGGACTCCACTTCCGCGCAGCGCGCGACAACCAGCGCGACGGCCTCCGGGGCCACCTCCAGCGCAATGCCGTGGTGCGCCGACAGGCGGCGGCGCACCCGCTCGAATTGCAGCGCCACGATGCGCTCCAGCATGGCGTCCGGCAACGGAAGGTAGGGAACGGCGACCAGCCTTCCCAGCAGGGCGGCGGGAAAGGCCTGCAGCAAGGGTTCGCGCAGCGCGGCCGCCAATCCCTGGGCATCCGGCATCAGCGCCGGATCCGAGCACAGGGCTGCGATCCGGTCCGCGCCCACGTTGGAAGTCAGGATGATGATCGTGTTGCGGAAATCGATATACCGCCCCTCGCCGTCTTCCATCCAGCCCTTGTCGAAGACCTGGAAGAAAACCTCGTGCACGTCGGCATGGGCCTTCTCCACCTCGTCGAGCAACACCACGCTGTAGGGCCGCCTTCGCACGGCCTCGGTCAGCACGCCGCCCTCTCCATAGCCGACATACCCGGGCGGCGCCCCCTTCAGCGTGGACACCGTGTGCGATTCCTGGAACTCGCTCATGTTGATGGTGATCAGGTTCTGCTCCCCGCCATAGAGCGCCTCCGCCAGGGCCAGGGCGGTCTCCGTCTTGCCCACGCCGCTCGGACCGCAAAGCAGGAACACACCCACCGGCTTGTCGGGATCGGTCAGGCGCGCCCGCGACGTCTGGACCCGGCGCGCCACCGCCTCCAGTCCCTCGCGTTGGCCGATCACGCGCTTTTCCAGCGTATCGGCCAGGGCAAGCACCGCTTGCGCCTCGTCGCGCACCATGCGTCCCACCGGAATGCCGGTCCAGTCGGCCACCACCGCCGCCACCGCCGCCGCGTCGACCGCGCAATGGATCATCGGAGCCTCCCGCTGGCTTCGCGCCAGCGCTTCCTGCGCCTGCGCCAGCGCCTGCCGCGGGTCTTCCTGTTCCTGATCCGATGCCTGGTCCAGCGCCTCGCGCATCGAAAGCACGCGCCCGGCCAGCGTCTTCTCGGCCTCCCAGCGCGCCGCCAGGATCTGCTCGCTTTCCGCTGCGGCGGCCAGCTCGGCCGCCAGGCGTTCGACCCGCTCCGCGTCGCCCGCGCCCAGGCGGCGCTCACGCTCGGCGATGCGTTGCGCGGTTTCCAGGGCCTGGATGCGCCTGCGGGCGTCTTCCAGGCTTGGGGGCACGGCGTGCTGGCTGACCGCGACGCGCGCGCAGGCCGTATCCAGCAGCGCGACGGCTTTGTCGGGCAGCTGGCGCGCCGGGATGTAGCGATGCGACAAGGTCACCGCCGCCTCGATCGCTTCGTCCAGCAGCAGCACGCCATGATGCGCCTGCAGGGTCTCGGCCAGCCCCCTCAGCATCCCGAATGCCCGCGTCTCGTCCGGCTCGTGGATCTGGATCACCTGGAAACGGCGGCTCAGCGCGGGATCTTTCTCGATGTACTTCTTGTATTCCGACCACGTCGTCGCGCCGATGGTGCGCAACTGGCCTCGCGCCAGCGCCGGCTTGAGCAGGTTGGCCGCGTCCCCCGTGCCCGCCGCCCCGCCGGCGCCGACCAATGTATGGATCTCGTCGATGAACAGCACGATCGGCCTCTCGCTGGCCTGCACCTCGTCGATGACGCTGCGCAGCCGCTGCTCGAACTCGCCCTTCACGCCCGCGCCCGCCTGCAGCAATCCGATGTCCAGCAGATACAGGGAAACATCGCGCAGCTGCGGCGGCACGTCCCCGCCCGCCAGGCGCAGCGCCAGCCCCTCCACGACTGCGGTCTTGCCCACGCCCGCCTCGCCCGCCAGCAGCGGGTTGTTCTGGCGGCGCCGCATCAGCACGTCGATGATCTGGCGGATCTCTTCGTCGCGCCCGGAAATCGGATCGATCGCGCCCTCGCGCGCCCTGGCCGTCAGGTCTACGGCGAATCGCGCAAGGGCGGAAGCGCCCTCCCGATGCGTCGCTGCGTCGCCGGACGCCGCCTGCGTTTGCGCGGCGTCTTCCGGCGACCCGCGCACGATCTCGTCCATCTGCTCGAGGAGGGCGTCCGGCGGAATACGGGAGAACTGTGCCGACATGCCCAGCAGCACATGGCGCAAGGCGTACGTCCTCGCCAGCCCGGCCAGCAAGTGGGCGCTGCGGATGCGCGCCGCGCCGTAACGCAGCGAACCCAGCACCCAGGCCCGCTCGACCGCGTGATCGATGTGTTCGGACAGATCGGAAACCGAGCCCGCGCCAGCCGGCAGGCGATCCAGTTCCGCCGTGAGATCGGCTTGCAGCCGGGCCAGATCCAGGTCGAAATGCCGCCCGATCCTGTGCAGGTCGCTGTCCTGGGCGTGCAGGATCTGATGCAGCCAATGCACCAGTTCGACATAGGGATTGCCGCGCAGCTTGCAGAACGCGGTGGCGCCCTCCAGCGTCTGGTAGAGCAGCGGATTGAGCTTTCCGAAAAGATCGATGCGGCCGATATCCGACATGGTGTCAAGGCGCCTTCACGCGCGTGGGGTCGTTGAGGGTCCGGCCGATGGACGGCCACGCGCCGGGGTGCGTCCGCGGCGTTCATAATCCAGCAGCAGGTCGCGAGCGTCGCCTTGCGCGGGCCGGCGCTTGCCCAGCCACGCGGACAGCCCTAGCGGACGCTGCGCCCCCAGCGTCAGCCCGCGCGCGTCCTGCGAGCGCAGCACCGGCCTGAAGTCCCAGTCCAGCTCCATGCCGATGTAGTGCCTGACCCAATGCGTCAGTTGCCGGGCGCGGGAGCCGCCCGGAAGAAAACTCTGGTAGTCCTCCAGTTTCAACGGGCCGATCTCGATGCGGAACTTGTGCTGGGCGTCGCGCACCGCGATTCCGAGCACCGTGTCGCGCCCCAGGCCCACCGCGCTGCCCAGGCCCAGCTGCTGCGCGGGTTCCAGGCGTATCCACTGCGGCACGAACTCGTGAATGCGCACGGGCAGGCCGAAGAAGGATTGCAGGATGTGCTTCAGGCCTTCCGGATTGCGAGTCTGGCGCACGAGATGGCCGGCCATGAAATATTTGGCATGGTCCAGCACGGCATCGCGCCGCCGCATCGACGGCTCGCCCATGTGAAGCAGGCTGGCGACGTAGCGCGTGAAGCGTTCTTCCTTGCGGTCCAGGCTGACGGTGCTCTGGGCATCGGCCCAGGCCCTGTAGAAAAGCAGGATGAGCCGGTGATGGAACACATCGGCGAATGCCGACAACGTGCGGTCGCCGTGGTGCGCCAGCCGCTCGTGGACATGTTCGGTCAGGTGCAGGGGCAAGGGGCCGTTGGGGCCGAACAGGCCGAAGCTGTAGATCGACAGTTCCGCGGGCCGCCCTTCTCCGGCGGCGCGTGCGCGCGCAACGGTGGACGGCGCGAACGCCATCGACGGTTCCTGCCGCAGCCGCACAGGCTCATGGCGCGCCACGGTATCGCGTCCCAGCGGCTTGCGGGCGCCCGAATGCGCGTCTATCCAGCGCAGGGCATGGAACAGATCGTAGGCATAGGGCTCGCGCTCCAGGGCGCGCCACCATTGCGCAAGGGCGCTGGACGCGGCGAACGGCGAAATCGCGGGAGCGGAGGCGGGCTGGGCGACGTCCACCGTCTTACCCCATGTGGATCTGCTTGGCGTCCACCTTGACCAGGTCTGCGCCGGTCACCAGCGTATAGGCCGCGTGCAGCCGCGCGCTCTGCTCGGCCTGGAAATCGATCGCCCCGGCGCGCACCTGGTCCATTTCGCTGACGCTGCGCATGGACAGGCGCGCCATCAGGGTGATGCGGTCCAGCGCCGCCTCGTAGCTTCGTCCCACCAGCCGCGTCTCGCCCACGGTGGCATGCAGCTGCCGCGCGACCACGCGCATGCTCCCGACGGCATGACGCGCCTCGTCCGCCTCCACGCTGTACTCCGGGGCCTGCACGCGCACGGCGGCCCGGCCCCGCAATGCCACGCTCCCGGCGCTTTCCAGCGACACGTCGCCCGTGCGCGACCGCAACACCAGCTCCCCCTGCGCTTCAAGCGTGGTGCGTCCCGGCTCTGCCTGCACCGTAACCGCGAGCAGGTAGACGCGGGCCGGATCGGGGCCGCTGATCAGCACCTCATCGCCCGGCATGGGTTCCAGCAGGCAGCTGGCGGCGCGCTGCGCGGTCCAGACGCGGCCGTCGCATGCGACCGCATAGCGGCCGTCGGATTCACGTTGCAACACCTCGCCCAGCAGATGGACGGGATCGTAGGCCATGCGGTTCGGATTTGCGGCGGATTTCATCGTGCGCTCCTGTTCGTGGCGGGACCTAGACGACGGGTCTGCGTCCCATGCGGGGCTTGAAACGGGCGACCTCGCCGCGCTGCAGGGTCGACAGGACCAGCTCCGACATCAGGTTGATCGATACATGGCGCGCAAAGAACTGTTCCAATACCGCGCCGAACAAATAGGGGCTGATGCCCGAGAAGGCGGTTTCATCCACCTGCAGCGCAATGCGCACGCCCCGCCCATGGACGATGGGGCCCGGCACGGGCAGGCGGTGGTGCACCGGCGTGGCGCTGACGTGGCGCAAGCCGGATATATGCCTGCGCGTGGCGGGATCCGCCAGATTTCCATAGACGTGCAGCATCTCCCGCAGCGTCTGCGCGCCCTGCTCGGCATCCAGGTCGGTCAGGCTCAGGTAATTCAGCCCCAGATGGCTGATCAGGTGCCAGGTGGCGGCGTTCTCGGCCAGGGCCGCGCAGGGCCGGGTGGGTCCGTGCAATACCTTCACGGCGCGGACGGGCGCCGACACCCGCAACGTCAGGTCGGTCTCGGCGCCCAGGGGCAACAGCATCGCCAGGTCGCGGTTCGTGCACAGCGCTTCCAGGGTCAGGTGCCGCAGGTCGCCGGAAAACGGCGCCTCGTGCCGGTCAACCAGAGACAGGAAAACCTCGCTTCCCGTATAGCCGGTGCGGGTACCGTTGCGCTGCGCCGTGTCGGAGATCAGGCGCGGCTCGCGGCGCATGGAAAAATACGCGCCGTAGTCGTCCGGGTCGCTGCCCAGCGATCCATAGAACGGACGGAACTCCTGCTCCTGCCGCTGCGCGGAGGCATGACCGGCAACGCGCGTTACGCTGAAGACTTCATAGTCCAGCGGACGGCTGCGATCAATGACCACGTGGTACTCGGACGTGCGCGGAGTAACCGCGACGCGATCCGCCCGCTTGGGGAACAGGTTGATGACCGGAACGCAATGCAAGGCCAGATTGCCGGCCGATATCGCCCCTTCCAGCTCCGGCGCCGCCACGGAAAACAGCAGGGTCAGGTCGAACGCGCGGGTATCGCGCTGCGCGCCTTGCGGTTGCGGCGGGGTGCGCAGCCCGCTCTTCAATCCGTTGACGCTGAAGAAAAGATATCGCTGCGCAAACGCGAAATACTCCTGCAGCAGGCGGTAGCCCTGGAATACGCGCGCGTCGCCGGGCAACAGCGCCTGATCGTCGGCAAAGCCCTCATGACGCACCGAGCCCGGGGGCAGCTTATTGATCCACGCGACCGGTCGCGCCGTGTCGTGCCCCAGGACCGCCACGGTGTGGCCCATGACCACTTCCAGCAGGCGCTGCATCTGCACGTCCTGGCCATTCAGATGAAAGACCAGTTGATCTAGGTCCAGGTCTTCGAGCCTCTGGCCGCCACCCACCTCTATCCTGATGCGCAACGCGCTCAACACGCGTCCCGTCCGCCCCGCCAGCCCCAACCGCGCCAGCGGCAGATCCTGCGGCGCGGCCGTGAACTCCGCCTGTGTGACCTGCAAGGGCCACAGGCGCAAGGCATGCCCCGTCGTGAAATCGCACGGCGTCTGTTCGCCACGCGCCACGCGCCCGCGCAGCAGCGTGCCGCGCGGCAGGTCGAAGCCTCCGGCCAGCGTGCCTTCATTCATGCTCGGAGAGAACTGCACGATCGCCATGGCGGGCGTGGGCGCCAGATAGTTCGGATACACCACCTCCAGCAGCCGTTGCGAAAAGCGCGGAAACTCCGCATCCATTTTCATGTGGATGCGCGCCGTCAGGAAGCTGAAACCTTCCAGCAGGCGCTCGACATAGGGATCGGACACTTCCGTGGCGTTCATGCCCAGCCGCCGCGCCACCTTGGGATGGGCCTGGGCGAATTCCGCTCCCAATTCCCGCAAATAGACCAGCTCGCGGTTGTAGTAGTCCAGCAATCGGTCGTCCATCAGACGCCACCCAGATCGCGCAGATCCATATGGCCGCTTTCCAGATCGATATCCGTGCGGAACAGGAATTCGAGCGGTTGCGGCACGCACCACAGCATGCCCCGTATCTCCAGGCTCAGGACGTTGTGATGCTCCAGCGTGCCGGCATCGGTCACGCAGCGGACCTCTACGGAAGAATCCAGTATGCGCGGCTCGAACGCCGAGATCGCGTCGCGGATCGACTCTTCCACATCGATCCAGTCGATCTCCGACATGCGCTTTCCCGCCATGGCGCGCACGCCGAAGTTCAGGGTGGAAAGCGCCACGGGCCGATGCGCCGACAGGTCCTGCGAAGCCTGCAGGTTCACCGTGTTGAGCAGCCAGCGCAGGTCGCGCAGCACCGCCGCGCGCAACGCTTCGTGCGTGAGCATGGCGTTCTCGCGCGGCTCTTCGCGCTTGGCGGGGTCGTTGTCCGTCAGGCGGTCCAGCAAGGACGGCTGCAGGCGGTCCCGCGCCGCGCGCTGGCTTCGCGCCAGCGGCTCCCATCCGCCGGGGCTGTCCGCGAGGCCCATCATTCGAGCTCCAGGCTGCGGACATCGAGCAGCGCGAACTCGCCGCTGTCGGTCAGCCACATTCTCTGCCCGACGCCAGCATAGGTGTCCCCGTGCAGCGCGCGCCAGTCGGTCATCCGTCCCAGCTTGGCCGGGTCGGACAGCTCGACCATGCGCTCTCCCGGCGCCGCCGGATAGCGGACCGGCACCAGGCCCTGCAGCACCCGGCCATCATTCAGCTCGATCTCGGCCTGGGCCCACACCAGATCGCACAGGCCATCCGGGCCGAGCAACCGCACCCGCTTGAGCGCCGCAAAGGGCAGCCACACATAGCGTCCGCCCGCCAGGAACTCGAAGACCGGGCCCAGCCGGCTGTCGCCGTCGCAAATCCACTGGAACGGCTGCGCCACATCCTGCGTAGCGAGGCCCAGGGCGCCCGCGCGCGCGCCGGCTTCCTGGAAGGCCAGGCCGCGCAGCTCCGCTGCCTGGGCCGCGGACTGCCCATCCAGGCGCAACGCCGAAACCAGGCGCCGCAGCCAATCCGCCGGCGCGTCCAGCAGCACCGGCTCGCCTCGCCCGCCCAGCACGGCTTCGCGTTCGCGCTCCGCCGCGATGGCGCTGGCGTAGAGCGCCTGCATGGGGCGCGCCTGGGCGTTGAGATGCGCGCAGACATTCAATTGCTCGGCCGCGCGCGCCCAATCGCCCTGCACCGCCAGCAACTGGAACAGCTGCGCGCGCAGGTCGGCGTCCGCTGGCCGCCGGCGCACCTGCGCCTGCACCTCGTCCAACTGGCCGGCAAGACTGATGGCGCCGAAAGGAACGGCTGCGATAGACATGGAGAGCCCGCCCTAGCCCACTTCCTTGTTCTGCTTGATGTCCCAGGCCACCAGGCTTTCGGCTCCCTTGCCGCCCTTGTCGGTCTGCTCCCAGTACTGCTGCTTGACCTTGGCCGCCTGGAACGCGAAGTTCACCACCACGCCTTCCGCGCCGCGGTCGCCCGAGATCTGCACCGAGGACACCAGCACGTCTTCAAGCGTGATCTTCGAATACTCGATCTGCTCGCCGCCCGCCTTGCACATGGACAGCTCGATCTTGCTGAGATGTTTGCCGCTGGCGCAGTGTTTCATCACGGCGGGTGCGGCCTTGTCGATGCGGGCCACCACGTGCAGGTCGTTGAAACTCGCCTTGCCCGCGCCCAGGCCGCCGCCGCTGGCCATATTGCCTGGCTGCGTGGCGCCCCACGAAAAGGACACGATGTCGGTCCAGTCCTTGTGGTTGGCATCCTTGGATTCGCCGTTGGCCCCATCGATTTTCATGAACATGTCCACTGCCACATCTGTCTCCTGGAGTTACCGGGCGCGGCTGCGCCCGTCTTGTCAGCTCCACTCAGCCTTCGTTCTGCTTGAGCGAAGGCAGCTTGGATACCAGCCGCAGCGACACCGTCAGCCCTTCCAGCTGATAGTGCGGCCGCAGGAAAAATTTGGCGGAGTAATAGCCCGGGTTGTCCTCGATCTCCTGCACCTGCACCTCGGCCGCCGCCAACGGCTTGCGCGCCTTGGTCTCCTGTGAAGAGTTCACGGGGTCGCCATCCACGTAATTCATGATCCAGTCGTTCAGCCAGCGCTCCATGTCGTCGCGCTCGCGGAACGAGCCGATCTTGTCCCGCACGATGCACTTCAGGTAATGCGCGAAGCGGCAGCATGCGAACAGATAGGGCAGGCGCGCGGCCAGCTTCGCGTTGGCGGAAGCGTCCGCTTCGTAGTAGTCGTGCGGCTTCTGCAGCGACTGCGCGCCGATGAAAGCGGCGAAATCGGAGTTCTTCCGGTGCACCAGCGGCATGAAACCGTTCTTGGCCAGTTCCGCCTCGCGCCGGTCGCTGATGGCGATCTCCGTCGGACATTTCAAGTCCACTCCGCCATCATCCGTGGGGAAGCTGTGGCACGGCAGGTTCTCCACCGCGCCGCCCGACTCCACGCCGCGGATCGACGTGCACCAGCCATAGAGCTTGAACGAGCGGTTCACGTTGGCCGCCATGGCATAGGCGGAATTGGTCCAGGTGTAGCGATCGTGGTTCGCGCCGTCGGTGTCCTCCTCGAAGTCGAACTCGTCGACGGGATTCGTGCGCGCCCCGTAGGGCAGGCGCGCAAGAAAGCGCGGCATCGCCAGTCCGATGTAGCGAGAGTCCTCGGACTCCCGCAGGCTGCGCCAGGCGGCATACTCGGTGTTGGTGAAAATCTTGGTGAGATCCCTCGGATTCGCCAGTTCCTGCCAGGAGTCCATCTGCATCACGTTCGGCGATGCGCCCGCGATGAAGGGGCAGTGCGCCGCCGAGGAGATCTTGGCGATCTCTCCCAGCAGTTCCACGTCGGGCGGACTATGGTCGAAGTAATAGTCGCCCACGAGGCAACCTATGGGCTCACCGCCGAACTGGCCGTATTCTTCCTCGTACACCCGCTTGAAGATCGGGCTCTGGTCCCAGCCCACGCCCTTGTGCCGTTTGAGCGTGCGGCCTAGTTCCGACTTCGACAGGCACATCACGCGGATCTTCAGGAGCTCGTCCGTTTCGGTATTGGTGACGAGGTAGTGCAAGCCGCGCCACGCGCCTTCCAGCTGCTGGAAATCCGGATGGTGCATCACGCCGTTTATCTGTTCGGACAGTTTGCGGTCGATCTCGGCAATGATGGCCTGGATGGTGCGGTAGGCGTCCGACGACAGCCCCACGCCGCTGTTTTCCAGCGCCTGATGCGCCAGCGTCCGCACGGCATGCTCGACCGCTTCCTGCGCCTGTTCGGTCTTGGGTTTGAATTCCTTTTTCAGGAGCGCGGACAGGTCGTCCGCCTCCAGGGTCTCGACATCACGCGCGCCGGCGCGTTTGGCCACTACGGTCATGGCATTCTCCGAAAAGCGATTCGAGCGGAAGCTAGGGCCTATTCACCCTAAGGGGGTCTGATGCCGGCCCTAGGCGGCCGGAGCCGCGTCCGGGTCGTCGGAAGCGGGCGTTGCCTCCGGTTTCGGCGCGGCGGCCAGCGCATTCATCAACGCCGGATTCTTGAGCACGTTGCCGATCAGTTCCTCGGCGCCCGTCTTGCCGTCCATGTAGGTCAACAGATTCGCCAGCTGGGTGCGGGCGCTCAGCAATTCGTTCAAGGCGCCGACCTTGCGCGCGACCGTGGCCGGCGAAAAATCGTCGATGCTCTCGAACGTGATATCCACGTTCAGATTGCCTTCGCCGGTGAGCGTATTGGGCACCTGAAACGCCGCGCGGGGCTGGATGGAGCGCATGCGCTCATCGAAATTGTCGATATCGATATCCAGGAATTTGCGCTCGCCCACTTCCGGCTGGGGCGTCTCGGACTTGCCGGCCAGGTCCGCCAGCACGCCCATCACAAAGGGCAGCTGTATCTTGCGCTCCGCGCCGTAGATTTCGACGTCGTACTCGATCTGCACCCGCGGCGCGCGATTCCTCGCGATGAATTTCTGGCCGCTTCCCTTCAGGCTGGTCGCCATGGTGTCGTCTCCTCTTGTTGGTCCGGCGGCTGGTGGCCCGCCCTACGAGTCCTGCCGGCTTCCCGCTTCCCGCGGCAGCCATGCCTCGAATTGCTCCAATCCCTGGGGCGCCAGGTTCCTGATGATGTCGTGAAAGCTCATGGGGATGAGTTCCTGGGCGCGGCGGATGAGATAGGGCGCGGGATGGCCGGGCTCGTTGGCCTCGAAATACGCGCAGACCCTGGCCAGCATGGCCACGGCTTCCTCGCGCGATTGGATCGGCGTGTCCCGCCAACCCGCGCCCCCATCCGGGGAAATGGCACCGGCGCGCGCGCCCGGGGCGAGCGCCGCGCCCGCTTCCGCGTCGGCGGCGGAGGTTGCGGGCGACGATGCCGGCTGCGCGTCTCGCGTTGCATCCAGCACCACGTCCAGCGTGCGGAGGATGGCGGCATAATCGGGCGCCCACGCCGCGCCCAGCTTGTCTGTCACCAGTTTCTGCATGCGCCGCAGCGCTTGCGCGGCGGAGGCCAGCGCCATGACGTCGGCATTGCCCTGCGCCCAGGCCTGCCTCAGGCGCTCGACCAGGCGCGGGCGCCCTCCCGGATAGCTGTCGGCATCCTGGCGGCTGCCATCGAGCAGCGCCTCGGTATCGCGCAACGTCAATTGCCCGTGCACCCCGCTGACCAGGCTCGCCGAGCGCACGCTGCGCGCGCAGCCCTGCATGTCGCCAAAGGCCGCCAGGGCGTTCATTCGAGGCATGGGGTCGTTTTCGCCGACGCTGTCCAGCCGGGGATGCACCGGCTCCCAGTAGCGTTCCAGGGTATCGACGGCAAGCGCCAGGCCATCGCTGTAGCCAGGCAGCCCGCGGATTTCGGTCCAGGCGGAGGTCAGAAGGCCGATGACGCGAAGGTCGCGCGTGCGTTCCAGCAGCGCGCGGGCCAGACGTTCGACTTCGCGCCAGTCTGGCGGCTGCGCGGCGATGATGGTCGAGCCGAACTGCTGTTCGTCCCGGCCCGCCGCGGCTTGCTGCAGCTGCAGGAAGTCTGCGTCGTATTCGAGGTCTTCCCCGCAGGGCAGACGTGAATCGAGTGTATTGAGGATATCGGCGAATTCCATAGTCATCACTTAAATGCCTGGGGATGCTGCCTTGATACAACCACTACGCTCCGCGCTGCGTCACGGAAGGGTGCATTCTAGGCATGTCTGTCCGCATGCAACGGCAACCTAACAACTACAGATTGTTCTTACAAACAACTAACACCCACGTAAACAATTGAACACTTCGTCCCTCCTGTGTTGATCTTTTGACATATTTCTTACGCAACGCGGTTCGACGGGCCCGCGTGTTACCGAAGCGTAAAAAACACAAAAGCATGTGAGAGCGCTTCTCGGCCCTTTGGGGGCCTGCCTACAATCGGCGCTCACGCTGGCGGCAGACCGGCGCGCTTCCGATTCAGAGACAGACTTCCCCGGCGCCGGCACGCGCATTGCGACCGTGCCCGCCCTTTGCAAGCGGCCCCATTGCGTGGCCGATCATCCCTATGCAGTCATCGCGACCCGCCTTGTGCGCGGCCGCGAAACATCCAGAGCAGCAAGCGCAGCAACAGGCGAATTCTCATAAGGAGACGGTGAGATGGACCGCAACGTGCCAAGCGAACGCGTCGTCAAGGCGCATACGCCCCTGCCGCCCGAACAGCTGAAATTCCGCGGCATGCATGGCGCCGAGGGTCTTTCCCAGCTGTTCGAACTGGAGGTCGAACTGGTGTCGGAATCCTATTCGCTGGACATGAAATCGCTGCTGGGCAAGCCGCTCACGCTCGAGATCGAAACCTCGTCGGCCACGCCCCGCTACATCAGCGGACACATCACGCGCTGCGCGCTCGTCGGGCGCGAGAACAATACTTCACGCTACACCATCTATCGCGCCACGGTGCGCCCGTGGCTCTGGTACCTGACGCAGACCTCGGACAACAAGATCTTCCAGAACAAGAGCGTGCCGGACGTCATCCGCGAGGTGCTGAAGGACTATGACTATCCCGTCGAGTTCAAGCTCGTGGACAGCTACCGCAACTGGGAATACTGCGTGCAGTACCAGGAAACCGATTACGCCTTCATCTGCCGGCTGATGGAGCACGAAGGCATCTACTACTGGTTCAAGCACGACAAGGGCAAGCACACGCTGGTCCTTACCGACGACATCACCCAGCATGAACCCATGCCGGATTACGAGCAGATCCCCTATTACGGGCCCGATCGCATCACCACGCCGCGCGAGGATTACATCGATAAATGGGAAGTGGCCGAGCAGATCACGCCCGGCGCCTTCGCCACGACGGACTATCATCCGCTGACGCCGGCTGCCAGCCTGGAGGCGCGCCGCAACAATCCCGGCGCCCATGACCACGGCGACCTGGAAATGTATGAATGGCAAGGGGGCTACACCAACCCCGATGACGCCGAGCACTACACGCGGGTGCGGCTGGAAGACCTGCAATGCAGGAAGGAGCAGAACAGCGGCTCCTCCAACGCCCGGGGGCTTGCCCCGGGCCACCTCTTTACCCTGCGCAACCACCCGCGCCAGGCCGAGAACCGCGAGTACCTGGTCGTCAGCGCCTACTACCGGATCCGTGAATCGGGCTACGCCAGCGGCCAGCCCGATCCCGGCAGTTTCGAGCTGGAATTCGTCGTGCTCCCCTCCAGCACGCAGTTCCGCGCGCCGCGTCTCACGCCGGTCCCCCGCACGCACGGGCCCCAGACCGCCACGGTGGTGGGCAAGCAGGGAGAAGAGATCTGGACGGACAAGATGGGCCGGGTCAAGGTGCAGTTCCACTGGGACCGCTACGGCAAGAAGGACGAGAACAGTTCGTGCTGGGTGCGCGTGTCCAGCCCCTGGGCCGGCGGCGGCTTCGGCGGGATCCAGCTGCCGCGCGTTCGAGACGAGGTGATCGTCGACTTCATCGGCGGTCAGCCCGACCGTCCCATCGTGATCGGCCGGGTCTTCAACGCCAATAACCTGCCGCCCTGGGACCTGCCCGACAACGCGACGCAGAGCGGCTTCCTGAGCCGCTCCAAGAGCGGCACGCCCGCCACGGCGAACGCGCTCATGTTCGAAGACAAGAGCGGCAGCGAACGGATCTGGCTGCACGCCGAGCGCGAACTCTGCACCGAGGTCGAAGCCAACGAATTCCATTCGACGGACGAGAGCCGGACGACCACCATCGGCGACAATGACACCACCAAGATCGGCGGCAACCGCGACATCAAGGTCACGGGTACCGACAACCTGAGGGTCGAAAAGCGGCGCGACGTCTTCGTCAAGGGGCACGAGGAATACACCGTCAAGGCATCGCGCACCGTCAACGTGAAAGAAGGCCTGATGGACGAGAAGTTCGACAAGGGCTTGAAGACGACGGTCGCCGCGAAGGGCGAGGAGCGCGATATCACCGGGCCGTTCAAGGAAACGCTGAAGAACGGCGAGGAAGTCTACGTGGACGAAGGCGATTCGCTGCATCACGTAAAGACGGGCACCCTCACCGAGAAGGCCAAGGGCAAGGTCGAACTGCGTTCCACCGACGCGAACATGGACGTGAAGGCCAAGACCGCGATGCTGGTGCAATCGGAAACGGCCAATATGACGGCCAAGTCCAAGGGCGAGATGCATATCGAGTCGGAGTCCTCCTCTGCGAAGCTCAAGGCGAACGGGCAGATCACCCTTGAGACCCCCGCGGACATCGTGCTGGATGCGTCCAATGTCAAGGATCTGTCCAAGAGCAGCTGGCTGCAGGCGACGCCCTTTTCCGTCGGCTTGACCCTTGCCAAGGCGGAGTTTGGCGGATGGCGCGTCGCCTTGTTCCGGACCACCGTCATGCTGAACCTGTCGTTCACCAACTACGCCGTCGTCAGCAACATTGGACAAGTGACCTCGTTCCGGACCACGGGCCAGGGCTACCAGTTCGACGCGGTCGAGGCCAAAAAGGTGGGCCTGGGCGCGTCGATGGTGGGTCTCTGGAGCATACTCTGAGGCTGCCATGTCCGACTTCCTGGATGCCTGGCCGGGCTGGGCGAAATGGGTATGGCTAGTACTGCTGCTCTCCCTGGCGCAAGCGGCGTTCATGCTGTGGCGCGAGCGCCGGCGGCGCGCGGCGGGTCGCCGCGACGCGCAGCGACAGGCGTCCCTGCGCGGCAGCGGCCTGGCGAGCACGGCGCGCGTCGCCGCGGCGCGCGACACGCGCCGCCGCATCGGCGATACGCTGTACTTCATCATCGAACTGGACCTGGAGGTCGCCGCCACCGACGCCACTCCCGCGCTGACGCGCACGCTCAGCCTGCCGCTGTCGCCGCTGCATCTCGCCGACTTCAGCGCCGGAAAAACGATACGCGTGCGCGTGGATCCAGCGACGCATGACATCGCCGTGGACCAGGCCACCGGATAAGCCATGAAGACCCTCAAGCCGTTCCGCCTGGGCCTGCTCACCCGGCCCTACCGCTGGCAACGCCGCGACGTGCTGGGCGTGTCGGTATCCGCGCTGGTCGATATCGAGAAGTCGCCCATGCTGCTCATGGATCAGGAACTTTGGAAACTGGTAGGCGCGGAAGCCGGGGGCCTGCTGGATCTGGCCACCCCCAAGCGGCACCCGGAAGTGCTGGTCTCGGGCCATGCCTACCCGCATGATTCCAGCAACCCGGCAGCTTGCGCCGTGCGCCTGAAGGTCGGCGCCATAGACAAGTCGCTGCTGGTCTTCGGCGACCGCTATTGGCTCGATGGGCGGGCGACCGCCCCTCAGCCCTTTGAGCGCATGCGCCTGGACTGGAGCCGCGCCTATGGCGGCCCGGAGGTCGCCGAGAATCCGCTGGGCATCGGCGCCCGGGACGAAGACATCAACGGCGTGCGCGTGCGCCGCCTGCCCAATATCGAACACCCGCGGGAACGCATCCACGATCCGGCGCAGCGGGTGGCGCCGGCCAGCTTCGCGCCCTTGGCCATGGATTGGCCGCAACGAGCGGCGCACCTGGGCCGCGAGTACGGGCAACAATGGCTGGAGCATGATTTCCCCGGATTCGCGCCGGATATGGATTGGCGCTACTTCAACGCCGCCTCGCCCGACCAATGGGGGCCGGCGAACGCCGAGCTGGAAGGCGGCGCGGAGTATGGGCTGTGGAACATGCACCCCGAGCGTCCCGTGCTGCGCGGCCGGCTGCCCGGCTGGCGAGCCCGCTGCTTCGCCAGTCGAGAGGCAGACGGCGGCGCGCTTGAAGAAATTCCGCTGCGCCTCACCACGGCCTGGTTCTTCCCGGATCACTTGCGAATGGCGCTGATCTGGCATGGCGCCTTGTCCGTCCGCGAAGATGACGCCGCCGACATCCTGCACATCATGCCCGCCATGGAGCATGCCGGCCTGCCGCGCGACATGGCCCACTACGAGGCCGTGGTGCGGCAACGGCTCGATCCGGAGCTTGGCGCCGTCCACGCCCTTCAGGACGGGCAGCTCGTGCCGGAGGATATCTGCGGCGAACTGCCCCACGTCGATATGGACGCGGCGGTTCAGCGTCCTTCGAGCAAAAGAGTCTATGCAGGCGCGGCACGGCGCCATGCCAAGGAACGCGAGTCTTTACTCGCACAAGGACTGGATCCGGACTTATACATGCCGCCCCTGGAGCCGCCGCCCGCGTCGCCGAAACTGGCCGACATGCCGCAGACGGTCATGCGCTTGCGAGACGAGCTCGAAGAGGCCAAGCGCCTTGCCACCGGCCCCGCCGCGCGCGCGCTGGCCGATCCCAGCCTGCCGGCTATGGCTGAAGTGTCTGGCGTGGACGTCGACGCGCTGCGCAAGCTGGACGGCGAGGGCGAACCGTCTCCCGGTTTCGATCCCCGCAAGATAAGGCGGCATCTCGCCGAATTCGACGCCAGCCCCCACGCGCATGCCGAACCGGGCGCCGAAATCGGCTCGCCGCCTCCCCTTTCGCAGACGCTGACTCCCCAGGTTCATCAGGCCTACCAGCAGTCCGCGCACCATTTCGCCCCGCCCCCGCCCATGTCGCCGCTGCGCGCGCAACGCACCCGCCGCAAGCTGGAAGCACGCCTGAAAGGGGATCGGGACTGCAAGGACATGAATCTCACCGGTGCCGACCTGTCCGGCATGGATCTTTCCGGGGTCAACCTCCAACGCGCGCTCCTGGCCGGCGCCAGGCTCATCGATGCCCGGCTGGACGGCAGCGACCTGACCGATGCCGTGCTGACCGGCGCCGACCTTACCCGCACGGGCATGCGCGGCGTCAACCTGACGCGCGCCAACCTGGGCCGGACCCGTTGCGTGCAGGCGGACTTTGCGCAGAGCCAGGTCAAGGAGACGATCTGGGATAGTGCGGACTGCGAACGCTGCAGCTTCGTCGGCAGCACGTGGCAGCTGGGACGGCTGTACCAGGCGCGACTGCGCGATTGCGATTTTTCCCGCGCTTCGCTCGAACAATGGGCCGCCATGAGCGCCACGCTGGCGAGCTGCCGCTTCCAGCAGGCGCGGCTCGACCAATGCGTATTCATGCAGGGCGCGCTCGCCGACGCCGACTTCTCCCAAGCGGATCTGGTGCGCGTGAGTTTCATGGACGTGGATTTCTCGGGCCGCTTCAGCCTGGAAGACGCCACGCTCGACGGCTGCGCGTTTGCGGGGCGCGTCGAAATCCCCGGCGCCTGCCTGCGCCGCATGCGATTCAAGCAGGGCAGCGCGCGCGGCGCCATCCTCGATGGCGCCGACATGCGCGACGCCCAACTGGACGCCAGCGACTTCTCGGCGTGCCGTCTGCGGGACGCCGACCTGACCGGCGTGACGGCGCCGAACACGCATTTCGTGCGCGCGGATTTCACGGGCGCCCGGCTGCGCAACGCCAACCTGATCAACAGCCTGCTCGGCAAGGCCGTCCTGTTGCACGCCGACCTGGCCGGCGCCAACCTCTTTCGCGCGGATGTTGCGCAAGCGCAGATGGACGGCAGCACCGGCCTGGGCGATACCTACACCCAGGGGGCCAAGCGCTGGCCAGCCCGGCAGCCGGAGAATGCCGCTTGAACCTCGACCGGTTAATGGACTGCGTGCAGCATGGCGAGCCAATAGAACACGTCAGCCTGGCCGGGGCGGAGCTTTCCGGCATGGACCTGTCGGGCGCCTTCTTCAATCACGTGGACTTCGGCGGCGCCAGGATGATCGACAGCCAGTTGCAGGACAGCCAGTTCCTCGGCTGCGACATGACGGACTGGAACGCGACCGGCGCCAACCTGGATATGGCGCGGCTATTCCGTTGCAACGCCCCTCGCGCGAAGCTCGATCGCAGCCGGATGCACGGCGCCAACTTCATGGAATGCGTGTTGGATGGCGCCAGCCTGGAGCGGGCCTGGCTGAAGGAATCCTCGTTCAACGCGACCTCGTTCGAGGGCGCATCGTTGCAAAGCGCCCGCCTGGACCGCGCGGTGTTCTCGAAAAGCGCATTGGCGCGCGCGGACCTGTCTCAAACCCAGGTGAGCTTTACGCTGTTCCATCAAATGGATCTGCGCAGTTGCATGCTGGCGGGCGCCAATGCGGAAAGCACCATGTTCATCGAATGCGACCTGAGCGGCCAGGATTTCGCCTCGCAAGCCTATCCGCTTTGTCATTTCACGGACTGCAAACTGGATGCGGCGGATTTCCGCAATACCGACCTGCGCCAGGCGGGTTTCAAAGGCGCCTCGCTGCGCGGCGCGCGCTTTGCCGGCGCATCGGCCCCGCAGAGCCTGTTCCCCCTGGCCGATTTGAGCGGGGCCGACCTGCAAGGAGGCCGCTTCGACGGCGCCATCTGGGTCGAGGCGACCCTGGACGGCGCGTCCTTGCGCGGCGCCAGCCTATGCCTGTGCGTGTTTCAGCGCGCGCGCTGCGCCGGCGCCGATTTCCGCGGCGCTCACCTGGCCGATGCCGATTTCTCGCTGGCCGATCTCGACCGCGCCGACCTGCGTGATGCAACGTTCATGCGCACGCGCATGCACCGGGCGTTGACCCAGGGCGCCCGGTGGACGCAACGCCATGGCATCATCGAAAACGACGCGCCCTTGCTCGAAGCCGAACTGTGGTCGGCGGGGCGCGCAACGGGCTGACCCGGCGCGGCACCGCCGCGCCGCCATCGAACTAGGAGGAATGACATGCTCGCCGTCTGCCAATTGCCCAGCCTGGCCGTGGGATTTCCCGACGTCTGCAAAACGCCCGTGCCGCCGGTGCCGCATATCGACACGGCGACGTCGTCGATGGGCGTCCCGGTGGTATGGAACGTATGGCTGATGTGCGCGCCCGTGCACAATCTGGCCACGCCGGTGCCCGTGACGCTGGGCGACACCGCGGGCGTGGGCGGCGGCGTGATCTCGCAGACCTTCATGGGCCAATCGCGCTATATGACCGGTGCGTACAGCATGCTCGTGCGCGGCGCGCCCATCGTCCGCATGACCAGCCTGACCCTGCAGAACAACATCAACGCGCCCGGCTTCAAGGCCTTCTCGTCGCAGCCGGTGATGGTCGTCATGACGGCGTGACGGGGAGGGCCCGGCTACAGCTCGCCGTAGGAGTGCAGACCCGACAGGAACATGTTCACGCCCAGGAAGGCGAAACCCGTGATCAGCAGGCCCGTCAGCGCCCAGTAGGCCGCCATGGTCCCGCGCAGCCCTTTGATCAGGCGCATGTGCAGCCAAGCCGCGTAATTGAGCCAGACGATCAGCGCCCAGGTCTCTTTCGGGTCCCATTGCCAGTATGCGCCCCAGGCGTCTGCCGCCCACAGCGCACCGAGAATGGTGGCAACCGTGAAGAACGCAAAGCCGACCGCGATGGCGCGATACATGATGTCGTCCAGCACTTCCAGCGAGGGCAGCGCCGCGGCGATGCGGCGGCGCCCCAGCAGGATGGCGCCCACGATCACCGCGCCCAGGCCGAAATACAGCATCCAGGTGGCCGACAGGCCGTCGGTGCGGAACACCATGGGTTCGGCGCAAAGCAGCACGCCCAGCACGAACAGCGGCGCCAGCTTGGCCCAGGAAGTGGTCTGCCCATGCTGCTTGATCAGGTAGGCGAAACCGACCATGGCGGCCAGCGAGAAGGTGCCGTAGCCAATGAAATTGGCCGGCACGTGCAGCTTCATCCACCAGCTCTTCAAAGCCGGCACCAGCGGCTGGATCTGCCCCGCGTCGCGCGTGAACGAATACCAGAGCAGGAACACCACGGCGGAAGTCACCACCAGCAGCACGAAGCCGCCCAGCGCGCGCGTGGCGTACTTGCGTTCGTAGTAGAGGTAGAACAGCGCCGTGATCAGCGAAAAGAGCACGAACACTTCATACAGGTTGCTGACGGGAATATGGCCCAGGTCCGGCCCCATCAGGTGCCCCTCTCGCCAGCGCACCAGCAGGCCCGTGCAGCCCGCGAATACCGCCCCCCAGGTCAGCGCCGTGCCCAGCCAGGCTGCCGTGGGGCTGAAGACCCCGATCCAGTAGCAGACCATGGCCAGCGCAAACAGCGCGCACATCCAGAGAATCGCGGATTGCGACGAGAACAGGTACTTCAGGAAGAACACCTGCTCGGCGCGGGCCAGATCGTTGCCATAGAGCATCAAGGCAAGCCCGGCCGCGATGGCACAGGCCACCATCAGGCGGCGCAGCGGACGCCATAGCCAGCCCATCCAGGCCAGCGCCGGAACGGTGCCGCACAGGATGATCTTTTCGTAATAGTCCATCGCCCCGCTATAGCGGGTCAGCGCGAAGGCGGCGCCCGTCGCCAGCAGCAGGAAGAAGACGATGTCGGTCCAGTCGGGCTTGCCGCGCTGCGCGCGGCCGTCGCCCGTTTCGGACAGGCTGTCCTGCCAGAGCAGTTCCGGCGACGCGGTCAGCGTTTCCGGCGGCGTGGGATGCGTGGTGGTCGTCGTGGACATAGGGGAACCTTAAGACCTCTTCTGGCGCAGCAGCGCCTGCTTGAAGCGTTCGAACTCCTGATTGAAGTCCAGTGTACGCTTCTGGGACGTCATGGCCGCCAGGACGCTGCTGCCGCTGTCTTGCGGCTTGATCCAGATCCAGATGCGGCGGTCTCGAATATAGAACATCGCGAAAACGCCCAGGACGAGCAGGAGGCTGCCCAGGTACACGGTGTTCTTGCCCGGCGTGCGGCTGACCTGGAACACGCTGGCCTGCACGTGCTTGAAGTCCGCCAGCGACAGGAATACGGGCGCCGGATACACGGTCAGGTCCGACAGCGCGGCCACGGCCAGGCGCGACCAGACCGCGGCGCGCTCCCCGTCCTGGCCTTCGGCGGCCACGGGCGGCAGGCCGGCCCGCTCGCGCTCGATGGCGCGCAATTCGTTCATGCTGGCGCCGATCAGCCGTATCACCACGTCGGCCGCCCGCTCCAGGTCCTGGGAAGGCGTATTGGCCTGCAGGAACTGCGCCACGGCCTGCAGGCCGCCCGACGCGAAAGTATCCAGGGCCCGCTCCGCGGCCGTCTGCAAGGGCTGGCGATCCGTCCCCGACGGGCTATTGCGCTCCGCGAAGCGGCGGGCCGCCAGTTGCCGCGCCTCCGGATCGGCCAGGGTGGCGCGCAGGCGCATGAATTCGGCGATCGAGCTGTCCTCGTCCGCCGGGATGCGCAGGTAGCGGAACGGTTCGGACGCGTTGTTGCGCACGCCGGCCAGGAACACGCTGGCGCCGTCCAGCTGGACGGGCAGCATGTAGTTCTGGAATTCGTGGGCCTGGCCGGCGTCGTCGATCAGCTTGTACTCGATGCTGGGACCGACGTTGCGCAGGTTCTCGTTTTTCTTGCCGGCGGCGCTGCCGGACACCGACGCGACGTGCTCCGCGAAGCTCTGGCTGGCCCCTTTCGGTTCGCCACGGGTCAGGTCCTCGACGTTGATCGGCCGCAGGGCCGTGATCTCAACGCCCATGCCGCGCGGGCCGGAAGCCGTGTGAGCGGTCACTTCGGTTTTCTTGCCCACCGTGCCGTCCACGGTGAATGGGGTGTCATTGGAACCTACCAGCGGATAGCCTTTCAACGCGACCGTGCTGCCGCCATCGTCGAAACTCGATTGGTAGACCGTCATGCCCTTGAAGCGCAGCGGCTCGTTGACCTCGATGGTGGAATCGAAAGTCTTGCCGGTATCGGGATCGGTGACCTCTACCTCGCTCAGGAAGCGGCTGGGCATGCCGGTGGAGTAGTAATCCACCACGAATTTCTTGAGCTTCAGCGTGAACGGCATCGGCTGCACCAGGGCGCCGTCGCCCACCATCACGACCGCCGTGCTGGCCTGCCCGCCCTCGGGCACCAGCACGCTGGCGCGGAAACTGGGATTGTCGACCGACAGGCGCCCGCTTTCCGGGACCTCGGAGATGAGCATGTTCTCGACGATGGGCTTCTTGCCCCCGAACATGACCTGCAGGCGCACGGGCAGTTCGCTGTCCAGCAGGCCGCCGATGCAGATGATGACCATGGCCGCGTGGGCGAATACGTAGCCCAGGCGGTTCGCGCTGCCCTTCTTGGCCGCGAGCAGCACGCCGTCCTGGTCCCGGCGTTCGCGCACGGCGTAGCCCAGCTTGCCCAACAGGGCCTTCAGGCCCGCCACGGTCTGCGGCACGTCGGTGGGCGCTTCCGTTTCGACGCGATGCGGGAAGGCGCGCAGGCTGCTGGCCCGGACATGCTCGCGAAACGAACGCGCATCGCGCAGCATCTTGGGCGCGTTGCGGATCAGGCAGACCGAGGTCGACACGACCAGGAACCCCATGATCAGCAGGAACCACCAGCTGTTGTAGACGTGCCAGATCGAGAACTTGTCGAATACTTCGAACCAGAACGGCCCGAACTGATCGATATAGTTGCTGGACGAGCGGTTCTGCTGCAGCACCGTCCCCACCAGACTCGCCACGCAGATGAACATCAGCAGGCTGACGGCGAAACGCATCGAGCCCAGCAATTCGAAAAAATCGCCGGGCAGGGTGCGGAAAGAGGGGCGGGTATGTGTTCGGGTCGAATTCATGAAAAAAGGGGGGCCGCGCTGTCGGCTACCCCCCTCATAGACAACGCGTAGCGGAACGAGGTTCCGCTACGCTCGGTTGCAGAACGCGGACCGGCCGCGCACGTTGCGGGCAAGCGCCTACCGCAAGCCGGCCGCGTAATCCGACACCGCCTTGATATCGGCATCCGACATGCGGTCGGCAATGGCGAACATGATGTCGTTCTTGCGGTCGCCGCTGCGGAACAGCTTCAGCTGCTCTTCGATGTACGTCGGGAACTGGCCCGACAGGCGGGGGTACTGGGCGGGCATGCCCGCGCCATTGGCAGAATGGCATGCCGCGCACGCGGGGACATTGCGTTCGGGCAAGCCGCCTCGCCAGATTTTTTGACCCAGATCAACCAGGTTCTCGTGGCCGGCCGTGGCCGGCTCCTTGAGGGGTTGCTGCGCCAGGTACAGCGCGATGTTCTGCATGTCGGCCGGCGTCAGGTTCTGCGCCATGGCCGTCATCGGGGTGGGATTGCCTTCCGGGCCGTTGCGCACGGGCACCTTGGCGCCGGGCTTGACCTGGAAGTCGGCCAGCTGCTTGGCCAGGTATTCGTGCGGCTGGGCAGCAAGATTGGGATTCACCGGTATGGTGCTATTGCCCGCCGCGCCATGACAGGACGCACAGGCAATGATGCCCCTGGCCGCATCGCCCTGGTCAAACAGCTGCCCGCCCTTGGCGGCATCTGGTTTTACCGGGCCCGCGGCGCCTTCGGCGGCGAAACTCGTAGTAGATAAGGCGGAGGCGCCGAGCAACAGCCCGCTCGCAACCAACATCCGGGACAGCACACGCTTCATGAAGACCTCGACGATCGCATCGATCAAGGCGCAAAAAGGCGCCCACGCCTGCCCGCACACCCTGGAATGCCGTATCGAACCTGTTTTGCCTATCCTGCCTGCGATGCTGCTGCAAACTTGCCCGATCAGACGTCGGCAAGCTGGCCAGTAAGCAAAAAAGACGGCTCCGCGCACGGGGACCACTGTTGCAAACGCCGGATTATACAATAGGGCTCGAAACCAACCGTATCCAAAGCCATCCGTGTCCCTCCTACATCGCGCCTCCTTCTTCACTTCCGCGGCTCGCCTCGACCAGCTGCCGGCCGCCGGCGCCCCCGAGGTCTGCTTTGTCGGCCGCTCGAACGCCGGCAAATCCACGGCCATCAACGTGCTGTGCAACCAGCGCCGCCTTGCGTTTTCCAGCAAGACGCCGGGCCGCACGCGGCTGATCAATATGTTCGGCCTGCCCGACCCCCTGGATCCGGAAGGCCACATCGGCTTTCTCGTCGACCTGCCCGGCTACGGCTATGCGTCCGTGGCCCGCGACGAAAAGGAAAAATGGGCGGACATCCTGGGCGGCTATCTGCGCGACCGCGAATCGCTGGTCGGCATCGTGCTGCTCATCGACATCCGCCGCGGCGTCACCGAACTGGACCGCCGCCTCGCCAATTTCATCGCCCCCACCGGACGCCCGGTGCTGGCGCTCCTGACCAAGGCCGACAAGCTGCCCTACGGCCAGCGCATGCGCACCGTCTTCTCCGTGCGCAAGGACCTGGCCGACATCGGCGCCCTGCACACCGTTCCGTTCTCGGCGCCCGAGCGCATCGGCCTGGAAGAGGCCGGCGCGCACATCGAAAACTGGATTTCCCCCAAGGTCGTACCATGAACCCGCAGATCATCTCCCCTGAATTCCCGGTATCCCGCCCCCGCCGCCTGCGCCGCGACGATTTCACCCGCCGCCTGGTGCGCGAGAACGCCCTGACGGCCAACGATCTGATCTATCCCGTGTTCGTGGCGGAAGGCACCGGCCTGCAGCAAGCAGTGCCGTCGCTGCCCGGCGTGGTCCGCTATTCGCTGGACACGCTGCTGCCTGTGGCCGAGGAATGCGTGGAGCTCGGCATTCCGGTGCTGGCGCTCTTTCCCGCGATCGACCCCGCGCTCAAGACGCCCGACGGCATCGAGGCGACCAATCCCGACGGCCTGATCCCCCGGATCGTCCGCGAACTGAAGCAGCGCGTGCCCGAGCTCGGCGTGCTGTGCGATGTGGCGCTGGACCCGTACACCAGCCACGGCCAGGACGGCGTGATCGACGAGAACGGCTACGTCATGAACGAGCCCACGGTCGAGATCCTGGTCAAACAGGCGCTCACCCAGGCCGAGGCCGGCGTCGACATGGTCGCGCCCAGCGACATGATGGACGGCCGCATCGGCGCCGTGCGCCGCGCGCTGGAAGCCAAGGGCCACATCCACACCCAGATCATGGCCTACTCGGCCAAGTACGCCAGCGCTTTCTACGGCCCGTTCCGCGACGCCGTCGGCTCCGCGACCAATCTGGGCAAGTCCAACAAGATGGCCTACCAAATGGATCCGGGCAACCTGGACGAGGCGCTGCGCGAAGTCGCGGCCGACCTGCAGGAAGGCGCCGACATGGTCATGGTCAAGCCCGGCATGCCGTACCTGGACGTGCTGCGGCGCGTCAAGGACACCTTCCGCGTGCCCACGTTCGCCTACCAGGTCAGCGGCGAATACGCGATGATCAAGGCCGCCGCGGCCAATGGCTGGCTGGATCACGACAAGGTGATGATGGAAGCCTTGCTGGCGTTCAAGCGCGCGGGCGCGGACGGCATCCTGACGTACTTCGCGATCGAAGCCGCGAAGCTGCTGAAGAGCCAGCGCTGATCCCGCCGCGGGCAGCGGGCCGCCTGCGCGGGCGTCGCCCGCGACGCCCGCCGCATTACCCCTTCGCGGCCGCCTCGCCGCGCGCCACCGGCGCGGCGCGCCGCAAGCCCAGCCACGTTCCGCCCAACACGCAGGCCAGCCCGGCCACGTGCGTGGGCGTGACGTGCTCGTCGAGGAACAGCGCAGCGAACAGCAATCCGAAAATCGGCAGCCAGTTCACGAACAGGGCCGCGCGGCTGATGCCCAGCCTGGCGATGCCGGCATTCCACATGATGTTGCTGACCCCCGACGCGATCACAGCCGAGAACAGCAGGACCAGCCACGGCCACCAGGCCATCTGCCACGTATCGGCCTGGTACGACGCCGGCGTCAGCGCCGCGTGCACGACCAGCATCAGGCCGCCGGCCAGGTACATGTACCAGAGCATCCCCAGTGGATCCATCATGCGCGACATGCGCTGGATCACCAGGCCGCCGCAGACGAACACCAGGACGGCCAGGAACACGATGGCGTCGCCCCACCCCGTCAGCCCGAACTGCGCGCCGCTGCCCGCCACCACCATCCCGACGCCGAGCAGGCCCAGCAATGCTCCCGAGATACGCACCAGCGTCAGTTTTTCGCGGTAGAACAGGGCGGCGAGCAATGCGGACAGCAAGGGGCTCGTGGCCATGATTAGCGTGCCGTTGGCGGCCGAAGAGAACCGCAGGCCCGACACCAGCGCCACCTGGTGCGCATACACCACGAGGAACCCCGCCAGGGCGACCCAGCCCAGCTCCGCGCGGCCCAGCTTGGGCACGCGGCCGCGGCGGGCCTTGATGATGAGGGTGACGGTGATGAACGCGATGACGATCCGCACGGCGGCCAGCGCCTGGATGTCCATGTGCAGCGTCAGGTATTTGACCGAGACGATGTTCAGGCCCCACGTGGCCATGACGAACATCAATTGAAGATAGATAAGACCTGTTCGGTCCTGGCTTGCATCAACTGTTGGTGACGTCACGGCGCCGGCCTGAGGGGTTGGACGCGCCGCCCACGCGGCGCAGCGGACATGGTAGCGCGCCTCGCGCGCGGACTCAATGCGCGCCGAGGTATGCCGCGCGCACGCTGGGATCGCGCAGCAGCGCCGCTCCGGATCCGCTCAACGTGATGCGCCCCGTCTCGAGCACGTAGGCCCGGTCGGCCACGCCCAGCGCCTGGTTGGCCATCTGTTCCACCAGCACGATTGTCAGGCCGTCGTCGCGCAGCTTGCGGATCGCGACGAAGATGTCTTGCACGATCAGCGGCGCCAGGCCCAGGGAAGGCTCGTCCAGGCACAGCAGCCGCGGTTCGCTCATCAAGGCGCGCGCCATCGCCAGCATCTGCTGTTCGCCGCCGGACAAGGTGCCGGCAAGCTGGTCCCGGCGTTCGCGCAGGCGCGGAAACAGCCGGTAGCCGCGCTTCACCCCTTCGGCCACCGCCGCCGGTTCCCGCCGCCGCAGATAGGCGCCCAGCACCAGGTTGTCGTAAACCGTCTGGTCGGCGAATACGCCCCGGCCTTCCGGCGACAGGGCCAGGCCCAGGCCGACTCGCAGGTGGGCCGGCACCTGCGTGATGTCGCGCCCGTCGAACGTCACCCGGCCGCCCTGCAAGGGTTCCAGCCCCGCAATGCCCTTGAGCAGGGTGCTCTTGCCCGCCCCGTTGGCGCCGATGATGGTCACGATCTCGCCGGCGCGGATCTCCAGCGACACGTCGCGCACCGCCTGGATGGCGCCGTACGAAATCTGCACGGATTCTAGTTTCAGCATCGTCTTACGGCCTGTTCATGCGCATTGGGGCCTGGCCTCAGGCCATGCCGGTCCCGAGATAGGCTTCGATCACCCGCTTGTCCGCCTGTACCTGCGCAGGCTTGCCCTCGGCGATCTTGATGCCGTAGTCCAGCACGATCACGTGATCCGAAATAGCCATAACCAGGTCCATGTGATGCTCGACCATCAGCAGCGTGATGCCGCAGGCGGTGCCGACGCGCACGAGCAGTTCGCCCAGCTCCGCCGTCTCCTGCGGGTTCAGGCCCGCCGCCGGCTCGTCCAGCAGCAACAGCGTCGGCTCCGTCGCCAGGGCGCGCGCAAGCTCGACCCGCCGCTGCAGCCCGTAGGGCAGGCTGCCCGCGGGCGTGCCGGCCAGATGAGCCAGGCCGACCATCCGCACCAGCCTGTGCGCGTGTTCGCGCGCCCGGCGCTCTTCGGCGCGAGCCCCCGGCAAGCCCAGCAGCGACGCCCAGAATCCGTTCTTCATGCGGCTATGGCGGCCCAGCAGCACGTTGTCCAGCACCGATAGATCGCCGAACAGGCGCAGGTTCTGGAAGCTGCGGCCGATGCCGAGCGCGCAGATGGCATGCGCACGCTCTCCCGCGATATCCGTGCCGCGGAAACGGACGACGCCGGCATCCGGAACGACCACGCCGCTGAGCATATTGATGAGCGTGCTCTTGCCCGCGCCGTTGGGGCCGATCAGCGCATGCACGTGGCCGCGCCTCAGGCAAAAGGAAATGTCCTGCGCGGGCTTCACGCCGCCGTACGCCTTGGAGAGATTCTCCACCACCAGAAGCAGGTCCTCCTGGGAGGGGGCATGCCGTTGGCGCGCGGCCGGCGGCGCCGGCTCGCCGCCTTTCTCCGGCTGCGCATCCGCGGCGCGGCGCGCTCGGGGCGAAAACAGTCCCATGACGCCGCCTGGCATGAAATAGAGCGCGAACAGCAGCAGCGCGCCATAGAAGAAGTGCTGCACCGACGGCCAGCGCGCGAGCAGCGCATCGATGATGGTCAGCGCGATGGCGCCGACAGCCGGCCCCGCCTTCGACCCCGCGCCGCCGAACAGCACCAGCAGCAGGATGAAGATAGACAGATTGAAAGTGATGAAGTCCGAATTGATGTATTGGTTCTGCTGCGCCACCAACGCGCCGGCGATTCCGCAGGTGACGGCCGCCACGACGAACGCGATGACCTTGGCGCGGTATACCCGGACCCCCACGGACGACGAGGCGATTTCGTCCGCCTGCACCGACAGCAGCGCCCGGCCGAAACGCCCGTCCAGCACGTTGCGCAGCAGCAGCTGCGTCGCCACGCAAAGCGCGAGCGCGAACCAGACCCACTGCTGGTTGGTGAACGGATCGCCCCGCCAGGTCAGCGGCATGATGCCGAACAGCCCCGACGGCCCCCCGAAGACGTCTACCCATTCGGTGACGATCTTCTCCACGACAATGCCGAACGCCAGCGTCACCATGGCCAGGTAAGGTCCCTTCACGCGCAACGAGGGCAACGCGATCAGCACGCCGAACGCGCCGGCCACCACGGGCGCGGCCGCCAATGCAAGCCAGGGGTCGATCTGCCAGCGCGAGGTCAGCAGGGCCGCCGTATAGGCGCCCGCCGCGAACAGGCCCGCCTGGCCCAGCGACTTCTGGCCCGCATAGCCCACCAGCACGTTCACGCCCGCCGCGCACAGGTAGTACACGCAAGCCATGAACACGATGCGCAGGTAGTAATCGTTATCCACCAGCGCCGCGAACACCGCGAACGCCGCCGCCAGCGCCACGGTAATCAGGGTTTGTCCGTGCCGCTTCATACCTTCTCCACCAGTCGCTTGCCGAACAGGCCGGTTGGCCTTACCGCCAACACCAGTATCACCAGTCCGAAAACCGCGACCTCGCGCCACTGCGACTGCCACAGGTTCACATACGACTCCAGGATCCCCAGCACGAAGCCGCCCAGCACGCAGCCGCGCGGATTGGACAGCCCCCCGATCATGGCGCCGGAAAATCCTTTGAGCCCGATGGCCAGGCCCATGAAGATCGACGCGGAGGTGATCGGCGCGACCAGAAACCCCGCCAGCCCCGCCAGCGCCGAGCTGGCGAAGAACGCCCCCGTCATCACCGCGTTCACATTGATGCCCATCAGGTTGGCCACCGCCGGATTCGCGGCCACGGCCCGCATGGCTTTGCCCAGCACCGTGCGGTTCATGATGCGGTCGAACAGCACCATGATGGCCACCGCCACCGCCAGCAGCAGCAGCTCCTGGCTGCGCACGCCGGCGCCGAACACCCGGATGACCTCGTCGCCGAACGGCGCGGGCACGGTGACGGGCGCCGGCCCCCAGACCGCGAAGGCCGCGCTTTGAAGCAGGATGCCGAAGCCCAGCGTGCTCATGACCCAGGCCATCCCGGGCCGGGAGGCGAACGGCTTCACGCCGAACGCATACAGCAGCACGCCCAGCAGGCCCATCGCCAGCACGGCGGCCAGGCCCGCCAGCAGATACTGCCAGCCGCTCAGTTCCAGGCCTGTGAAGGCCGCCGTCGTAACCGGCTTCCCCGCGAACAGGAACAGGGCGCCCACCCCCACGAACGCGCCCACGGACACGAACTCCCCATGCCCGAAGTTCAGCGTCCGGGTGGTGGTGAAGGTAATGCTGAATCCCAGCGCCACCAGCGCGTACGCGCCCCCCACGGCCAGGCCGCTGACGAGCGCCTGCAACAATGTCGCCAACATGATGGCCCCTTGTTCCTGTCGCTGCCCGCGCCTACTTCGAGGCGGCGGCGGTCACGTCGTCGGCGTAGGGAACCAGCTTGCCGTCCTGCCAGTGCGCCCACTTGTAGTCGCCCACCAGCAGCGCGTCATGCACGGTCGCGGAGAAGGGCTTTTCGTAGGTTTTCATGGCGCCCTCGTAGGTGCCCTGCAGGTTCTCCAGCGCCAGGCGCACCTTCTCCCCATCGGTGGAATTGGCCTGTTTGATCGCGATGCCCAGCAGGTTCATGCCGTCGTAGGCGTGCGCCAGAAAGCCGAAGGCGGTGGGCGAGGTCATCTTGGCCGACACGCGGTCGTACAGCTTCTGCTGCGCGGGCGTGCGGTTGTCGGTGATGGTCCGCAGGAAGAAGGGCTTCTCCGACAGCGTCTTGCCCGCCGTATCGTAGAACGCGATGTTGTCCGCCGCCCACGAGGTCAGCGTCAAGGGGAACCAGTCGATCTTCTCCATGCTGCGGAACACGTGCGCGATCGGCGTGCTCTGCGCCCAGATCACCACCGTGTCCACCCCCGCCGCCTTCAGCTTGTTCAGCTGCGACGTCATGTCGGTGTCGGCCACGCCGAACTTCTCCACGGCAACCGCCTTGACGCCCTGCGCCGCCCCGACCTCCTCCAGGTCCTTCAGCGCGCTCTGGCCATAGCCGGTGGTCTCGATCAGGAAGCCCACGTTCTTGACCTTGGGATTCTTCTTCAGGTAGCCGATCACGCCGTCCACTTGCTCGCGGTCCACCATGCCCACGCGGAACATGTAGTTGGCGGCGCCCGCGCGCACGGGCTTGGTGATGTCGGTGCCCGACCCGATCGCGCCCATCACCGGGATCTTTTTCTGGTTCGGAATGTGCTTCCAGGCCAGCGCATTGCCGGAATTGGTCGGCCCCACGATCGCCACGACCTTCTCGTTGTCGATCAGGTCCGTCATGTTCTGGATCGACTTGGGCGGCTGGGACAGGTCATCGCGCACCACCAGCACCAGCTTGCGGCCCAGCAGGCCGCCAGCCGCGTTGATGTCGTCGATGGCGGTGCGCAGCCCCAGCACCGCCGCCTGCCCGCTTTGCGCCGACGGCGAGGCCGACAGATCGCCGTTGAAGCCGATCTTGATATCCTGGGCCTGGGCCTGCGCGCCGATGGCCAGCGCGCATAGCACGGCGGCCTTCGACAAGGTGGAGAAAATCCCCGTTGCTTTCATCGCTGTCTCCTGTGTTTTTCAGATGTGCTGCAAGTCGATGATGGGTTCGGCGCCTTCCGCGCGGCGCCGCTATACGGCGAGGTAGCCACCGTCCACCGGCAGCGACACGCCCGTTACGTAGGCCGCCATGGGCGAAGCCAGGAATACGACGGGTCCGGCCAGGTCCTCCGGCTGCCCCACCCTGCCGAGCGGAATGCGCTGCATGAAGCCCGCCAGGCGCGCGGGGTCGTCCCGCGTGTACTGCGTCATCGGCGTCTCGATGACGCCAGGGGCGATCGCATTGACGCGTATGCCGTCCGGCGCAAGATCGCGCGCCATCGCCTGCGTCATCATCTTCACGCCGCCCTTGGACGGCGAGTACCCCAGGGTGGATCCCACGCCCGCGAAGGATGCGATGGAGCCCACGTTGATGATGACGCCGCGCGTGGCGCGCAACGCGTCCAGGAAGGCATGGATCATGTTGAAGCCGCCGTTCAGGTTCACGTCGAGCACCCGGCGCCAGTTCTCGGCGGCGCGCGGGCTGTCGATGCCTTCCCGGATGAGGATGCCGGCGTTATTGACCAGCACGTCGATGGGGCCCTGCTCTTTCCGGATGGCCGCGGCAATGGCCGCGCAGGCCTGGGGGTCGGTCACGTCCAGCGCATGGGCGCAGGCCTGGCCGCCTGCCGCGGCGATGTCGCTGGCCGCCTGCGCGGCATTGCCGGCGTGCACGTCCGTGGCCACCACACGCGCCCCGGCTGCGGCCAGGCCCAGCGCAATCGCGCGTCCGTTGCCCTGCCCCGCGCCGGTGACCAGCGCCAGCTTGCCCTGCAGCAATCCCGCTGGGGCGCCGTTCATGCCGCCCCCTGGACCGCCGCGCCGGCGGCGATGCTCTGGCCGGCGATGTAGCCGAACGTCAACGCCGGTCCCAAGGTGATGCCGGCGCCAGGATAATTGCCGCCCATGATGCTGCAGGCGTCGTTGCCCACGGCGTACAGGCCGGGGATGACCTCGCCCTGCCCGCTCAAGGCCCGGCCCTCGCCATCCACTTTCAAGCCGGCGAAGGTGCCGATATCGCCGATCATCATCTTGATCGCGTAGTACGGCCCCTTCACGATCGGCGCCACGCAAGGGTTCGGGCCATGCAGGGCGTCGCCCTGGTAGCGGTTGTAGGCCTTGCTGCCCTTGCCGAATGCCGGATCGCGTCCCAGCGCGGCTTCTCGATTGAACGCCTCGATGGTCTGCCGCAGGCTGCCTGCGTCGATGCCGGTCTTCTGCGCCAGCTCCGCCACCGAGGCGGCCCGCGTCAGGTAGCCGGTATCCAGGTAGCGCTTGATGGGCAGCGGGAACGGCGCGACACTGCCCAGGCCGTATTTCCGCAGCGTCTTGTGGTCGCAGATCAGCCATGCGCAAACTTCGCCCTGCCCCTGGCACGCCCGCACCATCTCCTGCACGAAGTCATGGTATGAGCTGCCTTCGTTGGCAAAGCGCCTGCCATTGCGCGTCACGGCGATGACGCCCGGTTTCGCGCGGTCGATGAAGTGCGGCATGTATCCGGGGCTGCCGTCCTTGCGCGTCACCACGGACACCGGCACCCAGGCGGCGGCGTTGGGCAGTTCGGCATTCACGCAGGCGCCCGCGCTTTCGGCCATGCGCAAGCCGTCCCCGGTGTTGCCGGAGGGCGATGGCGAATAGTGCTCCATGCCCGTCGGCGCATGCGCGTAAAGGCGCTTGCGCCGTTCGATGTCGTAAGGAAAGCCGCCGGAAGCCAGCACCACGGCGCGGGCCGCGCGCACGCGCACGGTGGCGCCATCGCGCTGCACGATCGCGCCGCGCACGGCGCCATCCTCGATGATGAGCGACTGGGCCGGGGCGCGCAGCCACAACGGTATCCCCAACTTGAAGGCGGAAGCCGCCAGGCGGCCCGCAAGGGCGTTGCCGTTGGTCAGCGTCATCCCCCGGCCGTGCCTGGCCACGTCCAGGAAATGCTTGGACAGGCGTTTGGCCACGTACCAGGCCGAGGCCAGCGAACGCGTCGCGCGCATGAAATGCACGATCTCTTTGCCCGACCCCAGCATCATGCCGAATACCGTCAGCTCGGGCAGCGCCGGCGCCAGGTCCCGGATGTGCGCGCCAAGCTTGCGCCCGTCATAGGGCCGCGCCACCATCGAACGGCCACCCTGTTTCCCCCCCGGCGCCTCGGCGTGATAATCGGGAAACACCAGCGGCATGTCGAATTGGACTTCGGTTTTCGAGGTGAAGAAATCCACGGCCCGCGGCCCGTGCTCCAGAAACGCGTCGACCCGTTCGGCGTTGTAGCTGGCGCCGGCCTCATGGCGCAGATAGGCGCGCCCGTCATCGGGCGTTTCATGTATTCCCTGCACCTTGGCCAGGGATGTGCCCGGAATCCAGAGCCAGCCGCCCGAACGCGCGGTGGAGCCGCCGAAACGCGGCTCTTTTTCAACGATCAGGACCTTCAGGCCCGCCGTGGCGGCGGTGATCGCCGCCGCCATGCCGGACGCCCCCGACCCGACGACCAGCACGTCGCAGTCGTATTGACGAGAATCTTCCACGTTGTCTCCATACCCATGGGGTAGCCTTGTCCCGATCTGGGTTTCGGGATGGCTTTCTTGTTGTAAGGACTGTAGATAAGTGATTTGATAGTGTCAATATGGTTCGCTATTAGCGAAAGTACTAACATAGGCAATCTCGTTCGATAAAGAAAAATGACCGCCAACGCAAACTCCGGCAAGCGCAATGCCGCCCAGCCCTTAGCCAAACCGTCGCCGCGCAGACGCGGTATCCAGTCCATCGAGGTCGGTGGCAAGCTCCTGCTCGCGCTGCTGGATCACTCGTCCTCATTGCCCCTGGGCGCATTGGCCAAGGCTGCCGGCATGTCGGGCGCCAATGCCCATGCCTATCTCGTCAGCTACGGCAATCTGGGTCTCGTGCGGCAGGATCCGAACTCGGGCGAGTACGAGCTCGGCCCGCTTGCGCTCCAGCTGGGGCTGGCGGCGCTGCACAGGCTGGATCCCATCAAGATCGCGGTGCCGATCACCCGTGAACTGGCGGAGAGAACGGGGCAAACCATCGCCATCGCGGTGTTGGGCAATCTGGGCCCCGTCATCGTGCACCTGCACGAATCCAACTACCCGATCCACGTCAACATGCGTACCGGCACGGTGATGTCCCTGACGAACACGGCCACGGGCAAGGTTTTCGCGGCGCTGCTGCCGCCCAAGAAAATCGAGAGCCTGTTGCACGAGGATTTTCTGCGGCTGGGCGCGGTGCCCTCACTGAGCAAGACCGAGAAATTCGAGCGAACCTTGCGGGAAGTGCGCCAGCGCGGGATCGCGCGCGCCGTCGGCGACCCCATTCCCGGCATCAACGGCCTGAGCGCGCCGGTGTTCGATTCGAACGGCAACGTCGTCCTCGTCGTCACGGCGATCGGCGCGGCCGGCGTATTCGACGCCCGCTGGAGCAGCCCGCTGGTCGCCGACATCAAGCAATGCGCCGATACGATCTCTGCGGAGTTGGGCTGGCAGAATCGCGACGTGCGCGCCACGAGCCGGGGCTAGACGTACAGAGGCCGCGGCCCGGGAATCCCCGCGCCGCGGCCTGCATGCCATTCGAACGGCCTTGCTCGGCAAGGCCAACGCCACTCAGCGCACCAGCACCTTGTCCAGCGATTCGGTGAAGCGCTTTGCATCCTGGAACCCCACCACGCGCGCGTCGGGCAGTTCCTTGCCCCCAGGCTCGAAGAACATGATGCCCGGCGGGCCGAACAGGCGGAAGCGTTTGAGCAATGCGCGGTCGTCGGCGTTGTTCGCCGTCACGTCCGCCTGCACCAGGACCATGCCCGCCATGCGTTGCGCGACGCCTGGGTCCGTGAAGGTGAACCGCTCCATTTCACGGCACGACACGCACCAGTCCGCGTAGAAATCCAGCATGACCGGCTGCTGGCTTTGCGCCAGCACGGCATCCAGTTCGGCGTTGTTGCGCACGCGGGTAAAGCGCAGTTCCCCGCCGGCGTTCGCCGCGGCGGCAGGCGTATCGCCGCGCGACGCCAGGTGCGACAAGGGCTGCAGCACGTCCCGTCCTCCGCTGGCGGCTCCCACCAGCCAGGCGGCGGCCGCGAGCGCAAGCAACAGCCCCACGCCCTTGCCGAACATGCGCGCTGCGCCGGCGCCCTCGGGCAAGGCATCGAAGGCGCGCAGCATCACGGCGGAAACCACCGCCAGGAATGCCCAGCCCGTCATCTGCACCCAGGTCGGCACCACGGGTATCAGCATCCACCATGCCGTCGCCAGCAACAGCATGCCGAACAGGCGCTTTACGCCGTCCATCCAGGGGCCGGCCTTGGGCAGCAGGGCTCCCGAGGATGCGCCGACGATCAGGAGCGGAACGCCCATCCCCCACGCCATCGCGAACAACGCCGACCCACCCAGCACCACATCGCCGGTCTGCGAGATATAGAGCAGCGCGCCCGCCAGCGGCGCGGCCACGCATGGCCCGACGATGAGTGCCGACAGGGCGCCCATCACCAGCGCGCCGGTGTAGCGGCCTCCCGGAATGCGCGACGAGCGTTCCGACAACCGCGCCTGGATACCCGAAGGCATCTGGAAGGTGAAAGCGCCGAACATGGCCAGCGCCAAGACGGTCAGCAGGATCGCGAACAGGCTCAGGATCCAGGGAGTCTGCAGCCACGCGGCCAATCCCGCGCCGCTCAATCCGGCGGCGACGCCCAAGGCGGTATACACGACGGACATGCCCAGCACGTAGGTCGCGGCCAGTGCCAGGCCGCGCCCGCGCGAAGGCCGCGCCTGCGCCGTGCCGCCCACCACGATGGAGGACAGAATGGGGATCATCGGCAGTACGCAGGGCGTAAACGCCAGCAGCAGGCCCAGCACCAGGAATACGCCGGCCGTCTTCACCCAGCCCAATCCGCCCAGCGCGTCGGCCAGCCCGGTATCGCCGGCGTTGACCAGCGCGCCGAGGCCGCCGGCGGCGCCGGACGCGGCCGGCGCGGCGCCCGCCGGCCCGGCCAGCGCATAGCCGCCCGCAACCGGAGTGAGCTTCACGCTGCTGTCCATGGGCGGATAGCACAGGCCGGCGTCCGCGCAACCCTGGCCGGTCAGGGTCAGCGTGAATGCTTGCCCGCCCGCGGCGATCGGCACGCGTATCGCCACGTCCTTGTGGAAGACTTCCATGTCTTTCTCGAAGGTTGGGTCGTACTTGACCTCGCCTTTGGGATAGACGGCCTCGCCCAGGGTGGCGGCGCCGATGGGGCTGATGGCGATGCCGAAGCGCTCGCGGTACATGTAGTACCCGGGCGCGACGCGGTAGCGCAGCTCAAGTGTTTCGGGCGCCACCATCTCCGCGCTGAATACGAAGGCCTTTTCCGGATCCAGGAAATCCGCCTCGGCGCGCGCGGAGGCCTGCCAGCCCAGGAGGAGCATCAGCGCCACGGCCAACAGGGCGAGGCATCGCCCGAACGAAGCGCGGACTGCGCGAGGCTGACGCCTCGGCGCGCTGACGATACCGGCAAATTGCAACATCAGTCTCTCTTGTTCTGCGTGACGGCCGTCTGTTCGCGCACCCAATCCAGGTAGGGCGCGGCGCCGCCGATGACCGGCAGCACGATGATCTCGGGCACGTCGTAGGGATGCATCTGCGCCAGGGCCTGCACAACGGCCTGGTGGCGCGCGTAGGTGGTCTTGATGTGGATGGGGATTTCCTCGGCCCCTTCGACTTCTCCTTTCCACATGTAGATGGACAGGCCCGGCGCGCCAAGGTTCACGCAGGCGGCCAGCCCGTCTTCGACCAGGACATGCGCGATCCGCTTGGCCAGAAGCAGGTCGGGCGCATTGCTGATGACCAGCACAACGTCGTCATCGCGCAACATGAGGCCTCCTTGGAATACCCGTATGGGACGTAACTCGGGGTATTTTATCGGTATTGCGGCCATCGCCCGGATCCTCCGGGCCCGCAAGCGCCGCCATGCAACCCGTTTTCACCGAGGCACGCATGTCCGATAACTGTCTGTTCTGCCGCATCGCCCGCCACGAGATCCCCGCGCACATCATCCACGAGGACGAGCGCCTGCTGGCCTTTCTCGATATCCAGCCCGTGCGCCCCGGCCACACGCTGATCATCCCCAAACAGCACTACCCCTATTACGAGGACATGCCGGCCGATCTGGCGGGCCACATTCTCAACCTGGGCCAGAAGCTCGGACGCCACATGAAGCGCCTGTATCGCGTGGACCGGGTCGGTTTCGCCTTTACGGGCATACACGTGGCGCATGCGCACGCGCACGTCATCCCCATGCATCATCCGCAGGACGTCACGTCCACGCAGTACATCGAGCAGCAGGACCTGACGTTCAAGATGCCGCCCCAGGCCGCGCCGGAGGCGCTGGCGGCAACCGCCGCGCAGCTGCGCGGGGAACTGCACGCCTCCTGAGGCCCCGATGCGTTCGCCCCGGCGCCTCCATCCCGGAAAGCGCCCGCGCAAATAAAACAAGGGCGGGTCCGAAGACCCGCCCTTGTCGCTTATCGCTCTGCCGTAACTTACTCGGCAGCGCTGTCCTCAGCGGCTTCATCGACTTCCGGACGGTCAACCAGTTCCATGAAAGCCATGGGAGCGTTGTCGCCTTGACGGAAGCCCATCTTCAGCACACGGGTGTAGCCGCCGTTGCGGGCCGCGTAGCGCGGGCCGATTTCGGCGAACAGCTTCACCACGGCGTCGCGATCGCGCAGACGGGCAAAAGCCAGACGCTTGTTCGCGAGGGTGGGTTCTTTACCCAGCGTGATCAGGGGTTCGATGACGCGGCGCAATTCTTTCGCCTTCGGCAGCGTGGTCTTGATGGCTTCGTGGGTGATCAACGAAACGGCCATGTTGCGGAACATGGCAAGACGGTGACTGCTGGTGCGGTTGAGCTTACGCAAGCCATTACCGTGACGCATGATAAGTTTCCTTTGAATCTAAAGACGGCGTTTCCGCCATCGGGTTATCCGGCTCTTCTATCAACCTGCGATCAGGCTGCGGTCCGGTAGAAAACGGTGCATTTTACGACGATTTCGCAAACGGGCCGGCGCAAGGCCGGCTGCTTGCGGGAGCCGCCCCGGTACAGGGCAGGCCCCCTTTCAAGACTTAGGGACGCTCCAGGCCCAGGGGGGGCCAGTTCTCGAGCTTCATGCCCAGCGTCAGGCCGCGCGCGGCCAGCACTTCCTTGATCTCGTTGAGCGACTTGCGGCCCAGGTTCGGGGTCTTCAGCAGCTCGTTCTCGGTACGCTGGATCAGGTCGCCGATGTAGTAGATGTTTTCGGCCTTCAGGCAGTTGGCCGAACGCACGGTCAGTTCCAGGTCGTCGACCGGACGCAGCAGGACCGGGTCGATCTGCGGCGTGCCGCGGACCGGGGCTTCGTACGAATCGCCCGCGCCTTCCAGGGCGGCGAAGACCGAGATCTGGTCCATCAGGATGCGAGCCGACTGGCGCACCGCTTCCTCGGGCGAGATCACGCCGTTGGTTTCGATGTCCAGCACCAGCTTGTCCAGGTCGGTGCGCTGTTCCACGCGAGCGCTTTCAACGGCGTAGCTCACGCGGCGGACCGGGCTGAACGAGGCGTCCAGGACGATGCGGCCGATGGTGTGGGTGCGGTCTTCCGACAGCGCGCGCACGTTGCCCGGCACATAGCCGCGGCCCTTCTCGACCTTGATCTGCATTTCCAGCTTGCCCGCGTCCGTCAGGTTGCAGATGGCATGGCCGGGGTTGATGATCTCGACGTCGTGCGGCAGCTCGATGTCGCTGGCCAGCACGGTGCCGGCGCCGGTCTTGCGCAGGACCAGGGTCACTTCGTCGCGATTGTGCAGCTTGAAGACCACGCCCTTCAGGTTCAGCAGGATGTCGACGACATCTTCGCGAACGCCCGGGATGGTCGAGTATTCGTGCACCACGCCCGTCATCTGGACTTCGGTCGGCGCGTAGCCGGTCATCGAAGACAGCAGGATGCGGCGCAGGGCGTTGCCCAGCGTGTGACCGTAGCCACGCTCGAACGGCTCCATCACGATCTTGGCATGGTGCGTGCCGACCGGTTCGACTTCAATGGAGCGCGGCTTCAGGAAACCTTGAGTGGACATTTACTGTGTTCCTTTTCAATACCCTCGGCTCGTTACACCGATAAGGCTGATGGACAGGGTGAAACTTGAAACGGGGCCGGCGCGAAAAAGCGTCGGCCGATACTTACCGCAAAGCCCGCTCCACCGGAAGGCGGAAAGCGGGCTGCTGCGGGACGTGCAAACGGGTCGCGTGACCAGCTCGCCAGCGCTTTGCGAAGGAAGCGCCGGCAGGCCTGATTAACGCGAGTACAGTTCCACGACCATCGATTCGTTGATGTCGCGAGCGACGTCAGCGCGATCGGGGGCCGACTTGAACGTACCGGTCATCTTGGTCGTATCGACTTCCACCCACTGGGGGATGCCGATGCTGGTGGCCAGGTCGAGCGATTCCTTGATGCGGCCTTGCTTCTTGGCCTTTTCGCGGACCGACACGACGTCGCCGGCCTTGACCAGCATCGAAGCGATGTCAGCCGTGTGGCCGTTCAGTTCGATGGCGCGGTGGCTCACCAGCTGGCGAGCTTCGGCGCGCGTCGAGCCGAAGCCCATGCGGTAGACGACGTTGTCCAGGCGCGATTCCAGCAGCTGGATCAGCGTTTCGCCGGTGTTGCCACGGCGACGCTCGGCTTCAGCGAAGTACTTGCGGAATTGCTTTTCCAGCACGCCGTACATGCGCTTGAGCTTTTGCTTTTCGCGCAGCTGCAGGCCGTAGTCGGAAGTGCGGGCACCCGAAGTGCGGCCGTGTTGGCCAGGCTTGGAATCCAGCTTGCACTTGGAGTCCAGCGAGCGGCGGGCGCTCTTCAGGAACAGGTCAGTACCCTCGCGGCGCGAGAGCTTGCATTTGGGTCCAATATAACGTGCCATGTGGATTCCCTTTAGATACGACGACGCTTCGGCGGACGGCAGCCGTTGTGCGGAACGGGCGTGATGTCGGCGATGCTCGAAATCTTGATGCCCAGCGCGTTCAGAGCGCGGACCGACGATTCGCGGCCGGGGCCGGGACCCTTGATACGCACTTCCAGCGTCTTGATGCCGTACTCCAGCGCGACGCGGCCAGCCGTTTCAGCAGCGACCTGCGCGGCGAACGGGGTCGATTTGCGCGAACCCTTGAAGCCAGCACCGCCCGACGTGGCCCACGACAGCGCGTTGCCCTGACGGTCGGTGATGGTGATGATGGTGTTGTTGAACGAAGCGTGAACGTGCGCGATGCCGTCCGAGACGTTCTTCTTGACCTTTTTGCGCACGCGCGAAGCGCCGCTGGTGGAAGCTTTCGCCATAATCCAGTTCCTCGATTATTTCTTCAGGGACGCAGCAGCACGACGCGGGCCCTTGCGGGTCCGGGCGTTGGTGCGAGTGCGCTGGCCGCGCACGGGCAAACCGCGCTTGTGACGCATACCACGGTAGGTTCCCAGGTCGATCAAACGCTTGATCGAGAGCTGTACTTCACGACGCAGGTCGCCTTCAACCGTGAACAAACCAACATGTTCGCGGACGCGTTCCAATTCAGCGTCGCTCAGATCCTTGACCTTTTTGTCAAAGGGTACGTTTGCCGCTTCGCAAATCTTGCGAGCGCGCGTACGACCGATGCCAAAAATGGCGGTCAGGCCGATCTCGGCGTGCTGTTGCGGCGGAATGTTAATGCCAGCAATACGGGCCATGACTGTTCCTTGAATAAATCCGTTGCGTAGTCGCTAACCCGGGTTAGCCTTGACGCTGCTTGTGACGCGGGTCGGTGCAGATAACGCGCACCACGCCGTGACGTTTGATAACTTTGCAGTTGCGGCAGATCCGCTTAACCGATGCCATTACTTTCATGGTTGA
>Ga0182735_1000230_pt1 | contig 56711 bp, 57 predicted proteins | sample eDN5th30CKraftMG_FD_128524 | JGI IMG/M metagenome (GOLD analysis project Ga0182735, IMG submission 128524) | Enriched Miracle-Growth compost microbial communities from Emeryville, California, USA - eDNA 5th pass 30_C Kraft MG (version 2) (version 2) ... | reverse complement strand
GTCGGGTCGACGTGCAGGGCCTGCGCGGCGCGCGCCAATGTGCCATGATGCGCGACCGACAGGAAATATTGCAGCTTGTCCCAATCCATGGCCTGCGAATATGCAGCATCATGCTGCAAGTCTATCCCTTGCAATCGGCCCGGTCTTCGTCTGTTGCGGACCGCAAGGACATTCGGGAGACTTGATTATGCGACAGATCGACCATCATATCGTCGGCGGTGCCGGCGGCAGCTCGCGCAAGGGCGATGTTTTCGATCCGAACAATGGCGGCGTGCAGGCCGCGGTGGCGCTCGGCGACGCGGCGCTCCTCGACCGGGCAGTCGCGGCGGCGAAAGCGGCGCAGCCGGCCTGGGCTGCGGTCAATCCTCAGCGCCGTGCGCGCGTCATGTTCGACTACAAGCGCCTCGTCGAGGCCCATATCGAAGAACTCGCCGAACTGCTGGCGAGCGAGCATGGCAAGGTTGTCGCCGACGCGCGCGGCGACGTGCAGCGCGGGCTCGATGTCATCGAATTCTGCTGCGGCATCCCGCACGTGCTGAAGGGTGAATATACGCAGGGTGCCGGCCCCGGCATCGACGTCTACTCAATGCGCCAGCCGATCGGGATCGGCGCGGGCATAACCCCTTTCAACTTCCCCGCGATGATCCCGATGTGGATGTTCGGCCCAGCGATCGCGACGGGCAACGCCTTCATCCTGAAGCCCAGCGAGCGCGATCCGAGCGTGCCGGTGCGGCTCGGCGAACTGATGCTCGAGGCGGGGCTGCCCGAGGGCATCTTGCAGGTGGTGCACGGCGACAAGGAAATGGTCGATGCGATTCTCGACCATCCCGATATCGGCGCAGTCAGCTTCGTCGGTTCGTCTGACATCGCCCATTATGTCTACAATCGCGGTGTCTCGAACGGCAAGCGCGTGCAGGCAATGGGCGGGGCAAAGAACCACGGTATCGTCATGCCCGACGCCGACCTCGACCAGGTGGTGAACGACCTCACCGGCGCCGCCTTCGGCTCAGCCGGCGAGCGCTGCATGGCGCTGCCGGTCGTCGTGCCGGTCGGCGAGGACACCGCGAACCGGCTTCGCGAAAAGCTGGTGCCCGCGATCGAGGCGCTGCGCGTTGGCGTGTCCACCGATGCCGAGGCCCATTACGGCCCCGTTGTTTCGGCCGCCCACAAGGCGAAGGTCGAAGGCTGGATCCAGAAATGCGCCGAGGAGGGGGCCGAGCTGGTCATCGATGGTCGCGGTTTCACGCTTCAGGGGCATGAGGACGGCTTCTTCGTAGGGCCGACGCTCTTCGACCATGTCACCCCCGACATGGAAAGCTACAAGGAAGAAATTTTCGGCCCCGTCCTTCAGATCGTCCGCGCCGCTGATTTCGAAACCGCGCTCGAGCTGCCGTCAAGGCACCAATATGGCAACGGCGTCGCCATCTTCACGCGTAATGGCCACGCGGCACGTGAATTCGCCCAGCGGGTCAATGTCGGGATGGTCGGCATCAACGTGCCTATCCCGGTGCCCGTTGCCTATCACACCTTCGGCGGCTGGAAGCGCTCGGCCTTCGGCGACACCAACCAGCACGGTATGGAAGGCGTCAAATTCTGGACCAGGATCAAGACGGTCACCGCGCGTTGGCCCGACGGGGGCGGCGACGGGTCGAACGCATTCGTCATCCCGACCATGGGCTGAGAGGTCGGGCAGGCGATGAAACCGCGCCGTCGCAGAGGCATTCTTCTGTCCGAAGGAGAAGAAGGATGATGCGTTGGATGATGCCGGCCTCGCTACTGATGCTCGCCGCGTGCAGCGGCGGCCAGGATGAGAAACAGCCCGCGCAGACCGCCGAAGGATCGGCGCCGGCGCCCGCCGCTGAACCGGCGGAGCCCCCGCCGGCAGCGGCGGGCGCGGACATCGCCTACACGCCTGACCCGTCGGTGGCGCCTCCCGCCGCGCCCGATCCAGGCATCGGCAGCGGCGAGAAGGCAATTCCGGCGGCGATCCAGGGGCGCTGGGCGCTCAAGGGAGCCGATTGCACCGCGCCCCGCGGGAGCGACCTCACTGCGCTGGTAATCGACGGCAAAACGCTGCGCTTCTTCGAATCCGCTGGCGAGCTTGCCCGGGTGCGCGATCGCAGCGCGAATCGCATCATCGCCGATTACAAATTCAGCGGCGAAGGCGAGGAATGGGACCGACTGATGCTGCTTGCGGTCGAGGACGGCGGCAAGCTGCTGTTCCGCCGCGATTATGGCGAGGGTGCCGCAGCCGAACCGATGCGCTATACGCGCTGCGCCGCCTAAGCGGTGATGGATGAGAGGGAGTTGATCGGATGAACAGTCGCTGGATCGCAATCGCCGCCGCCCTGCCGCTTGCCGCGTGCGCCGCGGGCGAGGCCACAACCGGATCAACGCCGCCTCCGCCGCCCGCCGAAATGACCTGTAACGCCGACGCGGTGCAGTCCTATGTCGGCCAGACAGCGGCGGCCGAAGTGGGCGGCGCGATCCTAAAGGCCGCGGGTGCACGTACGCTGCGCTGGGCCCCGCCGCGCTCCGCGATGACGATGGACTATCGCCAGGACCGGGTGAACGTCATGTACGATGACGCCTACAAGATCACGCAGATCAGCTGTGGTTGAGAGCTCGCGCCAAACGCACAGTTCCGCCTCCCCTTATGAACCTGTCTACGGCTACAGCCGGGCGGTTCGGGTGGGCAACCGCATCGACGTCGCGGGCTGCGCGCCGATCGAGCCCGACGGCTCCTCGACCGTGGGCGATGCCGGCGTGCAGGCTGCGCGCTGCCTGGCGATCATCAGCGAAGCACTCGCCGCGCTTGGCAGCCATCCTGCCGATGTCGTGCGCACCCGTATGTATATTACCGACCCCGCCGATGCCGACCTTGTCGGCCGCGCCCATGGCGCAATGTTCGGCGACATCCGCCCCGCCGCGACGATGGTCGTCGTGTCGGCGCTGCTTCGTCCCGAATGGAAAGTCGAAATCGAGGCCGAGGCCGTTATTGAGAAAAGAGCATGACCGACCAGTTTCAACTCACCGATGACCAGCTTGCCATTCAGGATATGGCCCGCAAATTCACCGCCGACGCGATCACACCGCACGCTGCGGAGTGGGACGAAAAGGGACATTTCCCGCGCGACGTGATCAAGCAGGCGGCGGAGCTAGGCTTCGCGGCGATTTATGTCAGCGAGGAATCGGGCGGCATCGGCCTCGGCCGGCTCGAAGCGGCGCTGATCATGGAAGCCATGGCCTATGGTTGCCCCGCGACAAGTGCTTTCGTCTCCATTCACAATATGGCGAGCTGGATGATCGACCGATTTGGCGGCGATGCGGTGAAGGCGAAATTCCTCCCCGATCTTGTCACCATGGACAAGATGGCAAGCTATTGCCTCACCGAACCGGGCTCGGGCTCGGACGCGGCAGCGCTCAAGACGACGGCGAAGCTTGAAGGCGATCACTATGTCGTCAATGGCACCAAGCAGTTCATCTCGGGCGCGGGGGTGAACGACATCTATGTGACAATGGTGCGCACCGGGCAGCCAGGGCCCAAGGGCATTTCGTGCCTCGTCATTGAAAAGGACATGGAAGGCGTCAGCTTCGGTGCGAAGGAGCGCAAGCTTGGCTGGAACGCCTCCCCCACGGCGCAGGTCATCCTCGATAATGTGAAGGTCCCTGTCGAGAATCGCGTCGGGACCGAGGGCGACGGATTCCGCTTCGCAATGGCGGGGCTCGACGGGGGCCGGCTCAATATCGGGGCCTGCTCGCTCGGCGGGGCGCAGCGCTGCCTCGACGAAGCGATTGGCTATACCAAGGATCGTCAGCAGTTCGGGCAGCCGATTTCCGATTTCCAAAATACCCAGTTCATGCTCGCCGACATGGCGACCGACCTCGAGGCCGCGCGCGCCTTGCTTTATCTCGCCGCGGCCAAGGTCACCGCGAATGCCCCCGACAAGTCCCGTTTCTCGGCCATGGCGAAGCGGCTTGCGACCGACAATGGCAGCGCGGTGGTCGACCGCGCCCTCCAGCTTTTCGGCGGCTATGGCTATTTGAAGGATTATCCGATCGAGCGCTTCTGGCGTGACCTGCGCGTTCACTCGATCCTCGAGGGGACCAATCAGGTGATGCGGTTGATTGTGGGAAGGGACCTGCTGCGCCAATGACCGAAGATGTTCTGATTTCCGTGGAGGGCCGCATCGGCCGCCTGTCTCTCAACCGGCCGAAGGCGATCCACGCCCTCAACCTGCCGATGTGCGAGGCCATGATCGAGGCGTTTGTGGCATGGCGCGATGATCCCGCCATCGAGGCGGTCATCATCGACCACAGCGAGGGCCGGGGTTTTTGCGCCGGCGGCGACATCCGCATGCTCGCCGAGAGCGGCGCGAAGGACGGCAAGGAGGCGCGCGCCTTCTTTCACACCGAATATCGCCTCAACCATCTGCTCTTCACCTATCCCAAGCCCGTGGTCGCTTTCATGGACGGGATCACCATGGGCGGCGGTGTGGGCATTTCGCAGCCGGCGAAATATCGCGTCGCGACCGAGCATACCCGCTTTGCGATGCCCGAGACCGGGATCGGTCTGTTCCCCGATGTGGGCGGCGGTTGGTATCTGCCGCGGCTCGAAGGTCGCGTCGGCGTCTTTCTCGCGCTCACCGGCGCGCGGCTCGACGGCGCTGAGTGCCTCGCGCTCGGTCTTGCGACCCACTATCTGCCTTCCGAGCGGGTCGCCGAGGCGAAAGAGCGCATAGCAGCGCATCCTGACCGCATTGGGGGCATATTGGGCGAGCTGTCGGTTACCGCGCCGACTGCCGCGATTACGGGCCGGATCGACAAGATCAATCGCCTGTTCGCGAGCGATCGCTATGAGGACATTCTCGCGGCGTTGGAAAAGGACGGAAGCGAGTGGGCCGCTAAGGAACTCGACGCGCTGAACACCAAGTCGCCCCAGACCTGCAAGGTCGCGCTCCGCCAGCTTCGCGAAGGCGCGGCGATGCCCGACTTCGCCGCCGAGATGGTGCAGGAATATGCGATCGGCAGCCGCGTGGTGCAGATGCACGACTTCCTCGAGGGCGTCCGCGCGCTGATCGTCGACAAGGACAACAGCCCGAAATGGAACCCGCCGAGTGCCGAAGCCGTGAGCGACGAATGGATTGACGCGATCTTTGCGCCGCTGCCGGCTGAAGAGACATGGACGCCGCTCGTGTGAAAACGATGGAGAATAAGATGAGCTACGAAACCATTGTTGTGGAACAGCGCGGCGCGGTCACGCTGGTCACATTGAACCGTCCGCAGGCGCTGAACGCGCTCAATTCGGGCGTGCTCGACGAGCTGATCGCCGCCTTCGCGGCGTTCGAGGCTGACCCGGGCCAGCGCTGCGCTGTGCTCACCGGATCGGGCGACAAGGCGTTCGCAGCGGGTGCCGACATCAAGGAGATGGCCGACAAGCCGGCGGCCGATTTCTATCTTGAGGACTTCTTCTCGAAATGGACCAGCGATTTCGTGAAGAAGGTGAGAAAGCCGTGGATTGCGGCGGTCAACGGCTTCGCGCTCGGCGGCGGCTGCGAGCTTGCGATGATGGCCGACTTCATCATCGCGTCGGAGAAGGCGAAGTTCGGCCAGCCCGAAATCAAGCTTGGCGTTGCGCCTGGCATGGGCGGGTCGCAGCGACTGACCCGTGCAATTGGCAAGGCAAAGGCGATGGAAATGTGCCTTACGGGCCGGATGATGGACGCCGAGGAGGCCGAGCGTTCGGGCCTTGTTGCGCGCGTCGTGCCGCACGAAACGCTCGTCGATGAGGCAGTGAAGACCGCGACGCTGATCGCATCGATGCCGCCAATGGCTGCGATGGTGAACAAGGACATGGTCAACGCCGCCTTCGAAACGACGCTCGACCAAGGGCTGATCTACGAGCGCCGGCTGTTCCAGATTCTCGCTGCGACCGAGGACAAGGCCGAGGGCATGGCCGCCTTCATCGAGAAGCGCGAAGGCGTGTGGAAGGGGCGGTGATCTTCGCTCTCGTCATTCTGGGCATGGGTGCGTTTTTCTGCTGCCTTGCTGTCCTTGGATGGCGCCATCCAAACGAGGACGGCATCAGCTTGCTCGAAGCGGGCATTCTCGCGGCGACGGGCGAGGAGCCGTTGCCATTGACGCGGTTTGACCGCGCCCTGCAACGCTTCCAGCTCGTGATGATGACCATCTTTGGCCCCCTCATGGTCCTGGTCGGTGGATTCGGATTTCTTTCAGAGATAGGTGCATTATGAAGATTGCTTTCATCGGCCTCGGAAACATGGGCGGCGGGATGGCCGCGAATCTGGCCAAGGCGGGCTACGAGGTCCGCGCCTTCGACCTCAGCGAAGAGGCGCTTGCGCGCGCGGTCGAAGCGGGCTGCACGCGCGTCGCCTCGGCGGCGGAGGCCGTCACCGGCGCCGAAGCCGTCGTGACGATGCTCCCCGCCGGCAAGCATGTCGCGGGCGTCTATGAAAGCGACGTCTTCCCCAGCGCCGCGCCGGGGACGTTGCTGCTCGACTGTTCGACGATCGACGTCGCGACCGCGCGCGCGGATATCGAAGCCGCGACCGCCAGGGGACTCGTCGCGGTCGATGCACCGGTCTCCGGCGGCATTGCCGCGGCGAATGCGGGCACGCTGACGTTCATGGTCGGCGGCACCGACGAGGGCTTCGCGCGGAGCCAGCCGATCCTCGCGAAGATGGGCAAGGCGGTGATCCACGCCGGCGACGCGGGCGCGGGGCAGGCCGCGAAGATCTGCAACAATATGCTGCTCGGCGCTTCGATGATCGCAACGTGCGAAACCTTGGCGCTGGCGCAGAAGCTGGGGCTCGACCCGCAGAAATTCTTCGACATCGCCAGCGTATCGTCGGGGCAATGCTGGTCGCTGACGAGCTATGCACCGCTGCCCGGCGTCGGCCCGTCCACGCCCGCGGACAATGATTACAAGGGTGGCTTCGCAGCGGCGCTGATGCTCAAGGACCTGCGCCTCGCAATGGAAGCGGCGGCAAGCGTCGATGCCGATGTGCCGATGGGAACGAAGGCGCGCGAGCTCTATGAGGCGTTCGTCGCGGCCGATGAGGGCGGTCACGACTTCTCGGCGATCATCCGGACCTTGCAGGGCTGATTGCAAGGCGCTCGGCCCCAAGGCGCGGAAGCGTATCCAAGCGGTAGGGAAACGCCGCCTGACGCGGGGGGTCAGGCGGCGATGTCCAATTGAGGTGAGCCGGCTTTAAAAGCCGCTTTTCGCCTCTGCCTTTTCCTTGAGCAGCGGCGCGACTTCAAAGCCGTGCTTCTCGAGGGCGGCGGCAATCTTGTCGGTGCCTTCGAGCCCCGCCCAGAACATCGGACCGCCACGATAGACAGGCCAGCCGTAGCCGTAGATCCAGACGACATCGATGTCGCTTGCGCGCTGCGCCTTGCCTTCAGCGAGGATCAGCGCGCCTTCGTTGACCATCGGATATAGGGTGCGCTCAATGATTTCCTGCTCGCTGATCTCGCGCTTCTCGATTCCCGCCTTCTTGCGGAACTCGTCGATGATCTCTGCGACACGCGCACTTTCCGACGGATTGCGCTTGTCGTCATAATCGTAGAAGCCGGCCTGCTTCTTCTGCCCCCAGCGGCCCTCGGCGCACAGCGCATCGCGGATGCTCTCGATACGGTTGGGGTCGCGGTGCCAGCCGATGTCGACGCCGGCAAGGTCGCTCATCTGGAAGGGGCCCATCGGCATGCCGAAATCGACATGGACCTTGTCGACCTGCGCGGGGGTCGCACCCTCGAGCAGCAGCTTCTGCGCCTCGATCTGGCGCGGCGCGAGCATGCGGTTGCCGATGAAGCCGTGACAGACGCCGGCGACGACGGCGACCTTGCCGATCTTCTTTCCTATCGCCATCGCGGTCGCGAGCACGTCGTCGGCGGTCTTGTCCCCCCGCACGACCTCGAGCAGCTTCATGACATTCGCGGGCGAGAAGAAGTGCATACCGAGCACGTCGCCCGGGCGGCTCGTCGATGCCGCAATCTCGTTGACATCGAGATAGGAGGTGTTCGACGCGAGAATTGCGCCAGGCTTGGCGATCGTGTCGAGCTTGCCGAAAATCTCCTTCTTCACGTCCATATTCTCGTAGACGGCCTCGATGATGAGGTCGCAGTCGGCGAGCGCTTCGAGGTCGAGCGACGGGGTGATGAGCCCCATCATCTGATCGACCTGCTCGGGCTTGAAGCGGCCCTTCGCTGCGCTGGCATCATAATTCTTGCGCACGACACCGAGCCCGCGGTCGAGCGCCTCCTGCTGCATCTCGACGATGGTGCAGGCAAAGCCCTTTTGCAGGAAGTTCATCATGATGCCCCCGCCCATCGTGCCGGCGCCGATGATCCCGACCTTCTTCACCTCGCGCAGCTTGATATCCTTGGGCAGGCCGTCGATCTTCGCGGCCTGGCGCTCGGCGAAGAAGATGTGGCGCTGCGCCGCCGACTGGCTGCCCATCATCAGCTTCATGAATTCCTGGCGTTCGAAGGCGAGTCCTTCCTCGAAAGGCAGACGCGTCGCGGCCTCGACACAGGCGAGGTTGGCGTAGGGTGCCTCGAAGCCGCGCCAGCGCTTCGCATTCTTGGTCTTGAGCTCCTCGATCACGCCGACGTCGCCGAACACCGCGCGTTCGCGGGTCGGGCGCGGGCCATCCGCGATCTTGGCGCGTGCAAAAGCGATGGCATCGGCGGCGAGGCTATCCTCGCCCGCGAGTTCGTCGACGAGCCCGAGTTCCTTCGCCTTCGCGGCTGGAAGCGGCTCACCGAGCGAGGTCATGGTCGCGGCAGCCTCGACGCCCACGACGCGGGGCAGGCGCTGGGTGCCCCCGGCGCCGGGCAGCAGGCCGAGCTTGACCTCGGGCACGCCGAGCTTGGCAGAGGGAACGGCGACGCGATAATGACAGACGAGCGCGGTCTCGAGCCCGCCGCCGAGTGCTGTGCCGTGGATCGCCGCGACCACCGGCTTGGTGGCAGCTTCAACCATGTTGAGGACGGCATTGAAATCAGGGCCGCGCGGGGCTTTTCCGAATTCGCTGATGTCGGCGCCGGCGATGAAGGTGCCGCCGTCGCAGCGCAGCACGATGGCCTTGACGCTGTCATCGGCGAGCGCGGCCTCGAATTGGGTCTTCAGCCCTTCCCTCACATGCCACGACAGCGCGTTGACGGGCGGATTGTTGACGATGACGACGGCAACTTCGCCGTCCTTTTCCATGGTAACGCTGACGGGGGTTTCATCGGACATGGGAGAACTCCTTGGTCTGTAAAAATCGAAAAAAGGCTCAGTCGTCGATCGCGGCGTGGACGAGAGTCTTGACCTCGCGCCGCACGGGATAGGTGGAAGAGGGCATGAGCTGGGTCATGAAGACCATGCAGATCTGCTCGACCGGGTCGACGAAGAAGCCGGTCGAGAACATGCCGCCCCAGTAAAAATCGCCCGCCGACCCCGGAATACCCGCGCGCGCCGGATCGAGCGTGACGGCGAAACCGAGGCCGAAGCCGACCCCCGCATTCTCGTCTTCGGAAAAGATGCCGACGCTGTGCTCGGTGAGGTCGCCGCCCCCCACCAGGTGGTTCGAGGTCATCAGGTCGAGCGTCTTGCGGCTGATGATCCGCACATCGCCGAGCTTGCCGCCGCCGAGCAGCATCAGGCAGAAACGATGATAATCATCCAGCGTCGAGGCGAGCCCGCCTCCCCCTGAGTGGAAGCTGCGATCCTTCGCCCAGCGGCTGCGGTCGCCCGCGTCGAACTGCCGCATCTTCTCCTTCGGGTGAAAGGCGTAGGCGTCGGTGAGGCGGTGCTGCTTGTCCGCGGGTACCTTGAAGCCCGTGTCGACCATGCCAAGCGGGTCGAAGATGCGCTCCTTCATGACCTGCGCGAAGGGCTTGCCCTCGATCCGCTCTATCACTGCACCGAGCACGTCGGTCGCCATCGAATAATTCCAGTGCGCGCCGGGGTCGAACTGGAGCGGGATCTGGGCCAGGCTCGCAATGAAGCTGTCCATCGTGTAATCGGCGTCGAAATCGTCGATCTTCGTCGTGCGATAGGCGGCATCGACCGGGGTGCGCTCCTGGAAGCTGTAGGTCAGCCCCGCGGTGTGCCGAAGCAGGTCGATCATCAGGATCGGGCGTGCCGGCGGCCGGGTCAGGAAAGGAGCGTTGCCTCCGCCCGCGACGAAAACACCGGTATCCTCGAACTCGGGGCAGAATTTCACAAGTGGATCGGACAAGGCGACCTTGCCTTCCTCGAGCAGCATCATGAACGCGATGCTGGTAATCGGCTTGGTCATGCTGGCGATGCGGAAGATCGCATCCTCCTGAAGCGCCTCGCCGGGCCGTGCTTCACCGATACATGAGCGGTGCGCGATCTCGCCGCGGCGCGACACGAGCGTCGCGGCATGAGGCAACCGTCCGGTGTCGACATATTTGGCCGCGAGAAATGCCGGGATGCGATCGAGGCGCGTCTTGTCCATGCCGTGGCTCACGTAATTCGCACTCCTTCGAGGATGGCGGCGGCTTCTGCGAGCAGCGCCGGATCAATGGCAAGGTCTGCGGCTGCGGCGGTCTCGCGGAGCTGATCGGGCCGGCTCGCGCCGACGATTGCGCTGGTGATACCGGGCTGCGCGAGCACCCAGGCGATCGCGAGCTGTGCCATCGTGCATCCCGCGCGCTCGGCGAGCGGGGCGAGCTTCTGCACCGCCTCGAGCACCGGATCCGTCAGGAACTGCCGCATGAAATGCGCATCTTCGCTCGTCGCGCGGGTCCCCTCGGGAAGCGCGGCGCCCGGGCGATATTTGCCGCTGAGCACGCCTTGCGCGAGGGGTGACCAGACGATCTGACCGATGCCGCTGGCGATGCTGATCGGGATGACCTTTTTCTCGATCCGGCGATAGAGGAGGCTGTACTGCGGCTGGCTCGACACGAATTTGACGTGCGGGGGTGCAAGCGCGAGCGCGGCTTCGATCTGGTCGGGGGCCCATTCGGAAAAGCCTATCGCGCGTGCCTTGCCGCTCCGCACCACTGTGCTCAGCGCCGCCATCGTCTCTTCGAGCGGGGTGTCGGGGTCATAGCGGTGGCATTGGTAGAGATCGACATAGTCGGTCCGGAGCCGTGTCAGGCTCGCGTCGATCTGCTTTGCAACTTGCGCCGCCGACAAGCCCCTGTCGGTCTTGGACATGGGGAAAAAGAGCTTGGTCGCAAGAACGTAGGAGTCGCGCTGCCGTCCCTGTAGCGCCCGGCCGAGAAATTCCTCTGCTGCGCCGATGCCATAGACGTTCGCCGTGTCGATGACGTTGATTCCGGCCTCGAAGGCCGCGTCGATGCAGGCCTGCCCCGCGCTGTCGTCGACCCCCGCGCCATAGGTCAGCCAGCTGCCGAGGCAGATAGCCGAAACGCGGATGCCGCTGTCGCCAAGTTGCCGGTACTGCATCGCATCTGCTCCTAGTGCGAGGTCTGGCCCAGCAACTGCCGCGTCACGGGATGCGAACTGGTGAGACCGCCGTCTACCGCGATTGCCTGACCGTTGACATAGCTCGCCTGGTCGCTTGCGAGGAAGAGAGCGACATTGGCGAGTTCCTCGGGCTGGCCGGCACGCTTCAGCGGATTGAGCTGGCCGATCTTGTGGGTCACCCCCTTTTCCTTCGCATAGTCGAAGGTCGGCTTGGTCATGCCGGTCTCGGTCAGCCCCGGGCAGATTGCATTGACGCGAACATTCGCACTCGTCATCTGCTGCGCGGCGGTCTTCGCGAGGTTGATGACGCCCGCCTTCGATGCCGAATAGGCGGCGGGGCCGGCCCCCGAATTGATGCCCGCGACGCTCGCGGTCAACACAATCGCGCCGCCGCGGCCCTGATCGACCATCGCCTTGCCTGCATGCTTCACCATCAAGGCGGGGCCGATCAGGTTGACGCGCAGGGTTTCCGCCCATCCCTCGGGCGTGATGTCGAAAATGCCCCCCATGTCGCCGATGATCCCCGCGTTGGCAAAGGCGATATCGAGCCCGCCATAGGTCTCGATCGCGGTTGCGACGAGTTTTGCCACATCGGCCTCGATCCCGGCGTCGATTTCGAGCGCGACCGCCTCGCCGCCGGCTTCCTTCACAGCCTGCGCGGTGTCGTGCACGCCCGCCGTCCTGTCGCCAATGACCAGCTTTGCGCCCTCGGCGGCAAAGCGCAGCGCGCTCGCGCGGCCGATGCCGGAGCCCGCTCCGGTGATGATCGCGATCTTGCCGTCCAATGCGCCCATGCTCATCCTCCGCTCGAAGTGTTGCCGCCGTCGATGACGATCGTCTGGCCGGTGGTGAAGCCGCCCGCCGGGCTTGCGAGAAACACCGCAGCGCCCGCGATCTCATGGGGCTCGCCGATGCGGCGCAGCGAGGCGCGGCGCGTCGACACCTCCAGCGTGTCGGGATTCTCCCAGAGCGCGCGCGCGAAATCGGTCCTGATGAGGCCCGGCGCGATGCAGTTGACGCGGACCCCCTGCGGCCCGAATTCGTCAGCGAGGTTGCGTGCCATCTGCATGTCGGCGGCCTTCGAGATCGCATAGGCCCCCAGGATCGACGAGCCCTTGAGGCCGCCGATCGAGCTGATGATCGTGATCGATCCCTTGCCCGCGGCGAGCATCGCGGGCGCACACATGTGGATCAGCCAGTGATTGGCGATGATATTGTTATCGAGAATCTTGCGAAACTGCTCGTCGCTGATCCCTGCCGAAGGACCATAATAGGGGTTCGACGCCGCGTTGCATACGAGCGCGGTGACCGCGCCGAAGGCGGCGAGCGTTTCATCGACCAGATGCTGAAGCGCCTCCTTCGACGAGATATTCGCCGCGACCGCGATCGCTGTGCCCGGCCCGTGCCTTGCGTTCAGTTCCGCCGCGACCACGTCGCAGGCATCCTGCTTGCGGCTCGAGATCACGACCTTCGCGCCATGCTCGGCCATCGCTTCGGCGATCGCCTTTCCGATCCCGCGTGATGACCCGGTGATCAGGGCGACCTCGCCCGTCATGTCGAACAGGCTCATGCGCCGGCCTTTCGGGCAAAATCCCACGCCTTCTCGGCGAGGGGCAGGACGCGCTCGGACATCGCCTTCGCGTGGGCCGAGGAAGCGGTGCCGTCGATGACGCGCTTCTTGATCCCCTGCATGATACCGGCGAGGCGGAAGAAATTATAGGCGAAGTACCAGTTCATATCGGGCACGCCGTCGCGGCCCGTCGCCTCGCAGTAGCGCTCGACGACCTCGTCGAGCTCGGGGATGCCGAGCGCCTTGCGGTCGATGTCCATGACGCCCGACCGCCCGCCATTTTCGGTCACCCACGCCATGGCGACATAGGTGAAATCGGCGAGCGGATCGCCCAGCGTCGACAGTTCCCAGTCGAGCACCGCGAGTACCTCGGGCCGGTCCTTGGCCCAGATCATATTGTCGATGCGATAGTCGCCGTGAACGACGCTGGTGCGTGTCTGTTCCGGGAGCGTCGCGGGCAACCATGCAATCAGCTGCTCCATCTCGTCCATCGTTTCGGTTTCGGAGAGCCGATACTGCTTGGTCCAGCGGTCGACCTGGCGGCCGAAATAATTGCCGGGCTTGCCGTAGTCGGCAAGGCCCGCCGCCTCGACATCGATATTGTGGAGCGCGGCGAGCGTGTCGATCATCGCCAGATAGGTCGCGCGGCGGTTTTCGGGGGTCGACCCCGGCATCGCGCCATCCCAGATCGTGTGGCCATCGACCATCGCCATCACATAGAACCAGCTGCCGATCACATTCTCGTCGGTGCACAGGCCATATTGGCGCGCGACGGGGAAACCCATCTTATGCAATCCCGACTGGACCTTATATTCCCGGTCGACTGCATGGGCTGAAGGAAGGAGCGGGCCAAAGGGCTTGCGGCGCAGGACATAATGGCCCGATGGCGCCGAAATCTTGTATGTCGGGTTCGACTGGCCGCCGGCGAACTTGCTCTGGGTCAGCGGACCTTCAAAGCCCTCGACATTGGCTTCCATCCAGGCGGTCAGCTTCGCCTCGTCGAGGACGTCTGCGCCCTCGGGCGCGACGGTGCCGCTGAAAGCCTTCTGCGCGTCGAGCCCTGTCGTCATTGGTCGAATACGATCACCGATCGCGCGGCGTCGCCCTTCTTCATCTTGTCGAACCCTTCGTTGATCTGTGACAGCGGGATGGTTTCCGCGACGATGCTGTCGAGGTCGAGCAGCCCGCGCAGGTAGAAATCGACGAGCCGCGGAATATCCACCGGGAATCGGTTGCCGCCCATGATCGCGCCCTGCAATTTCTTGCCCGAGAGCAGGTCCATGGCGCCGAGCCCGACCTTTTCCGAAAGCGGCATCATGCCAAGGATCGTCGCGGTGCCGCCGCGGCGAAGCGCCGCGACGGCAAGGTTCGCCGAGGCGGGGCGTCCGACCGCCTCGATCGCATGGTCGACACCGCCCTTCGAAATTTCGACGATCTGCTTCGCGGCATCGTCGGCGAGGGCGTCGACGACGTCGGTCGCGCCCAGCTTTTGCGCGAGGGCACGCTTCTCAGGCACCGGATCGGCGGCGATGATGCGCCCCGCGCCGGCGATCTTCGCCGCGTTGATTGTCGCGAGCCCCACGCCGCCGCAGCCGACGACCGCGACCGTTTCGCCCGGCGTCACCTTGCAGGCGTTGAAAATCGTTCCCGCGCCGGTGGTCACCGCGCAGCCGATCACCGCGGCGCGGTCGAGCGGCATGTCGGGGTCAATCGCGACGCAGGCATGTTCGTGAACGAGCATCACCTCCGAAAAGGCGCTGAGGTTCAGCATCTGGTTGACGGGCGATCCGTCCGGCCGGGTGATCCGTGGCGCCGAACCCGCCGGCCGCCGGGTATCGCCGCCCATGCACAGCGACATGCGCCCGGAGACGCAGAACTCGCAGTGGCCGCAGAAGGCAGAAAGGCACGTGATCACCGCATCGCCCGGTTTCACGGTGCGCACCTCGCTGCCGACCGCCTCGACAATGCCTGCGGCCTCGTGGCCGGGGATGGCGGGAAGGGGGTGCGGGTAGGCGCCCTCGATGAAATGCAGGTCCGAATGGCAGAGCCCGCACGCGGCGGTGCGGATGCGCACCTCATGCGGCCCGGGCTTGTCGACGACGACCTCTTCGATGGCGAGCGGCTTGCCAGGTTCGATCAGGACGGCGGCTTTGGTCATCTGAAATCTCCGTTCGTCCCCCTCCCGCTGGCAGAAGGGGCCAGGGGAGGGGATTGGAAATGCGAACCGGCCGGGTCCTCCCTCGGCCCATCCGCGAGGCGGAGGGGCTAGCGCGAAACCCCGATGTCCCCCGACGAAAAGCCCGGGTCGCTCGACGGCGCATGCTTGGCGAGCTCGATCCGTGCGATGGCGCGCGCGTGCACCTCGTCGGGTCCGTCGGCAAGCCGCAGGGTGCGCTGATGGGCATAGGCGTTGGCAAGGCCGAAATCGTCGGAGACGCCGCCGCCGCCGTGAGCCTGGATTGCATCGTCGATGATCTTGAGCGCCATATTGGGCGCCTGCACCTTGATCATCGCGATCTCGGCCGCGGCGGCCTTGTTGCCGATCTTGTCCATCATGTCGGCCGCCTTGAGACAGAGGAGGCGCGTCATCTCGATGTCGATGCGGGCGCGTGCGATCCGCTGTTCCCAGATACTGTGTTCTGCGATTGTCTTGCCGAAGGCGACGCGCGATTGGAGCCGCTTGCACATTTTCTCGAGCGCTTCCTCGGCGACGCCGATCGTGCGCATGCAGTGATGGATGCGGCCCGGTCCGAGGCGGCCCTGCGCAATTTCAAAGCCGCGGCCTTCGCCCAGCAGCATCGCCTCTTCGGCGTTGACGCGCACGTCCTTGAGTTCGACCTCCATATGACCGTGCGGCGCGTCGTCATAGCCGAAGACGGGAAGGTGGCGCAGCACCGTGATCCCGGGCGTGTCCATCGGCACCGCAAGCATCGACTGCTGCTGGTGGCGTTTGGCGCCGAAATCGGTCTTGCCCATCACGATCGCGACCTTGCAGCGCGGATCGCCGACGCCCGACGACCACCATTTGCGGCCGTTGATCACATAGTCGTCCCCGTCGCGCTCGATGCGCGTCTCGATATTGGTCGCATCGGACGAGGCAACCGCGGGTTCGGTCATCAGGAAGGCGGAACGGATCTCGCCGTTCATGAGCGGCTTCAGCCAACGCTCCTTTTGCGCGCGCGTGCCGTAACGGTGGAACACCTCCATATTTCCGGTGTCGGGCGCGGAGCAGTTGAACACCTCGCTGGCAAAGCCCACGCGTCCCATCTCCTCGGCGCACAGCGCATATTCAAGGTTGGTGAGCCCCGGGCCGTCGAACTCGAAGCTTTCATCGACATGATGGTGCGCAGCGCTGCGCGGCGGCATGAACAGGTTCCAGATGCCTGCGGCCTTCGCCTCGGCCTTGAGGTCCTCGACGACCTGGATGACCTTCCAGCGGTCGCCGGTGCGGTCCTGCTCCTTGTAGGTGGCGACGGCGGGGCGGATCTTGCGCTCGACGAATTCGCGCACGCGGCCCTGCCAATGCTTCTGCCGCTCGGTGAGGTCGAAATCCATCGGTGCTTCCTTTCCCTTTACGTTCACGTAAGCCTTTGGACCGATTCGCCCCCCTTTGCCAAGACCCGCCGCACAGAAAATTGCCAGCCGCCACGTCGCGGCGCAATCTTCCGTTACGGCAGCGGCTCCCCGGCATCCGTGGACCGTTGCGGGGCCGCGGCAAGGGTTGCAAGCCGAGCCTCATGGCTTGCCCGATCGATGGCATAGCGCCGCAGTCCGAGCGCCGCCATGATCCCGATCAAAATCATCAGGCCGGCAAATATCCACGCCATTGTCGCAGCGGTGCTCGCGGGCCAGTCTTCCGGACGGATCTGCTCGCTGAGGCCGGCATAAGCGACGAGCTGGCCGACGAGAAAGATGCCGAGCGCCTGGCCGAATTTCTGCACCATCAGATAGCCTGCGAAAAAGACACCCTCGATCCGCGTGCCATGGTCGACCTCGTGCGCCTCGACGATCTCGGCCACCATGGACGAGGCCGAAATGGTCGCAACGATCAGCCCGAAGAGCGATGCGGTCTGGAGCGAAAGCAGCAGCCCCATCGAAGGCCAGCCGCCGAGTTCGGGCCACCAGCCGAGGTTGCGCGCGGCATAGGGAAGGAAGGCGATCGCGCCGCTCGCCAGCGCAGCACCGACCGCGGTGTCGCGCTTCCCGAAGCGGCGGTGGGCACGACCGACCGCCGCGAACGCGCCGAAAACAGCGATCGCGAGACCCGCCGGATACCAGGCGAGCTGCGCGTCGCTCATCTGCCACACATAGAGCATCATATAGTTGGTCGAGGCGATCGTCGTCGCATAGCCGGTGGTGATGAACAAAGCGCCGCTGACGAGCGCGACAAAGGCCGGGTTGCGAAAGGCGAGGATGATGTCGGTGAACATCGACTTGCTGGGATGCGCGGCGGCGGGCGGTGGGGGCAGGGCGAGGATGCGGCGTTGCTGCCCGAGAGCGGAGCCGAGCGTCGACAAGAAGATCAGCGCTGCGCCGAAGAGGCCGAAGGCGGCGTAGCCCGAAGGGTCGAGCAAGCCGTTGGTCGCCGGATCATCCGACCTCAGGAAATAACCATAGGCCAGCGTGACTGCGAGCAATCCGCCGAGCCAGCCGAACAGGAAGCGATAGCGCATCAGCGCGGTGCGCTCGTCATAGTCGCGCGTCAGTTCGGCGACGAGCGAGACCGATGGAATCTCGCATGCCGACACCAGCACGCGGACTGCGACGACATTGAGGAACAGCCCCAGCGCCGAATGCGCCGCGATGTCGGGGGACATCCACAAAAGCGCCCAGGCGATCGCCATCGGCAGGGCCGCGCCATAGAGCCAGGGCAGCCGCCGCCCGAGGCGCGTGCGCGTCGCATCGGAGAGGCGGCCGATCAGCGGATCGACCATCGCATCGATCACCATCGCGCCGATCAGGATCAGCGACACCAGGCGCGGGTCGAACCCGAGCACCTGGTTGTAATAGATCATGAAAAAGGTGGTGAGCCCCGACTCCTTGATCCCGAGCGTGACGCTGCCCAGGCCATGCGCGGCCTTGATCCGGGTCGGAACCTGGGCGGTGAGAGGGCTGGGCGTCATCGCTCCGCACCGGCCTCGGCGGCGGCAAGTGCGGCGACGCGAGCCTCATGATCCTCGCGGTTGATCGGATAATGGCGGAAAATGAGCGCCGACAGAATCGCGCACAGGATTACCAGCACGCAGTAATAGAAGGAGAAATTGTCGATAACGGCTTCCGGCACCCTGGCCGGATCGGCCTTCTCCGGAATCCCGGCAAGGTCGACGAGCAGTCCGGTGGCGAAGATGCCAAGCCCCGTCGCGCATTTCTGCATGAAGAAATTGCCCGCGAAGAAAGTCCCCTCGCTACGCCGCCCCGTCTGCACTTCGGACGCCTCGACAATATCGGCAATCATGGAACCGCCCGAGATCATCACCGACACGCTGAACAGGTTGGCAAGGAAGAAGAAGATGAAGAGGCCGGTGGTCGACGCCGCGCTGCCCTCGGCCGGCCACAGGCCCAGATGGCGCAGCACGAAGGGCGTGACCCAGAAGCCCATGCCGATCAGCCCGCCGGCGATCGCCGTGGTCCGCTTGCCAAAACGGCGGTGCGCAGGTCCGACGAGCAGGAAGGTGCCCACAACGCTCGCGAACAGCACCCAAGGGTAGATCATGAAGGCCTCGGGCGAGAAGCGCCAGATGAAGAGGTAGAGATAGTTGGAGATAGAGAAGGTGATCCCCTGGCTCGTATAGGCGATTGCGCCCGCGGCGAGCAGCACGAGAAAGGCCGGATGGCTGAGCGACTCGCGTATCTCGCGAAAGGCGGTCCCGATGCTGAAGACCGACGGCTTGCGCGCGGGCCAGCGCGCCGCCCAGCGATGTTGCCCTGCAGCCGAGATCAGCACGGTCGCCGCCATCAGCAGCCCTCCGAACACGCCATATTGATAATAGCCCTCGGCCGCGAGAAGCGACTTGGCGAGAAACACGTCGTAGGCGAGAAAGAGCATCAGCAGTCCGCCCGCCCAGCCAAAGAGGTAGCGATAGCGCATCAATGTCGTGCGTTCGTCATAGTCGCGTGTCAGCTCGGGGAGCAGCGCGACCGAGGGCACTTCGCAGCAGGAAACGAGGCTGCGCACGATGACCGCGACGATGACGAGGTGCCAGAAGCCGGGCGCGGCATCGGTGTCCGGCGTCCACAGCGCGAACCAGGCGAAGGCGAGAGGGATCGGGGCGAGGTACAGCCAGGGCAGGCGGCGGCCCCAGCGGGTGTGTGTCTGATCGGAGAGATAGCCGATGACAGGGTCAACGAAGGCGTCGAGGACAAGCGCGAGCATCAGGGCAAAGCTGACCAGCTTCGCATCCATCCCCAGCACCTGATTGTAGAAAAGCAGCAGAAAGGTAGAGAAGCCGTTGTCCTTCACGCCATAGGCAATGCTGCCGAGGCCGTGGAACATCTTGAGGCGCAGCGGCAGCTGCGCCGGCCCCGTGGCAGCGCTCACGCGCCCGCCCCGGCCTTGGCCGCTTCCTCCATCTGCGTCAGCGCGTCGAACAGTCCCGGCGTTTCAGGGTCCCAGGCGTGGCGCTGGCCGATCGTCAGCCCCCCGTCGACCAGAAGATGGGTGCCGGTCATGAACGCGGATTCCTCGCTCGCCAGATAGGCGACGGCGTTTGCGATATCCTCCGGCTGGCCGCCGCGCGCGACCGGCTGTGCATGGGCGCTCATGTCGGCGATGATGGCCTTGGCCGCACCCTTGCTCGCTTCGGGGACTTCGAGCGAAGAGGTAAAGATGTTCGTGTTGATGAAGCCGGGGCAGATCGCGTTCACGCGAATGCCATATCGGGCAAGATCTGTCGCTGCGACCTTGGTGAGGTGCAGCACGCCCGCCTTGGCCACGGCGTAGGCGGTGGGGGAATAGCCCGCGCCCAGTGCCGCGACGCTCGCCGTGTTGATGATCGATGCGCCGCTGCGGCCCTTCATGTGCACGCTTGCGTAGCGGATGCCCATCGCGACCGATTTCAAAAGCAGGTCCATGGTCCGGTCCCAGCCTTCGGGCGTGATCTCGTCGATCGGAGCGCGGTCGCCGCCCGCGCCGGCATTGTTGAAGACGATTTCGATGCCGCCCCCCTTCGCCGCGGCTGCATTCATCAGCGCCTCGATGTCGGCCGGCTGCGTGACGTCGCAGCGGACGAAGTCGATCTTGCCGTTCGAGGTCTCGGCAAGCGCCCGCCCGCCTGCTTCGTCGATATCGGCGGCGAACACATGCGCGCCTTCGCCGGCGAGTTTCAGGACCGCGGCCTTGCCGATGCCCGATGCGGCGCCCGTGACCACGGCGACCTTGCCTGCGAATCGCATCATCCTGCTCTCCCGTTTTCTTTTGCGACCTAGCTTAGGGGCGCCAGTGGTCCCGTCAACGCCGACCCATCCGACGCTACGGCGCCGTAACGGCACCTTGCCTTGCCCAAGTTGACGCTTGCGTAAACTTGGCGACTCCCCTTAGTTTGCGCGCCAGAAGAGGAGCCTGAAGATGAGCGATCTGGACGCCTTTCGCGCCGACGTGCGTGCGTGGCTGGAAACCAATTGCCCCCCCGAAATGCGCGAGCCCGTTCGCGACGAGGACGACATTTGCTGGGGTGGCCGCAAGTTCAAGTTCAAGAATGAGGCGCAGAAACTGTGGCTCGATCGCTGTGTTGCCAAGGGCTACACCGTTCCCGACTGGCCCAAGGCCTATGGCGGCGCAGGTCTCTCGCCCGAAGAGACGAAGATCCTCAAACAGGAAATGGCGAGGATCAACGCTCGCCCGCCGCTTCAGAGCTTCGGCATCTGGATGCTCGGCCCCGCGCTGCTCAAATTCGGGACCGAGGAGCAGAAGGTCCACTATCTCAATCAGATCGCGCGCGGCGAAATCCGCTGGTGTCAGGGCTATTCCGAACCCGGCTCGGGCAGCGACCTCGTCAGCTTGCAGACCTTCGGCGAGGACAAGGGCGATCACTGGGTCGTCAACGGTTCGAAGATCTGGACGAGCTATGCCGACAAGGCCGACTGGATCTTCTGCCTCGTCCGCACCGACAAGACGAACAAATATCAGGGCATCACCTTCATGCTATTCGACATGGAGAGCCCGGGCGTCACCACCAAGCCGATCCTGCTGATTTCGGGCAACTCACCTTTCTGCGAAACCTTTTTCGATGATGTGAAGGTGCCCAAGACGCAGTTCGTGGGCGAAATCAACCGCGGCTGGGATGTGGCAAAATATCTGCTCGGTCACGAGCGCGAGATGATCTCGGGTGGCGGCGCCGGGGGCGATATGGTCAGTATCGGAGCGCTTTTTGCCAAGTCGCTCGGCAAGAATGACCATGGCGAACTCGACGATCCGATCCTGCGCGCCGAAATGGCGGCGTTCGACGTCGACGTCTTTGCCTACCGCGCGATGGGCGAGCGTTTCATGGACATGTGGAAGACGGGCCGCGCACATCCTGCCTCGTCAAACATGATGAAATATGTCGGAACCGAGCTCAACAAGCGGCGCCATGAACTCGTCATGTCGGGCGGGGGCAGCGACGCGCTCGAATGGGACAGCGAGGAAAGCAAGGGCGGTGCGCGTGCACGCACCTGGCTTCGCACCAAGGCCAATTCGATCGAAGGCGGGACGAGCGAAGTCATGCTCAACGTCATCGCCAAGCGTATCCTCGACCTTCCCGGAGCCTGATCCATGCCGCTCTACCACAATGACGACCAGGCGATGCTCAAGGACAGCATCGCGCCCTTCGTGGCCGAAAAGGCCCCCGTTTCCCACCTCCGCCAGCTGCGTGACAGCGCCGATGCCACCGGCTTCTCGCGCGACCTTTGGGCGCAGTTTCTCGAAATGGGGCTGCCCGGGATGCTCGTTCCCGAGGAGCATGGCGGTCTCGGCATGGGGCATCTGGAGGCGGGTATCGTGCTCGAGGAAATCGGCCGTAACCTGACCCCTTCACCCTTTCTGTCGACCAGTGTCGGTGCGGTCGCGGCGCTCGCGAAGGCGGGCGGCACGCAGGCCGCCCGCTGGCTACCCGCGATTGCAGCGGGCGAGGCGATCGTCGCGCTCGCGATCGATGAGGGCGCGAAGCATCGTCCCGACCGCATTGCGGCGACCGCGACACGCAGCGGCAACGGCTTCCGCCTCGACGGCAGGAAGAGCTTCGTTCTTCACGGCCATGTCGCCGACATGAGCATCGTTGCGGCGAAGACCGATGGAGGGATCACGCTGTTCGCGGTGCCCAAGGATGCGAAGGGCCTGACTGCAGATCCGCGACGCCTGGTCGATTCGAGCCTCGCAAGCCACGTCACGCTCGATGGCGTCGAGGTCGACGCGGACGCGGTGATCGGAGAAGTCGACGCGGGAGATGCGATTCTCGAAGCGCTGCTCGCTGCGACGCGCACCGGCGCTGCGGCGGAGATGGTGGGCGTGGGGCAGGGCGCGATGGATATGACCATCACCTATCTTAAGGAACGCAAACAGTTCGGGCGCCTGATCGGTGAGTTCCAGGCGCTCCAGCACCGCGCGGCACATCTTTATGGCGAGATGGAGGTCGCGCGCGCGAGCGTGATGAAGGCGCAGCAGCTGCTCGACGAGGGCAGCGCCGGTGCAAAGCTGATGGTTTCTGTCGCCAAGGCGAAAGCGGGACGGGCCGCGGGCCTTGCGGTGCGCGAGGGGGTCCAGATGCACGGGGGCATCGGGATGACCGACGAATATGATATCGGCCTTTACATGAAACGCGACCGCGCGCTCGCCGAATATATGGGCGATGTGCATTATCACATCGATCAGGTTGCGCGGATGAACGGCTACTAGGTGAGCCAATTTTAGAGTGGAAGAGAGATAGTCCCATGAACCTTCAGGACATGTTCGGCCTCGACGGCCGCGTCGCGCTGGTCACCGGCGGATCGCGCGGGATCGGCGCGATGATCGTCGAGGGTTTCCTCGCTGCGGGCTGCGCGCGTGTCTATATTTCGGCGCGCAAGACCGCGCAGGTCGAGGCGGCGGTCGCCGATTTCGACACACGCTACCCTGGCAAGGTCATCGGCCTGCCGTTCGATCTTTCGAGTGTCGAGGGCTGCCGCGCGCTCGCCGCGGAGATTGGCGGCCGCGAAGAGCGGCTCGACATTCTTGTCAACAACGCCGGCGCTGCGTGGGGCGAGCCGTTCGAGGGCTTCCCCGAAAGCGGCTGGGACAAGGTGATGGACATCAACGTCAAATCGCCCTTCTTCCTGACGCAGGCGCTACACGCCTTGCTCAAGGCTGCAGGCACGCAGGATCGCCCGGCAAAGGTCATCAACATCGGCTCGATCGACGGCATGCGCCTCAACCCCTGGGAAACCTACAGCTATCATGCCTCGAAGGCGGCGATCCTCTACCTCACCAAGCGCCTGGCGGCCCGTCTGGTGCAGGACCATATCGTGGTGAGCGCGATCGCGCCGGGCGCCTTCCAGTCGGACATGAACAAGGCAGCGCGCGACCATGGTGACGCGGTTTCCAAGAGCATCCCCGTAAAACGCATCGGCGTCCCCGAGGATATGGCCGGCGCCGCGATCTTTCTTGCGTCGAAGGCAGGCGACTATGTTGTCGGCGACACGATCACCGTCGACGGCGGTCTTGTGCACGGCGACCTCAAGACAAGCATTGACGCCTGAGCGGCCTCCCCTTCCGACACAGACAAATGTTGGTTGATGCTCGGCCCCCTCGGTGTATTATATGGATAATGCACCAAGGAGATCCGCCATGCGCCTCGCTTTTCTGATTCCCGCGATACTGCTCCTCGCTGCCTGCGGGCAGAAGGACGAAAAGACGACCGAGACCGAAATCTCGATCAACGCCGACGGCGAGGGCGGGGGCGTGCAGATCAAGGCGGGCCGGGACGGGGGCAAGCTCAAGATTGGCGGCAAGGATGGTAGCGCGATCAACATCGACATCCCCGACTTTGTTGACCTCGACATCGAGGGTGATTTCGACATCGATGGGGTCAAACTCTACCCGGGCAGCAAGGTGACCAAGGTCAACGTCAACGCGAGCGACCGGAACCGAGCCGACAAGGCGACAGTGAACCTCGGTTTTACCTCGCCTGCCGCTCCAGCCAAGGCAGCCGACTGGATGGCGGCCGAATTCGCCAAGAAGGGCGTCAAGGTGACGCGCGACGGCGACACGCTAGCCGGTACCGACAAGGACGGTGACGATTTCACCATCGCGTTCAATCCCGACGGTGCCGCGAGCAAGGGCGAGGTGCGGATCATCTCGAAATAACCCTCCGCGATAGCGAAGGCGTAGGCGCCATCGACCGGGCCATGCCTTGCCTCGATCGGGACGGATCAGCCGCTATTGCGCAGCGCCGTCGCGATTGCGTTGATCGTGAGTTGTATCCCCTCGGCGATGCGCGGATCGGTCTCGCCGGCGCGGTGACGCTTCATCAACTCGATCTGCAAAAGATTGAGCGGCTCGATATAGGGTAGTCGCAGCCGGATCGAGGCCTCGAGCGCCGGGCTCTTCTCGAGGAGCCGCGTCTGTCCGGTGATCGCGAGCAGCCCGTCGTGGGCCCGGTTCCAGCCATCACGGATGCGGGTGAATATCGCCTCATGCCCGTCGACTGCGCCCGCGAGCGCGGCATAGCGCGCTGCGATCCCCATGTCCGATTTCGCGAGCACCATCTCCATATTGCCGAGAAGCGCGGCGAAAAAGGGCCAGCTTTGCGCCATGTCGGCAAGCAGGACCGGATCCTTGAACGCCGCGAAAGCTTCGCCTGTCCCGTACCAGCCAGGCAGCATCGCGCGCGACTGGGCCCAGCTGAACACCCAGGGAATCGCGCGCAGATCCTCGATCGCGCTGCTCTTCGTGCGGCTCGACGGGCGCGAGCCGATTTTCAGCGTTGCGATTTCAGCGATCGGGGTCATCGCGCGGAAGAAATCCTTGAATCCCGGCGTCTCGTAGACAAGCCCGCGGTAGGCCGCGAAGGCCGTGTCCGAGAGCGCGGTCATCGCTGCGGCGTAGCGCGGGTGATCGTCCTCGCGGATGGCGTCGGCCTCGAGGCTCGCGAGCAGACTCGCCGAAACCATTGCTTCCAGATTGGTTGCCGCGCTGTCGGCGCTGCCATATTTCGCTGCGATCACTTCGCCCTGTTCGGTGATGCGGATCCGCCCTTGCACGGTTGCTGCAGGCTGGGCGCGGATCGCGGCGAAAGCGCTACCGCCGCCGCGTCCGACCGCGCCCCCGCGGCCGTGGAACAGCTGCATCGCGCTTCCCGCCTTCTCGAACACGGGAGTGAGCGCTTGCGATGCCTGGTGAAGCCCCCAGGTAGACGTCAGATAGCCGCCATCCTTGTTCGAATCGGAATAGCCGATCATCACTTCCTGGTAGCCGCGCACGCGAACCTGCGGGCCGAGCTCGGGCATCGCGAAATAACGCGTCATGATGTCGGGGGCACGGCTGAGGTCGTCGATCGTCTCGAACAGCGGCACTACCATCAGGTTCGTTGCGCCCGCCTCAGCACCGCTTCGCCACAGCCCGCCCTCGCGCGCGAGTACATGCACCTCGAGAAGGTCGGAGAGGTCCTGCGCCATCGAGATGATCCACTGGCAGATCGTGTCCGTCCCGAGCCGGCGCCGTACGTCGGCCGCCGCGTGGACGATCGCAAGCTCGCCCGCGGTCTCCTCGCTCCATTCGTGCCAGGGCGCTGCGAGCGGGCGGTCGCTTGCGAGTTCTGCCGTGAGCAATGCGACGCGCTCCTCCTCGCTGAGCGCCCTGTAATCGGCGCACACGCCCGACACGCTCAACAGCTCGGCGAGGACGCGTTCATGCACCGCGCTGTTCTGCCGCATGTCGAGGGTCGCAAGGTGAAAACCGAAGACTTCGACCGCGCGGATCAGCCGCCCGAGCGCGCCGATGCCGCCGAGCTGGCCCTCGCCGCTCGCCGACAGGCCGCCGGCGATGGTGACGAGATCGCGCCGGAAATCGCCCGGCGTCGCATAGGGTTCGCCCGCGAGCGCCGAAGGACGCGGCGGAGACTTGCCGACGATCTCGGCATGGGTTGCCGAAAGCCGCGCATAGATGCCCGACAGCGCGCGGCGATAAGGTTCGTCGCGGCGGCTGAGCGCGGCGTCCCCGCTCGCCTCGGCTAGCGTCTCGACCGCTGGCGGGACGGGGGCGAGCGCCGAGGACACCGACAATTCGGCCCCGAGCGCGTGCACGGCATCGAGATAATGGCTGAGCACAGCGGCGGCATTGCGCGTGGTTGCCATGCGCAGCGTTTCGGCGGTGACGAAGGGGTTGCCGTCGCGATCGCCCCCGATCCAGCTACCAACGCGCAGGAAACTCGCAGGACGGCGGCCCAGCTGCTTTTCCCAGCGAGCGTAGAGCTTGGGCACGACGGGGAGGAAAACATCGCGCAAATAGGTGAGCGCATTGTCGATCTCGTCGGCGACGAACAATTTTTCGGTCCGCAGCGGGCGCGTCTGCCACAGGAGCACGATCTGCCGGCGGATCGCATCTTCGACCACGTCGCCCTCGGATGTTTCCTCCGCACCCGCGTCGCGCAGCCGCATCAGTTCGGCGATACGGTTCTTGTGGTCGAGCATCGACTTGCGGCGCACCTCGGTCGGGTGCGCGGTCAGCACCGGTGCGATCAGCGCCGCATCGAGCAGGGCTGCGACCGCGGCGGTGTCCACGCCGTCGGCAGCCAGCTTGGCGAGAGCCGCTGCCATCGTCGCCTCGGGCTCGATCGCGACGCCCTGACGGTCCTCGGCGAGGTTGGCAAGCATGGAAAACAGCATGAAGCCGCGCACGAAGGCGATCGTGTCGTCGAGGCTCAGCGCCTCGAGCCCCGGGTCGATCGCCTCGGCTCCGGCGATACCGCGGTGCCGGTCGACACTCGCCGAGCGGATATATTCGGTCTGCCGGAAGAGCTTATCGCCGCCATAGGCGCGAATGACGTCGCCCAATATCCGCCCGAGATAGCGGATGTCGGGATTTTGCGAGATCTGGATCGGCGGGCCCATGGGCGAGGTTGCTGCACTGCACCAGACGTTACGTCAAGCAGCGCATAGCTATGCGCAAAGCAATATCCGTACGCCGCCTGTGCTTCCAGGCTAATGGAGTTGCGCCCGGCCGTCTCAGCCTTCGAGTTCGACGTCCCAATAGAGCCAGTCGATCCAGCTTTCGTGAAGATAGTTTGGTGGAAAGGCGCGGCCATTGTCCTGCAGCTGCCAACTCGTCGGCCGCCATGGCTGGCGGTGGATCGGCATATGCGCCTGCTTCGGCGTGCGCCCACCCTTCTTGAGGTTGCACGGCGCGCACGCGGTGGTGACATTTTCCCAGCTTGTCCGTCCGCCGAGCCGCCGCGGCACGACATGATCGAAGGTAAGATCCTTGCCCGACCCGCAATATTGGCACGCGAAACGGTCACGCAGAAAGAGGTTGAAGCGGGTGAAGGCGGGATATTGGGACGGCTTCACATATTGGCGCAGCGCAATCACGCTGGGAATCGGCATCGTCCGGGTCGGCGAATGAATTTCGCGCGCGTAATTCTCGACGATCGTGACGCGGTCGAGGAATACCGCCTTGACCGCGGTCTGCCACGGCCACAGGCTCAAAGGGTAATAGCTCAGCGGCGTATAGTCCGCGTTGAGCACGAGTGCGGGACAGCTATCGGGGTGGCGGGCGAGATCGGGATGGAACATAGCTTTAAAACGCTGCCCCCTTTCCTGCGCGGGATGGTGCGCCACTGCCGTTCCCAAGTGACCCTGTCATTACATCACGCATATGATTCTGACGTCAAGGGGGCATCTGTCGCAACATATGGAAGCTATTATCTGTGGCAACCACAGTATCTGGATCTCACCGGGCACCCATGCTGACCAGGTTCGCGCCCAGTCCAACGGGCGAACTCCATCTCGGTCACGCCTATAGCGCGCTCGCAGCGCATGACGCGGCGCGCGGCGCGGGCGGCGCGTTCCGCCTTCGCATCGACGATATTGATGGCAGCCGGTCACGCGAGATCTATGTTGATGCGGCGCTCGCCGACCTCGCCTGGCTCGGGCTGGGCTGGGACGGCGCGCCGGTGCGTCAGTCCGAGCGCCTCGGCGCTTATGACGCGGCGCTCGCCGATCTTGCTGCGCGCGGCCTTGTCTACCCCTGTTTCTGCACCCGCGCTGACATCGCGGCGAGCCTCGCGGCGCCGCATGGCCCGGCCGGCGCCCTTTATCCTGGCACGTGCCGCCATCTCTTGCCGGGCGACCGCGAGCGGCGGATGGCGCAGGAGCCTCATTGCTGGCGGCTCGACATGCGCCGCGCCGCAGCGCTCGCGGGCAAGCTCTGGTGGGAGGAAGAAGGGCAGGGGCTGCGTGCCGCCGACCCCGCGGCACACGGCGACATCGTTCTTGCGCGCAAGGATGCGCCCGCCAGCTATCATCTTGCGAGCACGCTCGACGACGCCGCGATGGGGGTCACTCATGTCGTGCGCGGCGCCGATCTCATCGCCTCGACCGACGTACACCGCCTGCTCCAGGCGCTGCTGGGGCTTTCCACCCCCCTTTATCGCCACCACGCGCTCGTCTGTGACACCGCCGGGCAGCGCCTTGCCAAGCGCGACGCGGCGGCGTCGCTCGCGGCGCTCCGCGCGCGCGGGGTCGACGGCAAGAAGCTCGCCGCAGATTTGCGCGCCGGACGGCTTCCGTCTGGATATTCGCTGCGGATGCCCTAAATAGGGACCATGACCGTCCTCCTTGTCCTCGCCGTCGTCGTTGCCGCCGGCCTCGTCCTTTTCGCGCTGGCGCGCGGCCTCTTCCATTTCGCGCAGGGGCACCGCGCGGCGATGGACGGCACGTCGCACGACAATCAGGTGATGCAGAACCGGATGATGATGGCGCGCGTGAAGTGGCAGGCAATCACGATCATCCTGCTCGTGCTGATCGGCTTCCTCGCCGCTGGCAGCTGACAGCCGCGCGGCCCCGGCCGATGGTCAAGCTCAACAAGATCTACACCCGCACAGGGGACGATGGCACCACCGGCCTCGTCGACGGCTCGCGCATCGCGAAATCGGCGCCGCTGATGGCGGCGATCGGCGACGTCGATGAGGCGAACAGCGCGGTCGGCCTCGCGGCCGCCGCGCTCGCCCAAGACAGCGCTGAGGCCGCGATGCTGACCCGCATCCAGAACGAACTGTTCGACCTCGGCGCCGATCTTGCGACCCCGGCCGATGCCGAGCATGGTTTCGGTCCGCACGACATGGCGCTGCGCATCGTGGCGGGGCAGATCGCGCGGCTCGAAGCGGAAATCGACGCCATGAATGCAGCGCTGGATCCGCTGCGCAGTTTCATTCTCCCGGGCGGGAGCGAGGCGGCGGCCCGCCTTCACCTCGCGCGGGCGATCGCCCGACGCGCCGAGCGCGCCGCCGTGGCTGCTGCGGCAACGCGTGCGCTCAACCCGCTTGCGCTCGCCTACCTCAATCGTTTGTCGGACCATTTGTTCGTGATGACGCGCCACATCAATGCCGCGGCGGACGGCGACATCCTCTGGAAGCCCGGCGGCACGCGCTAAGGGATTGTCTTCTTTCCTTCAGGTCTTCATCCGGAATCTGTTCCCTATATGTTCTAGACATTCATCGGCGCCGTAACCATATTGCCTCGTCTTGCGAAACCGAATCGCACTTCGGGGGATTGTCTGCTTATGGCCCGCCGCACCGACGCTTCGCCCACGACCGACGCGCTGTCGCACGCCGACCTGGCTGGTCGTTTCGCCGCCACGCGGCGCCTGTCGCTGGACCTCGCGGCGTCGCTGTCTGACGCCGACGCAAGCGCGCAATCGATGGCGGATGCATCGCCCGCCAAATGGCATCTTGCGCACACGAACTGGTTTTTCGAAACCTTCGTGCTGCGCGATCATGTCCCCGACTACCAGCTGTTCGATCCCCGCTATCCCTATCTTTTCAACAGCTATTATGAGGCGGAAGGACCGCGCCACGCGCGTCCGCAGCGCGGGCTTCTGACCCGCCCTGCGCTCGAGGACGTTCGCACCTGGCGCGCACATGTCGATGCGGCCGTGCTGCGAGCGTTTGCCGACCTGCCCGACGCGGCGCGCGCGCTCGTCGAACTCGGCATCCATCACGAACAGCAGCATCAGGAACTGCTCCTCACCGACATCAAGCATCTGTTCGCGCAGAACCCGCTCGGCCCCGCTGTCTGGGAGGAGGCCAGCTTCGAGGGCGCTGCGCCCGTCCCGGAGGCTGGCGGCTCGCTCCCTGAGACAGCAGGCGCCATGCGCTGGATCGAAGGGGCAGACGGGATCGTGTCGGTCGGCCACGCAGGCGAAGGTTTCGCCTTCGACTGCGAGGCCCCGCAGTTTTCCGTCCTTTTGACCCCGCACGCCCTCGCGAGCCGGCCGGTGACCAACAGCGAGTGGCAGGCGTTTATGGACGACGGGGGTTATCGCACCCCCTCGCTCTGGCTCAGCGACGGCTGGGCGTGGGTGGAAGCCGAGGGCGTGGAGGCACCGCTCTACTGGCGCGATGGGTGCGCGTTCACCCTCGCGGGCTGGCAGCCGATCGACCCCGCCGCGCCCGTCACACATGTCAGCTTTTACGAGGCTGACGCCTTTGCAAGCTGGGCCGGCGCGCGGCTACCGACCGAGTTCGAGTGGGAGGCGGCCGCGGCGGCGCGCGACCCCCTCGGCGGGCAGCAACTCGATGACGCCGGGCCCGTGCAGCCCGCGCCGGCACGTGGAGACGGCGCCCTCGAGCAGATGTTCGGCGGCGTGTGGGAATGGACCGGCAGCGCCTATCGACCCTATCCGGGTTTCCGTGCAGCCCCCGGCGCGGTCGGCGAATATAATGGAAAGTTCATGAGCGGGCAGTTCGTCCTGCGCGGGGGCAGCTGCGCGACGCCGCGCGGCCATTTGCGCGCCAGCTACCGCAACTTCTTTTACCCCCACCAACGCTGGCAATTCACCGGCGTGCGACTTGCCAAGGATCTTTGATATGGGCGTAGTGCGACACTTGCGACAGGTCGACGCTGACGATGCCGGAATCGACATGGCCTTTCGCGCCGATGTTCATGCCGGACTCTCGCAGGCGCAAAAGGCGATTCCGGCGCGCTGGTTCTACGACGCGGTCGGCTCGGCGCTGTTCGAGGACATCACCACGCTTCCGGAATATTATCCGACACGCAGCGAGACTGATCTGCTCAAACGCCACGCCGCTGCGATCGCAGATGCCGTCGGCCCCGGCCGCGCCGTCGTCGAACTGGGATCCGGAAGTTCGACCAAGACGCCGCTCCTCCTCGAGGCGATCGACCCTGCCGCCTATGTGCCGGTCGATATTTCGGGCGATTTCCTGCGCGGAAGCGCCCGCGCGCTCGCGGCCCGATTCCCCCGCCTCGCCATTTATCCGGTCGAGGCCGATTTCACCCAGCCGGTCGACCTGCCGCGCGAAATCTGCGGGCTGCCCAAGCTCGGCTTCTTTCCCGGCTCAACCATCGGCAACATGGTTGCGCGAACGGCAGTCGACCTGCTCCGCAGCTGGCGCAGCGCGCTTGGCGAGGCGTCGCTGCTTCTGATCGGGATCGACCGTATCAAGGATGTGGACATTCTCCAGCGCGCCTATGACGATCCCGCCGGGGTAACCGCGGCCTTCAACCTCAATCTGCTCGAACGGATCAACCGCGAGCTCGACGGCACGATCCCGCTTGAAAACTTCACCCATCGCGCCGTCTGGAACGATGTGCATGCCCGGATCGAGATGCACCTCGTGGCCGCATGCGACATGGATTTTCGCGTCGGTGGACGCGCTTATCACATGGCGAGCGGGGAGACGATCCACAGCGAAAACAGCCATAAATACGGGCCGCGCGACGCGAACCTTCTGCTGCGCGCCGGCGGCTGGACGCCGCTTGCGACCTGGGACGATGCCGATCCTGCCTTTGCGCTGATCCTCGCCGAGGCCACCGCTTTCCGCTCCGCCCCTTGACGAAAGGAGCCGAGGGCGTAGGTGCGCAGCCACGGGTTCAGCGAAAGGGCTAGATATGATCGTCGGCGTGATCGGGGCAGGGCAAATGGGCGCGGGGATCGCGCAGGTCTCGGCAGGGGCCGGGCACGATGTTCTCCTCTCCGACATCGACATCGCCCGCGCCGAGGCAGGCAAGGAAGGGATTGCCAGGGCGCTTGGCCGCCTTGTTGCCAAGGAGAAGATGGGGCAGGCCGATGCCGACGCGCTTCTCGCTCGAATCACTCCCGTTGCCGACCATGCTGATTTTGCGCCCGCCGACCTCGTGATCGAGGCGGCGACCGAGCGCGAAGAAATCAAGCGCGCGATCTTCGCGAGCGTTGGTGCGCATCTGTCGAAGAGCGCGATTCTTGCCTCGAACACCAGTTCGATCCCGATCACCCGCCTCGCGCAGGCGGCGCCCGATCCGGCCCGCTTCATCGGCGTCCATTTCTTCAACCCGGTGCCGGTAATGGGGCTGATCGAACTGATCCGCGGCCTCGCAACGAGCGATGACACGCTGGCGCAGGTCGAAGCCTATGGGCGGGGGCTCGGGAAGGAGATCGTTCACGCGAACGACGCGCCCGGTTTCATCGTCAACCGGGTCCTGATGCCGCTTATCAACGAAGCGGTGTTCGCCCTGGGCGAGGGCGTCGCGACGATGAAGGACATCGACACTGGGTGCCGCCTCGGGCTCAACCATCCGATGGGCCCCATCACGCTCGCCGACTTTATCGGTCTTGATACTTGCCTCGAGATTATCCGCGTGCTCCACAGCGGTACGGGCGATCCGAAATTCCGTCCCGCGCCGCTGCTCGTCCAATATGTGGAGGCGGGCTGGGTTGGGAAAAAGGCCGGGCGCGGCTTTTACGACTGGACGGGATCGGAGCCTGTGCCGACGCGGTAAGCTCAAAGGGGGGCAAATGCAGGTTGCCAATATCCGTCCGTTCACACTCGCGGTTGAGCAGGCAGCTCTCGACGACCTCAAGGCCAGGCTTGCTGCGACGCGCTGGCCCGAAAAGGAAACGGTCGATGATTGGGACCAGGGCGTGCCGCTCGCCTATGCGCAGGAACTGGCGGCGTACTGGCGCGACGAATATGACTGGCGCCGTATCGAGGCGCGGCTGAATGGGCTGCCCAATTTTCTCGCGACCGTCGACGGTCTCGATATCCATTTTCTTCATATCCGCTCGGCCAATCCCGATGCCCGGCCGCTCATTCTGACACACGGCTGGCCAGGGTCGGTGCTCGAATTTCTCGACGTCATTGCGCCCTTGTCGGCGGATTTCCATCTCGTGATCCCTTCGCTTCCGGGCTACGGCTTCTCGGGCAAGCCCGACATCGCCAAGTGGAGCGTCGAGCATATCGCGGCGGCGTGGAACGCACTGATGGGCGCGCTCGGCTATGACCGCTATTTCGCGCAAGGCGGCGACTGGGGCAGCGCGGTGACCTGCGCGATCGGGGTCGCGCACGGCGACCATTGCGCAGGGCTTCACGTCAACATGGTTGTCGGCGCGCCGCCGCCCGAGATGATGGCCGATCTCAGCGAGGCCGAGAAGGCCTATCTCACGCGCTTCCAATGGTATCAGGCAAAGGACAGCGGCTATTCGACGCAGCAGGCAACGCGCCCCCAGACGATCGGTTATGCGCTTACCGATTCGCCCGTGGGGCAGATGGCGTGGATCGTCGAGAAATATCATGGCTGGACCGACTGTGGCCACCAGCCGGGCGGACAGTCGATCGGGGGCCATCCGGAAAAGGCGCTGTCGAAGGACGCGATGCTCGATACCGTCAGCCTCTATTGGCTGACCGCCAGCGCCGCGTCGTCGGCGCGGCTCTACTGGCACAGCTTCCGCAGCTTCGCGACGGGCGAAATCCACGTCCCGACGGCTTGCAGCCTGTTCCCGAACGAGATCATGCGCCTGTCGCGCCGCTGGGCCGAAGGGCGCTACCGCAACATCGTCTACTGGAACGAACTCGATCGTGGCGGGCATTTCGCCGCCTGGGAACAGCCTGAACTGTTTGCAGCCGAGCTGCGAAATGCCTTCGACTTGATGGAACTTTGACCCCTTCAGAGCGGCGTTATCACCGCCCGGCAGGTCTCAGGCGCCGAGCGCGCCGCGGTGTTCCACGTCACCTGATTGCCATCACGGTGAAGGCGGGCGCCGGTTCGGTTCTCGTAAATTTCCCCTCGGTTGGCCGGAGTGGCGCGCAGCACCAGCGTCTGACGCCCGTTGACCCGGACAACCGCACCGTCGCGGACATAATCGACCTTCAGGCTTGTGCCGCGATCGCACTCATAGCTGGTGCCGGTGTTGCGCGGCATCGAGGAGCACCCCGCGATCGCCAGCGCCGTGGCGGTGATCATCACCCTCATCATCGACCCTCTCCTCTTCAATAGCCCGACCGGACGCACAGCACATCAGCGAGGTAGACCCGCCCGCCCACCGTTTCCATGTGTTCGCGCGCCGAGCCGTTCCAACCGATGGAGCGGCACCAGCTGTCCGCCGTGCGGGCAGCGCAGTTCGCACCCGCCGAACCGCTCGTGCAGGCAGGCACGCGGGTACCGCCCGTGGTTGGCTGGGTGTGGAACTCGGCGAAATTGCCGCGCACGCTCTGGTCGTTGGCGGGAGGATGGGGCTGGGCTCCGCTGCCGACGGGCCGCATCGACTGGACGGTGATGCCGCGCAAGATGTTGCCAAGCATCGGCGTATCGCGATCGACCGTGCGGCAGGTTCCGCGGTAGCGCGTCTTTTCGCACAGCTCCCAGTGCCCTTGCGCGACCCGGATTGAATTGACGGGCCAGGCGAGGCCGAGGTCGGGCTTGGCTTCGCCGATGAAGACGGCAGGGCCGCGATAGGCGGCGTCGCGATAGATGGTCGCCTCGGCGGGACGGTACATCCGGTCATCGGAGCTTTGCGCTGCCGATATCGAGGGACCGGCGCCGCTCGCAACGACAAGGCCGATCATGAGCGGCCAACGAAAGAAAGTTTTAACCACGGCAACATTCTCCCCTGTGCAAAGAATATCGCCCCGCCCATGTTGAAATTACGCCTTGTTCCCCCGCTTGGCAATTGCGGCCCCACGGGGCGCTTGCAGGCGATCCGCTGCGGCCGGGCGTGCAACCAACGCGCGCGGGCACCGTTTGTCACCCAACATGTCCAACCTCCTTCCCTCCCAGTCTCCCGCCCGCGCGGCTTTTGCCGAGCGCATCGCCGACCAGATGTTTCCCTGCGTGGGAGCCAAATCGGCGCTCGCCGCGGGGGGGCTTTCGATCGTCGAAGCGGGGCCGCTTGCGTGCGGGCGCGATGACGAGAAAATTCTCGATGCCCTTGAGGAGACGGCGGAAGCCTTCTGGCGCGGTAGCGGCCGGCGGTTCCACTCGCTTGCGGTCTTGTTCGGCGGAGCCGCTCCCCGCGACGAGGCGACCTTCGAGGCGCAAATGTGGGCGCGGCTTCAGGCGCTGGCCGACCGCGACGCCGCCCGCGGCGCACCTGTCGATCCTGAGGTCAGCGAGCATCCTGCCAGCCCCTGGTTTGCCCTCAGCCTCGGGGGGCATGGCTATTTCATCGTTGGGCTTCATCCGGCAGCGAGCCGCCCTGCCCGCCGCTTCGACCAGCCTGCGCTGGTCTTCAATCTGCAAGCGCAGTTCGCCGCGCTCCGGCGCGACGGGCTTTATGACAAGATGCGCTCGGCGATCATGGCGCGCGATACCGCGCTCGCCGGAACACCCAACCCGATGCTCGCCGATTTCGGCGATGCGAGCGCGGCCGCGCAGTTCAGCGGGCGCGAGGTGGACGGCGACTGGTTCTGTCCCTTCCTGCCCCCGATGCGGAGATCGCGCGCTGCCTGAGATCGCACCTCGTTCGGGAACGGCCTTCACGCTCGATCGCGGGCAGCGGCTCGTGGTGACCGATCCGCGCGGCGAGCAGGTTGCCGACCTTCTCGCTTTCAACCGCGCCGACGTGGCCGAAGTCATCTCGTCGGGCCGCACGCTTGACTATGCGAGCCGTATTTATCTCTCGACGGGTGACAAGCTCTATTCGAACCGGAGCAACATATTGCTCGAAATCGTCGCGGATGACGTTGGACGTCACGATTTCCTGCTCACGCCCTGCTCGCGCGATACATTTCGCATCATCTACGGCGATACGAACCCCCACCGCGGCTGCTTCGGCAATCTTGCAGAGGCGCTTGCGCCCTATGGCATCGAGCCCGATGCGATCCCCGTCGCCTTCAACTGTTTCATGAATGTGCCCGTCGACGGCGTGACCGGTGCGTTGCGCGTCGACCCGCCGCTCAGCAAGGCGGGCGACAGCATCACCTTTCTTGCCCATGCCGATTTGATTATCGGGCTCACTGCCTGCTCGGCGCCCCAATCGAACAACGGCAGCTTCAAGCCGATCGCCTACCGGATCGAGGAATGAGCGCGGGCGCGTCTGCCGTGGACCGGCTGCGCGCGCACATTCTTTATGCTGCACGGCACCGGCGGCGGCTCAATCTTGCGAGCCCGCGGCGCTTCACCGAGTGGGTGCAGTGGCGCAAGCTCTTCGATCATGACCCGCGTCAGCCCCGGCTTCAGGACAAGGTCGCAGTCAAGTTTCATGTCGCCGAACTGCTCGGCCCCGACTGGATAACACCGACGCTATGGCACAGTACGGTCTTGCCCGACCGACCGCTGTGGCAGCCCCCCTTCGTGCTCAAGGCGCGCCACGGGTGCAACCAGAACCGCTATGTACGCGACGTCTCGGCCGACTGGTCGGAAATCCGGCGCGCTGCCACGCGCTGGATGCGCCATGGCTATGGCGGCTGGTTGGGAGAATGGCTCTACCGTGAAATTCCGCGCGGCCTGCTCGTCGAACCCTTTGTCGGCGAGGATCGCCGGCTACCGATCGATTACAAGATCTACGTTTTCGGAGGCTATCCCGCCGCGGTTCAAGTGCATCGTAATCGCGAGACGGGGCATAGCTGGGCGCTGTTCACTCCTGACTGGAGGCGGCTTGCGGCGCCCGACGGCCTGCCCGATCCGGCGCCGCCCCGGAGCCTCGCGCGCATGATCGCTGCGGCGGCATTGCTCGGCGAAGGTTTCGATTTCATTCGCGTCGATTTCTACGAGGTCGCCGGAGCGCCCCGCTTCGGCGAGATCAGCTTCTACCCGGGGTCGGGGCTTGACCCCTTCCGACCCGACGCAATCGACCTCTGGCTTGGCGAGCTGTGGCGCGCGGCGCGCGAAGGTCGGGGGGCGGGCGCATCGGCGGCGGGTGACTGGCTCGATCGCGCCGCGCGCCGCGCCGATCCGCTAGACCAGCCCTAGCATCAACCCGGCGAGCGCAGCCGACATCAGGTTCGATAGACTCCCCGCGAGCAGCGCCTTGAGACCCAGCCGCGCGATCATTGGGCGCTGGTTGGGCGCAAGCCCTCCGGTCACGGCCATCTGGATTGCGATCGAGCTGAAATTGGCAAAGCCGCACAGCGCAAAGGTCGCAATGGCAACCGAGATGGCCGAAAGGTCGCCCTGGACCTTGCCGAGGTCGATGAAGGCCACGAACTCGTTGAGCACGACCTTGGTCCCGAACAGCCCGCCCACGACGGCGCTTTCGTCCCAGGGCACGCCCATCAGCCACATCACCGGGCGAAAGATGGCGCCGATGATCGCCTGGAACGACAGATCGGGATATCCGAACCACCCCCCGATTCCGCCGAGCAAACCGTTGGCAAGCGCGACGAGAGCGACAAAGGCAAGCACCATCGCGCCGACCGCGACAGCCAGCTTGACGCCGGTCTGGGCCCCCTGCGCCGCGGCCATGATGATGTTCGCGGGCGTTTCTTCATCATGGCTCGCCTCGGGCAAGATCACGGGCTCGATGCCGAGGTCCTTGGGATCGTCGGGCATCATGATCTTCGCCATCAGGATGCCGCCCGGGGCCGACATGAAGCTCGCCGCGAGCAGATAGGGAAGGAGCTGCTCGCCAATCATGCTTGCATAGGCGCCGAGAATGGTTCCTGCGACCCCCGCCATCCCGACCGTCATCACGGTGAAAAGCTGCGAGGGTGTCAGGCTCGCAAGATAGGGACGGATGACGAGCGGCGATTCGGACTGACCGACGAAGATGTTCGCCGCGGCACCAAGGCTTTCGACCTTGGTGATGCCGGTGACCTTCTGGATCGCGCCGCCGACCCATTTGATCACGAGCTGCATGATGCCGAGATAATAAAGGATCGAGATCAGCGAAGCGAAAAAGATGATGACCGGCAGCGCCGCGATCGCGAAGCTGTTTGCGCCCATTTCGGGCGAGGCGAGGGGGCCGAAGATGAAGTCGGTTCCTGCCTTCGCATAGCCGAGCAGGTTCGAGACGCCGTTCGACATCGCTTGAATGACCGCGCGGCCCCATGGCGTTCCGATCACGAGCAGCGCGAAGCCTGCTTGCAGCAGAAAGGCGGGGATGACGATGCGCAGCCGGATCCAGCGGCGGTTCGACGAAAAAGCGATGGCGATCGCCAGCAATGCAGCGATCCCCAGCAGACCAATCAGGCGTTCCATATTCTCGTCGCGTCCCCCGCAAGTTTACCGGGCCTGTCTAGCGGGCTTTGGCGCCGGGGCAAGGGTAGCTGCACTCCTTCCATCGCAACACCGGGGGTGGGTGCTTGGCGGGCGGCCCATTGCTTTCCCATCACATTGCCTGGGGAGGGGCGCTGGGGGGCGGGCACGATCTTGGCGATCTTGCTCGCGCAGGCCCGCCGGGACTGGGCCAGCCGGCGGCCGAGGGGCACTCAGCCGCAAGCACCGGTTCTACGATGGATCCGCTCACCTTAGGCCCTTGCGCAATCGCCCTGCCGAAATGCCGAGCTTTCGAAAGAGAGCGCCGCGTCATCCTGATTTTGCGTGCCAGCCATTTCTTCAACCCGCCGCCCACCGGATGGCGCTGCGAGGGGCGCCCGACGCCTTCCTCCCGCAAACATAATCCGCCCGGTGGAGCGCATCTTCCCACGCCGCACAAAAGCGATTAAGCGGCGCCGATGGAAAGCTCGTCCCCGCGCACGCTCGCGCCCTCGCTGTTGCTCTTTGCGATCCTCTATGGCGGCATGGTCCCGCTCGGCGGCTTTCTGGGCGCCAAGCAGGTCGCACTCGGACCGCTGGCGGTCGAGGCGGGTATCTTTCCCTTTCTGACGTTGATCGCGATTTCGAGCGGCATCGCCGAACTCCATGGGCGTGTCGTCGCAGACCGGTTGGTGCGGCTTGGCTTCATTCCGCTGATTCTCGCAATCCTTCTCGCGCTGTTCGTCCTGAGGCTGCCGACCGATCCCGGAATGTACGAGCCTGCCAAGGAGGCGTTCCCGATCATCGTCGGACAGGGCTGGCGCATGATGGCCGCGGGGATCCTCGCCTATGGTGTGTCGGTCAGCCTCAACGTCTGGCTCTTCTCGCGCATGACCGCGAACAACGGCCGCCTGCTGCCATTGCGCGGTTTCATCGCGGCGGCGCTCAGCCAGATCGTCGACACGCTGATTTTCATCACGGTCAGCTTCTATGGCGTTCGCCCGATCGGCGAGTTGATGCTGGGACAGATGGTTGCCAAGGTCGTGCTCTCGGCGGTGATGGTGCCGCTGCTTGTCATGGCGGTGGTTGCGATTGGACGGCGGCTCGACGGGGCGAGCACGCCCGCAGGGGAGGCCCGGGCATGACGTCTCCCGCCGATCCCTCGAAAATGCCCGATCTTCTCGCCAAGGCCGAAACGCTCGTCGAGGCGCTGCCCTATCTGCAGCGCTATGCCGGCGAGACCTTCGTGATCAAATATGGCGGCCATGCGATGGGCGATCCGGAGGCGCAGCGCGATTTCGCCGAGGACGTCGTGCTGCTCAAGGCCGTCGGGATCAACCCGGTGGTTGTTCACGGCGGCGGGCCGCAGATCGGCGCGATGCTCAAGCAACTCGGGATCGAGTCGACCTTCGTCGGCGGGCTTCGCGTCACCGATGCCGCGACGGCCGAGGTCGCCGAAATGGTTCTTGCCGGCAAGATCAACAAGGAGATCGTCGGATGGATCGCGGGGCTCGGCGGGCGCGCCGTTGGCATTTCGGGCAAGGATGCGAATCTGGTCCTCGCCGAGAAAGTCCGGCGGAGCGAGCCTGACCCCAATTCGGGGATCGAGCGCCATGTCGACCTCGGCTTCGTCGGCGAACCGGTGAGCGTCGATCCGACGATCCTGACCAATCTTGCCAGCGACCATTTCATCCCGGTCGTCGCGCCGGTCGCGCTCGGAGCCGATGGCGCAACCTATAATATCAACGCCGATACCATGGCGGGGGCGATTGCCGGCGCGCTTGGCGCCAAGCGCTTCTTCCTGCTTACCGATGTCGCCGGGGTGCTCGACAAGTCGGGGACGCTGCTCACCGATCTCGACCGCATGGGGATCGACGCGCTGAAGAAGGACGGGACGATCACCGGCGGCATGATTCCAAAGGTCGATACCTGTCTGTCTGCGGTCGACACCGGGGTCGAGGCGGCGGTCATCCTTGACGGGCGGATCCCGCACGCGATGCTGCTTGAAATTTTCACTGCACGGGGTGCGGGAACGCTCATTCATCGCTAGGGTGGCGCACCCCGACGAACCCGGCCGGAGACCTTAATGTACCTGATGCTCCTTCAGATTCTGTCGATCCTCCTCAACATCCTGTGGTGGATCATCATCATTCAGGCGGTGATGTCGTGGCTGCTCGCCTTCAACGTGATCAACACTCACAATGAGTTTGTGCGCCAACTCTGGTACGTGCTCGAGAGGATCACCGAACCGCTCTATCGCCCGTTTCGTCGTATCATGCCCGATTTTGGCGGCATCGACCTGACGCCAATGGTGGTGCTGATCCTGCTCATCATCCTGCGTGGTCCAGTGATGAACTATCTTTACACGCTCGGCATCAACGCCGGGGTGATCTGATGACGTCCGACATCATCGACGGCAAGGCGTTTGCGGCGGCCCTGCGCCTGCGAATTGCCGACGCGGTTCCCGCGTTCGAGGCAGCGACGGGCCGCGTGCCCGGCCTTGCCGTGGTGCTTGTCGGCGATGATCCGGCGAGCGCGGTCTATGTGGCCTCGAAGGGGAAGGCGACCCTCGCGGCCGGCATGGCGAGCTTTGAACATCGGCTCCCCGCCGACGCGGCGCAGGCCGAGGTCGAGGGGCTGCTGGCGCAGCTCAATGCCGACGAGACGGTCGATGGGATCTTGTTGCAGCTGCCGCTCCCTCACCATCTCGACGAGCAGGCGGCGGTTGCGACGATCGACCCCGACAAGGATGTCGACGGGCTGACCCCCGTGAGTGCGGGGCGGCTCGCGCTCGGCATTCCGGGGATGGTCCCCTGCACGCCCTATGGCTGTTTGCTTCTGCTGCAGGACCGGCTGGGCGACCTGTCGGGGAAGGACGCGGTGGTGATCGGCCGATCGATCCTCGTCGGCAAGCCGATGGCGGCCTTGCTGCTCGGCGCCAATTGCACCGTCACGATGGCGCACAGCCGCACGAAGGACCTGCCCGATCTGGTTCGGCGCGCCGACATCGTCGTCGCTGCTGTCGGGCGGCCCGAAATGGTGCGCGGCGATTGGATCAAGCCCGGCGCAGTGGTCATCGATGTCGGCATCAACCGCCTGCCGCCCGCCGAGGGCGCGGCCAAGGGACGCCTGGTCGGCGATGTTGCCTATGAGGAAGCGGCAGCGGCTGCGGCGGCGATTACCCCGGTGCCCGGCGGCGTGGGGCCGATGACCATTGCCTGCCTGCTTCGCAACACGCTCGTTGCCGCGCATCGCCGCGCCGGGCTTTCCGACCCGGAGGGCTTCTGATGCGCGCGCTGGCGCTGGTCGCCGCCTGTTCCGCGCTGCTTGGGGGCTGCGCGCCCGGCGGCGATATTTACAACCGTCCGCTCGGCGCCAACCCCAGCGCCTACATCGCGGCTGAAATCGCCTTTGCACGGCTCGCGCAGGACAAGGGGCAGTGGACCGCCTTTCGCGAGACATCGGCGGCGGACGCAGTCATGTTCGTCCCGGAGCGAGTGAATGCGCGCGAGTGGCTCCGTTCGAAGAAGGATCCCGCTACTTCGGTGAGGTGGCAGGCGCATGCGGTATATGTGAGCTGTGACGGCAATGCCGGCGCAACCACCGGCGCGTGGCAGAACGGGCCCGCGCAGGGCTATTTCACAACAGTCTGGCGACGCGATCCGATGCGCGGGGACCTTCGCTGGGTGCTCGATCATGGCGACGCACTCGAAACGCCGCGTGAGGCACCGGATTTCATCGAGTCGAAGCAGGCCGTTTGCGGGTCGCGGCCCACGGCTGCGCAGCCGGCAGAGACAGGCGGTGATACGGCCGTTGGTCTGTCGTCCGACCAGACGCTCGCGTGGACCTCGACCGTTCGCCCGGACGGGTCGCGCCGCGTAACGGTCCAAATGTGGGATGGCAGCGCGATGGCGCCGGTAATCGACGATCAGGTCGCGGCGCCGACCAAGCCGTGATCGATCTTTTCATCTCGGCTTTCGTCACGCTGTTCGTGGTGATCGATCCGCCGGGCTGCGCGCCGATCTATGCCAGCCTGACCGCCGGAGCAAACGCGGCGCAGCGACGCTCGATGGCGATCCGGGCTACGCTGATTGCGGGTGCAATCCTCATCTTCTTTGCGATGTTCGGCGAAGCGCTGCTGAGCTTCCTCCACATAGATCTCGATAGCTTCCGCATCGCGGGGGGCATCATGCTCTTCATCATTGCGATCGATATGGTGTTCGAGAAGCGCACCGAGCGGCGCGAACAGCGCGCGGAGAAGCTACGTTCGACCCCTGAGGTCGAGGATGTTTCGGTCTTTCCGATGGCAATGCCAATGCTCGCGGGCCCGGGCTCGATCGCGTCCGTCATGCTGCTCGTCGCCCAGAACAACGGGCTCGACCGTGCGCTCGTCATCTTCGGCGCATTGCTGCTCGTTCTCGCCATCACGCTCGCGGCGTTGCTGACCGCAGGGCCGCTGATGCGGCTGATTGGCGGCAAGGGTGAGGCGGTGATCACCCGGCTGCTCGGTGTGCTGCTTGCCGCGCTCGCCGCCCAGTTCGTGATCGACGGGCTCAAGGCGAGCTTCCCGAGCCTCGGGTGACCCCTCCCCAGCGGGGGAGGGGCCTTGACGATTACCGAGCTGCGTTGACGTCGTTCTGGGTGACCGGCGCGATACGAATTTCGACGCGGCGGTTGCACTGACGGTCAGCCTCGGTGGTTTCGGGCGTGCATTTGAGCTGCGATTCGCCATAGCCCATCGTTGCCATGCGGGCGCGTTGGACGCCGCGGGTCGCGAGATAGTCGGCCACCGAAGCGGCGCGGCGTTCGGAGAGGCCCTGATTATAGCTATCGCTGCCCGACGAATCGGTGTGACCGTAAATGTCGATATAGGTGCTTGGATATTCGCCGAGCGTCGAGGCGACGCTGTCGAGCGCGCTGCGGAACTGGCTTTTGACCACGGCGCTGTTGAGGTCGAACGTGACGTCGCCGGGCATGTTGAGGACGAGCTGGTCGCCCTGGCGCTCGACGTCAATGCCGGTGCCAGCCGTGCGCTCGCGCAGCTTCTTTTCCTGCTGGTCCATATAATAGCCGACGCCCGCGCCTGCGACCGCGCCGATACCCGCACCGACAATTTCCTCGGTCCGGCTGTTCTTCCCGCCGATGAGATCGCCGAGCAGATAACCGCCGAGCGCGCCACCGACGCCGCCGATCGCGGCCTTGGAAATCTTCTTCTCCCCGGTGACGGGATCGGTCACGCAGCCGCTGAGCGTGAGCATCCCGATGCCGGCGAGGGCGGTGAGCTTGATCATCTTGGTCTTCATTGTTTCGCTCCCTATTCTCAGGCCGCGCGCCATCCTGGCCGCCGCCCTACCATCCCGATAACAGATGGCCCGGCAAGTGGTTCCAGACACTTGCTGAACCATGGCTGAGTAGGCACCGGCCGGTGCCATTGTGCAAAGCGGCGGCTTTGTCCTATAGGGACGCGATGACCGACGATTGCAGGGGCCAGGCGCGATCGCGCCCGTTCACCATCCCATGACCCCCTTTCCCTGGAGCGACGTGGCGATCATCGCCGTGCTGATCCTCCTCAACGGCGTCTTCGCCTTGTCCGAACTCGCGATCGTTTCCGCCCGCGGCCCACGCTTGCAGGCAGCGGAAAAGCGGGGAAGCCGCGGCGCCCGCATCGCGCGCCAGCTTGCCGCCGATCCCGGGCGCTTTCTCTCGACGGTCCAGGTCGGCATCACGCTGATCGGCATTCTCGCCGGCGCCTATTCGGGCGCCAGTCTCGGACAGCCGGTCGCCGAGCGGTTGCAAGGCGCGCTCGGTCTCGACGCGGAGACCGCGCGCAACGCCGGTTTCGCGGCTGTCATAGCGATCACCACCTATTTCTCGCTGATCGCGGGCGAGCTGGTGCCCAAGCAGTTTGCGCTGCGGGCGCCCGAAAGCATCGCGGTGGTGATGGCCGTACCGATGCTGTGGCTCTCGCGTATCGCCGCGCCGCTCGTCTGGCTCCTCGACACGAGCTCGAGCCTGGTATTTCGCATCCTCGGCCTCAAACGCGAATCGGAAGATCGGGTGACCGCCGAGGAGCTGCACCTGATTGTCGCTGAAGCTTCGAAATCCGGGGTCATCGAGGAAAGCGAACGCGCCATCATCTCGGGCGTCGTGCGCCTTGCAGACCGACCGGTGCGCGAGGTGATGACGCCGCGGATCGATGTCGACTGGATCGACATCGCCTCGGATGCGGATGCGGTGCGCGCCAAGCTGCTTGAAACGCCGCACACACGGCTGCCCGTCGCACGCGGATCGGTCGACAATATCGTCGGCGTTGTCCAGGCGCGCGACATTGCCGGCGCGCTGTTCCGAGGGCAGAAACTCGACCTCGAAACGCTGACTCGCCGCGCGGCCGTGATCCACGACCAGATCGACGCGATGGACGCGCTTGAAAGTCTGCGCGTCGCGGAAGTGCCGATGCTGCTTGTCCACGACGAATATGGTCACTTTGAAGGGCTGGTGACCCCTGCTGACCTGCTTTCCGCGATTGCGGGCGAATTTGCATCCGACCAGGACATCGGCAGCGAACCCTTCGTCACGGAGCGCGACGATGGCAGCCTGCTCATCGCGGGCTCGATGCCCGCGGACCAGATGGCCGATCGGCTGGGAATCGATCTTGCCGACGACCGCGACTATGCGACCGCGGCGGGACATGCGCTCGCCATCCTGAAGCATCTGCCAACCGAGGGCGAGAGCTTCACCGACCGCGGCTGGCGCTTCGAGATCGTCGACATGGACGGGCGCAAGATCGACAAGCTGCTGGTGAGCGCGATCCGCGGACCCCAGGAAGGGCTGGCCGAAGCCTAGGCCAGCGCTCCTTAAAATGACGCCCGCGTCGGTCGGAATCTTCCCGCTCAGAGCGTGACGAGCCCTGACGGGCTGTCAGAGATCCCCGCCGAGGGCGCCATATTTCGCCTCGAAGCCAGCCTTGTCGCCCCGCGCAAGATAGCCAGCCTGATCAACCCAATTGTCGCGGGTGATGCGGCCTGCGAAATTGCCGAGCTTGGGGTCGATCGCGGCGATGTCGGCGTCAGTCCAGGCCGCAATCTGCTCGAAGCGGGTAACGCCGAGGCTGTTGAGCAGCGCCACGAGTTTGGGGCCGACGCCTTTGAGCAATTGGAGATTGTCCGCCTGGCCCGCCGTCGGGGCGGCAGCCGCGGCGACCGTTTCCGGGACAGGCTCCGGCGCTGCGGCCGCTGCTGGCGCAGGACTTGGGGTTGGCGCGGGGGGCGGGGTCTTCTTGAACGCGGGCTCGGCGGCAATGATCTCGGGTTTCACCGGTTCGAGCGGCTTGGCGGGCCTGGCGGGCTCGGCCGCCGGGGGAGCGACATCATGCGGTTTGCGCCGAGCGGCGAGCCACCAGACTAGCGCGATGACGACTATCAGTACGACGAGCGCGGCGATCCAGTTTTCCTGAAGCCAAGTCATGGGATTTCTGCTCCTTGTTCCTGTGTTCCCGCGTTCCCGGGCACACCTTGGTTATAATTTTATAATGGTAGCGATCTGATGCATCCGACTTGTCCATTCCTGAGCCACGTTGCAAACTTGTCCCTCATTTCCATCAGCAAATGGATGCATCAGGGATAGAACGACGCTCGACATTCGACATGTCTTATTGGCGTTCTTCGCCGAGACCGATTCTCAACAGGGGTTGCTGGGTCATCAGGCGCCGCATCGCATCACGGTCGGTCAGCAGATCCGCAACGCTGTAGGTATCGAAGACATTCATCATGGCCTGCATGCCCTTTGCCAGAACGCCCGTTAGACCGCAGGCAGGCGACAGGGAGCAACCAGAGCATTCGGCTAATTCGAAACCTTCTTCGGTTCGTCGCACGACTTCGCCGACACTAATTCGATCGGCCGGGCGCGCCAGACGCATACCGCCTGAACGACCCCGCACCGTCTCGATGAAGCCGTCATGAGCCAGCGCGTTTGCGACCTTCATCAGGTGATTGTGAGACACGCCGTAGGTGCGCGAAATTTCACCGATCTTACACAGGCGTTCATCGTGAAGCGCGAGATGGATCAAGACCCGAAGCGAATAATCCGTATAGCGGGTGAACCGCACATACTTCTCCTGACCGGGATTATCCCGGCAACCGTCAATAGACGAACGCACCCGGCCGGTCCAGCCCGCGCGCCTGACCCGTTGGCGCTCACACACAGAATCCTGTCCGTCGACTCGGTCCTTCGCTGAAAGATCGGGCCTGAACCCTTATGGGAATCGATTGGGCCGGAGCGATTTGGACGGGGTCCGATCCGCGCCAGCTACGCAGAGGCGCCAGATTCGATTAAAATTGGACCAGGCTGTTCTTATTGCTGGACAGGCAGGTTTCGCGTTCATATAAAATATGTATCTTAAATACATCTTATAAGGATGCATGATGACGCATATCACGCGACGCGATGCCGTTTTCAAAGGGCTGGGGGCGGCCGTTGCGGTTCCGGCATTGACTGCCGTGGCATCCGATGCCGCTGGAAAAGAGAGGGGCGCTGCTGCTGGAAAGCCGCGCGGACAGGTGGCGCAGCACAAGTTCGAAATGAACATCGAGGAAACCCGAATCACGCTGGTCGGGCAGCAGACGTTCCAGACTTTTGCCTATGCCGGCCAGGTTCCCGCACCGCTGTTTCACGTCCGCGAGGGGGATCATGTCGAGGTCGTCCTCAACAATCTGACGACCCTTCCCCATACGATCCACTGGCACGGCCTGTTGCAGCGAGGAAGCTGGGAAATGGACGGTGTTCCCGACATGACCCAGCTAGGCATCCAGCCCGGCGACAGCTTCACCTACAAGTTTGTTGCCGAACCGGCGGGGACGATGTGGTATCATTGCCACGTCAATGTGAACGAGCATGTTGCGACGCGCGGCATGTGGGGGCCGTTCATTATCGATCCCGTCAAACCCGCGCCGATCGAGCGCGAAGTTACGGGCGACTATATCCTGATGTTTTCGGAGTGGGCGTCGTCATGGGCCGACAAGCTCGGCCAAGGTGGCATGCCGGGCGACGTGTTCGACTATTTCACGATCAATGGTAAATCCTTCCCCGAAACCCAGCCCATCCGCGTCAAGGAGGGTGACGTCATTCGCCTGCGCATGTTCGGCGCCGGCGGCGGTTTCCATTCGATCCACATCCATGGACATGTGTTCCAGATCGTCTTCAAGGACGGCCATCAGCTTCCCGCGCCGATCAACGCCGATACTGTGCTTGTCGGCCCCGGAGAGCGATACGACATCATCCTGCGGTGCGACAATCCGGGCCGCTGGATGATCCACGACCATATCGACAGCCATACAATGAACGGCCACACGCCGCATGGCGGGGTGATGACGCTCATCGAATATGACGGCATCCCGCGCGACCAATCCTATTACCACTGGGCGCACAAGGAGTTCGTGCCGGACTTCTATTACGAGGAGAGCCTTCGCAAACCCCACGGCATTCATACGAACCCCAATTTCAAAGGCACCCCGGTCGCTTGAGGAGACGCACGATGAAAGGTTCATTGATTTTTGCGGCGAGTGCGGGGGCCGTCCTCCTGGCGTTTGCCATCCGCCCGACCGCCGTGGATGCCCAGGCAGCGGGGTCCGAACTGGCCAGCCAATGCGCATCGTGCCACGCTTTGACGAAGCCGGCCGAGGTTACGGTGGACCGCCTGTGGACGCGGAAGGGCCCCGACCTCTGGTATGCGGGCGACAAGTTCAACAAGGAATGGCTCGTCGCGTGGCTGCAAAAGCCGACCGTCATCCGCCCCGGCGGCGTGCTGTGGTTCAAACACGCCAAACCCGGCGAGCCCCGCGACACGATCGACACGACCGCTGTCGAGAAGCATCCCGCCGTGGATGCGGAAACCGCGACGAAACTGGCTGACCAGCTGATGCTCTTGAAGAGCGGCGGACTCGTTACAGAAGGGGCGTTCAAGCCTGAATCCGCCAATGCGGCGATGGGCAAGCTAGCCTTTTCCAAGCTGCGCGGCTGCATCGCTTGCCATCAGAGCGCAGCGGGCACAGGCGGGCTTTCCGGGCCGGAGCTCTATGACGCGGGCCAGCGTCTGCGGGCCGATTATGTCATCGCCTATATGAAGGACCCGCAGCAGTTCGATCCCCATGTCTGGATGCCGACGCTGACCCTGTCCGAGCCCGATCTCCAGCGCATCACCGGCTATGTCATATCTCTTGGGAAGGAGAAAGAGTGATGATCCGCTTCGGGATTGCCGCGCTTGGTCTGGTTGCATTGACCGGCGCCATCGCCACTCACCAGCCTGCGACGGCGGGAAGCGAAAGCCCCAAGATCGCGGCGTCGGCGCACCTTTACGATACCTATTGCGCCCAGTGCCACGGCGTCCAGCGCAATGGCAAGGGGGTGAATACCGTCGGCCTTTCGGTTCAGCCGCGGGATCATAGCGATACCGCTGGCATGTCCTCGCTGCCACGCGACCAGATGATCAAGGCAATATCGGAAGGCGGCGGATCGGTGAACAAATCGGCACTGATGCCGGCCTGGTCGGCCGTTCTTTCCAAGGAACAGATCGAAGATATGGCGGACTATCTCATCTACGTCTGCAAGTGCGACACGACCCAATAAATCCATTCAGAACAGGGGATATATATGCGTAAATCGATATTGCTGGCCGCTTCAGCGCTCATGGCGATGGCCTGTCAGCCCGCCTTCGCCAAAGAGGTGACCTTGACGTTGAACGCCAAGGAAGTGATGCTTCCCATCGACAACAAGGGGACCATGCAGGCGTCGTGGACGTTCGAGGGGCAGGTGCCTGGCCCGCTGCTTCGGGTGACCGAAGGCGATACCGTCACCATCGTCCTGACCAACGACGCCGCCAACAAGAATTCGCACTCGATCGATCTTCATGCGGCGCGCGTCGACGTGATTCAGGATTTCGAAGCGATCAAGCCGGGCGAGACCAAGACATTCCAGTTCGTCGCGACGCATCCGGGCGCCTTCTATTATCATTGTGGGTCGGACCCCATGTATCAGCATATCGCCCGCGGCATGTTCGGCGTCATCCTGGTCGACCCGAAGGATCCGAACGCACTTCCCAAGGCCGACCGCGAATATGTTCTCGTTCAGTCGGAAGTATACGCCAACCCCGACGATCTTCATTCGATCATGAAGTCCGATTGGTCGAACGTTGTCTTCAACGGCGTCGCGTTCAAATATGACCCTGTGCACGACCCGGCGGCGACCAAGATGCTGGTCGCAAAGCCAGGTGAACGGGTGCGCGTCTATTTTATCAACGCCGGACCCAATGAGTTTTCCTCGTTCCATCCGATCGCGGGTATTTGGGACGCGGTCTATCCGAGCGGCAATCCGGAGAACAAAAAGGTCGGGATGCAGAGCATGGTGGTCGGCCCCGGCGACGGCGCAACCTTCGATCTGATCTCGCCCGTCGAGGGGGCGAACGTGATCGTCGATCACTCGATGGCCCACGCGCATACCGGCGCGATGGCGGTCGTCATGTTCGCCAACGATGCCGATCCAGCAATGGGGCGAGGCGATCTGATCCTGGTTCCCTGACCTCGCTCCGGGAGCGGATGTCCTTTCCCCCGTTCCGGCTCTCCGGGCGATCCTTGATCCTCGCCGGAGAGCCGGAACGCCTCTCTCGACATCGCCGCGGGGCCGCCGATTTCAGTCGGCGGCCCGCCGTTCGCCGCGCCTGCTGAACAACGAACGCAGTAGAAGGATCACCAGGGTTCATGCCCCGACTTCCGATCCCGGTCGGCCTCGTCGCCAGTGCGTTCTGCATGTCGGTTCCGGCTGTCGCTGCCGAAACCATCGACGATGACGCCGTTCGCGCTTCGCCATCCGTCATCATCGTCACGGCGCAACTCGAAGATCGCGAGTTACAGGACCTCAGGACGCCCGCGCTCGGCGTCGCCGTCGGCGGTGAGCAGATCGCGGCGATCAACGCGATCAACGCCGAGGATGTGGTGCGCTACGCGCCCGCGCTGATCGTCCGCAAACGCTATATCGGCGATGCCAACGCGACGCTGTCGTTCCGCAACATGCACACGACCCAGACGCCACGCGCGCTGGTGACGGTGGACGGCTTCACCATCTCCAACTTTCTCGGCGCCGATTTCTTTACCGCGCCCAAATGGGCGGTGCTGGCCCCCGACGACATCGCGCGCGCGGAAATCATCTATGGGCCGACGTCGGCGCGCTATTCGGGCCATTCGATGGGCGGGACCATGCTCGTCAAGACCCGCGACATCACCGAAACGGCGGCACACCTGAACGCGCAGATATTCGGTCAGACCTATCAATATTATCGGCCCCATGAAGACCTGTTCGGCTGGTCGGTCGACACCGGGTTCGATTTCGTTCTGGGCGATCGCGGCGGCGTCTCGGTCGGCTACCGCCATTTCGAGAATGAAGGGCAGCCGCAGGAATGGCGGACGGTCAGCGCCTCGTCGCTTTATGGCGATCAGGCCATCGTCGACAGCGAACTCTCCTTTCTGCGGATCGGCGCGCAGGATTCGACAGTCGATTCCACCGAGGATCAATTCCGCCTGCGCGCGCAGTATGATCTTGGCGGAGGCTGGGAATTGCGCGGCCTCGCAGCCCTGCTCGTCAATCGGGAAGATATGCTGAACCCCAAGAGCTTCCTGCGCGACGCCAGCGGCGCGGAAACCTTCGTCGGCATCGGCGGCGTCAATAGGGGAATCGCCGGATCGACTGAATTGCTTGCGGGCATCGGTCTGTCGGGCGAGGCGGCGGGCTGGAGCCTCGACTTGTCATTCAGCCGGTTCGACGTGCTGAGCAATCGGGAACGCCGCTCCGACAATTTCGACATCGTGACGGGCGAACGCCCGAATAGTGGGCGGCTGGCGACCAATGACGCCGGGTGGAACAGCTTTGAGGGCACGGCGGAACGCCGCTTCGGGGCGCATGCGCTGGCGCTGGGCCTGTCCTATGCGGGCTATGCCGACGACAACCGCGCGTACGCCACGTCCGACTGGCGGCGCGCCAGCGTGACCGGCCTGCGCGAGGCGTCGGGCGGCGAGACCCGGCTGCTCGGCGCGTTCGTCGAGGACGCCATCTCCCTGGCGCCAAGGCTGACGGCGACGCTCGGCCTGCGTTATGAAGGCTGGCGCGCGTCGGGCGGCTTTCTGACGAACGGCGGCGCGACCTTTCGCTATGCCAAACGGAGCCGCGATGGCTGGTCACCCAAGGCGGCGCTGAGCTTCAAGCCCGACGACCATAGCGAAATCGTCGCCTCGGCCGCGCTCGCCACGCGCTTTCCCACGGTGCGCGAGCTCTATCAGGCCGGGTTGGTCGCCTATGGCCCCAATGTCGGGGACCTTGACCTCAACGGTTTCAACCCGGACCTTGAACCTGAACGCGCGATCGACTTGCAACTGACGGCGGCGCGCCGGATCGGTAAGGTCAAGGTCACGCTCTCGGGCTACCGGCAGGATGTCAAGGACACGATCTTCTCGCAGAGCATCGCCATCCCCGATGCGGTGACGGGCGATCTGACGCAAGCCACGCTGATGACCAACATCGGCAAGGTCCGCACCTGGGGGGCGGAAGCGATCCTGTCGGCCGACAACATCCTGATCGACGGGCTATCGTTCGATGCGAACGCTTCGTGGATCGATGCGGAGGTGACGCGCAACCGGCTCAATCCTGCGCTGGTCGGCAACAAATTCCCGCGCGTGCCCAAATGGCGGGCGAACGCCAGCGTCCGCTACAGCCCCCGCGCCGACTGGACGTTCGCCGCGAATTTCCGCCACCAGAGCACGCCGGATCGTAATATCGAGAACAACAGCACCTCGCGGTGCGACACTTTCTATTGCGTCTCGACCTTCGCCTTCGTCGACCTGAAGGCGATCAAGCGGTTCGGGAGCTTCGAGCTGTCGGCGGGCGTCGACAACCTGCTCGATGAAAAGGCGTTCGTCTATCACCCCTATCCGGGGCGGACCATCGTGCTCGGCCTCAGGTGGAACACCGGGCTATGAGCGCGCGCGATTCGCGGCAGCCGCTCTACGCCACGATCTGGCGCTGGCATTTTTACGCCGGGCTGCTCGTCGTCCCCTTCGTCCTGCTGCTGGCCATGACCGGCGCAGCCTATCTGTTCAAGCCGCAGGTGGAACGATGGGAGGAACGCGCCTTCCAGGACCTGCCGACCACGCACGCTGTCACGGCGCAGGCGCAGGTGGCGGCCGCGCTGACGGCGTTCCCTGGCGCCCGCTTCGCCAGCTATCGCCTGCCTGAACGACATGGCGATGCGGCGATGATCCATCTCGGCCCGCGCGACGGCCGCGCGCCGCGCGACGTGTTCGTATCTCCCCAGGGCGCGGTGCTCGGCAGCATCGCGCCCGGGGCGCGCCTGATGGAATGGGCTAAGCGCATCCACGGGCAATTATTGCTCGGCAAGCGCGGAAGCTGGATCGTCGAACTGGCGGCGAGCTGGGCGCTGGTGCTCCTATTGTCGGGGCTTTACCTCTGGTGGCCGCGCGGCCGCGGGCTTGCCGGAGTGGTGTGGCCGCGCTTCGGCGGCGGGCGGCGGCTGTTCTGGCGCGACCTGCACGCGGTCACGGGATTCTGGGTGTCCGGCCTGGCGCTGGTCCTGCTCGTCACGGCGCTGCCCTGGGCGGGAGTCTGGGGCAGCGCCTTCAAGGCGGCGCGGACCGAAATGGGCTGGGTCAAGGGGCCGCAGGACTGGACGCTGGGGGGCGAAGCCCCGGCGCCGGGCGGCGATGCGCACGCCGGGCACGCCGCGCATGGTGGCGCCGCGATGGCGCGCAGCATGTCGATGACCGCCACCGGCGCCCCGCAGGCCGGTCTGGATATGATCGTCGCGAAAGCCGAGGCCGAGCATCTCGCCTTTCCCGTGATCGTCACGCCGCCCGTCGCACCCGGCTCGCCCGGAGCGACGGGCGTTATGGCGTGGACGGTCCGCTCGGACGCGCAGAACAGGCCGCTGCGAACGAGCATCACCTATGACCCGGCGACGGGCCGAGAAATCGGCCGCGACGGCTTTGCCGACGATCATGTGATCGACCGCGTCGTGGGGTATGGCATCGCGTGGCACGAGGGGCAGCTGTTCGGGTGGATGAACCAGCTCATCGGCGTGCTGACCACAATCGGCCTCATCGTGATGGCGGTCAGCGGCTTCGCCCTCTGGCGTCGGCGCAAGCCCGCGGGGATGCTGGGGGCGCCCCCGCCCGCGCGCGTTCCCGCGCGCATCGGCGGGGTCGTCGCGATCTTGCTGGTGCTTGCCGCCATACTGCCGCTGCTGGCGATTTCGCTGATGGCGCTCTGTCTGTTTGAGTGGCTGGTGCTCCCGCATTTACCGCGGGCGGCGCAATGGCTGGGAGCGCCATCGCGCAACGCCGCCGTAGGGTAGGATCTGAGGAGCCGCAGCCCATATGTGCAACAATTCGAGAGGTTTGGCGAAACAGCCGATGGATGGCGAGCTTTACATATTGAGCAGGATCGATTTGCCCGCAGCGCTTGATACGCTCGATGATCGCATCACAGGCGCACTGTCGATCCGCAGGCGTGAAGGTGTGGCGGCGCGTCGGCTTACGGCGCTCGTGGCTTTTGTTTCGCTTGGTATTGGTATCGTCGCCGGAAGCGCGACTCCTCAGTCGGTGGTCGCGGCGAGTCCGCTTAGCCCCTTCGGTCCCCCGAGCGCACTGACCTCTTCCGTCTTGCTGGATGTGCAGTAAGGAGACCCTTGCGCCGTCTTCTTCTCGGCAGCGATATGCTCGAACGCACACGCCGTCATTGCTATGCGCCCTTCAACTCATTCCTCCATTGCCTTCACGCGCGCCGCTATGCGTTCATGAAGACCTGCGTGACCCGGCTGGAGGTGATCCGTCGTTCTGACAGGGGGCGTAGAGGTGACTTTGCGTTCGCTTGACGCGCCACTTGGGTCAAGGTTGCCGGTTCCTCACCCTGATCATGCACCGCACTGGCTGCTTGGCCTTGGCGGCCCGCTGTAAGCAAGCGTCGATGGCCTCTCGGTTCGCCTGTCGCATGTCGGCGGCGTCAACGATAGCCTGCCAGCCTTCGGGGTTCCCGGCCTGCATCAGCCGGGTTCCGGCGACCCATAGGGTCGGCTCACGAACGGTGCGCGCGGCGATGCGTTCCGGCAGGTGCCAGCTTGTCGGTAGGATGCGCGCGACAAAGCCCGGAATACCGACCACAGGAGGCACCCGGCAAGCAAGCCGCCGCCGACGTACCACCAACGAAGCCGTTTTTGCTCGTTGATGGAGTTGGCCGTGCCGATGATCGCCCGCAGATCGCGGATGGCCTCGCCACGCTCCCGCTTCGCAGCCACAATCAAGACCTCGTCGTCGCGTCGCGCGCGCGCCGCCGCCGCCGTCATCCGCGCCTCGAAGTCCTCCGGAGTCATCTGCATGGCTGGCTGGCGCTCGATGGAGACAAGCCGGTTGGCCATCTCTCCCAGCGTCTTGCTGTAATCTGGAATGTCGATTTCGGCTTTCTCGGTCGCCAGATGCTCGACCGCGCGGCGCATCATCGCCATTTCGCCTTCGAGGCGGGTAAAGGCGCGCGTCGCCGGATCGGAGTCCGGCTCGTCATAGGGCAGTCGGGGTAGCTGTCTGTCGTCCTTCATATCATCCTCCTATCGGCTGATGCCAAGGCTGCGTCCGTGATCGAACGGCACCGAGTCCGCGAGATCGCGCGCCACGCTGCGGCCCATGGCCGCATCGATTCCCAATTCCCGGCTGCGCCCGCGCAGCAGCGATTCGACCTGCGCGTCGCATTCGAGGCTCTTCGCCATGCTTGCCATTTCCTGCCCGACGCGCTTCGCGCCCCGGAAGTCCCCGTCTCGGCGCAAATCCTCGTGCGCCTGCCGGAGTTGCTGCCAGCCCTTCACTAAGCGATCGACGCGCTGAAAAGGATCGACGCGCAGTTCCGCTTCCTTGTTCATCGCGAGCACCGCGGCCTGGCTGCGTCCCTCCGCGGCCTCGTGGACAAGCTCCGGCTGGCGCTGGAGGGCGTTCTGCAAGTCAGTGGAGGCATGAGGCCGGATCGCGTCCAATGCCTCTCCTGCCCTGTTCAGGGCGTCACGCTGGTGGGGCAGCACCAGCAAGCCATGATCGCGCATCCGGGCGATGTCATCGACAGCGCGCGCATAACGTTCGACGGCGCGGCGCTGGCCGATGGCATGGGAAGGCTGGGCCTGCGCCTGCTCACGCGTCCGTTCCGGCGGACGGAAGCCCGCGAACATGCCTTGCTCGCGCCGCTGGCCCGGCAGTGAGAGGCGCAACCCGTCGAAGATCCCGCGCGCCTTATCCGCCACCGGACGGACGACTTCCGCGATGCGCTCGCCAAAGCCGATGCCACGCCGTTCGGCAAACTGCTTCGCCGGGTCGACGCGGGCATAATCGCTCGCCATGTCCTTGGCGCGCTCGCGCGACAGGATGCCAACAAGCCGCGACTGATCCTTGAAGTCGTCGCGGCCATAGTGAAGCGCCATGCCGTCGCGGTGGCGCGACATGCCGACATAGGAGCCGTGCCGATCCATGCCGGGTGTCGCCAGCACATGCGTCCGGTCGACAGTCATGCCCTGTGCCTTGTGGATCGTGGCCGCATAGCCATGATCGACATGAGCATAGTCTTTCGTGTCGAACGCGACCGATCGCCCGTCATCGGTGTGAACGGTCATGCCCTGCTGATTGACCTGTTCGACAGTGCCCAGCGTGCCGTTCTTCACTTCAAGGCCGCGCTCGTTGCGCAGAAACATGATGCGGTCGCCCGATGCGAAAGCACGATCGCCGCGTTCGGTTTTCACGCGAACATCGTCGCCCAGTTCGCCCGCCGCGCGCATCCGATCGCGCGCGGTCTCATTCAGTTCGCGCACCTCGGCGTTGGTGTGGGTGAGGATGATCCGCGATTGATCCGGCGCGGCGATGCGCTCGCAATCCCACCGCTCGACAAGCTCGCTGCGCGCCTGCTCGCGCGTCTCCGCCGCGTGGACCATGCCGCGCTCCGCATAGGCGTGGATGGCCTCGCCGGTTCTGCCGATGGCAAGATGGCGGGTGGCATCCTGCTGCCAGCCCTCATGCT